>Ga0181529_10008393_pt1 | contig 10065 bp, 7 predicted proteins | sample PEATcosm2014_Bin_36_FD_119763 | JGI IMG/M metagenome (GOLD analysis project Ga0181529, IMG submission 119763) | Peatland microbial communities from MTU Mesocosm Facility, Houghton, MI, USA - PEATcosm2014_Bin10_30_metaG | ecosystem: Environmental > Terrestrial > Soil > Wetlands > Peat | place... | reverse complement strand
CTTTTGCCGCCTCCACCCGTTCCAAAGCCTCTTTTTCACCCCTAACCCTTATGTCCTGAGTGTTTTAGCCGCAACCTCAACGCAATGAATATCTTGGCCAGCCATAGCCCTCGCAACCGACTGATTCCAAACCACTTGCCCCCAAGATCTCCATTATGAGTATTATCCCTGTGGCCACCACATAACAATCCACTTACGCACCAATCCACGCTAAGGGGGGATGGCAGGGGGAGGGGGAGAACAAACAGCGATTAAACGGCGACCATACGGCAACCTCGCCCGCATGAATCTCGAACTCCGAAGCGTCAGAGACCCCGCAGAACATCTGACAATTCATGCGTTCGCCCTGCGCGAAAGAGGCGCGATTCTATCGTGGGAGGGACAGCGTTTACAATTCAGGATTGACAAGTGGTTTGGGCAAAGGCAAACTTTTTATCAACCCGTAGCTTCTTCCTCTTATGCCTGCATCGTGCAAACATCCCAAGGTTCGCGTCGTCGCCCGCGAGGAGGACGCCGAGTTTGTTGTGTGCCAGGTTTGCGGCGAGGTCTTCGATTCGGCTGAGTTTGCCGACATCCTCAACGAAGACGAAGAGGCCCCGCCCGCCGACAGCCAGGAAGCATCCGGCGACAAAGCCTGATTCGGGTTCAGGCAGGGCGAACGTCTTGCGGCGCGGCTTGCGGCTCTGCTGCGTTCACTCTTTGCACCACGATCCACGCATACTGCGCAGCCGAGATGGGCGCGAGCCAGGCGATCGCTTTCAGCAGCACGACTCGCAGCAGCACCGCGTCCACCGAGGGCCACACCTGCTCCACCAGTACTACGGTCAGCCCCAGAATCTGCACCAGCGTGTTGAACTTGCCCAGCAGGCTGGGGCGAAAGTCGCGTAGCGTGCCGGTGGCGAACAGCAGCGTCGCGATCAGCAGGATTCCCAGGTCGCGGCTGAACACCAGCACCGTGACGTAGCGCGGCACCAGGTTCATGTGCGTCAGCACCAAGAACAGAGTGCTCAGCAGCATCTTGTCCGCGATGGGGTCCAGATAGAGGCCGAGCTTCGTGTACTGTTTGGTCAGCCGTGCCGCCATCCCGTCGAGGCCGTCGCTGAAGCCGGCCAGAACGAAGAGCGTAAATGCCAGTCCATGCCGCCCATCCAGAATGGCCAGCACCAGAAACGGGATGATGAACAGACGCAGCAGCGTGAGCAGGTTGGGAGCGGCGCGGAACTGGCGCAGGAAATCCATCGTTTAGGGGCACGTCCATCGTAGTGCATTTTGAGGGTTGCTGCGCTGAAGGAATGGTTGTGCAGTGCGGTTTTCTTCGGCGGAAGACAACGCAGGCTCTTTCACTCTGCTCAATATTGCCTTTGAAGATGCGATGGACAACGTAGAGAGTGCAAAACGGCTAGGCCGCGGGTACCCTCTGCGTTTGCCCTTGTCGAAGGGTTCCATTTACACTAAAAAGACGCACTAGAGGCGCGTAGCTCAGTTGGTTAGAGCGCTACCTTGACACGGTAGAGGTCAGGAGTTCGAGTCTCCTCGTGCCTACCATACATTCCATAGGACTTATGGGGTGTTTAGCGAAGAGAAACAAGGGCACAGAAAGGGCACAATAAGAAAATAGCCCCTTTCGTTTGGTGTGGCAATAGACATTGAAAAGGGCTTCCCGTTACGGGAAGCCCTCTCGTTTCCTGTGATGATTAGCTAGCCTTCGCGGTCAGGACGAAGATGCTGGAGGCGTGGTTGAGCGCCAACCCGTGAATCACAATTAGGCATCCTCTCAGTTCACTTCAGTACCAAACCCAATTTGCGCATTGATTGTGCGCGATGCTCAGGATCACTCCTCTTCAACGCCCTTTGCGACGACGATCTTCAACTGGGTTCAGATAATGTGATACCAGTCGCCATGCCGACTTATCGGTACCGATCAGTTCCGAATAAGTGGCTCGGTGCTTTGGCAACAATCAACAAGCCATAGGACCGAACTTTCCGGAAACCCCGTGTTCAATGCAGCCGGATTGCACTCGTTCCTTGGCATCCTGACCCACATGCACTTATTCTCCCGGTACTGCATGGATTGCCTCGTCCGTTTGAATCGATGGATGGGTGGTCGGTTTCTGATCTGCGGGAAGGTTGGCCAGGAGCAGCGAGAAGCGGCTTCCGTTGCCCTGAGAGCTCTGTAGTTGGATGGCAGAGCCGTGGCGCTCGGCGATCCATAGAGCTAGGACGAGCCCCAGGCCGGAACCAGAGAAGTCGCCGTGCAGCGGCTGGGCGATGCGACAGAAGCGCTGGAATACTCTGCTCTGATTCTCGGCAGAGATGCCGATGCCTGTGTCGCTGACGCTGATCTCCGTGGCGCAGCTATCAAGGCTATGCGCCTGCACGCGGACTGCCAGGGTGACGGACTGGCCGGAGGGCGTGAAACGCCACGCGTTCTCCAGCAGGATGTTGAGCAGGCGCTTGAGCGCTACATAGTCGGCTTCAACCCATAGTTCTGATGTGTCTACAGTACATAAGAATTCTATCTGTGCTTCAGTGAAGCGCTCGGCCCACTCCTCTGTGACCTCTTCGATGAGGTCGGGAAGGTTGACGGGCTCAATGCGGAGAACCTCGACACCCGCGTCTGCCCTGGCAAGCGATAGAAGCTGGTCGATAAGCCGAGTCATCTGAACGGAGTTGTGCAGGACCCGCTCGCAGGTGTCGCGGTAGTATCCGGCGTCGCGCGGAAAGGCGAGGGCAACCTCGGCCTCGGCGCGCAGCAGGGCCACTGGAGAACGAAGTTCATGCGCCGCATTGGCGGTAAACGATCGGACACTCTGGTAGCCGGCCTCGATGCGGCTGAGCATTTGGTTCAGCGTATTGGAAAGGGCGGCGAGTTCGTCGTGGGTCTGCAGCTCAGGCAGGCGATTGTTGAGGTTCTTGTCATTGATGAGTTGTGCCTGGGATGCGATGGAGGCGATAGGTGTGAGGGCTTTGCGACTCATAAAATAGCCGGCCAGTGAGGACAGAATCAGGCCAAGCGCGGTAAGCAGAAAGAGCTGAATGCTGAAGTTGGAGAGGATGGCCAGCGTCTTACTCAGAGTGAGGCCGGTTTGCACTGTGTAGCGAGTGCCGTGGACCGTGATGGGCTCGATGAGTGCTCGAACGTGAATAGACTCCGCAGTATAGGTGAAATAGACGCCAGTCTGCGGTGCCCGCTGCGGCAGGACGAGCTGAGGATATGCAACGGCGACGTGCGGTGAGCGGTAGAGCCAGTTGCCATGCTCGTCGATGATCTGTTCCCACTTATTTCCGTGGCTGACATCGTACGCAGCGGTAATTGCGTTGCGTAGCTGGTCGGGCGATTCATTAGTGGGCCGCGTTTCAACAAATCGGCGAACACTCCGGACGCGCTGCTGCAGCTCATTGTTCTCAAGATCGTCGATGGCGTGATGCACCATCCAGAGCGCAGCGAAGCCGAGGCAGAAGAGGGCGGCAGCGAAAACCAGCGAGTACCAGAGTGTGAGCCGGACACGAAGTGGAAGACGAGATGTGATTGGGGAGAGCTCCTTTATGGTGTTGCATGTTTCTGTGGCGACCCGCCTAGTACAAATCAGCGTCCTCCACCATCGAGTAGCCGATGCCGCGCGCGGTGGAGATCAGTCCATGCTGTTTCACGTTGAGCTTCTCACGCAGGGTGTTGACCAGCGTATCGAGAGCGCCGTGACTAATGATTGTGGTGCCCCAGACGGCCTGCATCAATTGTCGGCGCGAGATCACCTCGCCGCGATCTATCGCTAGCGCGCGCAGCAGAAGGTACTCGCTACGGGTGATATGCACCTCAACCCGATTGCAGAGGAGGCGGCGCAACCTAGTGTCGAGACGAAAGGGACCGAAGCAAAAGTCGTCGGTCGCGGCGATACGAGCGCGGCGGGCCGCGGAGCCGATACGCGCAAGCAACTCCGGGAAGGAGAAAGGCTTGGTGAGGTAGTCGTCCGCACCGGCATCCAGTCCGCAGACCACCTGGTCCTCCTGATTGAGCGCCGTGAGCATGACGATGGCCGGGCGGTTGGGGCGCGAGCGCAAATGCTGCGCGATGGTGTATCCGCTTCGACCTGGAAGGCCAATGTCGAGCACAATGGCGTCGAAGTTCTCCGCGTCTACAAGCTGCTGGCCCTGCTCGGCCGTGGTGGCCGTGACGATGGTGTGGCCATGTTCCCATAGGCCGGTGCGCAGCAGTTCAACCATACGCAGATCGTCTTCAATAACGAGAATGCGCATATTTACAGGTGCTTTCATTGCATTTACAGGCGCTCAAACTCTTACGCTAGCCGCCGATTGTTATGGCACTGTGAATTCGTACTACTTTGCCATCTCAGGACTTATTTACAGGAAGATGAATCTGCATTCACACAGTTCGCCTACCTTCGACACATCCGGTTCCAGTTTCAAAAACCGCTCTGCGACGTTAGCGAGCACTGATTCGGTCCTGCGAGGCACCCTATGCAAAGAAATCCATCGGCCCATCGATCCAACTCCTCCTTCGTCTTCCTCTCACGAATTACTGGATCGGCACGAACGCTGCTGACCTTGGCCTACCTGCTTTTGTCTCTGCCGGTACTCGCAATACCGGCTATCGCACAATCGAGTTTTACTGCGTCCAGCGCAGCGGAGTTAGGCGCCGCCGCATCGACGCAATCAATCAAGGGACTCATTTCAGGTACGGTTGTCGATTCGCAGGGAGCTGCTGTTCCCGGCGCGCAATTGAAGCTTTCGCCTCTGGCGATCACGGTTGTCTCCAACGATCAGGGAGCATTTCGTTTGCCCGAGGTCCCCGCCGGCAAATACACGCTGACGGTCTCCTATGTTGGATTCGAGCCGCAGACCTCCGACGTGGAGATTGCCGCGGGGCAGGCCCTCAATCTAACCCTGGCGCTTAAAGTTGCCTCCGCGAGCGAGGAGATCATGGTGACAGCGGAGCGTCCACACGGCGAGGTGGAGGCCATTAACGAGACCCGCACCGCCGACAATTTATTGCAGGTGCTTCCTGCCGAGGTCATCACCAGCCTGCCCAATGCGAACGTGGGCGACGCAATCGGACGCTTCCCATCCGTTACGCTCTACCGGATCGAAGGCGAGGGCGTTTACATTCAGGTGCGCGGCACGGAGCCGCGCCTGACCAACGTCACCGTGGATGGCATCACGATCCCGGCGCCCGAGCCGTCGGTGAGGCAGATTCGCCTGGATGTGATCCCTTCCGACATGGTGGATACCATCGAGATGAACAAGACGCTCTCGGCGAATATGGATGGCAACGGTATCGGCGGATCGGTCAACCTGCGCACCAAGGAAGCCAGTGAGCAACCGACGGTCAGTCTGTATGGCAACGGTGGCTACACCAATATCATGAACGGTCGCGGCTCCTACGCGTTCGGCGGGACCGCCGGAAAGCGCTTTGGGGCGGACAAGAGATTTGGTCTGCTGGGCAACGCGGTCTTCGATTATAACGGCCGCGGCATCGATAACTTCCAACCGGCGCTCGATCCGCTTTCGACCTTTGCCATGCCGTTCTACGACAACAACACTATCCGCGAGTACCGCTACTACCGCACGCGCTACGGCTTTGACGGTAGTGCGGACTATCGCGTCAACAACAACACAGGCATCTACGCGCACGGCTTCTATTCCGACCTGAAGGATTGGGGCGATAAGTGGTACTACTCGCCGATTTCGACGGCAATCTCAGGCACAGCGGCCAACCCCGTTCTGCCCAACCCCGCAACCAAATCGTCCAGCCCGAAGTTCTACACCTCCAGCAAGCGACCGAATGCATCCGTGGGCACCATCATTCTGGGCGGGCGCACGGTGCATCAGGATTCGTTGTTCACCTATCAGATATCGGCATCGCGTTCCTATGAGGTCGATTCAGCCGGCAATCCGAAGGCGGACTTCTCCTGGGTTGGCCCTACTGTGTTCTGCAACTACGTTCCCTCCGCGCAGACCGACCTCTATCATCCTCACTTCGGCAACTGCGACAACACGAACACATCGCCGTTGTTGAACGCAGCCAACTGGCAGTTCAAGGACATTACCATTTCGCGTGGGCTGGATGCGGAACTCGATCTGGCTGCGCAAACCTCGTTTGCCAAAGACTACAATGCCAACGGTCACTTTGGCGTCTTTGAAACGGGCTTCAAGATCAGCAATGGCCACAAGAGCTCGGACTCAACCGAAAACGTCTACGACGGATTCCCCAGCACGGCACCGCTGATGACGCAGCTCCTGGACACTTTCAACAACACGGATTATTTCAACGGGCAATATTTCGGCGGGCAGTACGGTCAGGTCTCAAACTTCACCTCGGCGGCGAACTATACGCTGGCCAACCTCACGGGCAATCTGGATACCTATAAGACGGCTAGCGACACCTATCCCAACCTCTTCCACTATGTTGAACGCATCACCTCCGGCTATCTGATGAACACCATCGACTTCGGCAAGCTGCATCTGCAGACGGGGCTACGATTCGAAGGCACGCAAATGATGACATTTGGCTATAACCTCACCTTCCTGGGAAAATCCAGCGCCACGATGCCAGTCTGCGGTGGAACAACAGTTACCAACTGCTATAGCTTTGCGGGCATCACGAATAATCCTTCCTATGTAGATGTACTGCCGAGTGTGCAGGCTCGCTACGCACTGACGCCTAACTCCGCGCTGCGTGCGGTTGTGGCTCGCGGTGTCGCCCGGCCCGATCCGTATCAACTGATTCCTTACATCACCGAGGACAGCACGGCGAGCCCCGTCAGCGTCACCATCGGCAACCCCGCCTTGCGTCCAGAGCACGCCAATAACTACGACCTGCTTTACGAACATTACCTCAACCCGCTCGGCATGGTGCAGGCGGGATTCTTCTTCAAGCAGCTCACCGCGCCTCAGATCGAAACCAGCATCCCCGGAGGACTTAGTCTCTCGAACTTCCCGGCAGGCTACTTCCCGGTGGCGACTCAACAAGTCCTTGCGCAATATCCGGGCGACGCAATCACTCAGTATGTCAACGGTCAGAATGCATATCTCTATGGCTATGAGCTCAGCTTCCAGCAGCACCTGAACTACCTGCCCGGATTGTTGAGCGGGCTGGGCATCTCGGCCAACTACAGCTATACCGCTTCGCGCGAAAAGGGACTGCCGCTGCGTACCGATCAGCCCACCCTGATCGATCAGGCTCCGAACACATGGAACATCAGCCCAACGTACGACACCAAGCGGGTTTCAGCACGTGTGGGCCTCGCCTACAACGGATACAGCCTGTTCCAGTACATGTATGTCTCGCCAACGCTTGTATCCGGAGCTGATCCAAGTGGCCTGGGAACGAAGGGACCCTCGGGCGACATCTACACGCTTGCGCACTATCAGGTTGACGCGCAGGTAAGTTATCGGTTCTATAAGGGTCTCAGCGCAGTGGTCGACGGCCTCAACCTAAATAACGAAGTCTTCGGCTATTATCAGGGAAGCACGCAGTTCGTCAATCAGCGCGAGTACTACAAACCCACCTATACAGCCGGCCTGCGTTATAACTTCCAGCGCAAACGATGACTCATATACTCTGCTCCTCGGGGCCAACTATATTATCGGCAAGAATATCTCAGGAGCGAGTGTGAGAAAGATTGTTGCAAGGGCTATGCTGCTGACCTGTGTGTGCGTGCTGGCCCTGGTGTCATCCGCAGCGCAGACGGTGAAACCGGCACAATCTGTCGCTCCCTCATCGAACGATACGGCTGCTGAATTGAAGTTCGTTGTATACCTTACCCGTCATGGAGTCCGTTCCCCCACAGGCCTGCCGGAGCAGTACAATACCTATTCGCTCGCACCATGGCCGGTCTGGGATGTGCCGCCCGGATACCTCACTGCGCATGGCTATCAGCTCATAAAGTTGTTTGGCGCGTATGACCGGATGGAGTTGGCGCAGGAAGGACTCTTGAGCGCGAACGGTTGCAACGATGCAAGCAGAGTCGCCTTTTACGCGGACTCCGACCAGCGCACCAGAGAAACCGGCAAGGCCATCGCCGAGGGACTCTTCCCGGGATGCCACACGAACGTGCAATTCCTGCCGGAAGGCACCAACAATCCGCTGTTTCACTTTCACCCGACTCAAGCCCAACTTGGCACTCAAACACCAGCTCAGGCTACGGCTGCAATTGCTGGACGCATCGGCGGCGATCCGGCCACTCTTATGGAAGCCTATCATGCGCAACTTGGGACATTAGACGCGATCCTTGCAACCTGCGGCTCCGCAGACTCTCCGCAACAGAAGCGGGTATCCCTCTTCGACATTCCAGTCACACTGGCACCAGGGAGCGGTGGCCATGTTGCCGAGTTGCGGAGTCCGCTGAACACTGCATCGACTCTGGTTGAGAACCTCTTGTTGGAATACACGCAAGGGATGGAGGCATCAAGTGTCGGTTGGGGATGCGTGGATGGTCCAAAGCTTCGGTCATTGATGGAACTGCACTCTGCCGCCACTGACATCACCGAACGCACACCGATCATAGCTCGGATCGGGGCCTCGAACCTTCTGACCGTAATCGACAAGTCGATAGAGCAGGCGGTTACCCAGAAGGCAATTCGTGGAATCCCCGGCAAGCCAGGAGATCGTGCTCTCTTCCTGATTGGCCACGATACTAACCTGACGAATGTCGCAGGCCTGTTGAACCTGACCTGGATAGCAGATGGGCGGCGCGACGACACGCCTCCCGGCGGGGCGCTCATCTTCGAGCTTTGGCGGAACCGGAAGACAGGACAATTCTCCGTACAGACCTACTTTACGGTACAGACGCTTGAGCAGATGCGGTCATCTGCCACTCTCACCCTGAGCAGTCCTCCCGAACGCGTTCCCGTATTTATTCCCGGTTGCGGCCAGAAGGATTTCTCCTGCCCCTTGCCTGCGTTTATGCAAACCGTCCAACATGCAACCGATACCCGCTATGTAACGGCCAAATAGTTTGGGCCATCCTGTAGAGAGTCAGCCCAAGATAGAGATAATGTTGAATCGGCCATTGATCGGCTCCGGTATTTCTAAACCTTCGTGAGTGTTAGTCGTCGGCTAAATTGAAGAGTCTGTAAAGTCGGCTTCTCGAAAACCATGATCGCCGACTGGTGAAAGCAGGCCAACGCACTCGTCAAGCCGAGACCGGCGAGATGTAGCCAATCCGGATTAGCCACCGTGAAACGGCGCAGGGTGCGATAGACCTAGATGGATATCGGGATGCATGCTTTTTGCCACGGCGATTGGAGGCCGTATCGATGGCAAAGAGCAAAATGAAGCGCAAACGGACACCGAAATCGATTCTGAGGCTCCCCGATCTTGAGCAATCCAAGGCAGCAGTTCTGAACAGCCTGACGTCACCAAGTTCACAACGAACCTACGATCACGCAATCAGAGAATTCATCGAAGGGTATTGCTCGGAACCGAGGCTCGCTTTCAATAAGACGGTGGTCACCCAGTACAGAATAAACCTCGAACAGCAGCACTACGCTTCAACCACGATAAACCTGCGTTTGGCTGCAATCCGGAGGTTGGCCTACGAGGCTGCCGATTGCGGTCTACTCAGTGCAGACCTAGCTGCTGGCATTCGCCGGGTAAAGGGTGCAAAACGGTTGGGAGTGCGAGTTGGTAATTGGCTTAGTGCAGAACAAGGCAGGCGCTTGTTGTTGACTACAGAGGTACAAGCCTTCGAGGCAAGCGTGACTATGCTACTTTAGCGATTCTGCTGGGGTGCGGGCTGCGCCGGGCGGAATTGACTGCGTTGCGTGTTGAAGACATACAGCAGAGAGAAGAGCACTGGGTCATAGCCGATCTTGTCGGTAAGGGTGTGACCTGCCCCCTTTGTCTCACCCATTTATAACTGGAGTTTCTCGGTTTAGGTTTGGCTTCGAGAGGATCTCGTCGCCGCCGAGGCTGTGCAGATGTGGGGCACCGGATTCAGCCCTAAGGTTATTTGGGGTGTAGTGAAGAAGAAGGCAAAGGACTGTGAGATTCCGTCCTTAGCCACACATGACCTCAGGAGAACCGGATGCTGCCCTCTGTTTCAT
>Ga0181529_10008392_pt1 | contig 10065 bp, 7 predicted proteins | sample PEATcosm2014_Bin_36_FD_119763 | JGI IMG/M metagenome (GOLD analysis project Ga0181529, IMG submission 119763) | Peatland microbial communities from MTU Mesocosm Facility, Houghton, MI, USA - PEATcosm2014_Bin10_30_metaG | ecosystem: Environmental > Terrestrial > Soil > Wetlands > Peat | place... | reverse complement strand
GATGGGCACCTCGCAGATGCTCGCCCCGTACCAGCTCGCCAGCGCCGGAATAAACCGGTGCATCTCGCCGTACAGCGGAATGTTCTGGATCACCTCGCGCCGGTACGCCTTGAACGTCGTCCCAAAGTCGTGGATGCCCACCCCGCTGATGCGCGCCATGATCCAGTTCGCGCAGCGCGACGGAATCCGCCGGAGCAGCAGGTTGTCCTCGCGCTGCGTCCGCCATCCGCTCACCACGTCGTACCCCTCCTCCAGCTTGGCCAGAAAGTTGGGTATCTCCTCCGGCGCGTGTTGCAGGTCGCCGTCCATCGAGATCAGCATCTCGCCCTGCGCGTGGTCGAACCCCGCCGCCAGCGCCGACGTCTGCCCGAAGTTCCGCCGCAGCTTGATCACCAGCACCCGGCTGTCGACCGCCGCAATCTCTTCCAGCAACCGGTACGTCCGGTCGTTCGAGCCATCGTCCACAAACACCATCTCAAAGCTCTCGCCAACATGCTCCATCACCAGCTTTACCCGGTCGTAGAGCGTGGTCACGTTCTCTTCTTCGTTGTGGAACGGAACAACAATGGAGTATTTCGGCACTCTAAGATGATACCCCAGCCCGATCCGGACTTTGTTCCTGCCGTCATCACGACCGAAGCAAATTTGAATCCGTCATCCCGGCCGAAGCAACGGACAGTCTCATCGTCCGTTGCGCAGTGGAGGCCCCCCCCGCATTTGTCTTGTCTTGTTTACGGGTGCCCCATCCATTCCGCGTTCGCTGCGGAATGGGTGGGATTCTCCATCGCCGGGGAACCATCCGAGGTACGCAATTCGCACCCCCAGCCGATTTTGCCTCGACGCGCCAATCGCCGCGGCTTCAGAATAGAGCAGCAGAGCCATGCGCCGGGGCCGCTCCGTCTCCCGGTGCAAGGAGGGGTATGAAGCAGATCTTCTGGGTCCTGGTTCTTGTCTTCGTGGTCATCTTTGGCGCCATCTGGTTCGGCCACAGGCTGAAGGCCCACGCTTTGAACCGCGGCGAAGTCGCTGTCCGCGACAAGTCCAAACCCCAGATCTCCGCAACGGCTCCGGCGGGCCAGATGTCCCAGCCCGCGCAATCCGCCGCGGCCAGCCCATCCACCACCCCGGCCGGCGGCTCCGCGCTCACCCCGCCCACCGCCGACTCCATCAGCCGCAATCCCCCCAGCGGCGCGGTCTTTGCCGGCAAGGGCAAGTTTCAGCTCTACCGCCAGGGAGACATCACCTGGCGCCTCGACACCGACTCCGGCGCCGCCTGCATCCTCTTCGCCACCTACGCCCAGTGGAGCAAGCCCCAGGTCTACAGCCACGGCTGCGGCCCCGCCTAGGCCGATGCCGCAACCGCAGGCTCGCCGGTCGAATCGCGATCAGCGCACAGGCGCTGCCGCAACCTCCTTCAGTGGGTCAAGCCGCGAAACCGCCTCCACCGGAACCTCCACCGCACCAACATTGTCCGAAACCATGTCGTGAATCGCGGTGCGCAGAAAGTACTTTCCCTTCACTGGCACGCTGACCTGCTGGTGGAACGCCATGCCGCCCGCCAGCAGCGTGTTGTACTCCGCCGGAGTCAGCCGCGTGTGCAGCCGGTTGCTCGCGGTGATGACTTTCTCTCCGTTGCTGTTGTAGACGAAGGTCCACATCTCCAGCACGCAGTGCCGGTTTCCGTCGGCTCCCGCGCGGCAGGTGACTGCGTGCGCATCTGGCACCAGGTCCACTCCATACTCCTTGAACGGCCCCTCCACCTTCACCTTGGGATTGGTCTCGTTGGCCGGTAGCACCGTCGCCTCTGGCAGTGTCTTGGCCGGTCGTATCCTCACCTTGAACAGGATTTCCGCCGGGTTCGGCCCGCCATGCATCATGGCCGTAGACATGGTGTCCGTCTGGGCCAGGGCCGTGGCCGCACCCTGCGCGTTCTGCTTGTTCCAGTCGTTGGGATCGATGGCATAGTAGCCATTGCGATAGGTAAGCTGCACGCCCGGCTCAGTCACCTTCACCTTGATCGAGCGGAACCTCTCGTCCCACTGCACGTTGCTCGGCGAATACGTCAGCGTGTAGTAGTTCGAGCCCTCCTCAATCGCCTTACTCACCGCCTGCGTCAGTCCATTGGTGTTGTAGAACGCCTCGCCGCCGGTGTCCTCTGCCATGGCCTCCATCGTCGCGTGTTCCTGCGCCGTCTGGTTCGGGAACGTCATGACGGCAGCGGTCACGGCGGCGTTGGCTTGACTGGGGTCCAGGCCGGTTTGGAAGGAAGTGGCAGCGCCAGTGGCGGCGTAGGCGGCAGCCACGTCGTTTCCGGCTGAAACGAAATGGGAGGGATCGAGCTCCAGCCCCCGCGCGTCCACCGGATACACCGCGATCTGCGCGCGCGTCAGCATGTTGTCCGTCCTGCGCACCTCATCGTCGTTGCGAGCTACCGTCACATTCGGGTTGGGCAAGTCGGCACTGGGCTCGACGTCCAGCGGAAGGCCGCCAGAGAACCAGATCACATTCTTCCGCCCGGGAATACCCACCAGGTACCGCGCTAGTTGGTTGAACGCGTTCAGAGTGAACTTCGCCCGCATGTCAGCAGTGTACGAGGCATTCGTTTCCTCGCCTTGTTTGAAGGCGGTGAACGCTTCAGGCGACACGCCGTTCATCATGCCATCCAGGGTTGGATCGTCCGACGATCCGCCGTATATTGGATCCGCCAAAAGGTCCGAGAGCTGCTGCGTACCCTTCTTTGAAGTCAGCGCCGTCTTCAACACCGACATATCGGAGGTGAACCCCTGCAGCATAGTCAGCCGCTCCGTCAGGACGAAGATGGCAACGCAAGTGCCTGCCGGAGCCTTGTCCATATATTCGAGCAGTTGCTTGCGTGCCAAGGGCTGCGAGATCGCTGCCGTGTTCATATAGTCCAGCACCAGCACGTTCACCGGGCCATTCGCCGGTGCAGCCGACTTGTTGGTAAACAGCCCGGCAGGCAGCTTCGGCGTCGGCGCAATCTTGGCCGTCTCCGACGCAGGCAACTCGGTATGCTCCTCGAAGTTCCGGATCGCCTGCGGCTTGCCGTTCTCCATCAGCGTAAAATCCGACTTCTGCAACCCATGAACCGGATTCTTCTTCGAGTCAGTCACCACCACATCCACCACCACCAGGTTGCTGCGCGCATAGATCGTCGCAAACCCGGACGTGGCCTGCGTCGGCTGCCCATTCTGCACTGCAACTGCGGCGGCCGCTGATGTCGAAGTCCGCGTCCGACCATGCACCGTCAGCGTCAGTGACGCCGCGACCAGCGCGAAGACTGCACAGGAAAGAATCCAACGGATCTGAATCGTATGGCTGTGGGAAGAACGCAACGAAGACCGCAGCATGGGCCCCTCCTGCAATTCTGTAGCAATAAATATACTCCAGCAGTTCAAACCGGAATGTTCGCCGATCCAGCAAGGCTCGGCTAATTCTCTGAGGGCATCTCCACGTGATCGATGACGAGGCATTCGACTGGGCCTTTGGTCGGAATGAGTTTGAGGCCAAGTTGTTCCTCAACAGCGGTAAAGATGGATAGTGATGTATCCGACTCGGCCTGGCCGCTGGCCATGAGCTGGTTGTCTGGGGTCCAATGCAGGTCGGCGCTGTAGGTGCCAGTCAGGCCAGTATTATCGACAACCATACGGCCCATCGTGCTGGACAACTGCGCCGCGAGCCATACCGTTGTGAGTTTTGTCGCCACCAATTGGCCTGCCCGCGCTCCTCGCCCTGGCCTCAAGCCCATCCCTACCGGTTTGCCATCAACTGAGGGAGGGGTCTCAGTCAGAACGCCTTGCTTGACCACAACCAGAGAGTAGATCGGCTGGATCTTGACTTCCCGATGGACCTTGAGCTTGAAGCGGTCTGTCAGAATTTGCTGAGCCATGGATGCGCGCTGATGGTAGTTGAGTTTTTGCAGGGTAGGGATGTCAGCGTCGGCGACCTTTGCCTGAATATCGAACCTCCTGTCGTCCCACCAACTTGGCGCGCCAATAACCCTGTAGTTAGGTCTGATGTCGTATGCATTCAAGATGAGGGTCATCAGAGTGGCCCCTGTCGCGTTATAGCCATCGGGCGGTGTCGATACCGACCAGCTTTGGGCCGTCTTATTTTGCTTGACCGAGACAACCTCGAATGCAGGTAACACTGCTGCACCGGGTTGGTCACCGGGTGGTGGTGTCTGAGCTTGGGCGATTGGCGCGATGAGAACGGCGGTTAGGAGAAGAAACATTCTGCATAGGGGCATCGGGAGAACCTCTTGATGGGAGCATAAGTGAGACGGACTCGGTGGCGTTTCGTGAGCGGAGTGGGATGGCGGGTGGCCCAACCACTGTAGCATTTTGGATGCCCCATTCATCGCAGCTTTATCGCGATGGGTGGGGTGAATGGACGAGAGCCGCCAGCGCGTCCAGATTGCTGCCCTGCGAATCCGCCCCACCTCCCGCGTCCAGATGGACTACTTATCCGTCTATGGATTATCGTGATTACGCCACGCCGCACGTGCGCCAGCTCTTTTCTTACAATTTCAGCCCCGAAAGGCAGCCACACCCCATGTCATCTAAAAAAGTAACTCGCCGCGAATTTGTCAGCGCCTCCAGCTTCATCGCCTTGGGACTGCCTGTCGTTCTGGGCCGCTCCTATCCCCTCTTTGCCGCTCCCGTGCCCGCCGCAACCTACACGCCGCCCCAGTCCCCGCGCACCACGCTGAACTTCAACCTCGATTGGCGCTTCATCCGTGAAGACGTCTCCGGCGCCGAAGCGCCCGCCTTCGACGACGCAGCCTGGTCCTCCGTCGCCACCCCGCACAGCTTCAACGACATCGACAGCTTCCGCAAGCTCATCTCCCATGGCGGCGGCGACACCGGAACCTACAAGGGCCTCGCCTGGTATCGCAAGCACTTCAAGCTCCCCACTCTGCCCGCCGGCCATCGCGTCTTCATCGAGTTCGAGGGCATGCGCCAGGCCGGTGACATCTTCCTCAATGGCAAACAGGTCGGCCTCTACGAGAACGGCGTCTCCGCCTACGGCATCGACATCACCGACGTTCTCGCGCCCGCCGGCAAGCAGAACGTCCTCGCCGTAAAAGTCGACAACTCCGGCCGCTATACCGAGCGCGCCTTCTGCGCCGCCAACCCCAGTAACGCCGACGGAACCCCCTGCGCCCCCATGGGCTACGAGTGGAACGCCAACGACTTCAACCCCAACCACGGCGGCATCAACCGCTCCGTCTGGCTGCACGTCACCGGCCCCATCCATCAGACCCTTCCGCTCTACTACGGCCTGGAGAGCCAGGGCGTCTACATCCACGCCGGCAACTTCAACATCGCCAAAAAGACCGCTGACGTCACCGTCGACTCCGAGGTCCACAACACCTCCGGCGATCGCGCCACGGTCGGTCTCTCGGCTGTCGTCGTCGATCACACCGGCCGCGTCCACGCGCAGTTCGATGGCGACCCCGTCGACATGGTGGACGGCGAAAAGTCCGTACTGAACGCGACCGGCGGGCTGAAGGACGCACGCTTCTGGAGCACCGACGACCCCTACCTCTACGATGTCTACAGCATCCTCAAGGTCAACGGGAAGGTGGTCGATGTCAACCGCATCGAGACCGGATTCCGCAAGGCCGAATTCAAGGGCGGCGCGGGCACCGGCGGCCTCTACATCAATGAGAAATTCGTCTACCTCAAGGGCTTCGCCGAGCGCTCCGCCGACGAGTGGGCCGGTGTCGGCGCGGGCTATCCCGTCTGGATGCACGACTACACCGCCAAGCTCATCCGCGAGTGCCACGGCAACTACATGCGCTGGATGCACATCTCGCCGCAGAAGGTCGATGCCGACAGCTACGCCCGTTACGGCATCGTCCAGGTCTGCCCCGCCGGAGACAAGGAACGCGATGTCACCGGCCGCCAGTGGGACCAGCGCGTCGAAGTGATGCGCAATTCCATCATCTACTTCCGCAACAACCCCGGCATCTTCTTCTGGGAGGCGGGCAACACCTGGGTCACGCCCGTCCAGATGCAGCAGATGGTCGATCTGCGCAAGCAGTACGACCCCGACGGCGGGCGCGTCATGGGCTCTCGCGGCGACAGCAACAACGCCGCCAACACCGCCAACAACAAGATCGCCGAATACTACGGTGTCATGATCGGCCAGGACAGGGGAACCGACGCCCTCACCGGCCCCACCGACATGTTCCGCGCCTACAGCGCCGAGCGCCGCGACCGCGCACCCATCATCGAGACCGAAGACTTCCGCGACGAAGGCGCCCGCCGCTTCTGGGACCCCAATTCACCGCCCTACTTCGGCTTCAAGAAGGGCCCGAACGACAGCTACCAGTACACCTCGGAGAGCTTCGCCCTGGCCGGCATCAAGCGCTACTGGGAGTACTGGACCAACCGCATCTCCAACCCCGACCCTGCGCACTCCCGCTGGTCCGCATACTGCTCCATCTACTTCACCGACGAGGACGCCGACGGCCGTCAGGACTCCTCCGAAGTCGCCCGCGTCAGCGGCAAGGTGGACTCCATGCGCCTGCCCAAGGAGATCTACTTCGCCCACCGAGTCATCCAGAGCGACCAGCCCGACCTGCACATCCTCGGCCACTGGACCTACCCCGCCACCCAGCCCGATGGCTCCAAGACCGTGAAGACCGTCTACGTCATCGCCAACACCCAGTCGGTCGAGCTCTTCGTCAACGGTAAATCCGCCGGTGTCAACTCCAAGCCCGAAAGCGGCTGGATCTTCGCCTTCCCCGACATCGCCTTCGCCCCCGGCAGCATCAAGGCCATCGGCAAGAACGGTGACAAGGTCGCCGCCCAGCAGGAGATCGTCACCGCTGGCGCGCCCGCTGCAATCAAGCTCACTCCCATCCTCGGCCCCAAGGGCTTCCAGGCCGATGGCGAAGACGTCGCGCTCATCGACTTCGAGGTCGTCGACGCTAAGGGCATCCGTTGCCCCACCGACGACGCCCGAGTCGACTTCACCTGCACCGGCCCCGCCATCTGGCGCGGAGGCTACAACAGCGGCAAGCTCGAATCCACCAACAACCTCTACCTCAACACCGAGTGCGGCATCAACCGCGTCGCCGTGCGCTCCAAGCTGGTCCGCACCACCGATCCCGCCCCCGGCCCCATCACAGTCACCGCCAAACGCGATGGCCTCAAGTCGGCGCAGATCGAGATCACGCCCACTCGCGTCACCGTCACCGACGGCATCGCCGCCGCCATGCCCGCGCACCTCAAGGCTCCCGCGGAAAACTAACCCCTCCGCCGCAGCTCAACCAAGCAGCGCCTCACCCACCGGCCCAGGCCCTCAAGCCTGGGCCGGTGCCGTATATTCTCTATAGTTCACAGTGCTATAATTCATTGTGTTAGAGTTTCACCATGCGCGTGTTCAAAACGAAGTGGCTTTCCCGATTTGCCCGGCGAGAAGGAATCGCAGACAAGAGTTTGCAGGAAGCCATTGAGCGCGCTGAACGGGGCCTGATCGACGCCGATCTGGGCGGTGGCCTCATCAAGCAGCGTGTCGCTCGCGCAGGTCAGGGACGGTCTGGCGGCTATCGCACAATCGTTGCCTATCGTGTGAAGCAGCGCGCCGTCTTCCTCTACGGCTTCGCCAAAAACGAACGCGACAACATCGAACCCGGCGAATTGCTTACCTTTAGGAGCATTGCGGCAGACTTGCTGGCCGCTGATTCCGCGAGAATTGCAGGGGCCATTGAAAACGGCGTTCTACAGGAGATTGACCATGACCAAGAAAAAGAAACCTAGCCAATTGACCGAAGCTCTTCTTGAAACGGCGGACGATCTGCATCGCATCGGCATAATGGACGACGCGACGTATCGAAAGATCACCATTCGCCACCTTGGCGCGCTGGCTCTCAGCAAGGCAGAGCCGATCACCGGCCATGAAATCCGTGCCATTCGCGAGCAATCGAACCTGAGTCAGGCCGCGTTTGCCCACTTTCTCAATCTCACGGTCGGCTACGTCTCGCAGTTGGAGCGTGGGACCAAACAGCCCAAAGGCCCTGCGCTCATCCTGCTCAACGTCATTCGCCGCAAGGGGCTTGAGGTTATTCTCTAACCCCATCACCGCTGGACCGGTATCTCCCCATCCGTCAGCTTCTTCGACACCTGTTCCGGCGTCGCTAACTGCGTGCTGTCCCATCCTCCGCCCAGGGCCTCGATCAGTTGCACAGACGCGGTCATCACCTGGGTGTGCAGCGTCGCCAGCGTCTGCCGGTCCGCCAGCAGTGTCGTCTGCGCCGTCACCACGTCGATGTACGGATCGACCCCCGTCTCGTAGCGCGCCGTCTCCAAATCCAGTACCTTCTGTGCCGACTGCGCTGCCATCTGCTGCTGCACGATCTGCTGCGCAAGAATACGCTCCGCCGCCAGCGCGTCCTCCACCTGCTGGAACGCGGTCAGCACCGTCTGCCGGTAGCCCGCCACATCGGCATCGTAGATCGCCGTGTACTGCTGCACCGCGGCCCGCCGCAGCCCGCCATCGTAGATCGTCTCCGACACCGCTGGCCCCACCGACCAGAACCGGCTCGGCCAGTCGAACAGGTGCTTGAACGTCGAGCTCTCCAGTCCGCCCCCCGCGCTCAGTGTCAGCGTCGGATAGTACGCCGCCTGCGCAACCCCGATCTGCGCATTCGCTTCGGCCATCGTCCGTTCCGACGCCGCAATGTCCGGTCGCCGCTCCAGCAACTGCGACGGCACGCCGATCGGCACCGCCGGCGGCACAGCACTCAGCGCCTTCACCGGAATCGAGAACGCCGAAGGATCGCTCCCCGTCAGCACCGCAATCGCGTGTTCAAACTGTGAGCGCGCAACACCCAGGTTGATCAGCGCCGCCTGCGCGTTCTGCAGCGTATTCTCCGCCTCCACCACCGAAATCTCGGTACCCACTCCCGTCTCGTACTCCGAGCGCGTCAGGTCCACGGCCTTCTGGTCGTCCGCCACCGTCTGGGTGTACACCGCCTGCAACGCGTCCTGCCCGCGAATCTCAAAAAAGTATTCCGCCAGGCTCGCCTGCTCGGTCAACCGTTCGCCTTCCAGGTCCGCCGCGCTCACCTGCGCGTTGTACTGCTCGGCCTTGATCTGGTTGCGCACCCGTCCCCACAGGTCCGGTTCCCACGACAGATCCACCGGCAGCGTGGTCAGGTTGCTCTGCGATTTGTTTCCGGTCGTGCCCGCACTCCCCACGTTCGCCGAGGCCTGCGACCGCGCGTACGAAGGCCCCGTCCCCAGCGTCGGATAGAGCTGCGAGCGCGCCTCCGCCACCAGCGTCCGCGCCTCCATGAAGTTCGCAAAGTACTGCTTGATCGTCTGGTTGTCGATCGTCAGCTTCTCTTCCAGCGCATTCAGCTCGTTGTCGCCATAGATCTCCCACCACTTCCCCTTCAGCATCGCGTCCTGCGGCTGGGCCACCTTCCACTCGCCCGCGTCCGCAGCCGGAGCGGTTGCAGCCGCGTTGGCCGCAGTTCCTCTGCCCGGCTGTGCCGCGCCCGGCGACTCCTTGTACGCAGCAGGTGGCGCCTGCGCCATCGCCGGCGGCCTCTGGTACTTCGGCCCCACATGGCATCCGCTCACGAGCAGCGCCGCCAATGCGGAAGTGATTGCTACGCGAAGATCGATTCTGCTCATAGTTGTACTTCCATGATTCATCAGTTTAATCCGAAGTCGCCCCAATCGGGCCGTCCGCGGAGTCCAGGTTCTTGTGCCGCCGTGTCACTACCCACAGCCGTATCCGGTCAAATGTCAGGTACACCACCGGAGTTGTATACAGCGTCAGCATCTGGCTCACCACCAGCCCGCCCACAATCGTGATTCCCAGTGGCCGCCGCAGCTCCGATCCCGTCCCCGTCCCAAACGCCAGCGGAAGCGCTCCAAACAGCGCAGCCATCGTCGTCATCATGATCGGCCGGAACCGCAGCATGCACGCCTCGAAGATCGCCTCTTCCGTATTCATGCCGCCCTCGCGCTCCGCCTGCAGCGCAAAGTCGATCATCATGATCGCGTTCTTCTTCACAATCCCGAT
>Ga0181529_10008388_pt1 | contig 10067 bp, 10 predicted proteins | sample PEATcosm2014_Bin_36_FD_119763 | JGI IMG/M metagenome (GOLD analysis project Ga0181529, IMG submission 119763) | Peatland microbial communities from MTU Mesocosm Facility, Houghton, MI, USA - PEATcosm2014_Bin10_30_metaG | ecosystem: Environmental > Terrestrial > Soil > Wetlands > Peat | place... | reverse complement strand
TCTTCAATGTCCATGCCGCCGGCTTTTGAAGCCATAAACACGAGTCTGCCTGTGGCGCGGTCCAGCACGATGCCCAGGTAAAGCTCGCGATCGATGTCGGCGGTTTCTTCCAGCAGCAACCGCTGCACCTTCTGGCCCGCCGGGCCCGTCTGGTGCGTCACCAGTTGCATGCCCAGAATGTTCTTCACGTGCATTTCGGCGTCTTCGCGCGTGCGGGCCACTTTCACGCCACCGCCCTTGCCGCGGCCTCCCGCGTGAATCTGCGCCTTCACCACCACGCCCGTCGCGCCCTCCGCAAACAGTTTGCGGGCTACCGCCGAGGCTTCTTCCGGCGTGTTGGCCACTTCGCCCCTTGGCACGGCAACGCCGTACTTCGCGAGGATTTCCTTTGCCTGGTACTCGTGAATTTTCATGTTGGTTTTCCTGCCGCCCCAGTCCGCTTTTGGCCAGTCCGCTGTTCTCTGTGGGATTCGGGTGCAGGTCCGGTCTGATCCAGACTAGCGAAACCGTGCCAGCGGTATTCAAATCTTATCTTGCGCCCCTTTCGAGCGGCAAACAGGCCGCTTTTCGGCGCCATGCCGTTACCATGAAGGAATATGGGTGTCTTGAAGGAACTGCTGAAACCACTGGCCGAGGACGGGGCCGCGCTCACCCGCGAGCAGGCCGCCCAAGTGCTCGAGGAGATTCTTGCCGGCAACGCGACCGAGCCGGAGATCGCGGCGATGATGGCCGTGATGGCGACGCGTGGCGAGCAGGCGCCCGAGCTGGCCGGCTTTGTGGATGTACTGCGTGCCCACGTCACGCCCGTCCCGCTCACCGACGAGGAGCGTGCCTTGCTGGTGGACGTGGTTGGCACCGGTGGCGGAGGCCCGCTCACCTTCAACATCTCCTCGGGCGCGGCGCTGGTGGCGGCCGCCGCCGGGGCCAAAGTTGCCAAGCACGGGAATCGCGCCATAACTTCCCGTTGCGGCGCAGCCGACGTTCTTGAGGCCCTGGGCGTGCCCGTCGAGCTTGGTCCTCAAAAGGCCGCCGAGTGCCTGCGCGAAACCGGATTCATGTTCCTCTTTGCGCCGCTCTACCATCCCGCCATGCGTATCGTCGGTCCCTTGCGACGCTCGCTGGGCTTCCGCTCCATCTTCAATCTCTGCGGACCGCTCTCGAACCCCGCCGAGGCCCGCGCCCAGGTGATTGGCGTGCTCGCACCTTCCAAAGTCCTGCTGGTCGGCCGCACCCTAGTCGCCCTCGGCGCAAAGAAGGCCTTTGTCGTTCACGGCACCGATGGAATCGACGAGCTCACCACCACCGGCGAATCGGTCGTCGCGCGGGTTGAAGAGTCGGAGACCGGCGAATCAAAACTTCGTGCCTCTCGAATCACTCCTGAGATGGCGGGCCTGCCCCGCGCCCAACTCGAAGACTTCGTCGGCGGCAACGTCACCACCAATGCCGCGCTGCTCTTCGACGTCCTCACCGGCATCAAGGGACCGCGTCGCGACATTGTGCTGCTCAACGCGGCGGCAGGCTTGGTTGCCGCCGGCCTTGCCGATGACCTCAAGATCGGCGTTGAGATGGGCGCGGAAGCCATCGATTCCGGCCAGGCTGCAGCCACGCTTGAGAAATTGCGGCGTTTCGGCGCAAAGCAATCAACCATCCAGTAGTTCCGCAAGTTAATATCCCAGGTTGACCTGGGCGGAGCAATCTGGAATTCTCTTTGAGAATCTAAAGGGTCTGGGTGGGATAAGCGCCATCTTATTGGAGAAATGTCTTGATAGGGATGACTTAGTTCGCGGAACCCGAAAGAGAACCCTGAGGCCTATCCTCGAAGGCGATTTTCCTTCGGGAATCCCGCAAGCAGTATTTGGCAGCAGGTGTAGGTATTAATCCGGCGGCTACGCTAGCTGCGCCACCGCGAATATCCCCAGCCCCCGCCACCGAGCAGAAATAGTACTACCAGAACGATCAAGATAGTTTCCATGGTGTAACCTCACTCGCAAGATGAAGCGGACTCGCCCTTGTAACGACTGTCCCACTTCTTCCCTACACATAATCCTAGAAGTGGCCCAGATGATTGTCTGATCACATTGGACCGCCCTGAGAGGTTTCACTGGTGGGACCGTGGCCCGTCCTTCAGGAATCCTTTGGTCAACGCTCCCATACCAGTAAGATCAGGCAAATCTGGCGAATTCCGCCTGTTGCAAAGAAATCGGATTTTTTCGGCAAGGCCGCCCTGAGGGAAAAATCCTCCAATCCCGTCCACCGCACGGTGGCCTCCATTCGGTCCGACCATGGCACCCTTCTCCACGATTTCGGAAGGCGGTCCGAATGCATCGTTTCAGGCTTCTTCTCTTACTAGCTCCTGGCGAAATTCTCACCGTCGCGACCACGCCGCAGCGGCCGTAGAAAAAATCCTGCAAGTTCCGTCCACTTCTGCGTTCAATAGGTTGAAGGAGATCGATCGATGCTTCCCAAACAGGCAATGGCAACATTTCTGCTGCTGGCCGCGAGCTTGGCAGCCCGCGCGCAGCAGCCCAATCAGCTCGAACTCAAGATTGACCCCACCAACCGCACCCTCACCGTGAGCGCTCAAGACAGCATCACCGTTGATCCCGATGTCGCCGTTCTCCACATTGGTTTCCAAACGCAGCCCTCCGACGCTAAGGCTGCCTACGCCGCCGGAGCGCAAACCTCTAACGCCATCATCGATGCGCTCAAACAGGCCGGCGTTCAAGAGAGCGCCATCCACAGCGAGTGGCAGCGCCTCGACGCCGTTTACGGCAAGCCGCACAAGTTCATGCTCTCCCAGCAGTGGACGGTCAAAGTCACCCCCGAGCGTGTCGCCGAAATCCTTGATGTGGCCGTAACCGCCGGCGCAACAGACAGTGGCGATATCGACTGGACCGTAGCCGACGAAAAAGCGCTCGAAGACAAGGCTCTCGACGGCGCCACCGCTCGTGCCCGCACGCAGGCCGAAGTGCTCGCAAAAGGCATGGGCGTCCATCTCGGCGCCATCCTCTACGTTACCAACCAGTTGTCCGCGTCGGTCTACCCAAGGGCCTACGCCGCCCAGGCAGCTCCCATGGCAGCCATGGCCGGCGCGGCGCCACCGCCCTTGGCCATCGAGCCACGCAAAGTATCCAGCTCAGCCAATGTCTATGCAGTCTTCGCCATCGAGTAAGGCAAAACGGGTGGGACAATCATCTGCTTTCGTACTTGGTAACTGTGCCCCATCCATTTCGCGGTCGCCGCGGCGACCGGAATGGGTGGGCTCGCAGAAAGCAAACCCCAAAATCCAACGGCAACTAATCCAACAGCTCCATTGTCATCGGATCCGGCTCGCCGCCAAAGTACTTCTCAAGCGCCTGGCTGAAGATCGGCGTCTCCGGCGCGGCGCGAGCAAAAAGTGTCATCGACGAGCGAAATTTCAAATCGTCCGGCAAGCCGAAGATTTCATCGATTAGGCGCCCTTCCACCAGGTTCACCAGCCGCGTGCACTGCTCCAACCGCGGCCCCAGCACCGGATGCTTCCAGTAAGCCTCTGCCTCCGCAAGCGAGCCCACGCCATAGTAATCCGCCTGCACGCTGTGTCCCAGCCCGCGCAACTGCGGAAACACAAACCACATCCAATGCGAGCGTTTTTCCCCGGCGCTCAACTCCAGCACCACCTGCGCGTACACCTCATTCTGCGCATGCACAAACCGTTCCAGATTGAATGGGTCGCTCACGCCGGTCTCCTTCCATTTTCTGCGCGCAATCTCTCCTAGAGCAATCCCGTCTGTCCCGCGATGCGCTGCGAAACCTTCCATGAAGCCAGCGAGATGCCAAGCGCAATCAACACCCATCCCGCCGCTCCAAATGACTGGGTCAAGTTCGCCGGCCAATGCGGAGCGGTAAACACCAACAGGCTCGCCGCGGCCCTCGCCTGCCCGGCAATCTCGTATCCGCCCCAGCCAAACACGCCCGCGGCCAGCACCATGCCCGGAACCGCACGCCGCCACGGGAAAGCCATCGGCACAGGCACGCGAGCCTCTTCCTCAATCCGGGCCATCACCGAGGAAACAAATCCCGAAGTAGGAATCAGCTCTTCCTCGCCGGCCAGAATCCGGTCGATCGGGCTCGCGGACTTTTCCATTCCCTCGCCTGGCTTCGTATTCATCCTCAAGCCTCCCCTCCCGTTTCGAGAGCGGCCAGATCGGGCCGTCCCATCTCTTCCTTCAGATGCGGAAAGCGGCTCTTGAGCAACGCCCGGCCCCGTGAAAGCCGCGCTTTCACGGTACCTTCGGGCAGCCCCATCGTTCGCGCCGTCGCCGCCACATCCATCTCGTGAAAATAAAACAGAATCACCGTTTCCCGGTACCGCCACGGCAGGGCCAGCACCGCGCTCCGCACGCTCTGCTGCTGTTCCCGCTCCACCAGCGCCGTGTGCTGGCCGGCGGGCGCTCGTGGTTCCTCGATCTCCTCCAGCGGCAGGTTCACCGTTGGCACGCGCTTCAACTCGGTCCTATAGACGTTGGCTGCAACCGAAAAGAGCCAGGTGGAAAAACTCGCCTCGCGCCGCCATTGCGCCAACCCGCGCCAGGCGCGCACAAAAGCCTCCTGCGCCATCTCTTCCGCGCGCCCCCGGTCGCGGCAGTAGCGCCACGCCATGTTCACCAGCGGCCCCTGCCAGCGGCGAACGATGCCCTCAAACGCCTGCACGTCGCCGTCCAGCACACGCAGAACGTCTGCAAGGTCGGCATCCGACCGCTCTTCCATCGCATTTGAGGGTGTTGCTTGCAAGGCCGGCGCTCTCCGTCGGGTAAGACATGCGGGCCCGTTGCGCGGTTGCAAAATGTTGCCGCGTTGCGAGAGAAAGGTCTCTTTCGAAATCTTCCCAGAGAAAATGCAACCGGCATTTCAATCGCCCTGTCTCACCGTTTGCAAGGGAGAAAATCCCCCGCAACCCAATCAGGAGGATTGTATGGCAACTTTGGCATTTCATCTGTTCAACGCACCCGATATGAGCGGCTTCGGCCTGTGGATGTTCCTGTCCATCGGCGCCGTGGCCCTGTTCGTCGTCTTCATCCCGCTCACCTCATACATCGACAGCCAGCGCCGCGAGCGCGAAGCCTTCTACAAGGCTGAAACCCTGCGCCGCATCGCCGAGTCCACCACCGAGGGCGGCAAGGCTGCCGTTGAGTTGCTGCGCCAGCAGGATAGGATCGCTCGCACCAAGAGCCGTGAAGGCCTGAAGATTGGCGGCCTTATCAACATGGGTGTTGGCATCGCGCTCATGATCTTTCTCCGCGCCCTCGTTGGCCCCGCCATCTCCCTCTGCGGCCTCATTCCCGGCCTCATCGGCGTGGGCATGCTGGTCTACGTCTACGTTCTCGCCGCGCCCATCGAGTAGAGCCTTGCCGCTTCTGGAGGACTCGAACTCAAGAACACCGCTTTGAATCCTCTCCGCCTCTTGCGCCATCGAACAGATAGTTGTTATAACGACTATCTGTTCGCCCACTTCCATCCCTGGGCTGCGGCGCACGATATTCCACAGAGGATAAACCCATGGCTATCAACACCAACCGCCAACCCACAATCTTCATCCCCCACGGCGGAGGACCCTGCTTCTTCATGGATTGGACCTGGGGCCCTGCCGACACCTGGCTCAAGACTCAGCGCTTTCTTGAGGGTCTGGCCGCCACGCTGCCCGCTACCCCCAAAGCCATCCTTGTTGTCAGCGGCCACTCGGAAGAGCCGGCCTTCACCGCCAGCACGGCGGCCCAGCCAAAACTCATCTTTGACTACTCGGGCTTTCCCGAAGACACCTACCGGCTAACCTGGCCCGCACCAGGCCAGCCCGAACTGGCAGCCCGCGTGGCCTCGCGGCTGGCCGATGCCGGCCTGCCTTCGGCTCTCAGCGAAAACCGCGGCTACGATCACGGCGTCTTTGTTCCGCTTAAGGTGGCCTTCCCGGCTGCAGAAATCCCAGTCGTCACGCTCTCGCTCGCGGCCAGCCTCGATCCCACACTCCATCTCGCCGCCGGACGCGCGCTGGCCCCGTTGCGCGACGAGGGCATACTCATCGTCGCCAGCGGCATGAGCTTCCACAACCTCCGAGGTTACCTCCAGCCCACCACAACCGAGCGGGCCCGCGCCTTTGACGCATGGTTGACCGCTGCCGTCCAGTCCCCGGCGCCCCAGCGCGACGCGCTGCTCACGGCCTGGCGTCAGGCGCCATTTGCCGCCTACGCTCATCCCCGCGAAGAGCATCTCGTCCCACTCTTCGTGGCCGCGGGAGCTGGAGGAGAAGCCCCCGGTCGGCGCATCTTCACCGACGAACCCATGGGCGCAACCATCAGCGCCTACAGCTTCGCGGGGTGACCCCGCGCACGGAACCAGTTCCCCGCGCGAGTCCTGCCCGCGCCTGTGTATAGTGGGGGTGCGCGGGCGTCTTGTGCGCCCCGGTTTCGTGGAGTTCCCCATGCATCGGCGCGAAGTACTCAAGCTCGCGGCTTTTGGCGCGGCAGCAGCAACTCTGGACAGAACCCTCTCCGCGCTGCCCGCTGCCGCCTCGGGCCCCATCCCCGTCATCGACGCTCACATTCATCTCTTTGACACGCTGCGTCCCGGCGGCGTGCCCTGGCCTGAGAAGACGGATGCCGTCGTCTACAAGCCCGCCCTGCCTGCGCGCTATGTCACGCAAAGCGCGGCCTTCGGCGTCGTCGGCGCAATCGCCATTGAGGCCAGCCCACTCGCCAGTGACAACCAATGGCTCCTCAACGTCGCCGCTAACAATGCCTTGATCGTGGGCATCATCGGCGACCTTGTTCCCGGCTCGCCCACCTTCATCGAGGCTTTGGAGCGCCTTCACGGAGACCAGCTTTTTCTCGGCATCCGCTACGGCAACTTGTGGAATCGCGATCTGGCCGCCGACCTCGAAAATCCCGGATTCATTGACGGCCTCAAAGCCCTTGCCCAGGCCGGGCTCGTGCTTGAAACCGCCAATCCTGACCCGCGCCTCATCGCAGCAATCGTTGAGGTTGCAGAGCGCGTTCCCTCGCTCCGCATCGTCATCGACCATCTGCCCCACGCGCCTCTGCCCACAGAAAAAGACGCGCTCGACGATTACTGGGCCAATCTCCGCCTGCTCGCCGGCTCCCCGCGCGTCTTCGTCAAGCTTTCTGAGATTCCCGTCCGCCAGAACAATCGCCTCATCACCGACATCCGCTTTTATCAGGCCAGTCTTGACGCTCTCTGGGACAACTTTGGCGAAGACCACATCCTGTTTGGCAGTGACTGGCCCAACAGCGACCACGTAGCTACCTACGCGCAGACCTTCTCCATCGTGCGCGAGTACATGGCGCGAAAGAGTTTTGCGGCGCGCGAAAAATACTTCTGGAAGAACTCCCTCGCAGCCTACCGCTGGACCAGGCGAAGCTCCAATCAGCCGTCGCTCTAACCAAGCTTTTTTACCCGAACTCTGCTCGTAATTTCCCCTGAGGTGCATCCATGTCGATTGAAACACCCGAGGATCTGGCTGGAATGGAACACGCAGGCCGTGTCACCCGGGCCGTCCTTGAAGCCATCAAAGCTGCGGTCCGCCCCGGTGTCAGCACGCAGGAGCTCGACCAGATTGGGGCCCGCGTCATGCAGGAAAACGGCGCCCGCTCCGCGCCCAAACTTGTCTACGGATTTCCTGGCCACAATTGCATCAGCGTCAATGACGAAATCGTCCACGGCGTTCCCGGTAGACGCAAGCTTAACGACGGAGACCTCGTCAAGGTCGACGTCACCGTTGAAACAGGCGGCTATATGGGGGACGCCTGCGAAACGGTTGCCGTCGGTTCCATCCCGCCGGAGAGCCGCCGCCTGATGGAGTGCGTCGTCGCAGCCTTTCGCGCCGGGCTTGCTGTTGTGCGTCCGGGCGTGCGCGCCCACGACATCGGCCGCCAGATCCATAACACTGCGCGTGCGGCCGGTTTCCATGTTGTCCGCGAGTTGTGCGGACACGGCATCGGCCGCACCATTCATGAGCCGCCCACCATTCCCAATGAATTCGATCCGCGCTGCTCCGATGTGATCCGCGAAGGCCTGGTCTTCACCATCGAGCCAATGATCGCGGCAGGAACCTCACAGTCCACCACGCTCAGCGACGGCTGGACCATCCGTACCCGTGACCGTTCCCGCTCCGCGCACTACGAGCACACCGTGCTGGTCACGCGTAGCGGGGCTCGCCTGCTCACCGCCTGAACCGTCGTTTCTTTCGCTGCGCCAGAGGAACGCACTTGCTCGAACCCGCCGCAAAATCCGCAATCGCCGTCGGCGCAGAATCCCTCCTGCTCTCGTCGGCGATTGCCCGCGCCGTCAGGCGTCTCGCGCCTTTCCTCATGGCCATGTACGTGGTCTCGTTTCTTGACCGCGCCAACATAGGCTTTGCCAAGCAGGCACTCGCTGCGTCGGTCGGCATCTCTGAGAGCACCTACGCCCTTGGCGCCGGCCTGTTCTTCATCAGCTACTCACTCTGCGGATTCCCCTCGAACCTCATCCTCCACAAAATCGGCGCAAAATTCTGGATCTCCTTCCTCATGGTGGGTTGGGGACTGGCCTCCATGGCCACCATGTTCGTGCAGGGCGCCACTTCCTTTTATCTCTTGCGTCTTCTGCTCGGCGTCCTCGAGGCGGGCTTTTTCCCCGGCGCCATTCTCTACCTCACCTACTGGTTTCCCAACCGCGTGCGGGGGCGCATTCTCGGGCTCTTCTACCTTGGCGTTCCGCTGGCTCTCATTGTCGGCGGCCCGCTCTCCGGCCTGCTCCTCGACATGCATCCCCTCGGCTCGCTCCAGAATTGGCAGTCGATGTTTCTAGTGGAAGGCTTCATGGCCGTCGCCCTCGGATTTGTCGCCTTCTGGTTCCTCGACAACAAGCCGGCTAACGCCAAGTGGCTCCCGGCCGGAGAAAAGCAGACTCTCGAAGACGAATTAGCCAAAGAGGAGCAGCAGCGCCGTGCCGCCGGACCCGCCCGGCTTCTGCCCATGCTGCGCGATCTCCATGTCCTCGGCTTCGTTCTCATCTACGCGCTTATCCAGACGAGCGTCTATGGCGCCATCTTCTATCTGCCGGCCGAGGTCTCCGCGCTCCTGCACAAGCCCGCCGGCCTTCAGGTGGGCCTGGTCACGGCAATTCCCTGGCTCTGCGCCCTCGCCGCCGTGTATTGGCTGCCCGGGATCGCAGACCGCTTCCGCAACCACCGCCAGCTCGCCGCACTCACCCTTCTAGTCGCCGGACTTGCCAGCTTCGTCTTCCCGACCGCCGGTCCGCTCCTCGGCCTGGCCATGTTGTCCGTCGCCGTCTCTGGATTTATCGCCGTCCAACCCCTCTTCTGGACCTTTCCCACCGGTTACATGGCCGATCGAGCCAAGGCCGGCGGCATTGCCCTCATCGGAACCGGCAATCTCGGAGGATTTATCGCCCCCAACCTCAAGGTTTGGGCCGACGCCTTCTTTCATTCCCCGCGCGCCGGGCTTTATCTGCTGGCCGGCATTACGGTTGCCAACGCAGCCCTTATCTTCTTCACCGTTGACCGCCGGCCAGGCGCGATGGCAGGCGCAAACAGCCCGCAGGTATAATCAAATCCATGTCGGCAGGCGCCCAAACCGATCTTTCCGCTGCCCAGCCCGCGACCGAAATCGCGCCCGCTACCGCGGGAAAGCTGCAGGCTCTTGAGGTGCGTCTGGCCTCGCTCGGCAAGCTCATGGTGGCTTACTCCGGCGGTGTCGATTCAGCCTTTCTGGCCGCTACTGCCCATCGCGCCCTCGGCAACCAAATGCTCGCCGTCCTTGCCGATTCCGCAAGCCTTGCCCGCCGCGACATGGAACAGGCCTGTGCCTTCGCCAGCGAACTCGGAATGCCGCTTCAGGTGGTCAACACCCTTGAGCTCGACAAGCCCGAGTACGCCCGAAACGACGCCAATCGCTGCTTCCATTGCAAAGACGAGCTCTTCGCCGCCATGAAGACACTCGGCGCCAAACTCAGCTTCTCGTCCATCGCTTACGGCATGAACGCCGACGACACCAAAGACTATCGCCCCGGACAGC
>Ga0181529_10008387_pt1 | contig 10067 bp, 11 predicted proteins | sample PEATcosm2014_Bin_36_FD_119763 | JGI IMG/M metagenome (GOLD analysis project Ga0181529, IMG submission 119763) | Peatland microbial communities from MTU Mesocosm Facility, Houghton, MI, USA - PEATcosm2014_Bin10_30_metaG | ecosystem: Environmental > Terrestrial > Soil > Wetlands > Peat | place... | reverse complement strand
CACCCGGTCAGCGCTTGGAGTACGACTTGAGATCCCGCTCGCCGATTTCCTCCGATAGCACCAGCCGGTAGTGTTTCTCATCGACTACCTTGACATCTTCGCCTTCGATCGTCAACTCGAATAGCGCGATGACGTCGCCAGACATGAACTGGGCGGAAACCGGCCGGCAGGTCAGTTGAGGAAACTTCTGGAGACAACATGCCATGTCCTGGAGCGTTTGGGTTGCGCCGAGCCGGTCGGTCCCACCCTTCGCCTGAACGGGAATGACGAACTGCTGGCCGTTTCGATTGACGCCGACGTAGATCTCGTCCACCTCGATCTGACCGATGCCGCTCACCGTCGTCCGGAGGTGGTTTTGGAGGGAGTACGTCGCGATCCCGAGGAAGATGTCGATCAAACGGTTATACCGTACCTTGGCAAGCAAAGCTTGTTCGTCGCTCAGTGCATATGACGAAACGATTTCGGGCGTGGCGTCCGGAATCTTGATCGCAATCAGGTCGGGCCTCGGCACAATCCGAATGAGCGTCCCCAACCGAAATCGGTACACACCCTTTCCCGCCAGTTCGATGCCCCACTCCATTCCTTTCGAAGCGGTATCCACAATCTCGGGTGGCAGTGCGGTCCGAAAGCGAAACGAGTAGATAGCGTCGCCCAGGTTCTTGGGAAGCGCGATTCCGAGCGATTTTGCGATCTCTTCGAACTCGTCGCGCGAGAACTCGACCTGGGCCATACCCGGCTTGTAGTGGCGCTTGAAAATCGTGCCGACAATCGCGGAGTAACGATTCGGTTTCTTCTCTGGAGTAGCGGCGGGCCTCTTTTCAGGCATTTATGCGGGCCTCGGGCGACCGGCGTTTTCGCTTGGGAATGACGTCCGGCTTCACGCCATATCTGGCCGCAGCGTCCGACATGTCCAGCGACAGCAGGCGCGCGTCGCCAAGGTCGATGGGACGTTCGGGCTTCTTGGGAGCGGCATCGAGCGCTTCGCAGACCTTCGAAGCGACGGATCGAGCCAGAAGCGGGGGAACCGAATTACCGATCTGGCGGAATCCGTGCCACTTCGTCACGTGTAGCCGGAACCAGTCCGGATAGGAGTGCAGGCGCGCCGCCTCTCGCACCGTAATGCATCGGGGCGAATATGGATGGATCGGGCGCGGCGATGTGAAGGCGCCCCGATCGCTCGCGGTGCCCGCCCGAATCGTGTTGCAGATTCCCTCTGGATCGAGCTTGTGAAAGCGGCTGACGGGTTCCGTGTCGCCGGGTTTCGTGTCGGCAAAACGCTTCTTCGATAGCTCCGTATGGACTGTACGCAGGCTCGAAGTCAGGAGCGTCGAGTCGGACTCCCGCGGCGCCGAGTAATCCGCGGGATCGGGCTCGTGGCCACGGAGCGGAGCCGAATACTCGGTCGGCATCTTAAACCGGGCCCGAACCCAATCGCGATGGAGCAAGTCCTCGTAATCGTCGGCCTCGGGAAGGTCCCGTAGCGCTTCCCAAACGGTCGGCGTGCTCTTGAGGAAGAGGTTGCCGTGTTTGCCGTTTCCATTCTTGCCGGGCTCGTGGGTCGCACGAGGGTATTCGGGCAAGGGGCGCCCCTTCCGAGCGCCCAGCAAGAATAGACGCCAGCGGTCCTGCGGCACGCCATAGTGCGCCGCGTTCAAGACCTGGTAATCTTCGACCACCCGGTAGCCGTTCTTCTTGAACTCCTGGATGATCTCTCCAAGGAACCGCGCGTGCTGGCCGATGGTCAAGCCACGAACGTTCTCGAACACAAAATAAGATGCGTTGAGGTCCACCACCAGGCGCACGAAGTGGTGCACGAGGGAGTTCCGAGGATCGTCCAGCGCGCGTTTACCGATCATGCTGAAGCCCTGGCAGGGCGCGCCGCCGAAAACGACATCCACGTTGCCGTCCCCGATCCGCGATTCCCGGCGGATGTAGGCGGCGTCGATATCGGCTACGCTGCGGCAGATGGCGGCACAATCGGGGAAGTTGAACTCGTGCGCCGAGCAATGGATCGGGTCGTACTCAACCGACGCTGCGATATCGAACCCCGCCTGCTCGAAGCCGAGACTCATGCCGCCCGCGCCGGCAAACAAGTCGATGCCGATTGGTCGCGATCCGCTTTTCTTCATGCACTCCAAATCTTCGATGTCCGCCCCACGGAGAGCGGCTGCGAGTTTTCACATCCGGTCTAAGCTACGATTCTACGGTTAATCGCGCGGTGGATCAACAAGTTGCGCTCCGTTGCCCGTTCGTGCATTTGGGTGCCCTCGGGTTCGGAATCGGAATCGGTGGAAACGGGGCCCAGATTGCTCCAGTTCGTGCCTGAGCCGCCCCGCTCCCGCCGGTTTAGTTTACGCCCTTGGATTCCTCGCCGCGCGCGCGCTGCATGATGGTGTCCCAAGAGAGGGCGGCGGCGTGGTCCTTGCCGCGGATGGCGTGCGAGTAAATGTCGGCGGTCGTGCGCACGGAGGAGTGGCCGAGGCGCTCGGAGACGGTCGCCAGGTCCACGCCGTCGGCCAGCAGGAGGCTCGCGTGGCTGTGGCGCAGGACGTGGAGAGAGGCGCCTTTGGGTAGGCCCAGCTTGCGGCAGAGGCGCGAAACTGTCGACGTCACGGAATTCGGCATCAGTGGCGACCCATCCGGGTTGGCAAAGATCAAGTCCAGATCGCGGCGATAGGCGGAGCCGAACTGGCGGCGGAACTCATCCTGGCGCAGCCGATGCGCCTCAAGCGATACCTGCAGGGATGGGGGCATTTCCACCTTTCGAGGCTCGTCCGTCTTGGTCCCTTTGAACACCAATCCTTGTTTCGTCTGGCAGAGCGACCGATCGATGAAGATGTCCACGCCGTTGATGTCGGACCATCGCAGCGCCAGCACCTCGCCGCGCCGGGCACCGGTCGCGGTCGACGTCTCCAACATTACCGGCAAGCACCATGGGCCCCGCGCACATTGGATCAAGCGGTCCTGCTCGGCGGGAAGGAGCGCCATACCGATCCGCTTCTTCACTCTGGGGAGGTCGCTGTGGGTGACAGGATTGGCCGTGACCAACCCCCACTTAATGGCGCGTGCGAATGCGGAGGACACCATGCCGGCAATATTCCGGACCGTCTTCGGCTTCATCGCGCGCGGCGCTTTCGTTTTTCGCGATTGTCCGCCACACTTGACCAGGCGCGCCCACTCGCGACTGAGATGCAGCGGAGTGATCTCCGCCATGTTCATCGCGAGCAGCTCCGGTGCGAGGTACGCGATCATCTTGTGATATCCCTCGACGGTGGTGGGCGACAGCATTTCCTCGGCGTGCTGCTTCATGAACTCGGCCAGGAGCATCGCCAGAGTCGTCGGCAGAGCCGCGGCGACGCCGGCGGCGCCGGCCTTTCTCAACTCGAGTTTCTTCTGTTCCTCTCCGCGACGCACCACTTCGGCGTCCACCGCCTCCTGTTTGGTCGCGAATCCAAACTCCCGGATCGGAGACGCGTTGCGCGTCGCTTCTGGCGGTTGGAACTTATAGAACCAGACGGTCTTTCCGGACCGGTTTCTGCGTTTGTAGACCGGCATTAGGTTACACAGTTACCTCAAAGTCGTGGAGATGTCCAGTGCCAGCCGGCGTGGCAGTCCGGGCGCCACAGGTCCTTTCCCAAGCTTCGAAGGCTGCCCGCGTGACAATCCACCGGCGCCCGAGGCGGATACCGGGCAGGAGCCTCTGCTCCAGCATCGCGTAGACCGCCAGGCGGCCGATGTCCAGGCGGCGCGCGATCTCCTCGACTGTCATCCTCGCGCGGGGATTCATGGCCAGCCCCCCAACGGTTCCATCCGGCGGGCATCGCGGTGTTTTCGGGCAGTTTCGCATGGGCGTGTCTCGTCGACACCCACAACGATCTCCGCTTTGCGGTCGAAACGCTGTCTGGTGACTTCCGGATACTATATACGCGGAAGATTGGAAAAGTGTCCGGCTATCGCAGCCGGCCGGCTTTCAGATTGTCGCGCGGCCCGATTCGGCGCGCGGATGCCGGTGGTTTGCGTCTGGTGGTCTTAGTAACAGGGAGGGAACCTTGTGATGAGTCCGGCAGCACGAGCTTAATCCACTCCAGGTAATCCGGCCCAAGCTGGTCTACCAGCTCAGCCCGTAAGGCGTTTTCGGCGGCTTGCCGATCCGGCAGCCCTGGAGCGAATTGGATGACGCGATTCTCAGCCGTCACCAGCCGCAGCAACTCTCGTGCGTGCTCGCGGGCGAGCAATCGGTCTTTTACGCGCAGCGCGCGCCGATCGTGATGCAGGCAGTAATAGACCTCGGCGATATGTTGGTTCGCCGCATTCAGAATGTAAAACGAGTCGAGGCACGGAGGCGCGGTAACCACAATGCGCAGCCGCCTGGCGACTTCGCGGACTGACGCATGGTTCTCCAGAGGAAGGGCCGGTGCAGGGATGTTTGAGACAGTGCCGGCGATGGATTGCGCCGCCATGCGCACAAGTTCGGCGACGACCGGCAGCGCGTCGGCTGGCACCAGATAGACATAAGAGACGTTTCCCGCCAGGATGTTGGTGATCGGGCCGGGCTCGGTGCCGAACAGTAATTCGATGGGGTGTGCCGATGCGACAATAACCTGTGCATGCCGTTCGAGGACGCCTCCGTGGTCTCTGAGCGCGAGCCGGCGGAGCAGGCTGGTAAAAGAGATCTCTTGGGGCTCCACTTCCGCCGCGTCCCCACTTGGGTCATCGCCGGGGCTGAACGTCACCTTGAGCCGGTAACCGCGATTGCGGGTGTTCTCGAACAGGTCGGGCAGATGCGGACCGAGTTTGTCACGCAGGGCGGCCAGTTGTGTGTCAAATCGAGCGCGCCACTCCTTGGCCTCCGGCTCATTCCACGCCAACTCGAACGCTTCTCTGGCGCTCAGGAAGCGATCGGAATGAGCACAGAAAACACTCAGAAGTTCCGACTCTTTGGGCGTAAGCTGGACTGCGACCCCGGCGCCAGTGACGGTGCCCTCGCCCGGCTGAAAGCGCAAATGCCCTAGTTGGAACAGGTTTCTTGCCTCGGAGTGACGCAAGAGTCATACGGAGGTGCTCCGGGTGGCCCAGTTTAATTCTATCAAATCTTAACTCGATTTACCTCGATATCAATGTTCTATCTGAAATCTATCTGAGCAAGGTCTGGCGGAAATCGCCCCGCGCGAACCGGGTCGGCGCCGGAAGCGCCGCACAGACTGGACCAAGACGGGCGGCAAGAAACCGTAACTTGTTGAAATAAGAGCGCTTTTGGATCGGCCCGGATCGAATTCGTGGCAGGATTGGAATCATGCGGTATGAAACGGTCGCCTGGTTCCCTGGCCGTCTGACCTGGGGCCACAGCGATGGGGCTTGGGAGGGGCCAGCATGGGACGCTCCAACCCGAAGACCTTCGCACAGCCAGATCTGCTGAAATCGATTCATCCCAAAACCCTTATCCGGCTGCTGGAACCGTGCCGGGGTCTCCTGGAGAGCCGCGGCTTGTCCTTGCCGCGGGAAGCGGGTTCGGAACTCGACTATCTTGGGATCGACGGAGTGCTCGCCAGCCCTGGCGAGTGGATGGACGCGCATGTCGTCGAAGGCCTGCACGCCATCGGCAGTCTCGGCACGAATGAGAACTTCGACGATCTCCTCGCCATCGCCCGCCGCCACTCCATTGATGTGGGCATGGATGCCACCGCCGCGGACCTCGCGGCCAGGATCTGGCTTGAGGCGCCCCATGCACTCCAGGGGAAAGAGCGCGAGACGGGCTGGCAGAGGGGCCGAGAGTTCGAGAGCTTCCGCGCCCGTGAGCCCCGGAATGTGCTGCCGGAACAGTGTCCCATCGAATTCGGCACCCTGGAAGCCGCCCTGGAGGCCTGGTTTGTGGCGGAAAAGCGGGGCGCCGGGTGCCGGGTGACCCGGATAGATTCGGCAGGCGAGATCCGGTTCATGGTACAGCACGGCCGGATGTGCAAGCGGGTGCCCAGCAGGAAAGGTTCCCAATCCGCATTCATTTTGTTCCGGCCGGAGCAAACGGATTTGGTCATTTACGACTTACATAACAACGAGCTCAGGATAAGCGCCGGCCCTGTTGGCCAGATGCGCCTCTATCGCGAGATGTTCGGCAAGCACTTATTCGGCGATGCCGGGATGTTCGTCTATGCTCATAAGTACACGCTGACACCGCTCCAGACGCTGGGCTCCGCGGCGCTCTACAGCCGGGACGTGGCCGGAGTCGAATGGGTACGCCTGACGGAGATCGAATACGCCTGCTCCACCTTCGACTACACCGAAAGACACAAGGCCGAGGACGTGTTTCAAGCGATGGCGTTGACGGGCCGCGGAATCGAGACAGGGGCACAGTTGCAGCATGCCTGCTTCGCGGTGAAACTGGCTGGCGAGACGAATCCCCGGCCTCTGGCGATTCGGCCGCCCAATGTTGCGGAATATGGGCGCGGGGAGGAAGCCGCCGTGATTGAACGGTGGCTCCGCGCCCGTGGGTTTGTATTGACTGGATCGGCGATGGACGATGAAGACTCTAACCCGTTTATGGCGGTCGCTTGAGTCCATAGTGGGCTTAACGACGGTGCCGGCGTTTTGGGAAGCGTATTGCGGCCCGGAATTCGACTTCCTCCGCCCGCATCTGCGGGCGACAGATACCAAAGGCGGTCTCTACCCGTGCCCAAGGACTGGCAGCGGCTACTGCCCGAGGAAGATCGTCGATTACGGCAATGGGGATTACGCCGCCCTCTGCCGCGATCCGCACCAATGCTGTGAGCGGGTGTCCCTGACGCCGCGGGAAGCCATGCTGCACTATCTGGATCTCGCGGCCTTTCTGAAACCAATCCTCCGCGCAGCTTCCATCCGGCCTGAGGAGCCGAAAGAGCGATGCTACGGGACATGGAGCATCGGGCTCTCCAGCCGTAGAAGCTCCCTGAACCAGCCGGTCTTTCTCATCATTGTCCACTCGGCGGCGGCGTTCGAGTCCGCGGTGGCGAGGCTGCTGGCGGACATCGCCATGCAGTTTCTCATCCTGGCGCCCACTAACCGGTTCCGGACTGTGGCGATTCAGGAGCGGCTCGAGAGGCATAACGTGGGCTACCTGTGTCTGGAGGAACAAGTCTTCGTCGATGAACACGGCCGCTTCACAACCACCGACCCCATCGAATCCGCAGACACGGTACCCGCAACCCCAGTCGCGGACCGGCCGCGCATCGTCAAGGCTTTCACGAAGCGGCACCGCTGCAGAGTGGCAGATATCCAGAAGGCCGCCGGCGTCTACGAAACCGATTACTACGGCTGGCTGAGGGGCCGCGACCCGGACCATTACGCGCACTGCATTCGCATCGAGCAGATCCTCCTCCACGGGCTGCCGCAACCTTCCTTACCGAAGTTTTCTTAGTTTTCTCTCAGCTTTCCAGGCTGGCTTTTCTTCGTATCCGAGGCCGCATCATCGCCTTGTACCAAGCGCGTCGAAAGCGCGCGGAACGGGCAAAATGAGCGAGCAACCACTGGAAACACTGATTGACGAAAAAGAGCTGTCGCGGCTGTTCCGCGTCTCCATCGGAACGCTGCGCTTCTGGCGCACCATCGGGCGCGGACCCCGCTACCGGAAGGTCGGGCAACTGGTGCGCTACGCGCCGTCCGACGTGCATGAGTGGCTCAACGGGCGGCCCACCGGCGGCGAACCGGTAGCGGAGGCGGAGGTAGCGCGATGAGCCAACTTGCTTCCGTCCGCGATCTTCTAGCCACCGAGCGCACCTTCGCCGCCGCCATGACGAGCCTCGGTTTCGGGCGCTTCGAGTTTCTGCGCATTGACCGCGGCGAACTGCTTCTCGACCCGTGGCCGACCGTCGTGCGCGACGTCAAGTTCGGCTGCCAGGATCCTGGCGCTGCCAAGACCGAGCCCGCGGATTTCGAACTAAAGCGCCAGGTCGCGGAGTTGTTTGAGTACGTGCGGGCTGTCGATGCCGGCGAGATTCGGACGCTCGAAGTGAAAAGCGGGCTACCGTTCTCGATGGAAATTGAGATTCGCGGAGGGCGCCGCAATGGTTGAGGCGACCTTCGAACAGGCCTACCCGATCGCCGCGCGCGCCGCGAGCGTGCGTGCGGCGGCGGCGGTAGTGAGCGGCGCCATCCTTGTGGCGGACCGGGAGGACTTCGAACAGGAGGGGATGACGGCCTGCTGGCGCGCCCTCCCGCAATTCGATCCGGCTCGCGCATCGCTCCGGACCTTTATCGAGCGCGTCATCGCCAGCCGAATGGCCTCATTGATGCGCGCCGCCCGCCGGTCGCCTCCGCACGTACCTCTCAATGCAGCCGGTCCGCAGCCAGTCGATTCCGGGGCGGAGGTACAAGAATTCTACGCGGACGTGGCGCGGCTCTCATCGGCGTTCGGCCGTCACGACCGGAAGTTGATTCTCCTGCTGCTGGAACACTCGCCGGCGGAGGCAGGCCGGATGCTGGGCATTCCTCGCTCCACGGTGTACGACAGAATCCTCCGGTTGCGCCGCAGGTTCGTCGAGGCTGGTTTCGTGCCGCACGGGGGCCGGCAATGAATCCCCACAGGACCACCCCGTGGCGGCATCAACGCGAAGCCGTTGCCTTCGTCCGGGAGCTTCATGGGCGCGGCAAGCGGGGCGCGATGATCGCGGCCGTCATGGGCACCGGCAAATCGGCCATGACGGTGTACCTGTCCGCCGAGGAAGGCCTTCAACTGATTCTGATCCTCTGCCCGTTGCGCGTGGTGCAGGTGTGGCGGCCTCAGTTCGAAATGCACTCTTCGATCCCGTTCCTGGTGGCGCCGCTCGATGATTCCTTTTCCAACGTGCGCGCGAAGCGGGATGAAGCGGAGCACAAGCTCAGGCTCGCGAGGGCGCGCGGCGTGCCGGTGGTGGTCGTCATCAACTACGATTCCGCCTGGCGCACGCCGTTCGCGGAATGGGCGCTCAAACAGAAATGGGACCTGGTGGTGGCCGACGAAATTCACCGGTGCAAGGCGCCCGGCGGCAAGGCCAGCCGATACCTCGCACGCCTCGGCAAGGCGGCGCGGTTCCGTCTGGGACTGTCCGGCACGCCGATGCCGCACTCACCCCTTGACGTTTACGGCTACTTCCGCTTCATTGACGCCACGATCTTCGGCTGGTCGTACAACCGCTTCCGGCAGCATTTCGCCGTGATGGGTGGCTTTCAGAATCGCCAGGTCGTAGACTACAACAACCTGGATGAGCTGAACCGGAAGTTTTACTCCGTAACGTTCGCCTGCGGCAAGGACGTCCTCGACCTGCCGCCCGAGGTGCACATCACCTACACCTGCCAACTGGGCGGCGAAGCGCGCAGCGCCTACCGCTCGCTCAAACGCACCCTGATGGCGGAACTCGATGCCGGTGTAGTCACGGCGGCGAACGCCCTGGTAAAACTGCTCCGGCTACAGCAGATCACCGGCGGATTCATTCGCACCGACGACGGACAGGATGTGCAGATCGATTCCGCGAAGATGAATCTCCTACGCGACGTGCTGGAAGACATCGATCCGCTGGAGCCGCTGGTCGTCTTCTGCCGGTTCCACAAAGACCTCGAAGCCGTGAACCGCGTGGCGGAAGAGACTGGCCGGCGCTCGCTTGAAATATCCGGCCGCGTGGACGAACTGAAACAGTGGCGGGCCGGCGAGGCGCAGGTGCTGGCGGCGCAGATCGATTCCGGGGGCGTGGGAGTCGATCTCACGCGGGCCCGCTATTCGATTTATTACTCGCTCGGCTTTTCGCTCGGTTCGTATGAGCAGAGCCTGGCGCGCATCCACCGGCCCGGACAGACGCGGCCCGTCGAGTACATCCATCTCCTGGCGCAGGACACGGTGGACGAGCAGGTGATGGCGGCGCTGGCGTGCCGGGCCGATGTCGTCAACAGCGTTCTTCGGCAAATGAAAGGCGGCCAATAGGTGCCCCGGTTCATCGATCGGGTGCTCGCCGCAGACAAATGGTGGGTTCAGTCTTCCGGACTCCCGCGAGATTGCTTCGATGACGCCGGCATAGCGGGGCACACGCAAATGATAATTCGCAAGGACCTCGCCGCGAGCGTTGTTT
>Ga0181529_10008385_pt1 | contig 10069 bp, 7 predicted proteins | sample PEATcosm2014_Bin_36_FD_119763 | JGI IMG/M metagenome (GOLD analysis project Ga0181529, IMG submission 119763) | Peatland microbial communities from MTU Mesocosm Facility, Houghton, MI, USA - PEATcosm2014_Bin10_30_metaG | ecosystem: Environmental > Terrestrial > Soil > Wetlands > Peat | place... | reverse complement strand
TTTGTGCCCTCGCCCAATTACCATCCCTCGCAACTGCCCCAATGGGACTACGAGTTTCCAAGCTTGCGGCTCCTGCCGATCGACTTCCCCGAGTACAACGCCATCGACGCGATCGACAGCCGCAACGTCGTTCGCCTCGGGCTGCTCAACAAGCTCCAGACCAAACGCCTCGGCGAAACCGCCAACCTCGTCAACTGGGATCTTTACACCGACTTTCGCCTTGAACACGAGCCTGACCTCGTGGACCAGGGCGGGGGAACCAACCAAAACCGCTTCTCTGACGTTTTTTCGGATTTGACTTTCAAGCCGCGATCCTGGCTCACGGTCGAATCGCTGACCCGCTACGATCCGGAGGCCGGCTATTGGCGAATGGCGTATCATTCGATCACCTTGCAGCCCAGCGACGTGTGGAGCTGGACCTTGGGAAGCTTTCTCATCCGCAACGAGCCTTTGAGCCCGCCCTACGGTCTGGGCCAGGGCAACAATCTGTTCACCAGTTCGTTCTTTTACCGGCTCAACGAGAACTGGGGGTTCCGGGCCTTACATCGGTTCGAGGCCCAGAACGGGCAGCTCGAGGAGCAGGCTTACACCATTTATCGCGACATGCGAAGCTGGACGGCCGGCCTGACTTTCCGTGTCGTGAATAACCCCACCGCCGGCCCGCAGGATGTCACGGTCGCCTTCACCTTCTCCATCAAGGCCTTCCCCCACTACGGCCTCGGCTCCGATACCGGCAAGCCCTACTCCCTGCTCGGCGGCTAGCCCCAGGCCCACGGCTGGCGTCGTGTCCCATCATCAGCTCCCGATTTGCCTTTGGCTTTCGGACGGTGAAACACCCCATAGCAGGGGATGGCATTCCCGGGCAGGTTTTGCTGCAAATTAAGATACTATGCGAAACTTCCAGAACTTGATTCTTATCGGTGGAACGGGGGCGGCCATTCTCCTAAGCGGTTGCTCGAGTTCCTCCTCTCATGGGGACCGAACCGAAGGCAGAGTGCTCGATGACAAACAGATCACGGCCAAGATCGAGGACGCGTTGAAAGCCGCGCCGGTCTATAAATTCGACGACGTGGACGTGAAGACCTTCGACGGCGTCGTGCAGCTAAGCGGCTTTGTCACCTCGCAGGCTCAGAAGCAGCACGCCGCTGAGATCGCACAGGGCGTAAAAGGCGTGAATCGCGTGGTCAACGGCATCACGCTCAAACCTCAGGCCCCGACCCCGACCGGCCGCCCGGATCAGTCCGGTCAAGCTAACCCTCCCGAGCCCACACCCGCGACGACTACTCCTCCCCAGGGCGAGAGCAAGCCTTAGTTCTCCAATTCCGGCGGGGCAGGGGGTGGAATTGGAACCGGGCGGGCTGCTGCCCTCCGGTATCCAATACCACGCTCAGGTAACCGCCGACCTTAAGCAGCTCGATACCTGCCAGGGCAGGGCAGAGCCGCACATGGAACGCGCGCCAATGCCGCGCCTCGTTAAGCGCTGTGCTCAGGCGCAGCGCCGTGTGGCCGAGAAACCCAATCCGCGGTAACCCTGCCAGCAATCGCCCCTTCCACAGGACCAGGTTCGAATGCAAGTGCCCGATGATGGTTTGCTCGAGCTGCCCCAGTTTCGCGCGCACCGCCTCCTCGCGCCACAGAAAGGGCAGCGCTGTCGGGTCATGGCAAAACAGCAGCACGCGCTGGTCCGGCCGTAGCGCCGCGAAGGCCTGGCGGATTTCCGCCAGGTGCGCCTCCCTCAGCCTTTCCCATTCCGGGCGCTCCGCCGGCAGCGTGTCGGGCTCGAACACCCGCAGCGCCACCAGCGAGGAGGTCACCCCCATAAGCACGTAGTTGCCGGCGTTCACTTGCCAAAAGCCGGGCGGATCCAGCTCCGTTAGCGCGCGACGCCAGCTCTCCAGCCGCATCCCGCCGCGCCCGCCAAAAAGGCTCAGCTTGCCGAGCTCGTGATCGCCGCAGACGGCGCGAAAGCCGGCGCCGAACCGGCCTCTTAACTTCCCCAGGCACTCCCGCACGCTCTGGCAGGCCGCATCGTCGCTCAGACCTATGGCGGCGCTGTCGCAGGAATAATCTCCGACCGCCACCACGTAATCGTAATGGGCTCCCGCCTGTAACAGGAACCGGTCCAGCAGCCCGTTTTGGTGCAAAGGCCCGTCCAGCCAGATGAAGCGCCGGTGCAGCCTCACCGCCAGGCGCAGGCAGGGATTTGCGATGCGTTGAAGTTCAAAATCGTCGCCCCGCGCCTTTTCCGCGGCGCTGGCGTAATGAATATCGCTCAGAATGCCGACCTGGTACGTCCGTGCCATGGTTCCATCCTGCAAGCGCAGTGCCGCCGCGTCAACCGGAAGCGCAAACTAAGGGCCTGGCGGAAAACGACTTTTAAAACTCCTTGACTCATCTCCCGGGTAAAGCTTCGGCGAAGCGGTTGCAGAACCGTTGATAGAGCGGCGCGCCGGAAGTGAAAGCGCCGGAATACGGCGCAGTCCAAACGCTTCGCGACATGGCGCGCCATCCCTGGAACAGGTTTGCTGAAGCGTTACTCTCCGAGGCTTGATCGTGTGGTCCCGGTCTCCATAAAGGCGATGTGGGGTTAGGCTTACGTATCAGTCTTAGGATGGAGGGTGGAGTGTGGACCTGGGACCTGCTATCTCCGCGCTCACCAGAGCGCGGCCCCATTGAAGGGCGTGACCCATTGAGCATTGAGCATTGGGCATGAGCATTGAGCATTGAGCATTGAGCATTGAGCATTGAGCATTGGGGCCTCGCGGGAGCTCGGCCCTCCGGGGCTGTGGTTTGCCGCACGGTGCGCGGGGCCGTGAGTCGGCGAACATTGCCGCAAATGTATCGCCAGGCAAGGGACACGACATTAGTATCGCGGCATGCTTGGTAATGACCGCAAGCCTGCTCGATCGCGGCTTGGCTCGAGCGAAGATTCAAGAATCAAACTCCTGCCTCGCCAGGCGAACCTCATGACAACCCCAATCAACGACAATCATCGAACCGGCGGCTGGTTATCCCGCTTTTCGTGTTGGTGGACGGCGGACGGGCGGGTGGGACGCCCGCTGAACTCGCCGGCGAGGACGCTCGCGCTACATGCGAAGGTGAAATCCGGGGTAGCATGCGTTCTTCTGGCTGTTTTGGTTTTCATCGGCGGCGGATGCGCGGGTCCGCGGCCGGCGGAACGGCAAGCCTTGGGAGGGGACAGCCGTCCAGTCGCGCAGGAGAAGGCTGCGAAATCGAGCGAAGGCGACGGCCTGCCGATAAACCCATTGGTTCAGGAATTGCGGAGCCAGGCGGTCAAAGGGGCTCAGTATTTCCCGATGTTTCAGCCACGCGCTCTAGCCGAGGCGGACGTTACCGCCAGGATCCGGGAATGGCAGGATAAAGGGCTGCCGGACGCGAACGTGCAGGCACCGCGGCAGACGGGGGTGTTTGATCTCACAGGGACAAGCGTGTTTATGCTGGAGCCCCGGGGGAACCGAGTCGTCGCTTCCTGGGGGATTCCCACGGCGGACGGCCGAGTCAGATCACGCGGCGCCATTTGGCAGGTCTCGACGGTGAGGGTTGGGGGCGGGCAGGTTTCGTCCATCGTTCTTTCGGGCATCGTCTGGACTCCCCGAGTGAGCGCTATCGGGAACCTGGATTTGGCGACTAACGGCAGAGTGACGACCAACCCTGATTTCAACTTTGAAACTTTCAAGAATTGCCCGGGCGTGATCCCCTTTGCCAATGGCTATGCGGTCAATTTGTTTGGAGGGAAGGTCGACGAGCAAGGGGTCGTCGACGTCAACTGCCGTCCGCAGGGGGTCTATCATGGCGACGACCAGAGGTCGTTGTGCGGCCGTTTGATCCGGAGCCGCTTCGGGAAGTTGGACGAAGTCGTCTTTGGGCAGGACGGGCTTCCGCTGCCAAGCTCCAGCGCGGCCGAAACCAAGCCGGAAGGGTCTCCTTTCGGTTTCGGTGGGCAGACCCCAGAGACGGAGGGAGGATTTGAGCGGCTATTTGGGGAGCAGCCGACCTTTTCCGCGACGATGGAGATGCGCAGTGTCCTGACGAACGGGAACAGCGTGGCCGTTCCCGTAAAGCTGTGGTTTGACGGCAACAAGTCCCGAATCGATTTCGACGTCATGGGGAGCCGTTTTTCGAGCGACGCGGATGCCGCGAGCGCGAAGTTAATGAAGGCGGTGGGAATGGACAGGGTGGTTACGATTCATCGTCCGGATCTGAAACTGACCTACAGTGTCCTGCCGGCAATGGGCTTATATGCGGCAACGGCGTCCGACGACGATTACGAGGTTGAGAGCACCAATCTGGGAACGGAGACCGTTGACGGCCATGATTGCGAGAAGTGCAGCGTCTGCGTGACGAAAAAAGGAGGCCGCAGGCACGAATACCTTGTCTGGAAGGCGCTGGATTTGCGGAGATTTCCTTGCAAAATTGTGGCGAGCCAGAACGGCACCAATGGTGTCGTCGTGTTCAAAGACGTTTCTTTCTCGAAGCCGGGAGCCGGCGTGTTCGAGGTGCCGGCGGGTTTCGTTAAGTACACGGATCTGAAGGCATTCTACAACGCGGCCATGGAGGAAGTGAAGCTGCGGCTCAACGTATATATGAACGCGGGCAAGAATGGGCCCAAGCCGGCCGCACCGTAATGCCGGCGATGGAGGCGGCAGGTGCAGCAGGACATCAGCAAAGCGGGGCACGACGTGGCAGCGGCCGGGCAAGCCCTGAAGCGAGGGTTGAGGGGGTTGGGACTTAGGACTGATAGGGGTGCATCTTGAGATTGGTTGGAGCCAGCGGAGGTTTCGCGCTAGAGCCGGCGGCCTCCTCTCCCCGGCCCTCTCCTCCAGAAGGAGGAGAGGGAGATGAATTATTGGGCGGTATACCGTTTTACCCGGGGCCGCGGCCCACTGGCCCCGAGTTTGAGTGACAAATCGGCTTGGCGCCGTAGCGCAGGCTTCCAGTCTGCAGGGCTCCGAAGCGGGCCGATCCTCGAGAATTCCTATGGCTCTTCGATATCGTTGCTCATGCAGACTGGAAGTCTGCGCTACAGCAGGCCGGAGGTCTGCGCTACGCTGAAGGGCGGCCAATATCGCCCAAACTCCGTGGCAGTGGGACTGCGGCCTTGGCTACAAAGATACCGTCCCTGACGGGGCTTGGAACTAATCGGCAGCCGATGCTAAATCCGACCACGCGAGAATGGCACATCGGCCGAGAAGCCGTTGAAACGGCTATCCTCTCACGGCGCGCTGACCACCGCGCTGAAGCGCGGTGTTAATGAGACTTGGTGTGGTTCGATTTAGCCGCGGGAAGGCTGGGCGGGCAGCAGGATGGTGAAGGCGGTGCCTTGCCCTGGATCGCTTCGGGCTTCGATTCGGCCCCCGTGCTCGTGAACAAGATTCCGGGTAATGGCCAGGCCCAAGCCGGTGCCGTTGGCCTTGGTGGTGAAGAACGGCTCAAAAAGGCGGGCCATGTCTTCCGGAGCGATCCCGGCTCCCGTGTCGCGGACCACGATGCGCATCTGCGGCTCCTTGAGAAGCTCCCCTGGCCGGCCGGAAGCAGCGCCGGCCGCTACCACCTCGGTGACGACGGTGAGCTTGCCAGTGGTTCCCATCGCCTCGATCGCGTTCAGAAACAGGTTCACAAACGCCTGTTCCAGCGCGGCATCATTGCCCGGAATCTCATCTCGCTCGGCGCCGAAGGAGCGCTCGATGGCAATATCTTTCTCCCGCAGGGCCGGCTCAATCAGCCGGAGGCAGCGCTCCAGGACGGTGTGAAGGCGGATCTGACCGAACTCCCGCCGGCCGTTGCCGGCGAACTTTAACATCCGGCTGACGATGCCGTCCATGCGGTCCAGCTCGCGCCGCACCAGATCCGCCAGCTCGGCATCACGATTCTTTTCGAGCAGCAGCTCGACCATGGTTTTGGCCGGCACCAGCGCATTGCGGATCTCGTGGGCCATCGCGGACGAAAGCGTTCCCAGCCTGGCGAGCCGATCCAACTGCCGCAGGCGCGCGCCAATCTCTCCGGCCGAGACCTGTCCGCGCAGAATTAATATCGTCGTTGGCTTTCCGGGGGGTGTGGTTGTGGCGCTGGCCCGCAGCCAAAGCGATTGCTGGCCGGCCACTGGCACTTCCACGGCGCGTTCGCACGCCCCTTGGCCCGAAGCGCGCGCTTCAGCCACAACCGCTTGCAGGGATAAGGGCAATACATCCAACGACCAGCTCGAAGCGGGACTGGCGCTCAAACCAAGCATTTGCGCCGCATCCGGGGTGATCGCGCTGATGGCGTCCCCGGCCTCGATGAGAACCGCTCCGCAAATGAAGCAATCCCGCAATGCGTTCGCAAGACTTGACCCTTGCTCGCCCGGTTCCAAGCTGGCTGGCTTGTCGATCGGCATAATACAACTGTTCAGTGCGGGCATCCATCGGGCCTGGAAGGCAACGACTGCTCAATCGACCACTGCGGTTGAAAGGTTGCAGCGGTGGTCCTGATGCCCCGCATCCACCACGGAATGGCTGAACCTAGTGGCTTCTCCTGGACGCGACAAGAAAAAAGCTCCCGCCAAAGGGGGCAAAGCTTGCTTCGAGCGGCTTGGAAACCGCCTGGAAAGCCAAGGGCAGAAGAGCAGACGCCTGGTCCAGAGCAAACACCTGACAGGCGGGGGGAAAGAGTCGGACATTGAGGGTTGAGGATTGAGGGTTGAGCATTGAGCATTGAGGATTGAGCATTGAGCATTGCCTTTCCTATGGCCGCGGTATTCTACCTGTGTCTCGAATTGAGACACGGACAAGCAGAGCCACCAAGGACGCCAGCCGAGAATTCCCTGGATTCGTGACGAATTGCTGAATCCGCTCTCCCGTTCCTACCTCCAATCGAATCCGAGGGGGGCGTAATCGGACACTGCCTCCGCGGGGCGCGAACCGAGCGGGGCGCGGCTGTCGTGGGGCGCAGAAGGCCTCAACCAAGCGGGGGCGGGGGAATATCCCGGTGTCAGGCGCTATTCGCCACCCGCTGCGCCCGAGGTTCTTGGGGACAGCCAAGGGCGCACTGCGAGGGCAGGGCGCGTTGCGGCTCCGGAGGGGCTTTCCTGCCGATTTGCTTTGGCGTTGGCCCGAAAAATGTTACAACAAGGTGAGGCAAGCTCGTTTTGCCTCAAGCCGCGCCTCGTGCGTGGTCCGAGGGTTTGTTGGGTTTACAGGATACAACGTGCAGACAGAGACGGTCAGAACTGCGGCCATTAGTTCCCCGCGCAAGGCGCCTTTAGCGGCTTTGCGAAGCGCTGACGCGAGGGAGAGCCAGGTGGTTTGTCAGAATAGCCAGGGCGCCGAGATTCGCGCGAATCTGTTGCGCCTCACCCGCCATGCCGTGGTCTTCGAAGTTTACAACTGCGACCTGGCATTGCGAATGTCCGAGGTTCTCGAGGACTTCAAAGTTTCCGTTGAGGGCCGTGACGTTTATGACGGCCGCGCCGTCATCAGCAACCTCCTGAGCACCGGCACCGCACTGGTCTGCGAGGCCAGGCTGGACGACGCCAGCTTGACGTTGCCCCCCTTTTGTTCGACTGGAAACGGCGAACCGTCTCTGCGCGACCACTTCGCCGAGTTCGCCAATCGCTGGCGCCGATTCCACCAGGTCCGCCCGGAGTTCAAGGACGTCCTGGGCGACATGCAGACTTTCTTGAGCGATCTGCGCATCTGGCTTGATCAGGTCGAAATCGATATCCGCTCTTGTCCGTCGGGCGACCGCATGGATCGGGAGCGCAAGGCCATCGACGAACTGGCGGAGCCGGTTGTCGCCGGAATCAATAGCTTTATCGAGCGATTCGAAACCATTGCCGCCAGCCTGGAGGAGGAGTTGCACCCCGTTCATCGGGCCTACCTGCGGCGCCAATTGCATCCCCTGGTGCTCTGCTCGCCTTTCGCCTACCGCACCTTCCACAAGCCGCTGGGCTACGCCGGCGATTACGAGGTCGTCAACATGATGATGCGGCCTCCCTACGAAGGGAGCACGCTGTTTGCGAAGATGATTAACTTCTGGCTTCTCAGCCAGGCTCCCGTCCTGGCCCACCGCAACCGCGTCGCGTATCTGACGCGAAAGCTTACTGAGGAGGCCCTGAACGCCAGAGCCCATGGTCGCGTCTGCCGGGTTTATAATCTGGGGTGCGGCCCGGCTGCGGAAATCCATCAGTTCCTGGCCCAGCCGGTGCTGGGGGAATGCCTCCAGTTTACCCTGGCCGACTTCAACGAGGAAACCCTGGCACATGTCCGGACCGCCCTGGAGGGGGCGAAGCGAACCCATGGATGCTCGACCCGGATTGACTACCTGAAGCGCTCCGTTCAGCAGGTGATTAAAGAGGCGGGACGGGGTCTCTCACCGGCGTCGGAAAGCCGGTTTGACTTTATCTATTGCGCCGGCTTGTTCGACTATCTTTCCGATCCCGTCTGCAAACGCCTCACGGGCATTCTATACGACCTGCTGGCGCCGGGCGGGCTGCTGGTCACCACCAACGTCAGCGATGCGATGAACCGATCGCACCCGTTCCGCCATTCCATGGAATACATCCTGGATTGGCATCTGATCTATCGCAACGGCCCCGGCCTGAGCGCGCTGGCGCCCGAACGCGGTTTTGAGGAAGGCGGCAGGCTGGTGGCTGAGGACACCGGCGTGAACGTCTTTATCGAAATTCGGAAGCCCGGCCATGAATGAGACCTTCTCAGACACGGCGGAGATTCGCCGGGCGTTCGCCGACTATGATCGGCGGGTCATCATCGACAACGTCAAGATTGGCTGCGTCATCGGCGCCATCCTGATGCCTATCGGCGTGGTGCTCGATTACTGTGTTTACCGCGAGGCGGTGGGCCAATTCCTGGAGCTTCGCCTGCTCTCTTCCGCCCTGATCGGGCTGTTCTGGGGCATCGTCAATACATCCTTCGGCCACCGGCACGCCCGCAAGCTTGGCATCACCTTGGCCATGATCCCGACCTTGTTCATGTCCTGGATGATCTACCTGCGCGAAGGTTCCCAGTCCCCCTATTACGCGGGGCTCAACCTGGTCCTGCTGGTCATTGGCTTCGTTCTCTATTGGACATTTCTCGAAAGCCTGGTTGCGGTCACTCTGGTCATCCTGATGTACCTGGGAGCCTGCTTCCTGCACGGCGGCATCAGCCTTCACCACCTCGAAAACAACCTTTATTTCCTCATTCTGACGGGCACCACCGTTGTCACCGGCAGCTACTTCCACAGCAAGTTCCGCTTCCGCGAGTTCTCGTTGCGCTACGAATTGGACCGCAACCGCAGCGCCCTGGAGGCCAACAACCGCAAGCTCATGGAGCTGGACCAGATCAAGAGCCGGTTTTTCGCCAACATCAGCCATGAGCTTCGCACGCCCCTGACATTGCTGCTGGCGCCGCTGGAAACGCTGCTGCAACGCTTCAATCATGCTCTGGACCAGGAAACGCGCGACATGCTGATGACCATGCATTCCAACGGCATGCGCCTGCTGAAGCTCATTAATGACCTCCTCGATTTAGTGCGGCTCGAATCCGGCCGTCTGGAAATCAAGCCCGAGCCCCTGGAAGTGGCCGGGTTCATCAAGGGCCTGGCGAGCGCCGCCCGCCAGGTGGCCGACGATAAGCGGCTCCGCCTCGAGACGTTCGTCGATCCCGCCCTCGGAACCGTCATGGCCGATCGCGACCGGCTGGAAAAAATCCTCCTCAACCTGGTTTTTAACGCCCTGAAATTCACGCCCGCCGGAGGTCATGTTCAAATGCGCGCTGAGAAACAGGGCGAGGAGCTGGTTTTAGTTGTTTCCGATACCGGGATGGGCATCTCGGAAACGAACCTGCCCCATATCTTCGATCGCTTCTGGCAGGCGGACAGTTCCTCCAAACGCAAATACCAGGGCGTCGGCATCGGCCTGGCGCTGGTCAAGGAACTGGTGGAAATCCAGCGAGGCAAGGTCGAAGTCCAGAGCCAGGAAGGCAAAGGCACCACCTTCACCGTCCGGCTTCCATTCCAAAAGGCCGACGCTCTGCCGGAGGCCAAACCTCCGGACCCGTCTCAAGCCGATACT
>Ga0181529_10008383_pt1 | contig 10072 bp, 8 predicted proteins | sample PEATcosm2014_Bin_36_FD_119763 | JGI IMG/M metagenome (GOLD analysis project Ga0181529, IMG submission 119763) | Peatland microbial communities from MTU Mesocosm Facility, Houghton, MI, USA - PEATcosm2014_Bin10_30_metaG | ecosystem: Environmental > Terrestrial > Soil > Wetlands > Peat | place... | reverse complement strand
GTGGACTTGGGCAGCAGGTGAGTTACCCCTGTAAGCTGGCGGTATCCGGCGTAGATTTCGTCACTCTTTTCGCCGGCAATCACGAAAAAGGAGACGCGGTCGCCGACCTCCGAGGACCAGACATTCTGCTGGTTGAAGCCGAGATCGATGGTCGTCTTGGACGGGTTATCCCAGATAAGTCCGTAGCCGCGGCTCGACACCATGAAAGGAACGCAAACGTTCTCGCCTCCAATTCCGCCGTAATCGTGCCAGCATTGGATGCGATGATCGCGCAGGTCGAGGAACCCTTGCTGCTGCTGTCCGAGACCGTAATAATGCTCACTTTGCGGCGAGTCAAAGGTGGCGGAAACGCGGTAGCCTGGCCCCTCCTTATCGCCGTTCTCCGCATTCGCAGACGAAACTCCGGAGCTATTGGGAGACATGGACCAGCGCCACATTTTCAGGAGCGATTTGCCGGAGGAGGTAGCTACGGAAATGATGTTGTTGAACGGCCCCTGCCCATTCCCACCGTGGCCAAAGTAGTGATCCCTCAGCGACTGATTCAACGCGTCCAGCGGGAAAGCGTGGGGTGGCGCCACGTTCTCGGGAGCAACACGGACGATCATTCTGCTGGAGCGGATGACGTCGTGGCCATCCGGCTCGCGCTCTTCGGTCCATCCGGTCATCGAGGGATTGCCCACGATTCCATATCCGGGCGCTCCAAGCGCCGCTGACTTCGCTGTGCTCAATGTGACTCGAACGATGTTGTCCGCATATGGTTCGAGCACGATCGTTCGGTCATTTTGCACAAGCACGAACCTGCTAGCTTGGTTCTGAGCGCCGGCGACGGCGCTCGCAGACACCGTCATTATAATCAGCGTGGTTACGCGTGCGAGCAAAATTCCCTTGAGCGGAGTCCGGATGGACCAAAAGCCGGGCCTCGCGATGGATTTGGTTCGAGATAATGGTCGCATCCGCCTTCTATCCCTTCGCGCCACCTGGAGTTGGCGTCTCTGTCTTTGTGTGTAGATAACACCGAAATCGTAGGAGGTTTGTCTTTGCCGTGTCAATCGAGAGATGGCGGAATAGTCTGGATCTCAAGATCATGGATTGGCTCACATTCTCAGCGCGTTTGTCCCGCCAGATCCCGGCCTGTCTGGGGCAGCCTTACACAGGGTGGGGCGGTCAATTTGAACTGTCCACTCCAGGCGCGCGTTTCTGCTCGGGAAGCGTTACGGCCTTGGCTTAGCCCCCCATCTCGTGCTTGTCGGCTCAGCCAGTGGAAGGGGTAACTCGACCACGCCAACCCGGTTACTTTTATTGTCGCAACCGCCAACACGAAGGTAGTGGGCAGTTACCGGAATATCCACCTGCAACTGGGAGCGATAGCCGTTCTTTTTGAGCGCGGACAGCGACTCCGGTGTCACCGTGCTGTGGCCGAGCGCCTGAAGGGCTGGGCGAATCCCGCCGGTGAGGTGCTGATTGCCGCCAGCGGCTCCAGTCGCCATAGCGGCCTGGCTGTGGAGAATCTGCTCGAAAATCTTTGCGGCCTGACCGTGGATGTGGAATATGCAAGCGAACTGAGCTGCCGGGGTCGACGCGATGGGGCGGGCAAATGTTGCTTTGTGGCCCCTGGAGCCCGATCATTCTCTGCCTGGGTATCGTCAGGAAGAGTGTTCCACTTTTGGAGCTTGGATTTCCTCAATCGGTGTTCGCCGAAAACCTGTATCGCGAAATTGCCCTTGGTAAGATCGACGCGGTTCCCGAGTTCGTCAAGGTATCGGACGAGGCGAGCAGGCCAAAAATCACGCTTGCGAACAGTGCTCAGTATTGAACAGACCGCGCCCGATAACCGGCGTCAACTTGATCTCGATTCGTTGAGAAGCGATTGAGCGCAAGAACTGCCCAAGGATTTGGTGATTGAGATGGATGACCCTCGGTGCAAAGCTAATCGGTGGCATAACTCTGGAGCTGCTGCCCAGACCAAAGGAGAATTGAAATGCTTATCGTCATCATTATTGTTCTGATCCTCGTATTCGGCGGGGGCGGAGGATACTACGGCTACGGCCGTTGGGGTAGCGGAGGAGGAGCAGGAATAGGACTTGGGACAGTGCTCCTCATTCTGCTCGTGTGTTATCTGCTTGGAGTCTTCAGATAGAGCGGTCTGCGACAAGTACGGCTTACTTGTAAGTGACTGTCAACGGGCGGAAGATCGCTGACCAAGTGCGTGAAGCGGGGCAATGAAATTGGAGCACGGAGGAAAATGATGCAGTTCGCAACGAGCAATCCGCTGGCGCTGATACGCTGGCACGATTTTCGGTTCTTTCAAGATTTCGGCAGCCGTGACTTTGCATGGTTGCTGATCGGGGTGTTGCTGACATTGGCGACGGTCGCAATAATCTCGCGGCGGAGACGGCGCTGGTTTTAGAGACACCCATATAGTCAAGAATATTCATTAAGAATCAAAGGCCTGCAAGGCGGCAATCGGGAAGGATATGAATCGTCCCGTCCCGATTGCCATTACGCCAATGTCCAATTAAGCTCATAAATTCAAAAGTTAAATTATCTGTTCCGCAACAGTTTGTGAGCGATCCTGCTCAGCCAAGTCTCCGAATAACTCACTAAGGTCAGGGCAACGTGTACGTTCCGTGTTCTCGCCTTCTCGGGAGAGTGACAATTGTTGAACACCGGCCCCCAAGAAGTCGGACGAAAGGTGCAAATGCGCAAGTACAGGTTTGGTATCACGTATTGGCTGGCAGCTCTATTGGTCGTTTTTGTCGCAGGATGCGGCCAGGAGACGGTCACGGTTCCGTCTGTGGTGTCCACAATCCCCGCCAACGGCGCTACAAATGTCGGTGTTAACACACCCATCAGCGCGACCTTCAACATGGCGATGAAGACGGCTTCAATCAGTGCGGTGACCTTTACGGTCACAGGGCCCGGCGGTGCCGTCTCTGGAGCCGTGACGTATAGCGGGTCTACGGCGACGTTCACACCGAGCGCCGCTCTTGCATACGGAACCAGCTATACGGGCACGATCACAACCGGGGCTGAGGGCGCAGGTGGCACTCCACTGATTTCCAACTACACTTGGACCTTTGCAACGATTGCGCCGCCTGCGCCGCTGACGATGACGGCCACGGTCCCAACGAATGCAGCCACAGGTGTACCGGTTAGCCAGGTGCTCAGCGCGACGTTCAGCGAAGCCATGAACTGCGCGACGATCTCATCGACTACTTTTGTAGTCACCGGCCCGGGCACGACAACTGTATCCGGAACAGTCGGTTGCGCGGGCGCCGCGGCGACGTTCACACCGGCAGAAGGGCTTGCATTCAACACCGTCTATACCGCTACGATCACCACCGGGGCACAAGACCTGTTGGGAACTGCTCTGGCTGGCAGCTACACATGGACCTTCAGGACTGTTCCTGCTCCCGCCTCGCCAACGGTGATCTCGACCGTGCCTGTGAACTCGGCAACCGGTGTACCAACCAATCAAGCTCTCAGCGCCACCTTTAGTGTCGCGATGAATCCCGCGACGATCGACAGCACAACCTTCACGCTGAAAGCGACGGCCGGAGCAGCCGTTACCGGAGTCGTCACCTATATCGCCGCAGGTTCAGTGGCGACCTTTACGCCTTCAACGGACCTGGCACCGAGTACGGCCTACACAGCCACCATCACATCGGGAGCGATGGATCTCGAAGGTACTGCGCTCGCCAACAACTATACCTGGAGCTTCACCACCGCTGCCGCCTCAAGTGGGATCTCGCCGACGGTGAGTTCAACTATCCCTCTTATTGGAGCAACCGGTGTCTCTCTCAATCAGATCGTCAGCGCCACTTTCAACGAGGCGATGAACCCCGCCACAATCAATTCAGCGACTTTTACGCTGACGGGACCGGGCACGACTGCTGTCTCCGGATTGGTCGCTTATGCGGCGGTGGGAGATACGCTGATATTCACGCCGACAGCCAATCTGCCGCCCAGCACCTTGTTTACAGCCACGATCACCTCCGGGGCACAAAGTCTGGCAGGCGCCGCACTGGCCAGCAACTATGTTTGGAAATTCACAACCGGAACAACCAAGACGACAACCGCGCCAGAGATCGTTTCGACGGTCCCGGCGAACGCGGCTACCGATGTTCCTCTGAATCAGGCAGTCAGCGCAACCTTTAGTGAGGCGATCAATCCGCTGACCATCACCAACGCAACCTTCCAACTCACTGGACCGGGTGGAACTGCGATAGCTGGAACATTATCCTATGATGCGATCAACTTCATTGCCACTCTCACACCGGCGCTACCGCTGATTGCCAGCAGCAGTTATACCGCAACGGTTTCGGATGGAGTCACCGACCTGGCGGGCAATCCTCTGGGGACCACCGGCGCGTCGAATCCCTGGAGTTTTACTACCGGTACGACATCGGTCACACCTCCAGTCACTCTTGGGCCGACCGCTTCACTGTTTGGCGCATTCGGCGGCACAGCAGGAATCACCAACCAGGGAATCTTCACAGTGGTCAACGGAAACATCGGTACGACGGCCGTCTCGACTCTGATCACCGGATTTCACGACACCAGCGTTATGGTGGGTGGGGTAGCCGAGTGCACATACACCGAGACTCCACTCAATATTGGACTGGTGAATGGGGTGATCGACACCGCTCCGCCGCCACCCACGGTTGGGTGCCCCAATGAGGGAACCGCTCAAACATCCGCCGCCGCGGCCCAGGCCGCGCTAGAGACGCTAGCGGCTTATAACACCCTCGCAGCTATCCCGAACGGTCTGGATGTGTCAGTCTGCCCCGGATGCGGTGGCGGCTCAGCGGGCGAATTAGGCAATCGTACGCTCGCCTCCGGCACTTACAAGGCCGCGCCGGGAAGCTTTGCCATTTCCCAAGGCGATCTAACTCTTGACGCTAAGGGTGATCCCAATGCTTTCTGGGTCTTCCAGATGGCGACTACGCTGACCGTCGGCACGCCATCGGTAGACCACAGTGTTTTGCTGGTGAACGGCGCACAGGCGAAGAATGTCTTCTGGCAGGTCGGAAGCGCCGCGACGATCAACGGAATTCTGGGCGGCGGAACGATGCAAGGAACAATCATTTCCCAGAATGGAGTGTCAATCTCGACCGCTGGAGTGGCCGCGATCACCACATTGAACGGCAGAGCGATGGTCCTGGTCGGGCCAGTCACGATTGTGAACACGGTAATCAATGTGCCAGCTCAATAAGGATGCGCTGAGACTGCTCCCATAAGCGGTCTCAGCACGTTTAGGACGATGCTGTGTCCAATAGATTCTGTTCGCGTTGGTTAACCCGCCGTTGCGGTCTTCCGCTCATGGCGAGCTGCAGTGCAGGAGACGAAGATGAGATTGAGTGTAATAACGATTGCCACAGCGGTATTTACCACTCTGCTAATGCCTGTATTCCTGGTTCAGGCGCAGGAGCCGGCAGCCAAAACGTATTCGAATGGCTCGATTGCCGGGACTCCCAAGGTTGAATTGTTCTTGGGTTACTCGTATCTGCGCGCTGTGCCTGCGCGGGCCGATGGAAATCGGATGGTATGGCTCAATGGCGGCAGCACATCGATCGCCTACAACTTTACTCGTCACCTGGGGCTTGTTGGCGACTTCGGAGGCTTCGACGATTCGGAGATCCGGCTCGCAGGAACAGGCGCGATTCCTTCCAGCACGGTGGACTCCAGCGGAAGCGCCTACACATATCTCTTTGGGCCGCGCCTTTCCTTCCGGAACCACGAAAGATTCACTCTTTTTGCTCAAGTTCTGTTTGGTGGAATCCATGCCAGCGATGTGACCCTCTCGTCCGGTTGCACGGGCGCCGGCTGCACGGTACTTCCGGCAGAGAATTCCTTTGCCATGACGGCCGGCGGCGGGTTGGACCTCAACGTGAGCCGTCATTTTGCGATCCGCATCATCCAAGCCGAGTATCTGATGACCAGGTTTGACAATTCCTCGACCGGAGCAAGCGCGTCGCAAAATGACATGCGTCTCTCTTCGGGAATCGTCCTCCGCCTCGGCGGAAGCGGCGCCCCGCTGCCAGTAACGGTAGCGTGCTCTGACAATCCAGTCCTGGTATTTGCCGGCGACCCGGTCACAGTGACCGCAACGGCCGGCAACCTGGAACCCAAGATGAATGTGATTTATAGCATTACGGGTCCCGGACTAACCACGACCCTTGCGACCGCGACCGTGGCTACCACAACACTTGCGCCGGGAAGATATACAGTGAATTGCAATGTGAAGGAAGGCAGACCCGGCAAGGAAGGCTTGAAGCCGTGGGAGTCCGCCACTGCAACAGCAACCTTCTCTGTGAAGGCGTTTGATCCGCCGACCATCGGTTGCTCAGCTAGCCCCAGCGACATCAAACCGGGCGAAATTAGCACAGTCACCGCCGCAGGCCTGAGTCCGCAAAACCGTCCGCTGACTTACACTTACTCGGTTGCCTCCGGCACCGTGAGCGGCAATGGTGCCTCGGCGACCTTCAGTTCTGCAGGCGCGCCCACCGGTCCGGCCGCGATCACCTGCACCGTCACAGACGACAAAGGGCAGACGGCAACAGCAAACACCGGCGTGACCATCACGGCTCCGCCTCCTCCGGCTCCTCCCGCGGAGCAAGTGCGACTCGAGGCACGCCTCGCATTGCACAGTGTCTTTTTCCCGACTGCTCAACCCCGAGCCGAACATCCCGAAGGTGGTTTGGTTGCCAGCCAGCAGGTAACTCTGACGACACTAGCGACGGATTTCAAAAGTTATCTCGCATTCAAACCAGATGCGCACCTGACCTTGAGCGGACATGCGGATGTGCGCGGATCGGTTGAGTACAATCAGGCGCTCACTGAACGCCGTGTCGCTCGAACAAAACAATTCCTGGTTGAGCAGGGTATCCCCGAAGCGAGCATTGAAACACGCGGATTGGGCAAAGACCAGGAACTCACCGCCGACCAGGTGAAAGAGCTCGTCGACCAGAATACTGATCTGACCGATGCGGAACGGGAAAGGGTTCTCCGCGACTTGACCGTTATTGTGCTTGCTCAAAACCGCCGTGTCGACGTCACCTTGAGCACCACGGGACAACAATCAATGCGCCTGTACCCGTTCAACGCAGCCGATGCCGTAACTCTACTCAATGAGAAGGCATCGACGCCCCACAAGAAGGCTACGGCCGCAACCAAGAAATAAACCACCTCATCCGCCGGAGCAGGCCGCCATGCCTGCTCCAACGGCCAAACTAAGCATTGAAAACTGTTCTCGCCAGTTGCGCATCTTTCCGAGTTGTGCTCGATCAACTACCCGACCACAACTCGGAGAGACCGATACTTGCCGACATTGCGTGAATGAATTGCATCTCGACGTCAGGCGATGTGAAGGCGAGTGATACCAATTCGGCGGAAGCGCCATCGAATAGCAGCCTCCCTCGCTGGGTGAACTGGCCACCGCAACTTTGCTCTGAGATGTTATCACACGTCCAATGACAAATTAGTGATTACGGAGCGTCATTACAGACTTCCTGAGCAAGACCGTCGCCTATCAACCTTACAAACCATGTCTAGTGGCGCATGGAATCGGAGTCAGGCTCTGCTGTTCGACTAAGTAAAAAGAGAAGGGCCCTGAGAATACCCCCGGAACCCTTCCCTGTCGCAGGCAAAAAATACGTCACGCTTATTAGCCGGTGGCTATTCCCAATGTGCCGTACGTTCAGCCTGGTCCACGATGCGATGCGCTTCATCGACGTGGAGGATCGCACGATCGCGCAGTCCACGCGACTCCGGTACATCTTCCGCCTTTGAAAGGTCGTTGTGCGCCGACCAGAGAAGTTCGTTGGCCTTGCGGAAACGATCGTGTGGGCTAAGGTGGGTGTCGATTGGGAAAGGATCGTTCAGCGACTTGCCGTCGTCGATGGCGGCGCGCTTGATCTCGTTAATGGCTGCGTCGATCTCGCGAATTGCCTGTTGATCCTCATGCTTGACCGGACCCCACGCCCAACCATCGTTGAGGTAGTGCCGTGCGGCACGCAGATCGCTCAGTGCGTGCAGATAGTGGGGATGTGGCCCGGGAACCTCCTGTGCCTTCATCGTCGTGGGTGCAAGCAACGCCAAAATGCCAACTGCGAACACTATTCCGAGGAAACTCTTGCGCATTTCGTTTACTCCTCCAAGGGATGCATGGAATGTGAAACTGTACTTGATAATACCCGCGCAGTATTAAGAAGTTGCGTTCGTCAAGGAAATCGCGGAATACTCATTCGACCAATCTGAGGCTGGAAGCGCGCGTAGGGGTTAGTGCGAGCACGCCAAAATTAATGAGTGAAGAATACGTCTCACTGTGCCGCAACCTTTTCCTATCGCGGGGTTGTAGTGAGTATCTGGTTGCAACCTCATTCCAGGAATCTAAGTCTTCTTCTTCGGCATTCGCAAGCAAGACGCAATGAGTCCGTGTGTCCCGGGCCTTTCCATGCGAAAGACTGAGGGGCAAGTGCGCGCGAAAAGACGAAGGAGGGAGACTTATCCCCCCACACTGCCGTCGGCTCAGGCGGCACACCCAAGCTGTATCAGGAGGTTTATCGTGAATCAATTGCTCAGAAAGCTATCCCTGGCGGCTCCCACTGCAGCCGCTTTGCTTCTCGCCACTTCAGCGCTTGCCGCGACCGCGAATAGCATCTTTCCGACCGAAGGCGGGCGAACCACGCTGACAATATCAAAGGCATTTCAGGCCGATACCGCTGCGGCCGGCGCCACTCTAACAACGGTACCGGGTGCGCAACTCGATGGGAGTCAGATCGGCTTTGGGTTGAGCACCGGCGAGATCAATCTGGCCAACGCAGGGGGCCAGATGGTCCATAACGGCGGCATCACTCTCACTGCCGGGGCGAAACAGGTCACACTGGACAGCTTCGTGCTGACCACCTTTGGCGAACAGGATTACGTTTCTGCGCTGGTGATCGCCAACGGCCGATTCGTGGGCCGCGTCAACGTCTTCGACATCACCTTGCCAAGCGACCTGACGCTTCCGATCGCGCCCAAGAACGGCGACTTCTTCCTTGGGGGCGTGTCTTGGAACCTGGACCCAGCCGGAGCTGCGGCGCTGAACGACGCGCTGGGCGTCACAGCATTCCACGACAGCGTTTATGTTGGCTACTCGCTTTCGCTGGTTCTTGTGCCGCTGGCCGCAGATCCGCCTGCAACGACAACAACGTCGAATTAAGAATGGGATCGGGGAGGGTATGTTATTCCTCCCCCTTCTCAAGAGTTCCCGCATCCCGCGTTCATCCAACCTTCAGATTGAAGAGTGTATGCTCGAATTCGAGACGATTTGGATTCAGCCCTCGACTCAAACGGTCCGGTTCGCCAGTAAGCCACGATCTGGAGATAGCATCATGACTTCGAAAACGCTCGTCGTAGGAGCACTTGTTGTTATGTTTGCGGGCATCGCCCACACTCAGGACAGCGGCCCGTACAAGGTTCTCAAGATTCAACTGGCTGGAGGCGATGGCGGATTCGATTACGTGACCGCCGATCCCGACGGCCGCAATTTGTATGTCGCCCGTTCTGGTCCGGCCGGGCACATTGGCGTCTACAATCTCGACACGCTGGCACAGGTGGGAGATATACCTGGCGTGAGCGCGCACGGCGGAGCGGTCGACACCGCGACAGGGCACGGATTCGCAACCTCAAAACCTGTGACGATGTTCGATTCGAAGAGCTTTGCGATTCTGAAGAAGATCGACGTGGGCGGCAACCCGGACGGCTATCTCAATGACACTTTCAATCACCGCTTCTACATACTCAGCCACTCGCAACCGAATATTACTGTTCTCGACGATAAGGATGGCTCGATCCTCGGTACCATCGACATTGGCGGCGCACCGGAGCAGGCAGCGAGCGACGGCCATGGCAAGATCTACGTGGACATCGTAGATAAGGCCGCCATCGCGGTCATCGACGCGAACACGATGAAGGTGATTGGCAGTTACGAAATCTCAAGCAAGGGCGGAGGATGCGCCGGTCTTGCGTTGGACGCGAAGAACAATATCCTCTTCGCCTCTTGCCGCGACAAGATGAACATGATCGT
>Ga0181529_10008382_pt1 | contig 10072 bp, 8 predicted proteins | sample PEATcosm2014_Bin_36_FD_119763 | JGI IMG/M metagenome (GOLD analysis project Ga0181529, IMG submission 119763) | Peatland microbial communities from MTU Mesocosm Facility, Houghton, MI, USA - PEATcosm2014_Bin10_30_metaG | ecosystem: Environmental > Terrestrial > Soil > Wetlands > Peat | place... | reverse complement strand
GATTTATCTGCTCGTCTTCGCCCGGGATAGTCTCACCCGCGGTGAGCGCCTGAGCCTCTATCCCATCGCCTGGTGGGCAGTCGCTTCTCATGCCACTCACCTGCTGTTGGCTGCCGGCATGTGCGTGATACTGGCGCTGCTGGCTGCCGCCGGCCGCCGGGACTTCCGCCGCCGCATTCGACCCGTCTGCGAAGTTGCGGCGATTGTTGCGCTGGCGGCCGCGGCACAGTTGGCCCTGCATGGCTACCTCTATGGCACACCTTCGCTGGATGGGGAGCGCCCGCCGTTTCTAACCGCCCGCATCATTGCCGACGGTCCGGGTCGCTGGTATCTGGAGAAACACTGCGGCGATCTGAAGTGGGTGATCTGCGACCATCTCCACAACCTGCCCAACGATCCGGACGATTTTCTCTGGGGAGAGAACGGTGTCTATCAGAACCTCTCTGACAGCGACAACAGCCGGCTCATGCAGGAGGAGATCCCATTCGTTCTGGCCACCCTCCGCGCCTACCCGCGCCAGCAGATTTCCCAGTCGGCCGCCAACTTCTGGGGGCAACTGATAACCTTTGACTTCGCAGACCTTCATGCCAGCAGTTGGGTGCTGGATGAGTTCGAGCCGGTTTTGCCTCATGCGCGATCCAGTTATCTGAAGAGCCGCCAGGCCCGGAATGCGCTTCACCTCAACTTGTTTTCAGCCATCCAATTCTGGGCTGTGATGGTCTCGCTCGCGGCCATCGCCGCCTTTGTGCCGCTGCTCTGGCGCCGCCACTCCGCGAGGATCGCCGGGCTGAGCGTGGTCGTTGTCTCCATGGTCGTCGGCAACGCGCTGGTCACCGGGGTTTTGTCGATGGTCGAGGGCCGCTTTGAGTGCCGTGTGATCTGGCTCATTCCGTTTCTGGCCGGAATGTGCGTCCTGGATTGGCGGACGGCTCTGAGCGGCGCACCAGAAGCATCCTGAGCGTCAAAGGCACCCGCGCACGCTAGCGCGTTTCGGAACCCATCTTCTGAGGCGCCGCAAGGGCCAGCCCTGCTGCAATGAGCACAATGGGGAATGCCTCCAGCGTGTAGCGCGGCTCGGCGTTCTCCATGGTTGCCAGCAGCAGGCAACGCAAGAGCACGTAGGTCGCCAGCATGGCAGCAAAGGGGACGCGGCGGCGCAGGAAGCCGAAGGCGGCCAAGGCGAGCTGTGTGGCATCGAGCAACCCGTAGGCAATGGCAAAGAGCGAACCGGCCGGATGCTGGTGCCATTCCCACCAGCGGATGGGCACCGCGTCCCACAGATACTCGGTGCGCGGACGCAGCCACATGTCGGCCAGGCGGGCCAGCGGCAGAACCAGGTAATAGCGCAGAGGATGACGGTCGATGCGCTGCTCGGCCAGGGCGGCAAAGCGTGCATCGAGCTCCGGATTGAAGGAGCAGAGGTCGTTGTAATCGAAGAGCAGCTTTTCGGTCTGGCGGTACTCCTCCGGGGAATCGAAGGCGCGCCTGGGCAGCATGTGGATGTCGATGGTCAGGTCGTCGCCTCTCCAGTAAACCTCGGGGGAAGAGACGTATTCGACCAGCCAGGTCTTGGTCCAGCGCACCCAGCCGGGGAAGGGGTTCTCGCCCGGATCGTTGGCATAGCGTGGCGCGAGGGGCTGGAAGACGTGAAAGACCCGGTAATTGCGGATGGTCCAGGGAATGAGAGGAAGAAAGGCCAGCAGGGCGCAGACGAGCGCCGCCCGGATCGAGGCGCGGGCCGCATCGCCCCGGCGGTACCACCAGATGGCGGGAAGGATGGCGGCCGAGAGCAGGAAGCCGTCGGGACGCAGCAGGATGGCCGAGCTGAGGGCAAAGGCGGTGAGCGCCAGGTAGCCCCATGGCAGCCGGCCGTGGGGGCGGAGGCGGCCGATGAGGCGGCCGACAGCGAAAAGGCCCAACGCCACGCAGAAGATGGAATCGGTTTCAGTAAGCGGGACCGCGGTGAGATTGGCCGTGAAGGGGCAGAGCGCAGCCAGCCAGAGGGCCCAGCGGGCTGCGCGCCGCGAGGCATGATCGCGGACGAAGCCGGCTACCAGCAGACACGAGGCCAGGTCGATGACCATCTGGATGGGCCGGACCGGCGCATACTTGCCGATGCCGAAGACGCTGAAGATTGCTGCCAGAAAGAGCGGGTAGCCGGGTAGCCGGACGAGCGTGGGACGGAAGGGACCATCCAGCGCATAGGCGTGGTGGAGAAGGAGATTGCGGGCAATCGTGCCGTAGACTTCGGAGTCCGAGTCGAACTCGGGATAGCGCAAGATGAAGAGCAGGCGAAGCGCTGCGCCGGCCAGCAGGGCGAAAAGGACGCTCCAGCAGGGCCACGCAGCCCTGGACCCTGCCCAGCGAGCGCGCAAACGAGCCTTCTGCCAAACTCCGGCTAGCCAGCCCGGATGAGCGGCCGTGGAACCCTGTTTGGTTGAGATGGTGTGCTTAGAGGACATCCGCGGACTCTCCGGCTGCGCGCTTCTGGCCTTGCCTCGTAGCGGGGACGGCCTGGCACAACCTTGCATGCGCAGGAGATTCGCTGACCCTGCCGGAGGCACGAAGATTCCCTTGGCGCATGAGCTCAGGAGGCGCGGACGGCCTCGCCTGGGTTCACCAGGTCGCGAAGTTCCTTGGAGGGTTTGAAGTAGGGTACCCGCTTGGCCGGAACCTCGACGCGCTCACCAGTTTTGGGATTGCGTCCGATGCGGGGGTTGCGCTGCCGGATGCGGAATGAGCCGAAGCCGCGAATCTCAATCTTGTCCCCACCCTGCAGCGCGCCGATCACCGACTCGAAGATGGTCTCAACAATAACCTCACCGTCGCGGCGAGTCAGGTCGCCCAGGCCGGTCACCTTCTCCACAAGGTCTGCCTTTGTCATTTTCCTCTAGGCCTCCGCTCTCAGCATAAACGGATTTTGCTCCCTAAGCGCGTGAAAAAGAAGCCTTTCTTGCGAAAAATAAGAATTTGCTCCTTGGTCAGGCCGGATGAAAACGCCCCAGGAGGAGATTCCGTGCCGAAAGCCCACCTGAGGGCGCTATCATGTCCAAAGCCTGCCTGCTGAACTCCTGTCCGGCGGAAGCTGAATCCCTGGCTGGCGGTGGCCGTTCGCGTGACCCAGGTTCTGAAATACAGCATTGTCATTCCGGCCTTCAATGAGAGCGCCCGCATCCCCGCGACGCTCCAATCGGTCGTGGCTTGCATTCGCCAGCGCGGCTGGCGGGCTGAGGTCATTGTGGTCAACGACGGTTCCAGCGACTCGACTGCCGACCTGGTTCGAGCCTTCGCCAGTACCGCGCCGGAGGTTCGGCTCATCGAAAACCCCGGCAATCGCGGCAAGGGCTACAGTGTGCGCGCCGGGATGCTACAGGCTCTGGGCGAGGTGGCCCTGTTCACCGACTCCGACCTGTCGGCTCCCATCGAAGAAGCCGAGCGCCTGTTTGACGCCATCGCCGCGGGCGCGGACATCGCCATCGGCTCCCGCTGGCTCGAGAGCGGCCGCCAGACCCACCGCCAGCCCCTCTACCGCCAGTTCTTCGGCCGCTGCTTCAACGCCGTTACCCGCGCCGTCATGGGATTGCCCTTTGCCGATACCCAGTGCGGCATCAAGGCCTTCACCCGCGAGGCCGCCCAAACCGTCTTCCAGCTTCAGACCATCGAACGCTGGGGCTTTGACCCGGAGATTCTGTTCATCGCCCTCAAGCGCGGCTACCGCGTCGTCGAGGTGCCGGTGAGCTGGGCTCACGACGAGCGCTCCCGGGTCAGCTACCTCAAGGACGGCCTCAAGATGCTCGAAGAGATCGCCATCATCCGCTGGAGCGCCCTGCGCGGGCGCTATGGCAAGCGGGTCGAGCGGGTTCATCGCGCCGGGCCGGATCAGCCGGAATAACGGGCCGGGACCAGAAGGCCGGGCATCCAGGGTGGCGAGACTGTCCAGCCCGCGGTCGCGTAGAGTATCTTTCCATTAGTACAATCCTACGTATACCAAGCAGATTCTATAATCTGGAGGCTCCATGAACCCCGAAGAGAATCCTCTGGAGAATCGCATAGGCCCGGAGATCCGATCCGCGATGGACGAGGCGCGGGCCGCCAAACCCACAGAGGAGGCAGCTTTCGCGCCCGAATCCGCCGCGCTCACAACGGATGTTGAGGAATATCGCGGCCTGCGCTGGGTTTTCATCGGCAGCCAAGGCCTGCGCGCTGGCTGGTCGGTGCTGCTCTTTCTGGTTTTCGTCCGTTTCCTTCTCTATGCGACGGGATGGGCCGCCAATCTATTCCTCCACAAGGTTGTTCACGCCAAACCAAACACGTTCACGCCCGTCACGGGGATGATCGGTGAGCTTGCAGGGGTTCTGTCTATCCTGGGGGCGGGCGCGCTGGTGGCCCTGATCGAGCACCGCAGCATCCTTGACTATAACCTGACGGGGCCCCGGCGCCTGGTTCACTTCGTTGGCGGGCTGGCAGGGGGATTCGCGGCTCTCTCCGCCCTGGTGGGAGCTTTGGCCTGGGGTGGCTGGCTGCATTTTGGCCCGATCGCGCTCTCTGGATCGCAGATATTCAGCTTCGCCGCGCTGTGGGGCGCAACCTTTCTTCTGGTTGGCTTCTTTGAAGAGGGAACCTTCCGCTGCTATCTGCAATTCACTCTCGCTCGCGGCATCAACTTCTGGTGGGCGCTTGGCATTATCGGAGTTGTTTGCGGTGGTCTGGCGCTGACGGTCAAAGGCGACGGAGTGTGGGGCGTCTATGCCGTTGCCCTGCTGGGGCTGGTTCCCTGCCTTATTCTGCATTTGAAGAAGACCGAGGGTTCCGGTTTCTGGCAGGCGGCCTGGGTCACTTCGACACTATTCGGCGTCATCCACGTCAGCAACAACGGCGAGAACTGGATCGGCATCTTCGCCGCCGCGGCCATCGGCTTCGTCTTCTGCGTCAGCGTGCGGCTGACGGGCTCGGCCTGGTGGGCGATCGGCTGCCATGCGGCATGGGACTGGGCGGAGACCTACTTCTACGGCGCCGCCGACAGCGGCCTGCCCGCGCAGGGCCACTTGCTGACCACCACGCCCGAGGGCAATCCGCTGTGGAGCGGCGGCACGGACGGCCCCGAAGGCAGCCTGCTGGTGCTGGGCGTCATTCTGCTGCTGCTGGCGGCGCTGCTTGCGGTCTATGGCCGCAGGAAGCCCACCGTGCCAGCGCTGGAGGGGGCAGCAGGATAAGCCTATGCGCCTTTGGCTCAACCGTACCGGCGAAGTCTCGCTGCGCGAGCAGTTGAGCACCCAGGTGGTGCTGGCCATCCTGTGCAAGGAGCTGCTTCCCGGCCAGCGATTGCCCAGCACCCGGGAGCTTGCGCGCAGATTTGGCATCCACCCCAATACGGCCAGCGCCGCCTACAGCGAACTGGAACGCGATGGCTGGCTTGAGTTTCGCCACGGCAGCGGCGTCTTTGTGCGCGCCACCCGGCCCTCCGCGCCGCTCTCGCCCGAGCTTGCCGTCGATCGGCTGATCGGCGAGCTGGCGGCCAAGGCGCGCAAGCTGGGCGCGCCTGAGCCCCTGGTGAGAGCCCGCCTGCGCCGCTGGCTCGCGAACCAGCCGCCGTCGCGCTGGGTGGTGATTGAGCCGGACACCGATTTGCGCGCCATCGTGATGCACGAGATGGAGCAGGCGCTTGCCTTCCCGGTCGCGGGCTGCGCTCCGGACGAATGCGCCGCGCCCGGCAATCTCGATGGCTCGATGCCCGTGGTTCTGCCCAGCAAGGCGGCTGGTGTGCGCAAGCTGCTGCCCGCTGGAACCGAATTGACTGTGCTGCAGGTGCATCCCATCTCGCTGGAACTGATGGCGCACCTGCAACGCTATATGCCCGAGCACGCCGGCGAACTGGTGGGCATTGCCTCGCGCTGGAAGGAGTTTCAGCGCATCGCCCAGACCATGCTGATCGCCGCCGGCCTCTCCCCGGAGAGCCTGCTAGTGCGAGACGCCTGCGAGACTGGCTGGAAGCGCGGCCTGGAGGCAACCTCCGGCGTGGTCTGCGATGCGGTTACCGCGCTGGAGTTGCCGGAGGGCGCCTTCCCGCTGCGCTTCACGCTGCTGGACGAGCCAACCCTGGCCGGCCTCCGCAAGCAGGAAGAGACGATTTCCGCTTCCGCATAGAGCATTTCCACTGTTGCTGAATTTGGGTGCCCCATCCTTCGCACTGTCATCCTGAGCGAAGGTCGCCACAGCGACCGAGTCGAAGGACCTGCGGTTTGTCTTTTCGCGGAAGGGTGGGAGACCAGCCTTATCCATTGTGACACTTTCGAAAGTGTCCCAATCGCCCCCACCCGCGCGCGCAACCTCCCTAACATCGGTCCTTGTAGAGCCAGACAAGGAGTTCCGATGATTCGTTCACTGCTTCACGCCGTTCTCTTCGCAAGCCTTTGCCCGCTGCTGGTGGCACAGCAGTCGTCGCAAGCCGCCTCAACCATCGCCGCCGAACAGCCCGCCCAAGCCATCCAGATCTCTGGCACTCTGAAGCTCACTCAAGCCGCGCAAGAGCCAGTAGAAGCGCGTCCGCTCACCGCCGCCGACCTCGACCGCAACCAGATCCTCAGGAACGCGCGGACAATTTTCATCTGCTCGGATACCGACTTTCTTTCCTCCGCCACCCTCTCCCGGGCTCTACTCGGTCAGAAGGACTGGGAGAAGCTGGGCCTGTCGATCATTGAGGGTGAGCGCTACGTCGATCCGCGCACCAAGCCGCGTCCTGCTGAGTTGCAACTCCAGATCGACCGGGTCGTCTTCACGCATATCCACACCTACGTCCTCACGGACAGGGCGACGGGCGTCGTTCTCGCTTCGGGCAGGGTCAGAGCCTTGGACGGAGTGGTTGCTTCCGGCCCCATGGCCGAACAGATCGTGAAGATACTGGCCGCGGCCCGCATTCCAGCCAGTTCAACAAGCAACGATCGCGGTTTCTGAGGTCGCTCGAAAGGTCAACCGGCTACCCCAGTTCTCGTCCGCCGCGGCGGAGGGAGTGGGGGATCAAGCCTCGCGACGTCGCGCAAGCCAACAAGCCAAGAGAGGAGACTCCATGATCCGAAGAATGATTCAAGCCGCGCTTTGCCTCATCTTGAGCCCTCTGCTGGCGGCCCATCAGGTTGCCGCCGAGGCACAGCAGCAGGCCGCCGAGCCGGCCGATCCAGACGCGGCTGCAACGCCCGTGCAGCCTGCCACGCTGGTCTCCGTCACGGGCCGGAGGATCGAGTTGGTTGCCCAGGATCCGGTCGTCATTGCGGCGGAGAGGACTGGCGCTCCATTCCGGTTTGTGGTGGACAAAGATATTGCCATAGACGGCGTGACTCTGATCCACGCGGGAAAACCGGTGGCCGGAGTGATCGCCAAGGTCAACCGCGGCTCCTATGAGAGGAACCGGGATGGCTACCTCGATCTGCGCCTGAGCGAGCCGGCCGGCGGAAGGCCGGTCGTCGTTCGCCTCGGCGGCATACCTCCCGAGCCTGTATACCGCATGGCCAGTGACAACGGCTGGAACCCGCCCGGCCCCGGTCCCTTTGCAAGGCAGGTTGTAATTCCTCTTGTAATCCTTGCGGTTGTGGTGATCGGCCTCTGCTTCGGGAAAGGTAGTCCGTAAATGCCAGAGCCAGGAGAATGCGATACTGCCGCCGCGCCGCTCACGGAGCAGGCAGCTAGATAGCTTTGAAAGGAGTTCCGATGGCCCGTTTCTTGCTTCCTTCCATTGTTTGTATAGGCCTCTGTCCGCTGCTGATTGCCCTGCCGGTAGCCGCCGAGACCCAGCAGCAGGCCGCCGAGCCGGCTGCTCCGGCGGCGGTAAACACGCTGGCGCTGCCTGCCTCGCTGGACTTCGTCAAGGGCAGGAAGATTCAGCTGGTTGCGCGGGAGCCGGTCTCGATGGAGACGGCGCAGACCGGCGCTCCGTTCCAATTCGTAGTGGACAAGGATGTCGTGGTCGACGGCGTGACTCTGATCCACGCGGGAACGCCGATGACCGGAGTGATCGCCAAGGCAAACCGCGGCTCCTACGAAAGAAGCCGGGACGGCTATCTCGATCTGCGGCTGAGCGAGCGGTCCGGCGAAGGGCCGGTGGTGGTGCGCCTCGGCGGCATTCCTCCCGAGCCTGTCTACCATGTGGCCGCGGACAATCCCCAGAACACCTACTTCGGTCAATTCCTGCGAGACTTCCAGATTGCTGTCGCGGTTGTAGGGGGTTTCTTTCTGCTGATGATTCTCATAGCGCTCATCTGAACTCCGCGCGCCGGGGCGGGAGCTGGGAAGCCGCTGCCGCGCCGCCGCCCACAGACCACGCAGTTAGATGGTTTTGAAAGCCAAGTTCCGAATGAGCGAGGACTGGCGAGTACCCGCGACTTCGGCGCGCGGCAAAAGGGCGAGCGCTTTACGCAGGCCCCGTAATCCACATTCACGCCATGAACTAAGCCGGGGCGGTATCCTGTCTAGGACCGATGCCCGACTCCGACTCTGTGAATCAATCGCCTGAACTCCCTGCCGCGCCGCAACGCCACAAGGGCCGCTGGCCGCGCATTCTACTTTGGTGCGCCGGCGGCCTGCTGGCGCTCTTGCTGCTGGCTGCCGCCGCCGGTGTGCTCTGGCTGCGTGCGGCGGAGCAGGCCGCGCTGCCGGTGCTCGATGGCGACCTGCATCTTGCCGGGCTCTCCGCGCCGGCGACGGTTCGTCGCGACGCCCACGGCGTGCCTCACCTCGAGGCGGCCACGCAGGATGACCTTTTTATGGCGCAGGGCTATGTGACCGCGCAGGATCGTCTGTGGCAGATGGACCTTTACCGCCGCAACGGCAACGGCGAGTTGGCCGAGGTTTTTGGCCCTTCGCAACTCAAGCACGACAAAGCCCAGCGCGTCTTTCAGTATCGCAATACGGCCCGGCGAATCTACGCCAACCTGCCCGCAGACGACCGCGCCCGCCTGGACAACTACGCGCGCGGCGTCAATCTCTTCATCTCCCAGCATCAGGACACGTTGCCAGCCGAATTCAAGCTGCTCCACTATCGGCCGCTTCCCTGGAGCGGCGTGGATTCCATCAGCGTCGGGCTGATGCTAGAAATGCTGGACGACCATTGGGCCACCAAGCTCACGCGGGAAAGGATCGCGGCTAAACTGAATAACCCCAAGCTCGAAGCCGATCTTTACCCCGTCGGTTCCTGGCGCGATCATCCCCCCACGGGGGTTGTGATCGACCTGAGCCAGCCTCACCCTGTGCCGCCCCCGACGGAGGACTCCGACGACGACGAAAACTCCCAGGCCAGGGCCGCGCCGGCTGGGCATGAAGACCCACGCGCGCTTCGCGACCTTCTCGGCCTGCCCGCCTGCGCCGGCTGCGCGCCCGGCTCCAATAACTGGGTCATTGCTGGACGGCACACTGCAAGCGGTAAACCGCTGCTCTCGAACGATATGCACCTGACCCTCACCGAGCCTAACCTCTGGTACATGGCGGACCTGCGCGCGCCCGGCTATCACGCCGCCGGGGTCACGCTGGTGGGAATGCCGTTTGTGATAGCCGGCCACAATGAGCACGTGGCCTGGGGCTTTACCGCACTTTACGCCGACGTGCAGGATCTGTATGTGGAGAAGCTGGACGGCAAGGGCAACTATCTTTCTTTTGCCTACCACTCTTGGAAGCCACTCACCGTGGACCATGAAGTCATTCATGTGCGCGGCGCCAAGGACGTGACGCTCGATCTACAGTCAACCGAGGACGGGCCGTTGCTGAATCCAATCTTCACGAAAGAAACGCGGCCGATCTCCCTCAAGTGGAACCTCTACGACGCGACGCTCAGCGGGCCGCCGCTTTACCAAATGAACACGGCGTCCAACTGGGCGGAGTTCTCGGCGGCATTGAGTAACTGGTGTTGGCCCTCGCAAAATGTGGTCTACTCCGACGACCAGGGACAGATCGCTTACCACGCCGTAGGCCACGTTCCGCTGAGACCGGCAGGCTTGGTGGGCGTGCCGATTCAAGACGGCAACCACGAATGGCAGGGCTATATCCCCTTTGGCGGCCTGCCCAACGCGGTCGATCCACCCTCGGGTTT
>Ga0181529_10008381_pt1 | contig 10073 bp, 11 predicted proteins | sample PEATcosm2014_Bin_36_FD_119763 | JGI IMG/M metagenome (GOLD analysis project Ga0181529, IMG submission 119763) | Peatland microbial communities from MTU Mesocosm Facility, Houghton, MI, USA - PEATcosm2014_Bin10_30_metaG | ecosystem: Environmental > Terrestrial > Soil > Wetlands > Peat | place... | reverse complement strand
CGGAGCTTCGCCGCTGCGGCTTGCGCCTCCGTCGTGTCGCCGGAGATGTCGACATCATTCTGCGCCAACACGGCATCGGCGTGCTGTAGTGCCAGGCTCTCCCATGCCACATCGGCGCGGATCAGCGTGGCATCGATGTGGACAACCTCGCCCTTCGCGATGCCAGCTTTGATGCAGTCCCCGACCGTGCGCGTGAATACCTGGCGAAACAGCTCCGCGCCCCATCGTTGGCGAATGCGCGTCAGCGACGAATGATCGGGGAGCCGCTCGTGCAGGCCGTAACCAGCGAACCAGCGGATCGCGATGTTGACCTGCGCCTCACGCAGCAGCCTGCGGTCATGCACGATGCCGAGCAGGAAGCCTGCTAGCATCAGCCGCACCGCGGCTTCCGGGTCAATACCGGGACGCCCACTTCCGTCCGCGGCGTAACAATGGCAAACCGCGCCACGTAGCCAGGATAGATCCAGCACGCGGTCAACCCGAGTAAGCACGTGATCGTCCGGCACAAGATCCCGCAGCGAGCCGACAATTAAAAACTCAGACTGCCCCCGAATTTGGCTGCCCAGCATGCCCGTCTCGTCCTCGACGCCGAGGCCGAAACTGAATCAGAAACAGCCCACTTTTTCAACAGCCCCCGGGTGCACTGGGTTCGCAATGCCCAGTCCTACGTGACCAAGGGCCAGCAAAACATGGTCTCGGCGGGGCTGCGCCAGGCGTTCATCCAGGCGGACCGTGCCAGCGCCAGCCAGACGCTGCGCCATGTCGCCGACCAGCTCCGATCCAAGTGGCCCAAGCTCGCCGCCTTCATCGACGACAGCGAGGCCGACGTGCTGGCCCACATGGACTTCCCGGCCCAGCATCGCAGCAAGATCTACTCTACCAACCCGCTCGAACGACTGAACAAAGAGGTCAAGCGCCGCGCCGATGTCGTCGGCATCTTCCCCTCCGAGCAATCCATCATCCGCCTGATCGGCGCCGTCCTGCTCGAGGCCAATGACGAATGGCAACTCCAGAACCGCTACATGCAGACCGAGCCAATGGCCGAACTTATGCCGCCGCTGATTGACGCCATGCCATCCCAGATTCCCACCCTAGCCGCATGACCCGTGGCCACCTCAGCAACACCAGAATTTCCACCACGTTGACGGACGTGACCCTCCCGGTGCCGGGCGAGGACGTGCTGTACAATCCGCGCCTGCGCCTACGCTATGCTGTGCGTGACGGCGTCCCGGTGTTGCTGGCTGGCGACATTTTGTTCGGTGACGAGACCGAACACCGGCGGATCGTCGCCAAGGCCGGCGAAACCGCGGTTGCGGCGTGGACCGAGGCGCCGCCAGACGATGGCGCCGTCACCAGACCGGTCTCGCAGTACGAAGGCCATGCCGCGTGGTACGAGGCGGCGATGGCCGATCCGGCGGATCGTGGCGGACTTGCCAGGGCCGGCTTTGACATTCTCTCCGAACTGCTGGGCGAAGGCAGCGGCGTCGCCTTGGACATCGGTTGCGGAACCGGGCGTGCCGCCGAGGTGTTGCGCGGGCTGGGCTATCGGCCGCTCGGCGTCGATCTGGCCGCGGACCAGCTTCGGCTGGCCGCGGCACGGCTGCCCGTGGTGCGGGGCACGGTGCACGAATTGCCGATCGCAAGCGATTCCCTGCCGCTCGCCTACAGCACGTTCACCACGGCCTCATGGGGCGATCTCGGGCTATCGCTGCGGGAAGTCATCGCGTCCTAAGACCGGGCGGCCGGCTCGCCAACGTCGGCGTGCATCCCTGCTTCAACGGCGGATATTCGGCGGTGCTGCCCGACGGATCGGTAGCAACGCGGCAAGGCTATCGCACCAGCGGCTACCTGCCGCCATCGCATTTCAGCGGTACGGTGAGGAGCCGCGTTGGCGGCTGGCATTGGCCGCTCGCCGAGCTGTTCAACGCCGTCATCGACGCTGGGTTCCAGCTGACCCGCGTGATCGAAGGGGGGCGCGTTCCGTGCCGACGGTGCTGGGATTCGCCGCCGTCAAACCGTGAGCGGCACACTCTCCGTCGGCGCGAACTGCGCGCAGGTGGCGCGGCTCGAAAGAAAAAGGAACGGCGCCCACCGGGCGCCGTCTAGTTTCGGGAGGAAACGACGGTCGTACCGAAAGCCGATGCAACCGTGAGCGACAGGCTCGGCGAATACAACGCCATTGTCAAGTGTTTTTTATGCCGAATGCTGTATTCCACTACGGCAGACCGTTAGAACGGTTTGGCGAATTCAGGCCCGCGCGCTCTCGAAGCCGCCGCATCGAGTCTACTTGCGGCCGCGCCGTTTCGCCGGCTTCAGGGGACCATAGAGATGGCTGTAGTAGCCGTCGGCCATTTGCAAGGCGGCAACTGGGTTGTGGCCGAGCACGCGGTCCTTGGTGACCAGCACGGTGGTGGGCGCCTTCGCGTGCTTGAAGAACAGGCTGTCGTGGCCGATGCACAGGCCCATCACCACGTTAAACTCGCTGCCGTGCGCGTTCAGCAATTCGGCCTGACCGATAGGGTTGCAGGCTGCCTCGAAGGTGCCGGGGCGGATTTTCTGCGCGTCGGTCAGCCCCAACTCCTCCTTCGGAATACTGTCGTTCTTGCAGGCCACCGAAACCACCGTGAGCCCGTGGCTTTCAAGGATGCGCGCCAGTACGGTGCTCAGATCGAGCAAGCCGATGCAGGTGGCGATGCCGATCTTCTGCCAGCCCATGCGTTTGGCGAATTCGATGACTTCCTGCACGCGCGTCCACTTGCAGTAGCCCTCAGATTCCACCAACGCGGCCTCACGCGACAGGCGCGCGGTTTCGGGATCGTCGTAGCGTGCGCGGGCCAACGCCTGGGTGTCGGGATCGACCTTGCCGGGGCAAAATCCGGGCCCGCGTAGGCCAGCCTCGCCGGAGCGGCAGGCACGTACGGTGGCGGGACAATCGGCACAGGCAGGATCGGCGTAGATCATGGCAGCCTTCCGCAGAGGATGAGACAGACAGTTCCGGGCAGTGGATTGTGCCTTTGACCTGGATCATTCGCAGGCCGACGGCAGCTCAGGTTCTCGGCAGCCCCGGTGGGTTCGTCCTCGACACGTCGATCGCTTCGGCCTGCAGGTTCCACCGAGCGAGTTGTCGGGCATAAATGCCGCTCGCGATCAGGCCGTTGATCGCCGCTGTGATCGCATCGGCGATACCACTGGCCTTGCGTGTCGTCACGGCGATCTCCGCGGTCAGTGGCCAACCACCGTTGACGATGCCTGCCAGCTTGGTGAGACCGTCGACGGCCGCGCTGTAGGCGGCGCTGGCGTTGGGTCCGAGTGTCGCGTCGGCGCGGCCGGACGCAATGGCCAGCTTCTTCAGCGCCTCGTCCTGGTAGTACTGGAATTCCACCGGCTTCAGGCCCGCCGCGACGTTCTGGCGATCCCACTCCAGCAGTACCTTCTCCTGGTTTGTCCCCGAACTGACGATGATGCGCAGGCCGGCGACATCCTTCGGCTCCTTGATCGACGTGATCGCGCTGTCGCGGGCGACGTAGAATCCCAGTTGGTCCTGGCGATAGGTCGAGAAGTCGAACTTCTCCTTGCGCTCTTCCGTGACGGTGACGTTGGAGATGACCGCGTCGAACCGGCCGGACTGAAGCCCGAGCGGCCAGTCCGCCCAGGCAGTCGGCACGATCTCGGGCTTGAGCCCCAGACTTTCGCCCAGCAGAAGGATGATGTCCGGCTCATTGCCGATAACGGTCTTGGCGTCAGTCGCAAACGTGCTGAGCGGCGGGACGGTCGGTGAGTTGCCGACGGTGAGGGAGCCTGGCTTGGCTAAGGTGAAGCCCTTTGGAATGAGCGCGATGGCCGCCTGGTTGCGGGGCGCATGCAAGCGGCCGGGCTGCTCGGGGCCAAGGTCGATACCGTCCGCCCGGGCAGCGGACGTGAGAGCGACGAGGCCGGAAGTAGCCCCGGCCAGGCCGGCGATGACGGCGCGACGACGGATGGGCATGGAAAATCTCCTTTGCAGTCAAAGGGGGATGGGACACAGCGCGCGGGCGCTACAGCACTTTGGCCAGGAACTCTCGGGTGCGGGCATGACACGGTGACCCCAGGACCTGCGCCGGTGGCCCCACCTCAAGGATCTCGCCGCCGTCAATGAAGACGACCCTGTCGGCAACCTCGCGGGCGAAACCGATCTCGTGCGTGACGATGATCAGCGTCGTGCCGGATCGGGCGAGTTCGCGGATCACGTCCAGCACCTCGCCGACCAGCTCGGGATCGAGTGCAGAGGTCGGCTCGTCGAACAGCAAGACCTTGGGCCGCAACGCGAGTGCGCGCGCGATCGCCACGCGCTGCTGCTGTCCGCCGGAGAGCTGGCGCGGATAGGCGCCAGCCTTGTCGACAAGCCCGACACGGGCGAGCAGATCAAACGCCTCCGCCCGCGCCGCGTCCGCCGGGCGGCCCTGAACGGAGATCGGCGCCTCGATGATGTTCTCCAGCACCGTCAGGTGCGGGAACAGGTTGAAGTTCTGGAACACCATGCCGACCCCGACGCGGCGGCGAAGGATCTCCTTCTCGTGCAGCTCAAACAGCGTGCAGTCCTGTTCGCGGTAACCGACGAACGCGCCGTCAATGGAAATGAAGCCGGCGTCGACTTTCTCGAGATGGTTGATAGTGCGCAACAGGGTCGACTTGCCGGACCCGGACGGGCCGATGATCGCCGTGACGCCGCCGGGCGGCACGGTCAGGCTCACGTCTTTCAGCACGCAGAGCGCCCCATAATTCTTCGACACGTGCTGAATGCGCACGAGACCGCCGGCCGGCCGGGCCTCGGAAGTGCTCGCCTGACCCGGCGGAACGGCGACACGGAGAGGTGTGGGTAGCGGCGCGGCGGAGCGGTTGCGCGCCAGCCAGGTGCGGACCCGCTGCAACGGTGTCGCGGCCTGTGTACGCACCGCGCCTCGGGCGTAGTGGTGCTCGATGTGGTACTGCACGACCGACAACACGGTCATGATGATGAGGTACCAAACCGTCGCCACCATCAGCAGCGGGATGACCTCCATGTTGCGCTGGTAGATCACCTGCACGGTGTAGAAAAGCTCCGGCAGTGCCAGGATGTAGACGACCGACGTACTCTTGGCCAAGCCGATCAGTTCGTTGAATGCGGTCGGCAGAATGGCCCGCATGGCCTGCGGAATGACGATTCTGAACACCTGGCGCCGGCGCGGCAGGCCCAGGGCGGCGGCAGCCTCCAACTGTCCCGGGTCGACCGATAGTATGCCGCCGCGGATGATCTCCGCCGAGAAAGCCGCCTGGTTAAGGCTCAGCCCCAGGACGGCAGCGCCGAACTGGCTGAGCAGGTCGGTGGTCCGCCACTCGGCGAACACTACGTCGGTGAACGGAATACCGAGCGTGACCGAGCGGTAGAGGTAGCCGAGATTGTAGAGCAGCAGGAGCAGAACGAGGAGCGGGATAGACCGCAGCAGCCAGATGTAGCCCCAGGCCAAGCCCGCAAGCAGGGGCGATTTCGACAGTCGCGCCAAGGCAAGAGCCGTCCCCATCAAGAAGCCACAGACCGATGCCACCAGCGTCAGCGTCAGCGTCCGGCCAAGCCCGAGCAGCACGGGTTCGGAGAAGAACCAATGACCGAACACGCGCCAGCCCCAGCGCGGGTTGTCGAGGATCGAGTGCAGCGCGAAAGCGATGACGACGACTGCGAAGATCGTGCCGGCCAGGCGCCCCGGGTGGCGGGCCCCGACCACGTTGTGGCGCGTGTAATCCGTCGCTGCTGGCAAAGCGGGTGGGAGCGAAGACAGGTCGGAAAACTGCGTCGTGGAACTCATGTTCGATCATTCCATCCGGTCGCACGGACAGGCTGCTACCGGAACCCAGAAGATGGCCGCGGTCTGCTGATGCGTTCAGTGACGATGATGAGACGGGCGCTGGCGGGCGACCGTCACGGGATCCGGCTGAGGGGACCCGAGCATTGACACGATATGCAACATGCCCGCATGCGCTTTCTCCGGCCGCTGCGTGCGGCACCAAGCTTGCCTGAATGCAGTCTGTCCTTGTTTTACTGATTGTGCAAGTGGCAATCTTATTTGTGCGTGGTAAATGTGTGAATTAGCGTCGGTTGGCGCCCTCTCTGAGTGATGGATGGCGCTGGTGAGTTTCGCTGTCGTTCGGCGCGCCGTCGGGACCCGAGCGTCGATGTAGAATATGAATTTGAATTCGCTCGATAGACGGGGGGGCGTTGCGGGCTCCCGATCGGCGCTGATCGGGACCCATCCCCGAACAAAATCAAGATGAAGATATCAAAGTCTTGCAGCGCATTGGATGGAGGTTCCGACCGGGTGCCGATACACCCCCTAAGTCCGACCGGCCGCTTGAGCAGCTGGGGAGGGCCGCTTGAAATCCGCTTGCACCATGGCCGGGCCAGTCCTAACCCCGCGGTAAGCGTTCCTGTGGAGGCTGCCGGTCATGTCAATTCCGAAGCTGTTTCAGCCCGTCACCTTCCGCACGGTAACCGCACGCAATCGCATCGCGATGTCGCCGATGTGCCAGTACAGCGCCAGCGACGGCATGGCCAACGACTGGCACGTGCAACACTATGGCGCGCGAGCAGCGGGCGGCACCGGCATTGTCTTCACCGAGGCCACCGCGGTGGCGAGTCCGGCAGGATCCGCCTCGGAATGACGAACGGTTTTGCCCGTTCGACGCTGCCGCCCTATCTCAAGGACTACAAACTGCGATATCCACGCGTAGAGATCGACGTGGTCGTGGACATCAGCATAAATATCATCGAGTTATTGAGAAAATATGCCATCCACGTCGGGTTCATTTGGGGGGAGACAGAGTGCGATTTTGGGCGGATGTTGGTGAGCACCGAGCAGGCCTGCGTCGTCAACAAGGTGCCCATCGAACTCGACGAGTTGCCGAGGCCGCCGCAGATCGTCTATCTCCGGGACCCGTTCTCGAAGCGGCTGCTGGACGGCTGGTGGCGCGACCGCTTCGTCGAGCCGCCCTTGATCGGCATGCACGCGAACCACGGCGACACCTGCCGCGAGATGATTCTCGCCGGTCTCGGATACGGTATCTTCCTCTCGCGTGCCTTCGTCGGTGCAGCAGGCGTCGGTGAAGCGGGAGGCCTGTTCCAACTGCCCCTCGTCTTTCGGGACGGTTCGCCCCTGACCAGGAATTCGTGGATGGTGTGGCAGAAAGAGTTCTTCGAGCTACCTCTCGTGCGGAATTTCATCGAGTACATGAAGGCAAACCTGCCGCGGGCTTAACCGCCCCAGCCCGTCGCGGGCTCCCGTCCGCTCCTACCCTGCCAAGGGCGCCATCAGCAGGCAAACGAGAGATACAAGCCCTCGTCTTCCTTTCCGCCTATCCTTGCCCGGCCACCGCGTCGCTCACGTTGCCGGCGCCGGTCAGCGCCTTGCGACCGCGTCTCAGCGGCAGCCTGGCGCGCCTGGGTTCACGCCGCATCCGCCCGCGGTCGAGTTGTAATGCTCGTGAGGAGCGGGCGTTGTGACAGTGCCGGCCTGCGTAATGCCGTGGGACGTGCACTCGCAGAATCCGTCGACTGGCATGGTGGTGGGGCAGATCAGTGTTTCCGCCCGGCAGGTATTCGCGAGGGCCGGGCCGCCAGCGAGCGCCATGACGGTGATGAGCGCGGCGGCCAAATAACCGAGAGATTTCATGCTGGTGAGCCTTTCATGGTGCGGGCAGGCTGCATAGTGCGGGCAGCCCGATGGAGCATTGACGTTAAGCACTCAGGTTCCCCTGTTGCCCGGACAAGTGCGAGATGCGTCGCGCACGCCGAGATCAGGGTGTCGTGCTGGCGTTCGGCTGAGTCGCACTGCCTGGCGGTATATTGGTGTTGGCCGGCACGGTATTGCCGGCGCCGGAAACCAGACTCGTCGGCTGCGCGTTTGCGACCGGCGGCGCGACTGCGACCGGCGGCACGTTCCCTGAGTTCTGGTCGGTGCCTCCCAGGTTGAGCGAGGTGAGCGTATCGCCATCCAACTGTCCGGTCGCATTCAGGTTGTGCTGCTGCTGATAGCTGCGAACCGCGGCCTCGGTTTGGGGACCCCATAGACCGTCGATACGGTCACTGTAGGTGCCTGCCTGCTGGAGGCGCGTCTGCACCTGCCGAACCATATCTTGCGACAGGGCCGGCGACTGCGAAGCGGAGGCGCTGCTCGGTTGGCTGCCGTAGTAGCCGCCCTCGTACATTGAGCAGGCAGGCAGCGCTGCAACAGTGGAAAGGGCCAACAGCGCGGCGGCGTTGCGGAATTTGATCATGGCTGTCTCCCTGGCAAGTCGACGCAAGCAGGCGCCCCGCCTACGTCGGCACGAACCGCTGCCTCGAATGCGATACCAATCCAGACATCAGACTACGCGCAGGCAGGCTAGCCGGCGCCGGACCGGCGGCGGTAGAATCGGAAACTACTCAGATCAGTATTACCCTCGAGAGGTCTTGGGGCTCCGCACTCTGCCGCGGGCTTAACCGCCCCAGCCCGTCTCGGGCTCCCGTCCGCTCCTACCCTGCCAAGGGCGCCATCAGCAGGCAAACGAGAGATACCAGCCCTCGCCTTCCTTTCCGCCTATCCTTGCCCGGCCGCCACGCCCAGCCGCCGCAACAACTCCCCCAACTCCCGCAGTTCCTCGCCCGACAGTCCCGCCATGGCGCGGGCGATATCGGCCGCATGCCGCGGAAACAGGTCCTCGATCAGCCCCCGCCCCTTGGCGGTCAGTTCCACCCGCACGGCGCGCCGGTCGGCGGGGTCGGGCACCCTCGCCACCAGGTCGCGCCGTTCCAGCTTGTCCACCACGTCGCTCACGTTGCCGGCGCTGCTCAGCACCTTGCGGCCGAGTTCGCGGTGCGTCATCGCGCCCTTGTGCAGCAGCGCCTCCAGCACGCCGAGCTGGGTCGGCGTCAGGCCGCGCGCGGCCAGGGCCGGCTCGATCCGCGCCAGCACCGAGCGGCCGGCGCGCATCAGCTTCACATAGGCCCGGACGGCCTCCTCGACCGCCGGATCGGTAACGCCGTACACGTCACCTGTTCATCATCACGGGCAGGTCGGCCTTCTCCAGCACGTGGCGCGTGACCCCGCCCAGGATGAGCTGGCGCAGCCGCGAGTGCGAATAGGCGCCCATGCACAGCAGGTCGCAGCCGAAATCGCGCGCCGCCTTCAGCAGCCCCGCCCCGACCTCGCGGTCGATCGGCTTGAAGGTGGCCAGTTCCGCCTGGATGCCGTGCAGCGCCAGGTAGTCGAGCAGTTCCGTGGCGCCAGGCCCGCGGCGCTGGTATTCGTCGGCCGAAAACACCCGCACCGCCTCGGCCCGCCGCATCCACGGAATCGCGGCCCACACGGCCTGGGCGGATTCGGCGGTGCCGTTCCAGGCCAACGCGATGCGCCGGCCGAGCTGGGTGGGCGGGCGCTGCGGCGAGATCAGCACCGGCCGGCCGGAATCGAACAACACCGCGTGCAGCGCGTCGGATGACGACACGTCCTCGCCCGCCTCGGGGTGCGGCACGACGGTGATGTCGGCCAGCTTGGCCTGCTGGGCGACCAGGTCTTCCTCGCGCCCGACGACCGAGGCGAAACTGGCGGTGGCGCCCTCGGCCCCGTAGCGGGCCTCCTGCACGATCACGCCGTGCTCGGTCACGAAGCGTTCGAACATCGCGCGCACCGCGTGGGCGCGCTCGGCGCTCTCCTTCTCGGTGGCCGACATCATCTCCTCGATCATCGCGCCGGACAGGCCCTCGCCGGCCAGCGGCGCCACGTCGCGGCTGTCCATGCGCACGTGCAGCGCGGTGACATGCGCCTTCCACATGCGCGCGACGATCAACGCGGTTGCCATGGCGGCCTCGCCGGCGGCGGTGCCGGTCAGCGGCAAAAGCAGCTTGCGGATGGACATGGTCGGACTCCCCAAACGGAACACGCCCAACGGAACGCGATCGGGCGCAGTCTATCACGGATACAGCTTCATGGTGTCCCAGCCCTCGGGCGCGCGCACGTAAACGGTGCGGTCATGCAGCCGGAAGGGCATGTCCTGCCAGAACTCGAAGCGCGCCGGCACCACCCGGT
>Ga0181529_10008380_pt1 | contig 10074 bp, 11 predicted proteins | sample PEATcosm2014_Bin_36_FD_119763 | JGI IMG/M metagenome (GOLD analysis project Ga0181529, IMG submission 119763) | Peatland microbial communities from MTU Mesocosm Facility, Houghton, MI, USA - PEATcosm2014_Bin10_30_metaG | ecosystem: Environmental > Terrestrial > Soil > Wetlands > Peat | place... | reverse complement strand
TCCAGTCCTCGTCGGATTCTTCCTCTTCTTCGTCGTCGTCCAGAAAGCCCTCTTCTTCCTCATCGTCCTCATCGAGGTCTTCAGCCGATTCCAGCTCCAGCGGGCTGGTGCTCACAACCTTGAGATCCGCGCCGCATTCGTCGCAACTGACAGGGTCGCCTTCGTCGACGTCTTCTTCGTCCACATCGATATCGCCCTTGCATACCGGACACGTGACCATGAATAATTCCTCCCGAAATATTACTGTTATACGATTTATGGCAGCTTTTGCAACTCCGCTTTGGGCCTTTTTTCCCTGGTTTATTTGCCGGCCTGTTTGGCCAGACGGCGGCGCGTGGTGGCCGGCACAATGCCCTTCAGGCGCAGGCACAGAAACATGTGGGCGCGATGGGTCAGCTCGTGCTCCTTGATCGTCTGCAGCATTTCGAGGCGCGTGACCCTCTGGCCGTCGAACCGGGTGACGATGTGCGCGAAAAACTCAGCCGGCTGCGCGGCGAACGCCGCCGCCCGCTCTTCCACCGACTCGCGCAGCGCAGCGGCCAGCGCGGCGGGGCCGGCATCCGCCGGCAGATTCCGCAAATGGGATTTCAGGCGATCGCGAAAATCCGGCGCGGTAAAGTTGTCGTGGCCGGCCAGCAGCAATCCGGTGAGGCCATCGCCGGCATCCAGGATGTGGCGGGCGGCCTCGCGAAATGTCATCACATCGGGCGCCGGCCGGAAATCGAACTCCGCTTCCGGAAAATCCTCGACGGCCGCCGCGGTGTCCTGGCGCACCGTCTTCCAGGAATCGATTACGTGCTCCACTCTTACCATGACCACATTGTACCCGGAAGTGGGGCTGGCGCTGGAGCGTCGCAGCTTTCGGCCGGGCCGGCGCCAACTCTTTCTTCCCCGCGGCCGGCGCTAGTTGCGCGCGCTTCCCGACGGGCGGCCGGCCAGCGTTCCTCCATCGGCTTTCAGCCCAAGCCGCGCCGGCGCCGGGGCGGGTTCAGCTTTCAGCTTTCAGCCCGGACTCTGCGCCCGCGCAGTCCAAGGCGCTCTGAAACTGGGGCGCGAGTTTCCGGAGGGCCACGGCGGGCCGGCCACGGCTGAAAGCCGATCACCGATCGCCGGTGGCTGACAGCCACTACGGCCTCGCCTTCTCGTTCTCGATCAGATAAATCACCAGGTGGGCCGCGCCGATTCCCGCGCACACCACCGAAACACCCAGAATCGGCAGCCGGACTCCCATGGGCGCGTCGCCCATCAACAGCAAGCTGAAGGCCACCATCCCGCCGCCCGGGAAGAGCCAGAACAGTCCCCGGCGCAAATAGTTGGGCGCTGGTCCTGCGGTCTGGTCCCGGTGTTCCTCTTTTTCTTTTTCCGGGTCGGTGAGCTGCCCTGGGGGCAATAGCCCTTTTTCGATGGCCGCCATCCGCTCCCGATGCACCATTTCCGTTCGCTTGTGCCCGAAGTAGCTGGTGATGGCCACGATGGATATCGGCACCAGCATAACCACAAAGAATACGAAGTTTTCACCAATCACGCTCAAAAATCTGTCCATGTCTTTTCGTCTCCGGCCTTGAGACGCCGCGCAACCCGAAAAATGTTTCACGCGGGCGTTGAAACATTTCCTGGCGTCGCGCGAGTCTAAATTGCATAATGGACGGCGTGACCGGCGGCCATACGTTCGAAAGCCTGCTCGACGAATATCGCGACAAAGTCTTTCGTCTGGCCTGCTCCCTGCTGGGCAACGAGGCTTCGGCCGAGGACGCCACCCAGGAGGTCTTCCTCAAAATCTGGAAGGCCCTGCCGGGGTTTCGCGGGCAGTCTTCCGTGTCCACCTGGATCTACGCCATCGCCCGCAACACGTGCCTCAGCCGCCGGCGCATGGAGGGCGCGCGCCGCACCTTTTCCCTGGACGAAGCCCGCGCCGCCGAGATCCCCGCGCGCGAACATCCGGCCGGCTCCGATGCGGACGTGCGCTCCTTGATTGACCGTTTGCCCTCCAAGTATCGCGGCGTGCTGGTGCTGTTTTACCTGGAGGATCGCTCCTACCAGCAGGTGGCATTGGCGCTGGACCTGCCCATGGGAACCGTCAAGACCTTTTTGCATCGCGCCAAAAAGGAACTGGCCCTGTTGCTCGCCGCGCACGCCACGCGAAAGGAGGAAGTCCCGTCATGAACTGCCCCGAATTCGAAGATGCGATCCTGGAGTACTGCGAGGGTGCGATCTCGCCCGCCGTCCGCGCCCGGGTGGAGGCGCATCTCGCCGGTTGCGGCGAGTGCCGCATGTACCTCGAAGCGCAGAGGGAGCTGGACCGGCTGCTCGCGCGCTCCATCCCTCGCCCGGCGCTTTCTCCCGCCTTCGGTCACCGCCTGGCGGTCCGCATTCAGGGAGAGCGGCCGGCGCCGCGGTTTCGCCGGCTTCCGCGCGTTCTGGATTGGATTGGCTATCTCAGCCTGGCATTTCTGGCCGGCCGGCTGCTTCAACAGTTACCGCATGCCGGCGATTGGGTAGCCTTGGCATCGGTCGCCGGTTGCATGGCATTCGGCCTGTGGGAGACCGGCAAGGCGCTACGCCATAACTACGGGCACCGGTAGTGGAGCGGCCCGCGCCGCGCTACTGCGGTTCCGACTTGGTGGCGTAGTAGCCTTTGCGTGCCTGGGCTTTCAAATCCTTGTTCGATAGCTTGATTTCCAGCTTGCGGTAGGATCCGTCCCTGACATCGTTCAGCGGGGTGTAGCCGATGGAATACTGGCTGCGCATTTCGTCCTGCAGTTCCTTGAAAACCACATCCAGGGTGGTTCTGCCGCTCACCCGGAAGACGTGGCCGCCGGTTTCGTCGGACATTTTGTGCAGGGCGGAGTCGCCCCCACCGCCGCCGAGAGAGATGCCCCAGCCGCCGTAGGCCCGCGGGTCGGAGTACTCGATGCTGTAAATCACGGAGTCTGCCTTCTGCGCGGCTTCCACGGCTTCGGTGATGGGCAGGCGGCTGCCTTCATCCACACCGTCGGTAATCACCACCAGGACTTTGCGTCCCACTTCGCCCTTCAGCTTCTCGTTGGCGGCCAGGTACACGGCGTCGTACAGCACCGTACCACGCGGTTCGCCGGCGGTGGGAACCGGCCCCGGTCCGATGCCGCCCACTCCGGAGCTGACCCGCAGATCGCGCATGGCCGCAGTCAATTGCCTGGCGTTGTTGGTGTAATCCTGCAACAGCTCGGCTTCTTCGCCGAAACTCAACAGGAAGGCTTCGTCCTTCTTGCGCAGCACCTGGGCGAAGAACTGCGATGCGGCGTTGCGCTCGATCTCGATCAGATTGCGCTGGCTGCCGCTGACATCGATCAACAGGCCGATGGTGAGCGGAAGGTCCGTTTCCCGCGTGAAGTACTTGATGGGCTGCGGCTTGCCATCCTCCAGCACGGTGAAATCCTGCTGCTCGAGGTTGGGAACCAGGGCGCCCTTCTTGTCGCGGACCGAGGCCAGGATGTTGACCAGGTTCACTTCCACCTTAATGGTCGGAAGATCCTCGGGCAGATTTTTCTGCGGAGGGGCGGTCTGCGCCAGGACCGCAGTGCCCAGAGTGAAAACGAAGAATCGTCGCATGCCGGTACAATAAGGACGTATCGCCGCGCAAACCTGTTTCAATATGCAAGAAGCCATTCAGCACCTCCGGCGCAACGACCCGGTCCTATCCGGAATCATCGACCGCGTTGGAGATTATGGTATCCAATTCCGCGACCCGAATCTGGAGACCCTGGTGAAGTCGATTGTATACCAGCAGCTCAGCGGGCGCGTCGCGAGCGTGATCTTCGAGCGGCTGGCCAAAGCGGCGGGAGGCCAACTGACGCCGGAGAATATCCTCAAGCTGCGCCCGGCGCGCATGCGGACGCTGGGCTTGTCGAGGCAAAAAACGGCCTACATCCGTGACCTGGCCCGCCACGCGCGCGACGGCCGCGTGGTGTTCGAGGAACTGGAGGCTTTGGACGACGACGCCGTGATCGAGCGGCTCACCGAGGTGAAGGGCGTCGGCGTCTGGACGGTGCATATGTTCCTGATGTTCGCCCTGCGCCGGACGGATGTACTGCCCACGGGAGACTTAGGCATCCGCAACGCCATCCGCAAGGCCTACGGGCTGGCGGAGACACCTACGCCGGCCGAGGTGGAAGCCATGGCCTTGCGCTGGCGGCCCTATTGCACCGTGGCGAGCTGGTACCTGTGGCGGAGCCTGGAACCCAACGCCAACCTGTAGGCGCGGTTGGTGAGGAGGCCCCCCTTCTTGCAGCTCCTTGGCCCCCGCCCCGTGGAGCGGGCTGTCCGGCCCGCCAAGCCGGCCTTCCAGCCGGCTGGACCCGCTGAAAGTCGCCCAGGGCACCCACCGCGGGCAGAGTGCCCGATCCACGGGGCGGGCGGTTGCCAGAGCCCTTGCGATCCTCCCTTCGGTTCACCCCCCCCTAGGTTTCCACAGTCCGTGGAAAATCTCAGCACCGGAGTTATGATACTTTCAGAATGTTGGGCCGCGGGGGTATGCTTTAAAGCTGAAGGAGAAACAAGATGAAAACGTGGAAGCTGGTCATTCCGGCCGGGATCGTGATGGCGGGATTCCTTTTCTGCACGACGGCGACGTACGGCAAGATGGAGTACATGAAAAAGGAGAATTTCAAGTCATGTACCGGCTGTCATGCCAAGGCGGCGACGAAGGACAATCCGAACCTCAACGACCTCGGCACATGCTACCAGAAGAACGATCACAGCCTGGCGAAGTGCACGGTGCCGGACGGCGTTAAGAAGTAGGCCCAGAGTGCCCGGGGTGCGGACCCGTCTGGCGCCCGCTAACCGCTGTTCCGGCTGGGAACACACCCGGGCTTTCCCCTCGTTTTGCCTGGACTGCCCAAGCCACACCCGTCAGCCCCGCGGGGCCGCAGATATCCCAGGTCCGGCCCGCTCCTCCCACCCACTGCTGCGCCGGTAGTGCGTGCGGCCGATGCGGCGCGTGTTGGGGCCGATGGTGCATTGGAGCCGGTGGCGTGTGCGGACCGGTGCTGCGCGGGGTTTGCGGCGCCAGCGCCGCGTTCGGGGCCCGATGGAGCGTGTGCGGACCGGCAAACGCGTGAAGGCCGGCGCTTCGTATGAGCCGGCGGCTCAGCCCGCCCGGCACACGCCCCTCAGGAAGAGTATTGCTTCTTCCACTTATCCAATTCACCCGCCAGCTCCGTGCGGACGGTCGTGAACTGCTGGTTGTCGAACTGATTGACTTTTTCCACCGGGTCGAGCACCAGGTCGTAGAGTTCGTTGGGGCCTTGGCCCTGGTTGCGCGATACCAGCTTGTAGCGCTCCTCACGCGCCATATCGGTATTGCCCAGATGCGCGCAGAGGGACAGGCGCCAGACCGGCGATTTCCTGGGCAGCGGCCTGCCCGTCACCAGCGGCGCGTAACTGCGGCCGCAGAGGTTGCGCTTGGGCGGCTCCAGGGTGAGGAGGTCGCAGACGGTCGGCACGAAATCGTAGGCGCTCACCAGGTCGGGACGCTGCGCGATGGCCGGAATCTGTCCCGGCCAACTCCACAGAATAGGCGTGGCAACGGCCTCGTCGAACATGTTGGGAGGGTCGGATGCGTCGCCGGAATCCCACAAGCCATGCCGGCCCCACAGGCCGCCGCAGGCCGCAGTAAAGACCACCAGCGTGGTGTCCCGCAATCCGCGCGCGCGCAGTTTGTCGACCACCGTGCCGACCTGTTCGTCCAGGGCCGTGAGCGCGGCAGCGGCCTTGTGCACGTTGATCTGGATGGTGGGCAGCATTTCTCTTCCGCTCCGCGCGTTGGGGTCGGGCGGATCGGGCGCGTAGCCCTCGAATGGCTGGGTGACGTACAGGTCGAGATATTTTTGCGGCACGGCGCTGTAGGGCGGCCGCAGGCTGGGACAGTTGACGGTGAAGAAGAAGGGTTTGCCCGCCGATTGCCCGTCGAGGAATTGGATGGCCGCCGCGATGTCGCCTTCCTGCGAGACATACCCGGCCCCGCTGAGGATTTTGGCCAGCGGGATGTCGTCGGCCGAAAGCGCGCCGGCATCGCCCAACTGCATGGGCGTCCGGCCGGTGAGCAGCGTGTTGCGGCCGGGCACAGGCGCCGGTGCGCAGGCGAAGTGGTTGGTGAAGTGCAGGCCCATCCTGGCCAGGCGGTCGAGGTTGGGCGTGCTGACCACCTTATTTCCGTAGCAGCCGAGCATGAAGGACGGAAGCTCGTCCACCAGGATCAGCAGAATGCCGGGACGGAGCAACTCCGGTTTCTTCGGTTTTTTCTTCGCAGCGAAGGCCGGCAGGGTCAAACTGCCAAAAAAGAAGGTGCGTCGCGAGACAAGCATGGTCAAATATCAAGTATAAGCGCTGGCGCAGTTGTTGACGGGGCCGCCGGCGCATTATAGTTGATTTGGGCCGATGAACGTTCCGAATGCGCTGACCATTCTCCGCATCTTCTTCGTACCGCTGCTGGTGGCAGCGCTGGTACAGGACAAAGGAGCGTTCGCGGTAACCAAAGAATGGCTGGCCCTGGCGATCTTCCTGGTGGCGGCGGGTACGGACCTGGTGGACGGCTACCTGGCGCGGCGCTGGAAACAGGTCACCACCGTGGGCACGCTGCTCGACCCGATCGCCGACAAGCTGCTGATCTCGGCGGCGCTGATCTCCCTGGTGCAGGTGCGCGTATTGCCGGCGTGGATGGCGATTCTGATTGTCGGCCGGGAATTCGCCGTCTCGGGGCTGCGGCAGATCGCCGCGGCGGAAGGCTACACCATCAAGGCCAGCGACTTGGGCAAGACCAAGATGTTGTCCCAGGTGGTGGCCGTCTCCTGCATGCTGTTGGCGGTGCGGCATCCGGCCATGCATCTGCCGGGAATGATCGCTATGTGGGTGGTGGTGGTGTTCGCCATGCTCTCGGCAGTGAGCTATTTCCGCAAATTCTGGCGCAAAGTAGACGAGCGCACCAAGAGCGGGCGGCGCCGGGAACTACTGATATTGGAACGGCGGCGGCAGCGTGCGGAAATGCGTCAGAGGCGATCCAGGGGAACGTCGGCGGGCTTGGAAGAGACAATCTGGAAGCCGCCCGAAGTGAACTGAACCTCGCGGATCTGGCCCTTCGGTCCCACGGCGCCGATGGGTTTGCCGTTCAACGTAATGGTGGCGCCGCCGGCATTTCCCAGCCGCAGTTTCACCTCGCCATCGGCGGCGATGCTGCGGCTTTCATGCGCCTGTAGCACTCCCGAGAACTGGTATTTGCCATTCACTTCCGCGCGAATCCACACCGGCTCGTCGGCAGTGATGGCTACGCGGACAGTGGCGTTGGGATTCGGCTGCGAGACCGGTAGGCCGCCGGTGGCTGCGGGCGATGCGGCAGCGGACGCGGGCAGCGCGGCAGTGTTGACGGGCGGTGCGGGAGCGGGGAGCGGGTCCGCGGGCCGCGAATCCGTGGCGGGAACGGCCGTGGCGGCCTCCGGCGGATTGGCGGGCGGCTGGTAAGCTGGAGGCGCGGATGGTTGCGCCGGCGCCACTCTTGCCACGGGCGGCACGGGATGCGCCGGCGCCGCGTGGTGTGGCATTTCCCACCACCAATAGACCCCCGAGCAAACCAGCATCAGAGCGACCAGCAGCCCCGCGGCAGTAATCCAGGATGGCCAGGGAGTATGGCGTTCGCCGACCGATTGCCAATCTTCGTCGAACTGCAGTTGGATCAGCGGCACATCCGGTTTCGGCTTGGCGGCCGCGTGCACGATTTCCGGCGCCGGTTCGACCGCGTGTTGCACCTCGGCTGCCATCTCGTCCCCGTCGAGACCGAGAAAGGAGGCGTACTGGCGGACGAAGCTCTTGGTAAAAACTCCTCCCGGGAGCTTGCCGAAGTCCTCCGCTTCGATGGCTTCGAGGAACCTCACGGAGATCCGCAGTTCGCCCGAGATCTTTGCCAATTCGAGATTTCGTCTCTGCCGTTCGCGGCGGAGAATCTCACCGATCGAGGTCATACTTGCAGCCGTAGGTTTGTATACCCATCATAACACGGGAAATATAGGCGAAGAAAAAGCGAATATAAAAGCGCAGGAGGAAGAGGACGGGGGAAGCCAGAAGCTCCAGCGGCAGCGCCCCGCAGCCCTCCCCTTCCTCAACTCCCGCCTTCGCGGGCTGGCGGCCGGAGGCGCCGTGCCGGCGGGGTAGATTTCGGCGCCCTCCTTCCTGGACTTTTGGCTTCGCAGAGCGGCGGTTTGAGGCCCAGGCCGGCGATCCGGCGTCCGACCTCGCGGGCTGGCGGCCGGAGGCGGCGGCCGGCGGCGTGCATTCTGACTTCCGCCTTCGCAGTTCCCGCCGGGCCTGCTAGCATAATCGATTGATCTCCGTGGTGATCGTCAACTGGAACCAGCGGGATTTCCTGCGCGCGTGCCTGGCCTCTGTGGCGCGGCAGCAGGGGGCGGAATTCGAGACCATCGTGGTGGATAATGGCTCGCTCGACGGCTCGGCCGAGATGGCGGAGAGAGAATTTGCAGTGCGGGTGATTCGCAATGCCGGGAACCGCGGCTTCTGTGCGGCCAATAATCAGGGCATCGCGGCCGCACGCGGCGAGTTTGTGGCCCTCCTCAATAACGATGCCGAAGCCGAACCGGGCTGGCTCGGGGCGCTCCTGCGCGCCTGTACGCGCTCGCCGGAAGTGGGTATGGCGGCTAGCAAGGTGCTGGTCTGGGAAGATCCGCGGCGCATCGATAAGGCGGGCCACCTGATCTACCCGGACGGCCAGAACAAGGGACGCGGCAGCGGCGCCCTGGACACGGGTCAGTACGACCGCGAAGAGGAAGTGCTCTGGCCGGACGGCTGCGCGGCCCTGTATCGCAAGCGAATGCTGGATGGCATCGGCGGTTTCGACGAGGATTTTTTCGCCTATGGGGACGATGCCGAACTGGGGCTGCGTGCGCGCATCGCCGGCTGGCGATGCCTCTACACGCCGGAGGCGGTGGTGCGGCACCATCGCAGTTCCACCCTCGGGAAGGATTCCGCGTGGCGCCTGGAATTGATTGAGCGCAACCGCCTGCTTCTGGCCTTCAAGCTGTTCCCCTGGAGCCTGCTCTGGCTGAACCCGTTTTATTTTGCGGCGCGGGTGCTGGCGGGGTACGGGGCGGCGCGGCGCGGCGCTGGCGACACGGCGTATTTTCCCGGCGCGCGCGGCAAGTGGCGGATGGCCCTGGCCTTCGTGAAGGGCGACCTGGGAGCGCTGCGCCTGGCCCCGCGCATGTTCCGCAAGCGGCGGGACGTTGCGCGCCTGCGCCGCCTGCCGCCGGGCGAAGTGCGGCGGCTGATCCTGTCCCATCGGCTCAGCCTGAAGGAAACCACATGAGCGTCTGCCTGCTGTGCGGCTGCAACCGCGCTTCCCTTTTGTTCCGGCAGACCGACCGGCTCTACCGCACCACGCAAAAGGAATTCGCCGTGGTGCGCTGCCGGCAATGCGGTCTGGCGCGGCTGGACCCGCAACCGGGGCCGGAGGAACTGCGCCATTACTATCCCGAAGCCTACTGGTTCGCGCCGGACCGCAGCATGGTGGCGCTTCTCGAGGAGTGGTACCGCCGGATGGTATTGCGCGGCCACGTGCGCTTCGCGGAACGCGCGTTGCGCAGCACCGGCGCGCGTGGGCCGCTGCTGGACGTGGGCTGCGGCGGCGGGCTCTTTGGGGGGATGATGCGGCAGCGCGGATTCCGCGTGGTTGGCCTCGACCTCTCGTGCGAGGCGGCGTCCGTCGCCTGGCACAGCCAGCAGGTGCCTTCGGTGGCGGGAAGCCTGGAGCGGGCGCCCTTCCGCCCCGGGACGTTCGCGGCCCTCGCTATGTCGCACGTGCTGGAACATCTCGCCGACCCGCGCGCCACCCTTGCGGCGGCGCACCAGCTTCTCGCGCCCGATGGCCGCCTGGTGGTGCTCGTGCCCAATGCCGCGTCCTGGCAGTTCCGCCTGTTGGGCCGCCGCTGGAACGGAGTGGACGTGCCCCGCCACCTGTTCGATTACCGGGACGAAGACTTGGAGCGGCTGCTGGAGTCGTCCGGCTTCGAGGTGGTGCGGCGCAGCTATTTCTCG
>Ga0181529_10008379_pt1 | contig 10075 bp, 7 predicted proteins | sample PEATcosm2014_Bin_36_FD_119763 | JGI IMG/M metagenome (GOLD analysis project Ga0181529, IMG submission 119763) | Peatland microbial communities from MTU Mesocosm Facility, Houghton, MI, USA - PEATcosm2014_Bin10_30_metaG | ecosystem: Environmental > Terrestrial > Soil > Wetlands > Peat | place... | reverse complement strand
TCGAGGTCACGCTCGCGGACGGCTTGACCGGATTCGAGGCCAGGCTCTCGTACACGGTCTTCGAGGAGGCTGATGTCATCGCGCGGAGTGTCCTCGTCTCGAACAGGGGAGAGGCGCCGATCGACCTCCTCCATGCCAGCAGTTTCTCGGTGGATCTCTCGCTCGAGGGGCCGGGCGCGCGGCGGGAGGAGCTCGAGCTCCTGAGCCTCCATGGGGCCTGGGCCCGCGAGCGCTCGATCGTGCGACAGCCGATCAGGGCGGGCAGGATCGAGGTCGAGTCGCTGCGCGGCGTCTCGAGCCATTGCGCCAGCCCCAACTGCGCCCTCGTAAGGCGGTCGACGGACGAGGAGTCCGGGGACGCCTGGGGCTTCTCGCTCGTCTACAGCGGGGACTGGCGCATCGGCTGCGAGCGGAGCGAGGAAGGGGACTATCGGGCGCAGGGCGGGCTCAACCCTTCCACCTTCTCGTGGCGTCTGGGGCCAGGCGAGGACTTCGCGTGCCCCGAGGCCCTGCTCAGCTACTCGAGCGAGGGGCTGGGGGGCATGAGCCGGAACTTCCACGCGTTCGTCCTCGACAACCTGCTCCCGGCGCGATGGGCATCTGCGCCCAGGCCGATCCTCATCAACAACTGGGAGGCCACCTACTTCGATTTCGACGAGAAGAGGCTCCTGGGCATCGCGGCCAGGGCCGCGCAGCTCGGCGTCGAGCTCTTCGTCCTCGACGACGGCTGGTTCGGGCGCCGGGACGACGACCGCTCGAGCCTCGGGGACTGGCGGGCCAATGAGCGCAAGCTTCGCGGGGGGCTCGGGGGCCTCGCCGACAAGGTCCGAGCGCTGGGCCTCAGGTTCGGGCTCTGGATAGAGCCCGAGATGGTCTCGCCCGACAGCGATCTCTATCGGGCCCATCCCGACTGGTGCCTCCACATGGAGGGCAGGCCTAGGACCGAAGGCCGCAACCAGCTCGTGCTCGACCTGACGAGGGCCGAGGTCCGCGACTATATAGTGCAACGCGTCATAGCGGTGCTTCGGGAGGCTCGGGCCGACTACGCGAAATGGGACATGAACCGACCCTTGAGCCACGCGGGCGCGACCCCCGACCCCGGCGCGTCAAGCGCGCCCGGCGCGCCGGGCGGGACCTGGATGCCCCAGAAGGAGCTCCGGCACCGATACGTCCTGGGGCTCTACGAGATCCTCGACCGGATCACTTCGGCCCTGCCCGACACTCTCTTCGAGGGATGCGCGGGGGGAGGGGGCCGTATGGACATGGGCCTCTTGGCCTATATGCCCCAGTATTGGGCGAGCGACGACACCGACGCGCTCGCGAGACTCGAGATCCAGTACGGCACGAGCCTCTTCTTCCCGCCGGTCACCATCGGCAGCCACGTATCGGCCGTGCCGAACCACCAGACCGGGAGGAGCGCGTCCCTCAGGCTGCGAGGCCTCGTGGCCATGAGCGCCAACCTCGGCTACGAACTCGACCCGAGGACCTTCTCGGCTGAGGACGCGTCGGCCGTCGCGGCCCTCAACGCGTGGTACAAGGCTCACAGGGAGCTCGTCCAGCACGGGCGCTTCATCCGTCTCGCCTCGCCCTTCGAGGGCGAGGAGGCGGCCTGGAGCTTCGTGTCCGAGGACGGCGAGAGGGCCCTAGCCTTCTGCTTCCGCACCTTCGCAAGGGCCAACCAGGGCCGATTTAGACTGCGTTTGCGCGCTCTCAAGCCCGAGCTCCTCTACTCGGTCTCGGCCGAGTCGGGAGCGTCGCGCCTCCTGCGTGGATCGGAGCTGATGGGCCGCGGCGTGGATTTCGACCCTCCCGCGGGAGAGGGCGGAATCCTGCTCGAACTCTCCGCCCTCGACCCTCAATAGACCTGCTTCATAATAAAGCCGACGAGCTTCGCGGGCAGCAGGCGCGTGAGCATGACGACGAGCTTGTACTCGAAGCCGATGGCGACGCGGACCGGCGGGTGTCGGCTCGAGATGAGGCGGCGCGCTACCTTCAGGATCGCTCGCGGCGGGGGCGCGGCCTGCTCGGACTTGGCCATGGTCTCGACCGCCTTGCGGCATGCTGCCTCGTAGGGCGAACCGACCAGGGCCGCCGGCAGCAGTCGGTTGGCCGTGCCCGCGGTCCTGGTGTCGCCCGGCTCGATAATGGCTACGCGGATGCCGAATTCCCGCGTCTCGAGCCTGAGGGCCTCGGTGGCGGCCTCGAGGGCGTACTTGCAGGCGCTGTACAGGGACTGATAGGGCAGGGCCACGCGCCCCGCCACCGAGCTGATATTGATGATGACGCCGCTTCCCTGGCGCCGCATGATCGGCAGCACGGCCTTGCACATCCGCAGGGCTCCGAAGAAGTTGGTGTCGAACTGGTCCTTAGCCTCCTGGATCGAGACGTCCTCGACCGCCCCCGCCAGGCAATAGCCGGCATTGTTGACTAAGACGTCGATCCTGCCCTCGACCTCCTCGACGCGCCTGACGGCCGCCGCGACGGAAGTCTCATCGCGCACGTCCAGGTGAAGCGTAAGCGGATCGGAGCCGTCCGCCTTCCGCGAACTCCCATAGACCTTGGCGCCCCGCGACCGGAGATCCTCGGCGATCGCCTTACCGATACCGCTCGAAGTCCCCGTCACCACCACCACCATGCCGTCGAATCGACTCATCCTGTTCCTCCTGAAGATGTCGCGATCATGCTCGCGTTGTCGGAAAACCATCCCGGAAACGCCAGGCGATTATTGTAATATTTGTATCATCGCCACGGGGCGCAGGCCATCGGGCGCCGACCACCGGACACGGACACGGACACGGCCCCAACTCTACGGCAGGAGCGGGACTCCGTCAAGCGACGAGACCCTCGAACGAGGCCTCGGCCGAAGGGGCGAATGAAAGGCATCGCCTGCGACCTCGGCTGGGTATGAAATACGCGCGATATTTCATACCGGCCGCAATCTGCGGTTGACCTTGCGGCGTCCAGCCTCTATTATCCTGTCACAATCGGCGGACTTGCCGCGCTTGGAGCGGCGTCCCGCGAAGGAGGGACGATGCCTGGCAAGGTCGAGCAGATCGCCATGCGTATCAAGGAGCTCAGGGGCATCGCGGGCGTCTCGCTCGAGAGCCTCGCGGAGGGGATCGGGATCCCCGCCCCGAAGTATCGGGAATACGAATCCGGCGCCGTCGACATCCCGATAGGCGTGCTCTACGAGGTCGCGGGCTTCTTCAAGATCGATCTCACGGAGATCCTCACCGGCGAGGCGCCCCGCCTGCACAAGTACTGCCTGGTGCGCAAGGGCAAGGGCGTCGAGGTCGCGAGGCGCAGCCCCTACGGCTACCACAGCCTGGCCTTCAATTTCATCCACAAGAAGGCCGAGCCCTTCCTCGTCGAGGCGAAGGCCTCGTCGGAGGAGGAGGCCGTCTCGCTGAACTCCCACCCCGGCCAGGAGTTCGATTATGTGCTCGAGGGCAAACTGCTGATCGTCATAGACGGCCACGAGCTGGTCCTGGAGACGGGCGACTCCGTGTTCTTCGACTCGGGGGCGCAGCACGGCATGAAGGCCCTGGGCGGCGCGTCGGCGCGCTTCCTGGCCATAATACTCTAGGAGTAAGGCATGCTCGAGAAATACCTCAGGCGCTCGGAGTTCTCGTCGTACGAGGATTTCCGCGGCAATTTCGAGATTTTGGTTCCCGCGAACTTCAATTTCGCCTACGACGTGATGGACGAGCTGGCACGCGAGACTCCCGACGCCCCGGCCCTGGTCTGGCGCGACGAGCGGGGCGGCAAGGCGAACTTTACCTACGCCCAGCTCAAGGAGCGCAGCGATCGGGCGGCCAACTTCTTCGCCGCCGCCGGCATAGGCAAGGGCGACCCGGTCATGCTCATCCTCAAGCGCCGCTTCGAGTTCTGGTTCTGCATCCTCGCCCTGCACAAGCTCGGCGCCATAGCGATCCCCGCGACGCACTTGCTCACGACCAAGGACATCGTCTACAGGAACAAGTCCGCCGACATCAAGATGATCGTCACGGTGGACGACGAGCTGGTCATGTCCCACGTTGACGAGGCGCAGCCCCAGACGCCCACACTCGTGGCCAAGGCCACGCTGGGCAAGCGCGACGGCTGGCTCGAGTTCACCTCCGGCCTCGAGGCCGCCTCTCCCAGGTTCGCGCGGCCGACCGGAGAAGCGGCCTCGCGCAACGACGACATCATGCTCATCTACTTCACTTCCGGCACGACGGGCATGCCCAAGATGGTGCGGCACGACTTCACCTATCCCCTCGGCCACATCCTCACCGCGAAGTACTGGCAGCAGGTGCGCAAGGGCGGGCTCCATCTTACGGTGTCCGACACCGGCTGGGCCAAGGCGATGTGGGGCAAGATCTACGGCCAGTGGCTCTCAGAATGCGCGGTCTTCGTCTACGACTACGACCGTTTCGTGCCCAAGGACCTCCTCGCCATGATCTCGGAGTGCGGCATCACCTCCTTCTGCGCTCCCCCGACGATCTACCGCTTCTTCATCAAGGAGGACCTGAAGGCCTACGACTTCTCCAAGCTCGAGCGCTGCGCGGTAGCTGGCGAGCCCCTGAATCCCGAGGTCTACAACAAGTTCAAGGCCGATACGGGCCTCTCGCTCGCGGAGGGCTACGGGCAGACCGAGCTCGTGGTCGTCGTCGCGACCTACCCCTGGCTTGAGCCCAAGCCCGGCTCGATGGGCAAGCCCTCGCCCGGCTTCGACGTCGATATCGTCGACGAGGAGGGCAAGAGCTGCGAGGTCGGCGAGGAGGGCCAGATCGTCGTACGGACCGGCGCGGGCAAGCCCGTGGGGATGTTCGGCGGCTATTACCGTGACAAGGACCTGACCGACTCGGCATGGCACGACGGCCTCTACTACACCGGGGACATGGCCTGGAAAGACGAGGACGGCTACTACTGGTTCATAGGCCGCGCGGACGACCTCATCAAGAGCTCGGGCTACCGCATCGGGCCCTTCGAGGTCGAGAGCGCCCTGCTCGAGCACCCGGCCGTCCTCGAGTGCGCGATCACGGCCGTCCCCGATCCGGACCGGGGCCAGATCGTCAAGGCGACCGTCGTGCTCGCCAAGGGCTACGAGGCGGGCGAGGCTCTCAAGGTCGAGCTCCAGGACCACGTGAAGCGCGTGACCGCGCCCTACAAGTACCCTCGCGTCATCGACTTCGTCGCGGAGCTGCCGAAGACGATCTCCGGCAAGATAAGGCGGGTGGAGATCCGGGGCTCGGGCCGCAGGCAGGACTCGGCAGAATAGACGGCCCATGCTCCTCTACGCGGGCCGCGGCATCCCCATCGTCCTGCCTCCAGAGGACTGCGACTCGCTCGCCGACTGGCTCGAGGCGGAGTACCCGGACGAGTTCTGCGCGAGCCCTAGCTTCGACCCCGATTTCGTCGATTCGCTTTGCGCCTCGGGCTTCATTCCCATGGCGACGAGCAACGGGGACGGCGAGGACTTCCTCATCCCCAAGCTCCACGTCCTGCGCTCGATAGCGGAGCCCCGCGAGGTCGCCCCGACGCGGACGGCCCGCCGCGAGAGCTCGGGCTACCGCCTCGAGCTCGACGGGAGATTCGAGGAAGTGCTGGAGGCCTGCGTCGCGACCCACGGCGACGACTGGCTCAGGCCCTCCCTGCTGGAGTGCTGGACCCGCCTCCACGGCGAGCGAGACCGCCGGCGCAGCCGCTTCGCCTCGATGGAGCTCTACGACGGGCTCGGGGCCCTTCAGGCCGGGGAGATCGGCGTCTTCGCGGGGGCCTGCTACACGAGCCTCACGGGCTTCCGCCGCGCCTCGGGCTCTGGGACGGTCCAGCTCGCCGCGACCGCGCGCTATCTCGAGGCCGTCGGGGTCAGCCTCTGGGACCTCGGCATGCCCCTCGATTACAAGGAGTCGCTCGGGGCGCGCAACGTGTCGCGCGGCGAGTTTCTCGCGCGCTTCCGAGCCGCTCGCGAGGCGAAGCCCCGCCTTGCGGCCGGGAGCTTCCCCGCGCGAGCGCTCATCGACCGCGAGCTCACCTTGTCCTGACGCCGTCCACGAACTCGTCCAGGGCGCGCGATGAGTCGGCGGTCAGGGAGAGCACGCGCCACGCGACGTCGCGGGCGAGCTCGTTCCCGCTCGGCACCTCGAGGAGCCTGGTCGCCGTCTCGGACATCGAGCTCTCAGGGCCCGCGCCGCCCGACGGCCCGTCCCCGCCGTGAACCGGGTAGACCTGAGTCCGCGACAGGACGAGAAAATTCGCGCCTGCCGCCACCGCGGCCTTCAGCGCGGCCGAGTCGGAGGGAAGACCCGAGGCGTCGACCTCCGCCGGAATCGCGCGCTCGCCGAGCCACTCGAGGCTCGAATAGGACGACAGCTTGGGCAGGAGCCGGTCCCGCAGGGAGGCCGCGTCCGCGCTCGCGCGCGCGCCGTCCGCGCAATCGGCGATGCCGATGATCTTCAGCTTGGCCCCCGCGGCCGATTGGAAGGCGATGCGCTTGGCGATTCCGTCGAACCCGTGGTCGACCCTCGCGGGGGTCATCGAGTCGGGCTCGATGATAGAGTCCAGCTCCAGGCCCCGCGCTCCCATCTCCCTCGCCGCGTCCGCGAAGGCAATCTTGCCCTTGGGCTTCGGGTGCGGCGGGGCATCGGTGACGAGTACGATCTGCCTCCGGTCCGCTTGCCAGTCGAAGTCCGTGGCCGCCGAAAGCAAAGCCTCGTAGACCGCCTCGGGGATGTCGCCGCCACCGTATGCAGTGATTCCCTTAATCTGCCGCACTACAGTCGAGACATCTGAGCTGAAGGGGAATTTGCGAGTTATATACTCGTCGGGCCAGTAGTCCTTGTAGAGCACGAGCCCGATCCGGTAGCTCTTGAAGCCCGAGACCCGGGCGGAAAGGGCTGGCCCGAGGTTCTTCTTCAGCTCGTCCATGTAGGGATCCATGCTCATCGTCGTATCGAGACAGACCACGAGGTCGAGGGTCTTGTCCGGCGCCGCCTCGATGGACTTCACGATCTTAGCGGAGGTGCGGTCATCCGGGGGAGGTGGCGGATTAGGTGGTGGAGGCGCTACCTGTACGGGAGGCGCGAGGTCCACCGCAGGGGCGGGAGCGGGAGCAGGAGGAGGAGGAGCGGGAGGAGCAGGAGGGGCTGGAGCAGGGGCCGGAGCCGCAGGTGCGGGAAGAGGAACCGGAGCCGGCTCTGGCACCGGCCTCGCCGCGACCGCGATCTGGTAAGGGTTGTCCTGGAAGGCGCCCGAATAATCCCCATAGGGCTTCGCGAAGGCGCGGATGTTGATGTACGTGCCCTTCCCCACCGCCACGGTCCCGGAGCGCGACCAGGGATAGCCATAGACGAGCACGGGCGGTATGAGGATCCTAAAGGCCTCTCCGAAGGCCGCGTCGGAGATCGGCGTGGAGGATATCAGGGAATAGAGCTTGCTCGACGCGGGGAGCATCTTGCCATTGAGCAGCCTCTTCTCGTCGCCGTTGACCGGGTTGTAGTCGGCAGCGCGGTAGGCGAAATTGTCCGCCTTGAGCGCCGGATCCTTCGTCGATTCGGTGAGGAGGATCGATGCGATGCCGCTCCTCGCGCGCACGTAGAGGTCGTAGCCCCCGTCCACGCGAGCCTCGATCCGGACATCGCCCGTCCCGACGGCCAGGGTCTGGCCGGCGAGGGGCGAGAGGGCGGCTATCGAGAGCAGCGCGAGGGCGAGGATGATCCGCGTTCTCCAGCTCACCCTCCTAGGATCGGCTAGCCCCGTCCTCGAGATTACGAGTTCCGAAATCTCTTCCTCAGCCGGCGGTCTCGGGCGGCCGCGCTTTACAGTCCCCCGCGACCGCCATATCATTCGCGTAGACGGCCGGGACGAGGAGGGGCGCATGCAAGCTGTTGATCAATGGCGTTACCAGACGATAGCCAGGGAGGCCCGCGAAGCGCTCGAGCTCTCGGGCTTCGACGCTCGCTACGCGGCGACCGGGTCCGAGGCCCGCGAGATCGTACTCTCATTCGCCAAACCCGGCATGAAGGTGGGGCTTGGCGGCTCCATGACCCTGCGCGAGCTCGGCGTTCCGGAAAAGCTCAAGTCCCTGGGCGCCGAGCTCCTGGACCACGGCGTCCCCGGCCTCGACCTGGAGCGCAAGCTCGAGATCCTGCGAGCCCAGCTCGTCTGCGACCTCTTCCTCTCGGGCGCCAACGCCATCACTCTCGAGGGCGACATCGTCAACGTGGACGGCAACGGAAACAGGATCGCGGCCCTCGCCTTCGGCCCCAAAAAGACCGTCGTCGTCGCGGGGGCCAACAAGGTGACCCGCGACCTCGACGAGGCGCTCGCGCGGATCGAGACGATCGCGGCGCCCATGAACAACAAGCGCCTCGAGCGGCCCAATCCCTGCGTCAAGGCGGGCACCTGCCGGGATTGCCGCCTCGAGACCAGGATCTGCCGGGCCTACCAGATACTCAGGCGCCGCCCGTCCCTCTCAGATTTCACCGTAGTCGTGGTCGGAGAAGCCCTGGGCTACTAGCGGCGAGCCTCTGCGCGAGGCGCAGCCGTTGGCGCCACTGCTTGCCCTGCGCGCCTCCGGAGCCTACACTCGAGTTATGGCCAACGACAACATAAAGGTCTTCGCCGCGGGGGAGCGGATCTTCAGGGAGGGCGAGGCCGGCGACAACATGTACGTCCTCATCGAGGGCGCGGTCGAGCTCAAGATGAAGGTCGAGCGCGGCGAGACCATGCTCAAGACCGTGGACACCCCCAACGACTTCTTCGGAGAGATGGCCCTCCTCGACGACAGGCCCCGATCGGCCTCGGCCGTCGCCGTGAGGCCTACCAAGGTCTTCGTCGTGGACGGGCCGACCTTCGAGTCGATGATCATCTCCAACGGCAAGTTCGCCCTCAAGATCATCAAGATCCTGGCCGCGAGGATCCGCCGTTCCAACGACCAGGTCTCCGACCTCATCGAGACCATGCCCAAGGAGCGGATCGCTCGGGGCATGACCGATTTCGCCGTAAAGCACGGCGAGCCCATCCACGACGGCGGCATAAAAGTCAATGTCGAGCTGATGAAGGGGTGGATCAACTCCCACCTGGGCGCAGCCCACAACGAGATCGAGACCGCCCTCTACCACCTCCTGAGGGACGGCCTGGTCGCCTGGGCGCCTACGAGCGCCAGCACCAAGGAGAGCCTCATCCTGCCCAAGGACTTCATCAAGGAGAACGAGCGGAGGTCCGAAGTCTAGCAGCATGTTCAAAGAGGCTCAGGAGCCCTTTTCAGCACCAGCTTGCTTGCTAGCGTTCCCAAGCCCCGATGCTCGGCGCGGTGGCCGACCGGGGATCTCCCCCGAAGTCGACCGTTGGGCCCGGCTCTCCCGAGCCGAGGGCCGGCGAGAGCGCTGAGGGCCGGCAGGCCTGAGGGCTCGAGGCGCTCTCGTCGACGAGGAGGGGATCGGCCGCGAGCGAGCGAGCGCCCTTGCCCGCCAGAGAGCGGAATGTGTCGAATCCGCTCAAAGGATACGCGACGTAGTAGAACGAGCCGCCGTCGGAGTCGTAGATGACGAAGGCCGGAAGTCCCTCGGCCTCGTGCCAAATATCGTAATCGAGCTCCATCCCTCCCCAGCCAGGCCTATCGGAGACCTGACCTCCGGCAGCGAAGACCTGCAGCAGTCCCTTGGACGAGCCGAGAAAGATATCGTCCCTGATCGCGAAAGCGCCGGTTTCTATGGGGGTCTGGGCGAGGCGAACCTGGTAGCCCGAGGTCTCGGCGTCCGGCCTGTCCTGCAGGCTCCCCCATCCCGAGCCCGCGCCCACGCAGGTATTGCCCTCGAAGACGATATCGGCGGTCCTCGAGCCCAGGTTCCAATACTCGTACGAGCCCATCCCGCAACCGACGACGATGTTGTTGCGATATGCGATGCGTTCCTGGACCGAGGTGGCGTCATAGGCCTGGTTCGTGAGGCCGCTGTCGTAGACATCGTGGATGTAGCAGCGTTCGACCAGCTCGTCGCTGGCGTCGTCCCAGAATTCCACGCCGTTCCCGAAGCGTATTTGGTCCCTCAGCTTGCCCCCTCCCACCCAGGAGATCTCGCAGTCCTCGACC
>Ga0181529_10008378_pt1 | contig 10076 bp, 8 predicted proteins | sample PEATcosm2014_Bin_36_FD_119763 | JGI IMG/M metagenome (GOLD analysis project Ga0181529, IMG submission 119763) | Peatland microbial communities from MTU Mesocosm Facility, Houghton, MI, USA - PEATcosm2014_Bin10_30_metaG | ecosystem: Environmental > Terrestrial > Soil > Wetlands > Peat | place... | reverse complement strand
CTGCCGCGCGAGGTCGAGGACGCGGCAGCTGTCGGGCCCGCGGTTGACGAGGTCTCCGAGCAGGACGAGCCGGTCGTCGCGCGCAAGGGCGAGCCGTTCGAGCATTTCGGCGAATTCCAGGTGGCAACCGTGGATGTCGCCGATGGCGATGAGGCGTCCGTTCATTCGGATCGAGTGAATTTGCTAGCGTCGGTGTGGACCGGAAGTAAACAAGAAAGCCAATGGAATCGGACTCACACAAGGATACTCCGCTGCCTGCGCCGGAAAATCGTGCGGCGCAGGCGGCGCGCAGCGCGGGCGCCCAGGAACCGGGGCCGGGATTCAGCCTCCAGCCGCTCGCGCCGTCCTGTTTCGTGACGGGCCGGCGCTTTGAGGAGGGGGACCGGGTGGTGAGTTTCCTCGTGCGACTGCCTTCACTCGAGCTCAGGCGCTTCGACCTGATCGCAGCCAGCGCGGACGGATTTGCCCCCGAGGGCACCCTGGCGTGCCGCTGGGTGCACGTTTTCAGGCCGCGGGCGAGGGAGGGCGATGCGGACCGCGCCTTGAAGCTCACGGCCGAGAATCTCTTCCTGACCCTTGCCGATCCGATGACCGAGCAGACGCCCGAGACCGCGCGGATGGTGCAGTTCCTCGCCCTCATGCTGGAGAGGAAGAGAATCCTGCGATCCCGCGGCCTGAATGCGGACGGGACCAGGACCATCCTCGAGCACCTTCGGACAAGGCAGCGCTACGAAATTCCGGCGGAGGAGCTGACCCCGGAGTTCTTCGTCGCGATCCAGGCGCAGCTGACGGTGCTCGTCGGCGAACCGAAGGCCGAAGCCGCAGCTCCGCAGGCGGCGGCCTCAGGCGGCCGGGGCGGGAGCTGAGAGGCGGACGGCGATTCCCCGGGAATCCAGGTACTCCTTCACTTGCGGGACGGTGAAGGTGCCGAAGTGGAAGAGCGAGGCCGCCAGGACCGCGCTCGCGCGCCCCTCGCCGAGGACATCGGCAAAATGCCCGAGGCTGCCGGCCCCGCCGCTTGCGATCACGGGCACCGAAACCGCGTCGCTGATCGCCCGGGTGAGGGCTAGGTCGTAGCCCGCCTTCGTGCCGTCGCGGTCCATGCTGGTCAGCAGGATCTCGCCGGCCCCGAGTTCGGCGCCCCGGGCCGCCCATTCGACGGCGTCGAGTTCGGTCGGCCTGCGTCCGCCATGGGTGAAAACGCGCCACCACGCGCCCGTCCCGGGCTCCCGCCTGGCGTCGATCGCGAGTACGATGCACTGGGCGCCGAAACGATCCGACGCCTCCCGGATGAGCTCGGGCCGCTGGATTGCGGCTGTGTTCAGCGAGATCTTGTCCGCCCCTGCGCGAAGCATGGCCTCGATGTCATCGACCGAGCGCAGGCCTCCTCCAACGGTCAGGGGCATGAAGCACTGCTCGGCCGTCGCAGCCACGACGTCGCGCATGATGCGGCGGCCGTCGCTCGAGGCCGTTATGTCCAGGAAGACGAGTTCGTCGGCGCCCTGGGCATCGTAGGCCCGGGCGCATTCGACGGGGTCGCCCGCATCGCGAAGCTCCTTGAATCGGACGCCCTTGACGACGCGCCCGGCGGTCACGTCAAGGCACGGAATGACGCGGCGGCAAAGCAAGGGTCAGCCCTCGGTGTGGGTGATGTCCGGATCGAAATTTACGACCAGCCGGTAGGCCTGTCCCGGGCGCATGATCAGCGGATGATCGCGCACGAGGTACTGCAGATAGTGGATCTTGCCGTAATTGGAGCGGTAGGACGGATCCGCGCTCACGACCTCCGTGTCCTGCCAGGCGGCCTGAAAGTCGTCGCGGGCGACGCTGCAACGGTGCCCCTGGGGTCCGAGCATCAGGCCCCCGCTCACGTTGTAACGGGAATGGGGCGCGGCGATCGCAATGACATAGCGGAACTTGTCGAGGGTGACCTGCTGCCTGACCGTATACGCAAATTCGCAGCTGATCTTCGTTCCTGAAAACGTCCACTGCACCTTCACGCTGCCAAGGTTGCGCACGATCTCCTCCTTGGTTGTGATCAGGTCCGGCTGCTCGTAGCGGAAAAAGAAGCTGTTTCGAAGGCCCAGGCCCGTCACGCAGTTCTTGCCGTAGAAGGCGGGGATCGTGACGTTTTCGCCGAATGTGAGCTCCGGCAGCATGAGGGGCAGGTAGACGTTGTTCGGCCAGTCAAAGACTCCCGGACAGTGGGGGAAGGGCAGGGCGTCGCAGGAGAGCTTGGTCCCGGAACTCACCAACGGGATCTGAAGCTGCAGCCCGCTGTCGGCGTCGCGGTAGAGGAAAAGGCCCTGTTCCTTGCGGTTGCCCTTGTCGAAGATGACGAAGCGGCCGCTCGTGCGCGCCGGCTCAAGCTTTGGCAGGCCGGACGGCATCTGCACCGTGTTCGCCAGCCGCGACCACTGGCAGAGGTAGCGGGCCGCGTCGAAGTTCGCCATGCGCGTCGTGTGCTGCTCGTAGGCGGTGCGCTCGGCATCGCGCAGGTCGAGAAAGCCGTGCTCCTGGTCGAGGTACGTCTGGTAAAAGAACAGGAAGAGGCGCCGGAGGATGTCGAAGTACTTCGGCTTCTGCTCGTCCGGGATCCAGCCGTCCCGCAAGCCCTGCAGGACCAGGCTGATGCAGTGCATCTGCCCATACGCGCCGGCGGCGCGGCCGAACGCCCACCCGAGGCCGTCCGCCCGGACAAGATCGGGCATCATGCGGATGTACTTCTCGGCGTAGGTGCGCAGGGTGGGCAGCTTCCGGTCGCGCACGCCACTGTTCGCATGGAGCTGAAGGGCAGAGCGCGTGAAAACAAACGCCATCACCCCGTAGAGGCTGAAGTTTCCCCCGAGGCCGTGGACCGAATCGTCGAAGAACCCGGCCGAACTGGTCTGGTTGATCCGGTCGACCATCCGCTCGACGAGCCGCGAGGTCTCGTCCTTCTTGGACAGCCCGAAGCTGAACCGGGCCACGGCCTTGGCGATATTGAAGGCCTGCCAGTGGTTGTCGTAGTCGCTGCGGTGCAGGAGCTGCTTGTCGATCCGCTGCTGCGTCTCCTCGACCAGGCGTTCCCACACCGGGTTTCGCTCCTTCGACGGGCCGAAGCACAAAAGCCCGAGGGCGGCGTAGGCCAGGCCGTTCTCGGCCGGAGGCTCGGTGAACATCTGCGCCGTCACACAGCGCGCCGCCAGGTCTATGAGGTCATGTCCCTTGAGCGAGGTCTCACCCGTCGCCCGGTAATATTCGCCCAGCGCATAGACGACGTGGCCTGGTTCGTCCAACCGCGATTGCTCGTCATTGGCCGGTATGATGGTGCCGTCAGCTTGGATTGATTCAATATTATGGCCCAGCATCGAACGGGCCATGTCGAGACACTGCTCGGAAAAACTGTGCATTGCTGGGTTGGCGCGTGAAATATGTGAATTTGGCGGCGAATGCCGGCAGAAACGGGCAAGAATTTATGAAGCTGGGGCCGTGGGCAAGAGGGAACTGCAGAGGCGGCGCACCGGGAGAACTGGGGACTAGCGGGCGATCAATTTGAGAAACTCGTCGTTTGTCTTCGTCTTGGAGAGCCGGGCGATCATCGTCTCGGTGGCCTCCTCGATCTTCTGCTGGACGAGGGCCCTGCGGAAGAAGTGGATGCCCTCGAGCTTCTTCGCATCGATGAGCAGCTCCTCCTTCCGGGTGCCGGAGGAGGCGATGTTGATGGCGGGCCACAGGCGCATTTCGGCGCACTTGCGGTCGAGGACGAGCTCCATGTTTCCCGTGCCCTTGAACTCCTGGAAGATCACATCGTCCATGCGGCTTCCGGTCTCAATAAGGACCGAGGCGATGATGGTCAGGGAACCGGCCTCCTCGGTGTTGCGGGCGGAGGCGAAGAGCTGGCGGGGCTTCTCCAGAGCCCTCACGTCGAGGCCGCCCGAACCCGTGCGGCCGCTGTTGCGCTGAGTGTTGTGCGCCCGGGCGAGCCGGGTGATCGAATCGAGAAAGAGCACGACGTGCTGGCCCACCTCGACCAGCCGCTTTGCGCGCTCGATGCAAAGGTCGGCGATCCGGATGTGATTGTCTATCTGCTCGTCGTTGGAGGAGGCCCAGATCTCGGCCGGAACGCTGCGGCGGAAATCGGTCACTTCCTCCGGCCTTTCGTCGACCAGGAGGATCATGACGCGGCACTCGGGGTTGTTTTCGAGGACCCCGAGGGCCATGTCGCGAAGCAGCGTCGTCTTTCCCGTGCGCGGGGGCGCCACGATGAGCCCGCGGGTGCCCTTGCCGATCGGGCAGAACAGGTCGACCGCCCGGGTCGTCAGCCGCCCGTCCTTCATCTCCATTTTCAGGAACTTGTCGGGGGAGACGGTCGTCAGGCCAGTGAACTCGATCTTGTTGCGCCGTTGCTCAAGCGGCACGCCGTCGACCGATTCGATGAACTTGACCTTGGGATTGGGGAAGCGCCCCTCTGGCGGGAAGGCGGTGCCGCCGATCGACATGCCCTGCTTGAGCTTGAAGCGGCGGATGAGCTCCTTTGGGACAAAGGTGTCGGTGGGCCTGCGTTTCCCGTTCTTCGCCATGTCGAGAAGCTGGCCGTTGCCGCCCTTTGCGGCGTCGATGTCCAGGATGCCCTCGATGCGGATGGAGTTCTCCACCGGCGGCGTCACGGGTGCCGCGCCTTGGGGCGAGGCGGCTGCGGCGGCCGGGGTCCCGCCCGGCCCCACGGAGGGGGGATCGGCCTTGGATGGGGCCGCGGCGGGCGGGGCGGGGTCATTTGCTGCTGACTTTGCACTGTCCGGCTGGGCGGACGCGGATTTCTTTTCCATACACTCGATTTTGGGCTGCGGACGACGGACGGAACCGGCGCGCCCGGGGCGCGCGGCTCATACGTTAAAACAATAATGGTCTTTCGATCTTGAAGGACGGACGCTGACGCCAGCCTGCATCCATCACAAAACCGATGAAGATTGCGCAGGATCGTCGGGCGAAAAGGACCGAAGGCGACCGAACTGTGCTACAAGCACAGCGCAGGGAGCCAGAGAACCCTTACGCCGACGAGATTGGGCTAGATTCGTCGGAATTTGTGATGAATGCAGGCTAGTACAGCCGTCAAAATAATTTATTAATCACACCCCACGCTTGACGCTCAAAACTCATCCAGAATCATCGGGGCGACGCGAGACGGCTCCATAACCCTCAAACACCCCTAAAAGTATGACTCAGGCGATTACCTCAGTTTCCCGAGAACACCGGGTTTTCAAGCCATCGGCCGAGTTCAAAGCTCAAGCAAACCTTGGAAGCGATGCAACTTATAAGAGGATGTATGCTGAATCTGTCAACTCCCCAGAAAAATTTTGGGGCCGGGAGGCCCGCCGGTTTCTCACCTGGCGGCGCCCTTTCAAGCAGGTTTTGCAATGGAAGTTGCCGTTCTCCAAGTGGTTCAGCAAAGGGCAGCTGAATGTTGCCGAGAACTGCCTTGACCGCCACCTGGCCACCGCCCGGGCCAACAAGGCGGCGATCATTTTCGAGGGTGAGCCGGGCGACATCCGCACCCTGACCTACCGGCAGCTCCACGGGGAAGTCTGCCGATTTGCCAATGCGCTCGCCAGTCTCGGGCTTGTCCGCGGCGACCGTGCGGCGATCTACATGCCGATGGTGCCGGAGGCGGCGATAGCCATGCTCGCCTGCGCCAGGCTCGGTATCGTCCACACCGTGATATTCGGCGGCTTCTCGAGCGAGGCGATCAAGGACAGGGTCAACGACTGCCAGGCGAAGGTCGTCATAACGGCCGACGGCGGCTGGAGGCGAGGCAAGATCGTCGAACTCAAGGCAAACGTGGACCGGGCGCTGCCGGGAACCCCCAGCGTCGGGCACGTGATCGTCCTCAAGCGCACCGGCCAGGAAGTCCCGATGGAGAGCGGCCGCGACCGCTGGTGGCACGAACTCGTCGCAACCCAGCCCGACAGCCACAAGGCGAAGGGCTTCGACAGCGAGAATCCCCTGTTCATCCTCTACACGAGCGGCTCGACCGGAAAGCCCAAGGGGGTGCTGCACACGAGCGCGGGCTACCTCCTCGGCGTCGCGATCACGACCCATTACGTGTTCGACCTCAAGGAAAACGACGTCTATTTCTGCACCGCGGACGTGGGGTGGATAACCGGGCACAGCTACGTCGTGTACGGCCCGCTCGTGAACGGCGCCACGATCCTGATGTACGAAGGCGCGCCGAATCACCCCGAACCCGACCGGTTCTGGGACCTGATCGACCGCCACCGGGTCAGCATTTTCTACACGGCGCCGACCGCGATCCGCGCCTTCATGCGCTGGGGCGACGATTACGTGAAACGCCACCGGCTGGACTCGCTTCGGCTGCTGGGAACGGTCGGGGAGCCCATCAATCCCGAGGCGTGGATCTGGTACCAGACGGTCATCGGCAAGAAGCGATGCCCGATCGTGGATACGTGGTGGCAGACGGAGACGGGCGCAATCATGGTGACGCCGCTCCCCGGCCTGACCCCGACGAAGCCCGGCTCGTGCACCCGGCCGTTTTTTGGCGTCGTGCCCAAGGTCCTGGACGAGGCGGGCAAGGATGTCCCGCGCGGGAGCGGAGGGAGGCTCTTCCTCGCAAAACCGTGGCCCTCGATGCTGAGGACCCTCTGGGGCGATGACGAGCGGTTCAAGAAGCAGTACTGGAGCGAACTGCCCGGGTATTATTTTGCCGGGGACGGCGCCCGCTTCGACGAGGACGGTTACCTCTGGGTCGTCGGACGCATCGACGACGTCCTGAACGTGTCTGGCCACCGGATCGGGACGGCCGAGGTGGAGAGCGCCCTCGTCGCGCACCCCTTTGTGGCCGAGGCCGCCGTCGTCGGACGGCCCGACGAATTGAAGGGCCAGGCCCTTGTGTGCTTCGTCACCCTGAAGAACGGCGTCGAGGCGTCGGCCGAGCTGAAGGAGGTGCTGCGCCTGCATGTGACAAAGGAAATCGGCTCCCTCGCCCGCCCGGACGATGTGCGCTTCGCGGCGGGCCTGCCGAAGACCCGCAGCGGAAAGATCATGCGCCGGATCCTGAAGGAAATCGCCGCCGGCGGCGCCGTGAAGGGCGACACGACGACCCTCGAGGACTTCTCGGTTGTCGCCACCCTGCAGGCCGAGTAGCCTCGAGGCCTAGACCTCCGTCTCCACGCGCTGCGGGCTCAGGTTGCGCCAGCGATCGAGCACGCGCCTGTAGATTGCATCGGGCGAAAGCCCGTGGGCCGCGCGCAGGGTTTCGGTATTGGTCCCATGCTCGATGAACTTGTCCGGCCAGCCGATCCTCTCGACCGCCGTGGGGCAGTCCGCATCCTGGAGGGCTTCAAGGACCGCGCTGCCGAAGCCGCCGGACAGGGCGTGATCCTCCATCGTCACAAGCAGCGGCACGACGGCCGCCTGGCTCAGAAGGAGAGTCCGGTCGAGGGGCTTCACAAAGCGGGCGTTCACGATCCCAACCGAGATATGCTCCTGCGCAGCCAGCCGGTCGGCCAGGTGCTTCGCCTCCTGGACCATGGGCCCAAGCGCCCAGATCACGATGTTGGATCCCTCCCGCAGGACCTCGGCGTAGCCGACGGGCAGCGCCGCGGGCTGCTCCTTGACCTTCACGCCGATTCCCGCTCCCCGCGGATACCGCAGGAAGGCGGGCCCGTCCAGCTTGAGGCAGGTCTCGAGCATGTCGGCGAGCTCGTCCTCGTCCTTGGGCTGCATCACCGTGGCCCCCGGCACGGACCGCAGGTACGCCAGGTCGAAAAGGCCGTGGTGCGTGGGCCCGTCGTTGGGCGACAGCCCCGCGCGATCGACGCAGAAGGTCACGGGAAGGTTCTGCAGGGCGATGTCGTGAATGATCGGATCGACGGCTCTTTGCAGGAAAGTCGAGTAGATCGCGCACACGGGCCTCAGACCCTGGGCCGCGAGACCGGCCGCAAACAGCACGGCGTGCTCCTCGGCGATTCCGACGTCGAAGAACTGGCGGGGCAATTCGGCCGCGAGATGGGACAAGCCGGTGCCTGACGGCATCGCCGCCGTGATTCCGACGACCCTCGGATCGGCCCGCGCCTGCCTCAGGATGGCCTGCCCGAACACGTCCTGGTACGCCGGGGGGGTGCCGGGCGCAGGCTTGCGGCTCTCTCCAGTCGCCGGATCGAAGGCTCCGAGTCCGTGGAATTTTTCCGGATGATTGCGCGCTGCCTCCAGCCCGCGACCCTTCTTCGTCAGGACGTGAAGGAGAATCGGGCCGTCGCATTGCCGCGCAAACTCGAGGTTCTTGACGAGTTCCCCGAGGTTGTGGCCGTCGATCGGGCCCAGGTAGCGCAGCGCGAAACTCTCGAAAAGGCTCGATCCGACGAAGAAGTCCTTCGTCTCGCGCTTCCACTTGACCCACAGCCGGTGCATGTCGTGGCCATGGGGGAGGCTGGTGAAGAATTTCTCGAGGTCGTGGTGAATCTTGTTGTAGGTCGGGCTTGTGCTCAGGCGGTTTAGGTAGTGGGACATGGCGCCGACGTTTCGCGCGATGGACCACTCGTTGTCGTTGAGGATCACAATCAGGCGCTTGGTGCTCCCGGCAACATTGTTGAGCGCCTCCATCGTGATGCCGCAGCTGAAGGCTGCGTCCCCGCAGACGGCGACAACGTGCTCGCCCGTGCCCTTCAGGTCCCGCGCGGCGGCCATGCCAAGGGCGGCGCTGAGGGCCGTGCCGGCGTGACCCGCGCCGTAAGCGTCGTGCTCGCTTTCCTGCCGGCTGAGGAAGCCGCTCGCCCCGCCGGTCTGGCGCAGGCGGTGGAAGAACGCCCCGCCGCGGCCGGTCAGCAATTTGTGGGCGTAGCCCTGGTGGGAAACGTCGAAGACAAACCGGTCGACCCGCGAATCGAAGACCCGGTGGAGGGCGATCGTCAGCTCGACGACCCCGAGATTCGGCCCGACATGGCCGCCGTTTTGCGCGGTGACAGCGATTATCTCATCGCGGATCTCCTGGGCGAGTTGGAGCAGCTGTTCCGGGGCGAACGACTTCACCGCAGAGGGATCCTGGATCGTGTCGAGAAGTCGGACTTGAGAATTCATCAGGTGGTCGGGCGGCGGGTGTGCGAGGCTTCGTATCGGCTTAAACCGTCAGGCATCTTTTTGGGCCTCAAAGGGTTCAAACGACACCCCTTCCCTTTGTTTCCTCAGTTGCTCAATCTTCAACTCGGCCTCCTTCAGCCGGGCTTCGCAAAGCTTCAACAGCTTGTTGCCTTCCTCAAACTTGGAGAGCAGTTCCGCCAGCGGAACCTCCCCCGATTCCATCGATCCCACAACCGCCTCGAGGCGGCTTAGGGCGTCTTCGAATGATAACTTGGCATCCTTGGCTTCCACAAATGGCAGTTTGGGAGGGGACAACGGGAGATTCAACTCCCAAGAAATGCTGGTGGCGGGCAATTCGCGGACCTGCAGCCCTCCGGGCCTGTGCTCGCAAGACCCAGACGCGCATCAAAACCGGCGTGGGGCCCCGTGGCGTACCGCCGTCCCCCACGCCCAGATGATGCGCGTGAGCTGCGCATGGCCCTTCGGGCTGTAGGTCTGCGAATTGCCCTGCCGCGCGAGCTTGCCATAATTAGCGGTGCGATCGTGTCGTTGGTGTTCAATCTTTGTTTTTGCCGTCGTTCCCAGCATAGAGGCGGGGACGGTTGTCGTTGCGACTTACAACGTTGAAAACTACGGGCCGGTGGACAGGCGGGTCGACGGGGTGTTCCGCCCCAAATACCCCAAGCCGGAGGCCGAGAAGCGCGCGCTGCGGGAGGCGATCGAGGCGATGGGGGCCGATGTCCTCGCTCTCCAGGAAATGGGAGGCCCCTCCTATCTCGACGAGTTGAGGCACGACCTGAAGGCCGAAGGCCTCGATTACCCTTATTCCGCGCTGGTGGATGCGGCGGACGCCGACCGCCACATTGCACTGCTTTCGCGCCTCAGGCTGAGCTCGGTTGTCCGTCATTCCGCAATCGAATTTGCGTACATGGGGGGAGAGGCCCGGGTGAAGCGGGGCCTCTTGGAGGCCGTGGTGTCGGATCCGGACGGCGACTTCGCGGTGT
>Ga0181529_10008376_pt1 | contig 10077 bp, 7 predicted proteins | sample PEATcosm2014_Bin_36_FD_119763 | JGI IMG/M metagenome (GOLD analysis project Ga0181529, IMG submission 119763) | Peatland microbial communities from MTU Mesocosm Facility, Houghton, MI, USA - PEATcosm2014_Bin10_30_metaG | ecosystem: Environmental > Terrestrial > Soil > Wetlands > Peat | place... | reverse complement strand
GCTGTCGTCCGTATCGGCCGGGCCCGCACAATGGCTCTGGCGATTCTCCGCGACCTCCTTTCCTCTCCGAATTCGTAAATCAGGTCGGCGAGTTCGTTTTCGTCTTCCTGATTTACCACTTGCCCGGCCGTTTCTCCGCTGCGCGTATCCATGCGCATGTCCAGCGGACCTTCCGACCGAAAACTGAATCCTCTCTGTGTCTCGTCCAACTGCAGGCTGCTCACGCCAAAGTCGGCAAGCAATCCATCCAAACTTCCCGGCGCGATCACTCCGCCTGCCTCCGAGAAAGCTCGCGGCTCGAAGATCACCTCTGGCATCTCGCTGCCAAGTTCGTCCCGAAGTTCGTCCATCCGGGCCTTGGCCAACTCCATCGCCTCCGGGTCGCGGTCGAAGCATATCAACCTGCCCCGTGCGCCCAGCCTCTTCGCAATCTCCGAAGAGTGGCCGCCCAGCCCGACCGTCGCATCTGCGATCACGCCGCCGGGCCGCACATTGAGGAACTGCAAAACTTCATCTAAAAGAACCGGCACATGTTGCGGTTTGTTCATCCCGTCCGCCTCTGTGCTGCCCCTGAGGGCCAAACCAAACTCTCGCTTCCCTGCAAAACTCTTCTCTCGCTACGACTCGTTCGTCTTCCCCGCGAACGCGCTCAAATCCTCGTCCGTCAGCTCGACCGCGCCCGTGGCCTTGGTCATCATGCTGGTGAAGACCTCGCTGTTCACGACCTCCAGCAGCGTCTGCGACCCCAGCACCTCAACGTCGCCCGTTACCTTCGCCATCTCGCGCAGCTTCTGCGGAATCAGCAACCGGCCCTGCGCGTCCATCTCCGCCATCTGCCCATAAAAATTCGTCACATCCTGGAACTTCCGCCGCACCGGATCCATAGGAGACATCTTCTTCAGCGATTCTTCAATTGCCTCCCACTCCTTCAGCGGATAAACCTGTGCCCGCTTGCCATCCATGCTCGTGATGTAGAACAGCGGCCCGTACACCTCATCCACACGGCGCTTGAACTCAGCCGGCAGCTTCAGCCGGCCCTTTTCGTCCACGCGTGTTGGGTGATTGCCTCGAAACATTTGGACCTCTGCTCTCCGAATCAAACTTGTCAGCCCGGAGAGTCCATTCTTGTGGGATAAACTGACTCCAATGTGAGTGCGCTATTCCCTTGCACTCCATTTTCTACCACTTTACTCCACACCGCAATCCTGCCGCAGCAGATTACTGTTGGCAAGCCCTAAATTAGGAAATCACTGCATTATTTTTAGGCTGAATGTGGAAAAATCTACCTGTGGAGGTACTTAAGCAGAAACCGCTATATGTAGTGTTTCGCCCGTTGGTTCCCCCGCAAACTCCCTCTTGCACCCCACCCAAACCTCGTATAGCAAAATAAAAGCGAAGATCGACCGCGCAGGCTCCGTCCCCTGCTCAATCCACCGCGCTCATTCCCGCCCGCCGATTGCGGCCCAGCCACCACACCAGGTACGCAAGCACAATCAGGTTTGCCACCAGCAGGCAGACACGCAACCAATCCGCGTGCCGCACAATCTCGTAGAGCTCCCATGGCAGAAACGAGACGGTCACAATGACAGTGAGGTACTCGGCCCACTTTTTCTCCAGCACCAGCCCGACGCCCTCGACTGTCCGCAGCGCCGCGTAGAAGAACGTAGCCAGGCCGATCTGCTTCAGCCGTTGCGCCGTGATTGCGTCCAGGTGGTCGATGACATACGACACCAGCCGCCCATCGGGATCGATGCGCAACCTCTCCGCCAGGCGCACTGCCGAGTCGCCCAGATCGTGGTGAATGAAGTGGATCGCTCCCACGCCGACCAGGAAGAAGAAGACCGCCTCAACCAGCTTGAACAGGCCGATCGTCAGCAATCCGCTGTCGTGATGCTGCGCGACGCACTTGTGGCCTGCTCCAGCCTTGTGCTCGCTGGCCACGCCGGCTCTCTTTCCACCAGCTTCGCCGGCTCTCTTTCCACCAGCTTCGCCGGCTCTCTTTCCACCAGCTTTGCCCACTTCTTTTATCTCAACCGCACTTCCCATATCCCCTGCGCCCCACCTGCAATATGCGCTATAACCAGTTGACGAGACCTCTCCAGGATTGTCAACCACACGTCCTGCGTCTTCAACCGCATCCCATCGCCTTGTTGTTTGCTGCCCCCAATCTTTCCGCCGTCCCGTGCATCCGCCAGACCGGTCAAGCCCCCGCCTCGCCTGCGTCCTTGCTGGTATGACTTTTAGCCTCTGAATTCGCTGTCTTTCGCAACACGTCCTCCACGTCCTCCACCTTGTTCATCAGTTGGCCCAGGCGGTGCGACAGCGTCTGGATCTCCGACTCAGAGCGCCGGTTCACGTCGAAGTCCAGCTCGCTTCTCAGGCGGTCCTTCACGTCCTGACGGTTCTGGCTCATCATAATTACCGGAGCCTGGACCGCGGCCAGCATTGACAGGAACAGGTTCAGCAGAATGAATGGATAAGGGTCCCAGGCCCGGCCCTTCAGCCAGATGTTCGCCGACGAGTACGTCACCAGCACAATCGCGAACAGGATGATGAACGTCCACGATCCGCCAAAGCGCGCCACCCGGTCCGCGACGCGCTCGCCAAAGGTGGATTGTTCTTCGATCAACTCGTTGGGGTTGCGGTTGGTTCTGGACTGCACCAGCTTCTGCGTGGCGTGGAACTGCCGCGCCTGAACGGTCAGCATGTCCAGGCCCGCCAGCGGACGGCTCGTCAGCAACTCGGCAATATCGTCGCGGCCAACCTCCAGGCAGACCGTGTCTTCCAGCGCAATCGCCGTCGTCTGGTGCTCGGTCTGCTGCAACATGGACGCAAAGCCGAAGAAGTCTCCGTGCACCGGCTCGTCCACCACCACCTTCTGCTGGTCTTCGTCGATCGTAAAGACCTGCACTTTGCCGGACATCATCACATAGCCATGCTCGGCCGCGTCGCCAGTCTTGAAGATGCGCTGCCGTGGCGCGAATCGCGCAATCTGCACCCGCGCCGCCAGAACCAGCGCTTCATCGTCGTCCAGAAGCTCAAAAAGAGGAACGTGTCGTAATTCGTTGGGATCGCAAGGCATCTCATCACCATTCGCCGCCCAGGTTGGGAATCAGCTCTCTGCGACCATACCAGACCCACGCCCCCGGATGGAACCACAGTCTGGTGCATGAAGAAGACTTGAACCACCCAGCAAATCCGAGATCGTTCGCAGTGCCTGGCAAGCCTGATCCAGCACCACCGAGCCATATCTTTGTACTGTCAAGTTTGAAAGCGCAATATCACTTTCCTGCTTAGCGAGCACTCCAGCGGACAGCGCAGACCGCCTACCGCAGCGCCATGCGCCGGCTCTCCATCGCGACAAGATACGGCCGCGCCTTCTCCAGCGCAGCCTCGGCCGTCAGTCCATACTTCTCGCGCAGCTCCTCCAACTTGCCGTGTTCGATGAACTGGTCGGGCCAGCCCACGCGCACTACTGGTACGTCGAATTCCATCTCGCTCAGCGCCTCCAGCACCGCCGAGCCGAAGCCTCCAGCCAGCACATGGTCCTCCAGCGTCACCAGCAGCCCGCAGCGCCGCGCGTACTCCGCCACACACTCGCGGTCGAGCGGCTTGGCGAATCGCGGATTGATCACGGCCGCTGAAAATCCCTCGCGCTGCAGCATCGCGGCCAGGCGCACGGCCTCGGGAAGCATCGCGCCCAGGCCGAATATGGCAACGTCGTGACCGTCCTCGATCACCTCCGCCACGCCGATCTCCAGCGCCACCGGCTGCTCCTTCACCGCCACGCCCGGCCCCGCGCCGCGCGGGTAGCGAATCGCCACCGGCCCTGGGTGCAGCATCGCTGTATACATCATGTCGGCCAGCTCGTCCTCGTCCTTGGGAACCATGTGAACGATGTTGGGCAGGCTGCGCAGGTAGCTGATGTCAAAGAGCCCGTGGTGGGTCGGCCCGTCGTCGCTGGAGAGGCCGCCGCGATCCATGCAGAAAACCACTGGAAGGTTCTGCAGGCACACATCATGCACAATCGGATCGAACGCGCGCTGCAGAAACGTCGAGTAGATGGCGCAGAACGGCTTGTATCCCTTGGTCGCCATGCCCGCCGCAAAGATGACGGCGTGCGGCTCGGCGATGCCCACATCGAAGTAGCGCGAAGAGTGCTTCGGCCGGAAGAGGTCGAGTCCGGTGCCGCTGGGCATCGCCGCCGTAATTGCCACAATCTTGTCGTTGTTGTCGGCCAGTTTGCAGAGAGTCTCGCCAAAGACCTCCGAGTAGGTCTTCTGCCCGGACGGCTTGGTCTCGCCCGTCTCCGGATCGAACGGCCCCAGCCCGTGGAATTTCTTCTGCTTCTCCTCAGCCGGCTGGAAGCCGCGCCCCTTCTGCGTAATCGCGTGCAGGATCACTGGCTTGTTCTGCTGCTTCAGAAACTTGAATGTCTCAATCAGCACAGGCAGGTTGTGTCCGTCCACCGGCCCGTAGTAGCTCAGGCCGAACTCCTCGAAGAGAATCCCTGGCCCGATCAGTCCCTTGGCTGCTTCCTCCGCCTTGCGTGCCACATGCCGCACTGTCTTGCCGCCGAAGCGCTCCAGCATCGTGGCCGCGCGGTCGTGCATTGCGGCAACCGTCGGGTTGGTCACGATCTTGTGAAAATATTGCGCGATCGCACCCACGTTCTTGTCGATCGACCATGCATTGTCGTTCAGCACCACGATCAGCCGCTTGGTCTGCAACGCGATGTTGTTCATCGCCTCGAAGGAGATTCCGTTGGTGAACGCCGCATCTCCGCACAGCGCGACAATGTGTTCCTTGCCGCCGGACATGTCCCGCGCCACGGCCATGCCAAGCGCCGCACTCAGGGCCGTGCCCGCGTGGCCCGCGCCGTAGCTGTCGTGCTCGCTCTCCGTGCGCAGCATGAAGCCGTTCAGCCCGCCCGGCTGCCGTATCGTCTCAAACCTGCGGTTGCGGCCGGTCAGCATCTTGTGTACATACGCCTGGTGGCTCACGTCGAAGACGAAGCTGTCGCGCGGCGTGTCGAAGACGTAGTGCAGCGCCAGCGTCAACTCCACCACGCCCAGGTTTGGGCCCAGGTGTCCGCCGGTCTTGGAGACGCCCTGAATCAGCCGCTCGCGAATCTCTTCGGCAAGTTGAGTCAGTTGCGGAATGGTCAACCGCTTCACATCCGCCGGAGACTCGATCCCGCTCAACAGCTCTTCCATGCTTATCCTGTCTGAAGCTGTTGCCTGCCATGCGACCTTCGTTTGCGCAGGAGCCCCAGCCCTTTAGTATACCAATCTCCTGGGTACGCCTGCGGCCATTGCATTCACCCTGGTCCAATCCGCTTCATCCGCGCATCTTCAGGCACCTGAAGTACCACTGGCTTCCCCCAAAAGTGCCAGTACCATATGCCCGCCCATCGCTTACCATCGAGGGGTGAGATGATCGCCACATTGGGAACACGCGAAGTTACGCGAAGTGAAGCCTTGCGGTTCGAGACCCTCGATCGATACGAGATCCTCGGTGCATTGCCCGACCCTGCCATTGACGACCTCGTGGAGCTGGCCGCAAAAGCCTGCAACGCCACCGTCGCCGGGGTCTCCTTTGCCGCCGCCGACCGCATCTGTATCTACTCCCGATGCGGCTTCCGCGACACCGAGCTGCCTCTCGGCAGCCTGCCCTCGGTGCCTCCGTTGCGCAGCCAGAACGTATACGAGATCTCCGACGCCTCCGAGCACCCCGCCTTCGCCCCGAAAGGGATTCTCCTCGCCGGCCGCACCTTCCGCTTCTATGCCGACGCCCCGCTCACGACCTCCTCCGGGATGCGCATTGGCTCGCTCTTTGTCCTCGACACCCCCTCGCGAAGGCTCACCCCCCTGCAGACGCAGACCCTCGGCGTCCTTGGCCGGCAGGCGATGACCTCGATCGAACTCAACCACGCCCAGCGCCAGATGGACCGCGTCGCCCGCGCCCGCCAACGGATCGAATCCTCGCTTACCGTCGAACGCAACTTCGTCTCCACCGTGCTGGACACAGTCGACGCCCTGGTCGCCGTCTTCGACACCGCCGGACGCATCGTCCGCTTCAATCGCGCCTGCGAGACCGCCTCTGGATACAACTTCCCCACCCTGGTGGGACGTACCCTCTGGGACAAGCTCATCCCCCATGCCGACATCCCAGCCGCCGTACAGAACTTCGAGCGCCTGCGCGCCAATGGCTCGCCCGCCGCATTCGAGAACCAGTGGCTGCACCGCGACGGAAGCCTGCGCCGCATCGCCTGGTCGGCCTCGCCCCTCTTCGATGACCAGGGCCAGATCAACTTCATCATTGCCACCGGCATCGACGTCACCGTCCAGCGCGGTGCCGAAGAGACCCTGCGAGAGAGCGAGGCCCGCTACCGTCAGCTCGTCGAAGGCTCGCTCGGTATGGTCTGCACCCACGACCTGCAGGGCCTCCTGCTCTCCGTCAACAACCCTGGTGTGCAGAGTATCGGCCGTACCCGCGAAGAAATGGTCGGCCATCGGCTCTCCGAGTTCATACCCGAGGACCACCACGCGGAATTCGACAATTACCTCAGCGACATCGTCAACAAGGGCGAGGTCCAGGGGCTTCTCCATCTGCGCCACGCCAACGGAGAGGCGCGCGTTGTCGCATTCCGCAACAAACTCATCCAGACCCCAGGGCGAGACCACTACGTCCTCGGTTTCGGCATCGACATCAGCGAGCAGGTACGCGCCGAAGACCAGCTCCGCTCCCTCATGCGCCAGTCCAACTCCGTCCTCGAGTCCGTCGGCGACGGCATCTACGGCATCGACCTCGACGGCAACTGCACCGTCGTCAACCCCGCCGCCGCACAGATGCTCGGCTTCAAACCCGACGAACTCCTCGGCCGCAACATGCACTCGCTCATCCACCACACCCGCGCCGATGGCACCCCCTACCCCGCCGAAGAGTCCCCCATCGACAACACCATCCGCGACCTCGACACCGTCCGCGTCTCCAATGAGGTCTTCTGGCGCAAGGACGGAACCAGCTTCCCGGTCGAGTACGTCGCCTGCCCCCAGATCGAAGTCGAGCCCGAGGCCCCCCAAATAATTGAACCCAAAATCGAATCCGGAATCCTGTTTGATCTCAAGCCCGCGATTCAGCCCAAAGTGCAGCCCGTGATCGATCCCGCCTCCCTGGACGCAAGGCCCGCGGGAAAGGCCGTCGGCGTTGTCGTCGCCTTCACCGATACCACCGAGCGCCGCGCCCTCGACCGCATGAAGGACGAGTTCATCTCCACCGTCTCGCACGAACTGCGCACGCCCCTCACCTCGCTGCGCGCCGCCCTCGGCCTCATCACCGGTGGCTCGCTCGACACCCGTCCGCAGAAGCTGAAGCAGATGCTCGAGATCGCCGCCGGAAACACCGACCGCCTCGTCCGCCTGGTCAACGACATCCTCGAACTCGAACGCATCGGCTCCGGCAACGCCGAGTTGCACTCCACCATGTGCTCGGCAGACGACCTCTTCCGCCGCGTCGCCATCCTGCAGCAGACCGACGCCGCCAAGGCCCAGATCCGCATCACCTTCAACTCCCACGGAGTCAACGTCTGGGCTGACCCCGACCGCATCCTTCAGACCATCGCCAACCTCGTCTCCAACGCCATCAAGTTCTCCCCTCCGGGCACGGAGATCCATCTGCAATCGCGCCACACCGATGCCTGCGAAGCTGAAATCCAGGTCCGCGACCAGGGCCGCGGAATCCCCGAAGACAAGCTCGAAAGCATCTTCGAGCGATTCCACCAGGTCGACGCCTCAGACTCCCGCACCATGGGAGGCACCGGCCTCGGACTCGCCATCTGCCGCTCCATCGTCGCCCAGCATGGTGGACGTATCTGGGCCACCAGCACTCTCTGCAAAGGCTCAACCTTCCACTTCACCCTCCCCACCCGTCCCGCCAACAACCTGCTCTAAACCCCGATCAAGAACGTGATCGCCGCTGTGTGCCTTTGCTGATGCCGGGTCAGTTCCCTTTTGGAAAGTGGTCTCGCATAAACCACGATTTCCTCAACAATAGAATTCGCTTTGCATTCGCTCTGGCGTAAACTCAGGTCGAGGGCAGCAGACACGTGAGATATTCAGTGCCTCATCCAATCCCCTACCAAGGCAGCAAGCGACGGCTCGCGAACGCCGTTCTTAGCCATGTAGTGCCCTGCAAGTACAACCGGCTGATTGAACCATTTGCCGGCTCTGCTGCCATCACTCTGGCCGCCGCATCCAGAGACGTCTTTCAATCGTTCCTTCTCGGAGACGCATTGGAGCCGCTTATTACCTTGTGGCAAAGCATCATCCAGTCGCCGGACGAGATTGCCGATCAATATGAGGTTTTGTGGAATAGAGAACGTCAGCGGCCAATTGATGAGTACTACCAGATCCGTACCGAGTTCAATGTCGATAGGAGTCCGGCAAAACTCCTCTATCTGCTGGCGCGATGCGTAAAAAACTCAGTCCGCTTCAACCCTTCGGGTCAGTTCAATCAATCCCCGGATAAACGCCGAACTGGCACACAACCGAAGACCATGCGCACTGAGCTTAATGCCGCGCACCGGCTGCTTCGTGGCAGGGCTCAAGCGGTCACAAGCGATTTTATGACTCTTTTCGAGGAGGCCCACCCAGGCGATTTTTTCTATCTTGACCCTCCATACCAGGGCACAAGTGAAGGAAGGGATCAACGCTACTTCGAGAGCGTGACGCGCAAGCGCATCGTAGAGGGACTGGCTCTCCTCAACGAAAAAGGGATTCCGTTCGTCCTCAGCTACGACGGATCGTGCGGAAATACGAGTTACGGAGAGCCGCTCCCAGCCGATCTTGCAGACAGAGTTCTTCTGGACGTGGGACGCTCAAGCCAGGCCACGCTCAACGGCAATGACCATGTCACCATCGAGTCGCTATACATCTCCCACTGCTTGCAATACGAGGGCAGTCATACGCCTTTGCCTTTGGCCCACTTCAGTCCTCAGGCCAGCATCTTTGCCTAACGCTTCAAAATGTCCTTGATGTATTCGGTCGGCCTCTTGCCAACCGTCTTCGCCTCTCGGCTGAGCCTGTCGGCCAGGTCCGTCTCAGGCTTGCCAACCCAGATCAAGTCTGTCCTCCGCTCCTCTATCGTTGCGACATGAGTGTAGGAATCCGAACCAGACCAATAGCAGGAACGGCAGATCAGCGCATCTTTCGTCTTCAGAAAATTCGGGCAGTGTTCACAAGCCCAGGATTTCTTGCGATTGCAGGAACCGCATAAAACCTGGAACATTTCTTCGTCTATGCCCTTCGATTCACCGGCAATCTGATACGGAATACGGTGATCGACCTGTAGATTAAGCGTGGAAGAACAGATTCTGCATTGACTGCCCAATCTCTCAACGATCTGCTTGTGTTCTTTCTTTGAAATGGCCTTCCTGCCGACCATGCCAGGAATTTGCAGCTTCTCAAGATCGAGAGTGTAGGCGGCAATGGTACGGCCATTGCTGTGCTTGACCTTAATGGTCTTCAGAGGAAATCCGAGGTCCCTGACATCTTGAGCCGCTCGTGGAGGATGGTCGTACCCTGCTTTGCTTATCTCCTCTGTAGATACCAATCCATTCTTGACGATTGCGTCCAGCACAAACCGAGCGCGCTTGTTGCTCACTGCATCAATCAAGGCTCGGGTTTCCGGCGAGATTGTCCGCTTGGACTCCAGTTCTGCGTGTAGCTTCCCACCATCGTCGGAACGGTCCTGTTCTCGACTCGATTCCGGCTGAACTTGATCTTGTCCCATGGTTCCTTGTTTTCTTCGCATTCGTCCACTCTTTCTCTATCGCAGCTCCACGCGCACCGTCGCACCGTCTCCATTCACAAAGGAGACCTCGCGTCCGGTCATCGACACGTGCGGATCGTACTTCCCTTTGCCCCTGCCGCTGTTGCCAATCCAGTCGATCGGTAAGGTTGTGGGGTGGTCTGCCTCGGCCAGACACACCATCCAGCGCAGGCACGTCAGGCGCACCGGCGTCCCCGGCGCCTTGTTCCAGCCCTGCACCAGAATGCGGTACGCGCCCGGCTCCGC
>Ga0181529_10008374_pt1 | contig 10078 bp, 8 predicted proteins | sample PEATcosm2014_Bin_36_FD_119763 | JGI IMG/M metagenome (GOLD analysis project Ga0181529, IMG submission 119763) | Peatland microbial communities from MTU Mesocosm Facility, Houghton, MI, USA - PEATcosm2014_Bin10_30_metaG | ecosystem: Environmental > Terrestrial > Soil > Wetlands > Peat | place... | reverse complement strand
TTGTCCGCAATTTGCGCACGCTTTACACGCGCGGCGCAAAGAAGGACGAGTTCGCGGCTCTGGCCCGATACTTCAAATCGCCCAATTCCCAGGCGCTGCTGATCTTTGTAGCCGACTTCATCCGCATCCCCTCCGACCTGCGCCGCATGGACATGGACGACAAGAACCGCTTCGAGCGCGTCAAGGAGACCCTGGGCGAACATTGCGACGTGATCGAGCTGGCCCGGGTGAACGAGGAAGACGCCATGCGCTGGGTCGCCTCCACCGCGCAGGAGGCTGGCGCGCGCATGGACCCCGACGCCGTCCGCCAGTTGGTGGACGCGCTCAGCGCGGACATGATGCTGATCGCCTCGGAGATGGAAAAACTGCTGCTCTATACCCTGGGCCGCGGCCGCATCACCCTGGGCGACGTGGAGACCATGGTGCTGGGCGCCAAGCAGCGCTCGCTCTACGAGCTGACCGACGCCATCAGCGCCCGCGACAAGGCGCGCGCCCTGGCCCTGCTGCACGGCCTGCTGAACGCCTCGGACGGCGGCGAAGACTCGGCCATCGGCCACTTGTATATGCTGGCCCGCACCTTCCGCCAGATGCTGGTGATCTTCGAGAAGAACGTGCGCGACTCACGGGCCATCTGGCAGGCGCTGTGGCAGGGCTTCCGCATGCCGCCCTTCGCCGCCGACGACCTGATCAAGCAGGCCCGCCGCTATAAGAGCCGCGACCTGACCCGCGCCCTCAAGCTAATCGCCCGCGCCGACATGGAGTTGCGCTCCTCGCCCCCCGACAAGCGCTTGGTGCTGGAGCGGCTGGTCTACGACCTTGCCTCCGAACCCAAACCCGCCTCGGCGCTGTTCCCCGCGGCACAGCTTTCCTTCGAGGGATAGAGCGGCATAACCTGATCGCGCGCAACAGTTGGTGTCAGACTCATTGCAGTTCAGAAATAATCGAGATCTCCCGGCAGGTCCTTCTTGCCGGTCTTTCCATCGATGTAAATGAATCGCTGCTCGATCATCGCGACCACATACACCGCGGCAAAAAGCGCGCAATCCAAAGGCGTCAGTCTTCTGTAAATGTGAAAACTCCACCAGGCGCGGGCCAAGCCTCTGTTGGCAACATAGAGACGCGTCGCAAAAAGCAGGATATTGAACATAATCCCAAGGAAAACCGCATGGACGAGGAGAATCTCTCCGCGCGGCTTGATATTCCTGGAGGACAGGATCGGCGATTTGGAGCCATCCCACGAAATGCCCAGCGCCACCCCACTGTAGACGAACAGTATCAAGACGTAGAGCAACCAGATGTAGGGTTGGCGCGGATCCACGAGCATCGCAACCTCTCTCTACTCCACCTTCCTGGAAATATTCAGCAGAATGCCAATGCTCGACAGCGTGCAGAAAAGCGACGTGCCGCCGGAGGAGATCAGCGGCAGGGGAATGCCCTTGGTGGGCACCAGGGCCAGCACCACGCTGATGTTAAAGAACGCCTGCAACAGAATGCCGGTGGTGATGCCGAAGGCGGTCAGCCGGGCGAAGGAGTCCTGGGAGCGAAAGACGGCGCGCAGGCCGCGAATGCCCAGCACCACGAACAACAGCACAATGGTCATGGCGCCAAAGAAGCCAAGTTCCTCGGCGATGTTGGCGAAGATGAAGTCGGTATGCGCCTCGGGCAGGAAGAAGAGCTTCTGCACGCCTTCCATGTACCCGCGCCCGGTCAGTCCCCCGGTAGCCACGGCGATCAGCGACTGGTTGATGTGGAAGCCGGTCTTTTGCGGGTCGGAGTCAGGATTGAGAAAGACCAGAATGCGCTGCCAGCGCCAGGGAACAAAGATCAGCAGCGCAAGCAGGAAAGGCAGCACCGCGGCAAAGGCGCCGAAGAGATACCTCCACTTCATGCCCGCCAGAATCAGCATCATGGCGGTGATCCCGGCCAGCACCATCGCCGTGCCCAAGTCGGGCTGGCGTACGATCAGCAGAATGAAAACTGCGGGAATGATCGCGGCGCGCAGCAAAGTGCGCCTGAAGTCGTTGATCTGGTCCAGCCGGGTGTGCAGAAACCAGGCCAGAAACAAGATCAGCACCGGCTTGGCGATCTCCGAGGGCTGAAAGGTGAAGAAGCCTCCAAAGCGAATCCAGCGGTGGGTGTTATGCGAGCCGGGAAAGAAGTAGACCGCAACCAGCAGCAGGGTGGTGACGGAGAGCGCGGGATAGATGAAGCGCGGGGAGTTATAGCGGCTGGAGTCCACGTTCATGAGGACCACCATGGTGAGCAGGCCGGCCAGCGCCCAGCCAGCCTGCTTGCCGACGAAGGTGTAGGGGGAATGATAGCGCTCCTGCGCCACCACGGCGGATGCCGAGAAAACCATCACCAGGCCAACCACGATGAGCAGCGCCGTGGTGAAAAACATCCACTTATCGACCCCTACTTGCTTCGGCATAGCTTCTAACTCCGCAATTCGTTCACCAGCTCCTTGAAAACCCGGCCGCGGTGCTCATAACTCTCGAACTGGTCGAAACTGGAGCAGGCCGGGGCCAGCAACACCACCTCGCCCGGCTTGGCCGCGGCAGTGGCGGCGCTGACCGCTTTGTCCAGCGTTACGCACGAGTAGATAGGGAGAACCCCGCGCAGATGGGACTCGATCTTGGCCGCAGCCGAGCCGATGGTGTAAACGGCGCACACGCGCTCGCGCAGCAACTGCGACAGTTCGGTATAGTCGGAGTTCTTGTCCTTGCCGCCCAGAATCAGATGAATGCCCTTGGAAAACGCGGCGATGGCCTTGGCCGTGGCGTCCACGTTGGTGGCCTTGGAGTCGTTGTAGAACTCGACGCCGTTGACGGTGGCAACAAACTCCAGGCGGTGCTCGACCGCGTGGAAATTCTCCACGGCACTGCGGATCGCCTCGGGCGGCGCGCCGGCCAGCCGTGCGGCAACCACCGCGGCCAGCACGTTCTCGATGTTGTGGGTACCCTTCAGCGTGATTCCGCTCAGCGGCATCACCGTCTCCGTGGCTGCGTTTTCTGAGGCGCGATAGACCACCGCGCCTTCTTGCAGCCAGGCTCCCCGCGGAACCGGGCGCTCGACGCTGAACCAATAAACCGGCGACTTCGCGCGCGTGGCCGCGGCCTCCGCGGCAGGATTGTCGGCGTTCAGCACCAGGAAATCTTCGCCGGTCTGAGCGGCAAAGATGCGCTCCTTGGTCCGCGCATAGTTCTCGAAGGTGCCGTGGCGATCGAGATGGTCGGGCGTGATGTTTAGAATCACAGCGATCCTGGGATGAAACTGATCGGTGCTCTCGAGCTGGAAGCTGGAAACCTCCAGCACCGACCAGCTATCGTCCGTGCTCTCGTCGATCAGCGCAATCACCGGCACGCCGATGTTGCCGCCCACCAGTGTATGCAGCCCGGCCGCCTTGAGGATCTCGCCCAGCAGCGTGGTGGTTGTCGTCTTCCCGTTGGAGCCAGTGATGGCCGCAATCTGGCCCTTGAGAAAGTGCGCGGCCAGTTCCAGTTCGCCGATCACTTGAAGGCCAAAGCTCTTTACCTGCGCCAGCTCGGGCGTCTCCAGCGGCACGCCGGGGCTCACCACGATCAGATCCTGGCGGCGGAAGGTCAACAGCCCGTGGCCGCCGGCCTCGACCATAATTCCCTCTTCCAGCAGCGCGGGAATATCCTTGGCCAGCGCCTCGGCCGAGCGCACGTCGGAAACCGTCACCTGGGCGCCGCGGCGGCGCAAAAACAGGGCCGCGGCCAGACCGGATTTTCCCAGTCCGACTACGAGTACTTTTTTGTTTTTCAATTCCAGCATACGAAGTACCTCAAAGATCATTTTGAAAGGGCACGAATTCAGTCGTGCCGAAAGATTGCAATAAATCAAGCGAGTGATGCTTTCGCGACATCGCCCTCAGTGTCAAGATTGTGTAATTCGTATGGATAAACGTCATCATCGCAGTTCTCGACAACAACGCGCTGTGTTGGATACCAGCAAAACGTTTTGGTCGCGTCTCCGACACTGATGCGCCATCGTGAACCATCGCTCAGCGTCACAGTCTGGCCGTACTGTGAGCGACGCAAGACCGAAAGCTGTTCTCCAACGTGATTATATGGTTTCATAGGTGCAAACTTGGCTTACCTCCGTTTCTGTCACGGTACTCCCGTGAATAATTTTACAGATTAGTTTTACTTCGCACCCCACGCCGTACGTTTGACCGCATGATATGCGGCAAACAACTGCATGTATGCCGCCGGAGTAATCTCTTGCGGGAACTCTGGACCGTACTCGACCAACAGCCGCTCGATTCGCATTTTCTCGGGGCTTTCGAGCCACGCTGTTTCGTATTTCCAAAAATTCAGGACAGATGTCATGCGAAGAGTTGCAACGATGATCTCACGAGTTTTTCGGTCAGCTTGCATATATTCCGCTGCGCTTTGCCTAACCTTGGGCAAAATGGCCATAATCCGAGAACGTAACGGCTCTTCAGAAACGCGGGCAATTTCGTCAATGTCCTCGCCCTTAAGGAAATTTACAACTTGCGCGGCGAGAGCTCTGGCCGCATTATCGTCCATTTGCGATGAATAAAAGTTACGTACGTCTACACACAAATCAACGTTCAATAGGCGAAAACTCATTGAGAAATTATCATCCAGTTCGTGGAGTGACCGTTGGTTATACTCCCGTTCTGCTCGTTTGGCAAAAAACTGCGACAAAATCCCCATGTCGTTGCCCCCTACCCGATTGTGCCCCGCTTAAAACCTCGGCTTTGCCTGACGCAAGCCCTCAAAAATGCTTGCATCCTTCTTAATTGTGCGCCGCGCGAAGCTGGTTTACCGCAATTTCAACGTGGTGAGTGCAAACAATGCAAACACCAAGGCGGCGATCCAGAAGCGGGCGATAACCTTGGACTCGTGCCAGCCCAACTGCTCGAAATGATGATGCAGGGGGGCCATCTTGAAGATACGCTTCCCGTTGCGCAGTTTGTAGCTGCCCACCTGGAGGATCACCGAGAGCGTCTCCAGCACAAAGACGCCGCCGATGAAGGGCAGCAGCAATTCCTGCCGGATGGCAATGGCGACCGTGCCGATGGCGCCGCCCAGCGCCAGCGAGCCCACGTCGCCCATGAAGATTTCCGCCGGGTGCGCGTTGTACCAGAGAAAGCCGATGGATGCGCCCACCATGGAGCCGCAAAACACGGTCAGTTCCGAGACCATGGGCATGCGTTGCAGCTCCAGATAATCGGCGAAGACCACGTGCCCGCTCACATACGTGAGCACGGTCAGCGCGCCGGCGGCGATGATGGTGCAGCCGATGGCCAAACCGTCCAGGCCGTCAGTGAGGTTCACGGCGTTGGTGGAGCCCATCAGCACTACGACCACCCAAAGGACGAAAGGCAAAAAGGCCAGCAATGCCAGATGCGGAATCGTCGTGGGCCAGTGCCAGAGCATCTCCGGGCGCAGCGTCTTGATGAACGGCACCGTCAATCGGGTGGAGAACATCTTGAACTGCTCCAACACCACCAGAGCAATGGCGATTATGGCCGAGGCCAGGCACTGCCAGAGCAGCTTGGCGCGCGCCGTCAGACCCAGGCTGCGCCGCTTCACCACCTTGATGTAATCGTCGGCAAAGCCGATGGCCCCGAATGCCAACGTCGAAAAAACCGTGATCCAGACAAAGGGATTCGAGGGGTCCGACCAGAGCACCGTGGGCAGCAGAATGGCGATGCAAATCAGCACGCCGCCCATGGTCGGCGTCCCCGTCTTCTTCAGGTGCGATTTCGGCCCGTCCTCGCGCACAAACTGGCCGATCTGGAACTCGCGCAGCTTCTGGATCACCCACGGGCCGATGAACAGCGCAATCAGCAGCGCCGTGCCCGAGGCAAACGCCGTGCGGAACGTAAGATAGCGGAAGATGCGGAACGGATGAAAGAACGGAAACAGCTTTTCGTAGAGCAGCCAGTAAAGCAAGTGGCCTCCAGAGCCGGAATGAGGCAGGTTTCAGCTTGATTTTACAGGGCCGGGGCACAGCAAGCTGTGGAAGCCGGCAGAATCAACAAGGTTCCGGTTGCGACTTGATCGCCTCGATGGCCTGCTCCAGGTGCACGCCCCGCGACCCCTTCACCAGCACCACGTCGCCCGGCTGCAAACTCTGCAAGAGCCAGCGTCCGGCGGCTGGGGAGTTGGGAAGAAAGAGCGCCGCTACCCCACCGGCGCAAGCGGCAGTTGCCAGGTGCACGGCGTTTCCGCCCACTCCGGCGACCAGGTCCAGCCCGGCCTCGGCCGCGGCGCGTCCGCAGGCAGCGTGCAGCGCGGGGCCTTGTTCGCCCTGCTCCAGCATCTCCCCGGCCAGTAGAATGCGGCGCTTGGCCGGCCGCCCAGCCAGGGTGCGGATCATCGAGCGCAGCGCCTCGGGATTCGAGTTGTAGCAGTCGTTCAGAATAGTCGCCCCGCCAATTTCCATCACTTCGCCGCGCTTGTCTCCGGCGGTCAGCGATGCCAGAGCGTTCACGGCCGCATCCAGATCGACGCCCGCCTCCAGCGCCACGGCCACCGCGGCCAGCGCATTCGAGGCGTTGTGCTCGCCCAGCATGTGCAGCGTCAGCTGAGTCTCGCGCTCTCCGGCGCGGAGCTTCAGGTGCAGGCCCTCCCGGTCTTCGCTAACCTGCAAAAGCTGCGGATCGGCGCAGGGACCGCCGCCAAAGTAAACCACCCGTCCGAGATAATCGCGTCCAAACTGCGAGACATACGGGTCGTCGCAGTTGAGGAAAGCCGCGCCGCTGAGCGGCAGCGCGGCCAGCAGCTCGAATTTGGCGCGGGCAATGCCGGCCTGCCCCTCGGCAAAGTTCTCAATATGCGCCGTGCCCACGTTGGTCACCACGCCCCAGTCGGGCGCGGCAATGCGCGCCAGCGCGGCGATCTCGCCGGGATGGTTCATGCCCATCTCGACCACCGCAATCTCGTGTTCCTGCTTCAGACGCAGCAGTTGCAGCGGCAGGCCGAAGGCGTTGTTCAGGTTGCCCTGCGACTTGAGCACGCTGAACTTTGCGCCCAGCGCCGCGGCCACGGCTTCCTTGGTGGTGGTCTTTCCCGCCGACCCGGTGATCGCCACTACGCGCTTGCCCCATTGGCGGCGCACCTGCGCGGCCAGTGCCTGCAACGCCAGCAGCGGGTCTTCGCAGATCAGCAACGGAACCGCCAGCGCCGCGTCTGGCAACGTGGCCACGCGCTCCCGCGAAACCACTGCGGCCAGGGCGCCGCGCTCTACGGCAGCAACCACGAAGTCGTGCCCATCCAGCCTGTCTCCACGCACGGCAAAGAACAGCTCGCCTGGCGCGACCGTGCGCGAATCGATCGAGTAGCCGCCCACCACCAGCGTCCCGGCCTGCTCCACGCTTGCCGGCGCCTCCAGCACCGCACCCGCGCCGATTGCCGCCTCTGCCAATGTCAGGTTCATTGCACTCCACCGTAACCCATTTCGGCCAGCGCGGAAAGCGCAATCTTGGCATCGTCGAAAGGAATCGTGCGTCCGGCCACGAGTTGCTCCTTCTCGTGACCCTTGCCGGCAATCAAGACCACGTCCCCGGCCTTGGCGGCCTTCAAGGCCACGGCAATCGCCGCCGCGCGGTCCGGCTCCACGGTGTATTGCACGCCGCTGGACTTCAAACCCGGCTCGATCTCGGCCAGAATCGCCATTGGGTCCTCGCTGCGGGGATTGTCGCTGGTGGCCACCACAAAGCCGCTGCCCGCTCCCGCCGCCTGCCCCATCCTTGGCCTCTTGGTTCGGTCGCGATCGCCGCCGCAGCCGAACAGCGTAATCACCCTCCCGCCGGATTGCGCCGTCATCTGCCGCGCCAGTGCCGTCAAATTGCGCAGAGCGTCGTCGGTGTGCGCGTAATCCACAATCACCGTGAAAGGCTGCCCGGCATCCACCGGCTGAAAGCGCCCCGGAACCGGATTCAGCCTCGGCACAAACTCCACCAGGTCGGCAAAGGAAACGCCGCGCGCATGGGCCGCTGTCAAAGCGGCCAGCAAGTTGAGGATGTTCACCTCGCCCGCCAGCCGCGAGGTGACTTTGGCCGAACCCACCGGCGTATGCAGGTCGATGGCCGCCCCGCCGGGCGTCAGCGTGTAGCGGGCCGCGCGCCAGTCGCCCGCGCCAATCCCATACGTACGAACCTCCGCGCCGGCCCTCAGAGCCACCTTGACCAGCCGCTCGGCGCGTTCATCCTGTGCGTTGATGACCGCCACGCGCGGCGCAGGATAGACCGTGCCGTCGAACAGCAGCCGCTTGGCCGCGAAGTACTTCTCCATGGTTTCGTGATAGTCCAGGTGGTCGCGCGTCAGGTTGGTAAAGACAGCCACATCGAAGTTCACGCCCGTGGCCCTGCCTTGATCGAGCGCGTGACTCGATACCTCGGTCACCAATTCGGTGGCTCCGCGCGCCACCCCCTCGGCCATCAGCTCGAACAAGTCTCTCGATTCGGGAGTGGTGTGCACGCTGGGGCGCACCTCGCCGGCCACGTGATACTCGATGGTCCCCACCAGCACGGTTTTGCGGGCAGCCGCATTGAGCAGCGCCTCCAGCAGAAACGCCGTGGTGGTCTTGCCGTTGGTGCCGGTGATTCCCGTGGCCGCCAGCTTGCGCTCGGGATGCCCGAAAAATGCCGCAGAAGCCTGCGCCAACGCCCTCCGTCCGTGCTCCACTTCCAGCAAGGGCAAGCCCGCCTGAAAGACCAGCAAATGGTCGAATGTCGGCGCGGAGTCGGTGATGATGCCCAGAGCCCCCGCCTTGATGGCCTTGTCTACAAAGCGGTTGCCGTCGGTCGAGCCGCCCTTCATGGCCACAAAGACCGCGCCCGGCCGCACCTTGCGCGAGTCGTATTCGACGCCCGTCACCGCCTGCTCGGAGTCCCCGCCAGCGCCCACAGCCGCTACTTCTTCAATTAAATCTTTCCAATTCATATCGTCATCCATTGTAGATGGCGGGGCTGGATTCGATTTCGGAAGGATCTAGAGTTACTTGGATTCAACAGCCTGTGCATGCCGGAAAGAGCAGGCCTCCGAGAACGCAAACGTGCGCCATGCGCCAACCCTTCACGGGTACGCCTCCACGAACGCGGCAACTCCATCCAGAAACGACCCGCACCCTTCCGGCCCGCCTTCCTGTTCTGTCGCCAGCAGCGCCGCCAGGGCATCCTTCATGCGGTCGTACTGCTCGCTTGCCTCGTCTTCCTGGCCGAAGAACCGCGTATGCATCATGCAGCCGTAGATGCCGCAGGTGATGGCGAATGGCGCCACCTTGCCATCGCGTTCCAGGGTGATGCGCGCTTCCCGCGGATGCTCTTCGTCGCGCAGGATCACGCCCTCCTCCGACACCTTCTGCCCGAGCGTGCTGCCGTTCTCGAACGGGTACCAGGAACTTTCCGTCATAGGCTCAGATTACCGCATGGCCGTCCTATATCAATGAGCCGGTCTCATCGCCCGCAGCGAACCACAATCTTCGTGCCGGGAGGCACCAGCGTTCCAGCGGCAGGCGCCTGCTCGCGGACCGTCCCGTTGCCGTTGATCTGTACTTCAAGCCCGGCGGCGGCGGCCAGTTCGATCACCTTGCGCATCGACTGGCCAACCAGCGATGGCACCCGCAGCCGCTTGGCCTCGCCGATGGTTACCTCCGGGCCGGTCTGCGATGGCTGCCGGGCGGCAGGCGGCGGTGCAGTCGAGCCGGTTGCTGTCTTGGTGCCAATTTGCGCTTCGTTGGTTTGGGCCGCCGGATTCGCCTGTGCAGCGGGCTGACCGGGCATTCCGCGCAGCGGATCGTCGTTGGGAAGATCGTTGGCAGCGGAATAGAGCGCCTCGATGTTCCCGGTATGCTCCCCGCTATCGTCCTCCACCACCGGGAGGTCCTTCTTGGCGCCGGCGCGCGGCGTACGAACTTCTATATCGTGAGGAACGCCCAGGTATTCCAGTATTTGCTGCGCCACCTCGGTAAAGACCGGCGCGGAAGCCGCGGCGCCGTGGTAATCGCCCTTGGGCGAGTCAATGACCACGGCCACGGCAATTACCGGATTGTTGACCGGCGCAATGCCGGCGAACGA
>Ga0181529_10008373_pt1 | contig 10079 bp, 6 predicted proteins | sample PEATcosm2014_Bin_36_FD_119763 | JGI IMG/M metagenome (GOLD analysis project Ga0181529, IMG submission 119763) | Peatland microbial communities from MTU Mesocosm Facility, Houghton, MI, USA - PEATcosm2014_Bin10_30_metaG | ecosystem: Environmental > Terrestrial > Soil > Wetlands > Peat | place... | reverse complement strand
TGCATACTCGTATCAAGGCGGAAGACTCCGTTTATTGAGATTGGTCCTTGCTCGGAACTCAAGCTCACATTAGCAGAGCTTCCGCCGGTCTTTCCGAAACCTAACTTGGACAAGCCTGGGGCGCACGTAGCCCCTACGAATCAACAGCTTCCCACGGCCAGGTGGTGCTTTCGAACCAGACAGCCGAGTTTGCTTATGCTCAGATCGCTGGTTTAACTCGATGTAGCACACGATTAGCCATCTCCGGCTGCTGTCTGGGACCAGTATCAGCCCTATACCAAAGGTACTATTGATCGCTGGAAAGGACAGCGTTATATGCATCTAAAGTGTTTACCCTCAAAATTTTCCGGCTGCAAATCGGTAATTCTCGGTTAAAGTAGTTCTTAGGGCCAAAGATGCAGATATCGGCTGGCTACAATTCGAAATCGCAGGTGCTGGAGCTTGCGCGGATCTTGCTCATGCATGGCGATCTCGCACCCAGGCTGACAATACAAACCATTCTCCAGGCAAGCGGTTATGCAGTGGACGCGGCCGCCACGCCGGCCGAGGCGTTGGCCAAGCTCGACGAGGGAGAATACGACTTGGTGCTGAGCGATGGAGAAGGCGGTTCCAATGCCGCCGGCCGCAATTTGCTGGCCTATGCTCGCGTCAAGGACTATCACCCTGCTACGGCCTTCATCACTTCCGGCCATACCGAGCCCAAGGGCGGATACCAGTCGGCGGATTCCGAAGTTTCGATTTACACGGAGAACCTGCCAGCACTGCTGGGCGACGTGGCCGAGTTGATCGGCGTTCGTGCCAGCCGGCGCCACCGCCTTCTGCGGATGGCCGTATAGCTCTGGCACACGGTTCAACGAATACTTTCGAAAGAGCAAGGCAAATTTAAGAAAAATAGCCTTATAGGCATTGGACATACTAATCAAGTCCCCGCCTGGGTTCAACAACCCTCCTTGGCAAATCCCGCTAACCAATTGAAAAATGGTCGAGCGGACGCACCGCCGCCGGATTCATTTTCGTTGTATATCAAGTAACTCTTTCACGAACGCGACACAAGTGAAAGAAAAAGGGCCAGATAGATACCTACCTATCCGGCCCACCTCGTCCGAAGAAAACTCTTGTTTACCGACGGCCCCCGCCCCCACCCGACGAGACGGCACCACTGACGGCTCCTCCGCCACGGCTGGATGCTCCGCTGAAACTGCCGCTCGAAGTGCCGACCAAGCTGGATGTCGCAACCGACCCGATTGATCCGCTGTTGGCAAAACTGCCGTATCCCGACGACGGTGCACCGTAACTATGCGCTGCGGTTATGCCGCCGCGGAACCCAGGCGTGTGAAAGCCGTTGACTGCCAGCGTCAGCGAATGCCGTTCCAGCAGAGTCACCGGGCCCCCTAACGGACCGCGTATGGGAGGACGTTTGACGACCGGGCCAGCGGTGGGCGAGCTTTGGACCGGCGACGGGCCCACATAAGGATAGCCATAAGGGCTATACATCATTCCGCTTAAAGGCATGAACGTGTACATGCCGTACCAGCAGTTATACGACCAGAAACCGGACCCCGGGTAGGCGCTGTATGGATTGGCAAAGCTCCACAGGGAGCCGGAATAGCCGAACCCAGGCATCATCATATTGCCGTAACTGGAGCAACCCGTCAGCGGCGTTCCCAACCCGACGGAGTAGCCCGCGTTATAGACACCTCCGGCCGAGTTGAACGCATTGGCGCTAGCCGTGTTCGCCATCGACATGAGCTCACCCCGGCGATGGCTCCAATGGTCGAGCGCATCGGTGTCCGCCGCGCTGAGCTTCTCCACGGCGGCCGTGGTTCCGCTGATGGCGCACATCCTACCCGCGCCCACCAGCGTGGTTTCCGCTCCCGCCAGCACCGCGGCTTCGCCCTTGAACACCTTTACCTGCGCCGGGTCGAAATTAAATCGGTAGATGCCGGTTTTGGGCAGCGACACGGCGGCGGCGTTAACCACCACGGTGACGCTGGTGCCCTTGTCCATCAGGCCCGCCTCGACAACCGCCGAGCCACCCAGCAGCTCCAGGCGCGTATCGATGAGCCGGTTAGTGATCATCTTGAGGCTGGCATGATCGCCCAGGCGGAGCGTGATACCCGGCGTGAGCAGCACCTCCGCGCGCCCGTCCCCGGTTCGCAGCACGCTTCCTTCCTTGATGGCCGCATAATGGGTAACCGACGATTCCACGGGCTGCCCGTCCAACTGCACCTGGCCTTCCGTGAAATTGACCGTGCCGGACTTGGCGGAAACCACGTACTGCGCCAGGCCGGAGTTAGCGGTGAGGGCCAGCAGTGCGCCGGCCATGAGTACGACCCCAATCGGTTTCATCGTTCACCTCGCTTAATTACAGTGTGACTCGATTGGCCAGGAAGTCAATGGCTCGCCACTAGCTATTTAGAGCCAGCGGACGCGGTTTACTCGTGCAACACGGGCCGGCCGGGTCAGTCCAACGGGCGATCCCCTGCCCCGCCGACGAGTGCGCCGTATTACCATCTTCGTTTGGCACTGCCGAATCCCAGAGTTTCGATCCTCGTCCCGGTTTACAACGAGGCCGAGTACCTGCCAGCGCTCATCGCGCGCCTGCTGGCAGTGCCGCTGTGGCAGGAGGTTCCGGTCGAGGTCGTTGCCGTCGACGACGGTTCCACCGATGAATCGGCCGAAGTTTTGGACGATCTGGCGCGCCAGCACCCAGGTGTGATTCAGCTCATTCGCCACGTCCGCAACCGTGGCAAGGGCGCGGCCATCCGCACCGCCATCGAACACGCCGCGGGAGAATTCGCGGTTATCCAGGATAGCGACCTGGAATACAATCCGCTTGACTTGCCCCGCGTGCTCTCCCCGCTGCTGGAGGGCCACGCCGACGCCGTCTTCGGTTCGCGTTTCGCCAGTTCCGGCGAGCGCCGCGTGATGTACTTCTGGCATGCGCTGGCCAACCATTTTCTGACCACCGTGGGCAACGCCGTCGCCGATTTGAATCTCACCGACATGGAAACCGGCTACAAGGCCTTCCGATTGTCGCTGGTGCGTTCGATCCCGCTGCGTTCGAACCGCTTCGGCTTCGATCCGGAAATCACCGTCAAACTCGCCCAGCGCCACGTGGCCCTGTATGAGGTTCCCATCACCTACCGCGGACGCACCTATGAGGAGGGCAAGAAGATCGGCGCCGCGGACGCCGTGTGGGCGTTGTGTACGGTGCTGTGGTACGGCCTGCGGCGCGACATTTATTGCGACGGCGGCGCCGGCATGCTGGACGCGCTTTCGCAAACCCCGCGTTTCAACCGCTGGATGGCCGATACCATCCGCCCGTGGGTGGGGGCGCGCGTACTCGAGATTGGCGCCGGCATGGGCAACCTCTCGCGTCACCTGGCCCCACGCCGCCGGCTCTACATCGCCAGCGATATCGATGCCGAACACCTGGCCCGGCTGCGCGTGCGTTTCCAACTCCGCCCCAACGTGAAGCTGATGCGGTGCGACCTCGGCGTGCCAGCGGACTTCGTCCCGCTCGCCGAGCAGGCAGACACCGTGATCTGCCTCAACGTGCTGGAACATATCGAGGACGACGCGACCGGCTTGGCCAACATCGCCAGCGCGCTGGTGCCCGGCGGCGTCGCTATCGTACTGGTGCCGCAAGACCAAGCCATCTATGGCACGCTCGACAAGGAACTCGGTCACTACCGGCGTTACAGCGAAGCCGAGCTGCGCACCCGGATGGAAGCCGCCGGTCTGGCCGTCGAGCGCGTGCTTCACTTCAATCGCATTAGCCGCCCCGGCTGGTGGTTCAGCGGATGCGTCCTTAAGCGCCGCGGCTTGAGCCGCCCCATGCTATGGGCCTTCGACCGCCTGGTCTGGTTCTGGCGCCTGATCGACCGCATCCTCCCCTGGCCCGCCGTAAGTGTGATCGGCATCGCCCGCAAGCGCGAGAGTGGGACTTGTGCGCACACGTCCCTTTTACAATAGTGGAACGACACTGCGGTGCTAACGATCGCCACCGACTAAACTTGCGTAAATCTGGAGAGCCTCTGCCATTGGAGGAATGGTAGCGATACCCAGGCCGATGTTCTTAGATGATTTTTTGGGGGGGTCTGCCCCCGTTGTTGGCGTAGAGCCGAAAAAGGTTGGTCGGGGCGAGTGGATTCGAACCACCGACCTCCTGGTCCCGAACCTGATGAAAACATTTTCGCGAAGCTGCTGAAAAAAGAAGCGCTTATAACTTCAACCAGATAAAGAGGTTCTGTTGAAGCTTGCTGAAGCCGGGTGTTCCTTGTTGAATCTGGATGCTCGCACCTACCACAAAATCATCTACATTTTAAGACATGTAAATCCGAAATATCGCCGAACCATACATTAATCTGGGAATTCTGTGCGGATGAACGCGACTCCGGGACCGGTCTGAAAGCATATCCTCGATAGCTTATTCACATATTAGTGGAAGTCCCGGCTGTGAATTGCCAGCGTTGCGGTATCGGAGCTCAGCGTATTGAGATCGTTGGTCCAGTCCCACACCTGGTTTGCCACGACGTGCAAAACCTGTCCTTCACGCTGCACCAAGCCTTGGCAGCCGAGCAACTTCGCGAGGTGAACTGCCCGCCGGCATCTTTCGTGGACGTGCTTCCAGACGATCAAGTTGATTGCGCCGGTTTCGTCTTCGAGAGTCACAAAAACGGTGTTCTTCGCCGTCATCGGCTGCTGCCGGCACAGAACCAATCCGGCCACGGTGACCACTTTCCCGTTGGAAGTGCGCTCCAGTTGCTCCGCTGTAATAACACGCCGCACCCGCAAGCCGGCCCGCAGAAAGACGAGAGGATGCTCGCGCAACGTCAGCCCCGTCGCCTGATAGTCCTTGACCACTTCTTGGCTGGGCGTCATGGGCGGCAGATCCGTCGCGGGATCGTCGAACGAATCCACCTCGGCGTGTTGGAGTAGCGGTGGTATGCGGCCAGCGAGCGCGCTCGCCTTCCACAGCGACTGCCGCCGGCTGAGCCGCATCGATCCAAACGCATCGGCCTGCGCCAGATGGTCGAGCACGGTGCGTCCACAGCCGGTGCGCCGGGCGATCTCGTCCGGCGAGCGATAACCCGCACCGCGCGCCGCAACAAGCGCCTGCGCGTTGCGTTCGGCAAGTCCCGCCACCATCCGCAACCCCAGCCGTACAGCGTGAAGCGGCGCGCCCTCGGCGCTTTCCAGCGTGCAATCCCAGCTACTCCAATTCACGTCGATGGGACGGATTTCGACACCGTGCCGGCGCGCATCCTGCACCAGTTGTGCCGGCGCATAGAAACCCATCGGCTGGCTGTTCAGTAACGCGGCGCAGAACACGTCCGCGTAATGGCACTTCAACCACGCCGAAACATAAACGAGGTTGGCGAAGGAGATGGCATGCGATTCCGGAAAACCGTACGTGCCGAAGCCCTCGATCTGACTGAAGCAGCGCTCAGCGAACTCCTGCGGATAGCCGTTGGCCAACATGCCGCGGACGAACCGTTCGCGAAAAGTAGTAATGGTACCTATGTGGCGAAAAGTGGCGAGCGAGCGGCGCAACTGGTCTGCTTCCGTCGGAGTGAACCCCGCGCCGATGATGGCGATCTGCATCGCCTGCTCTTGAAACAGCGGCACGCCGAGCGTCTTCTTGAGAACTGCTTCCAGCGCCGGACTCGGATAGACGACGGGCTCTTTGCCCTCGCGGCGGCGCAGATACGGGTGCACCATGTCACCTTGAATTGGGCCGGGGCGCACGATGGCCACTTCGATCACCAGATCGTAGAAGGTTTCCGGCTTGAGCCGGGGCAACATGCTCTGCTGCGCGCGGCTCTCCACCTGAAAGACACCCATGGAGTCGGCCTGTTGCAGCATCTTGTAAACCGCCGCGTCGTCGTGCGGAACCGTGGCCAGCGTGAGTTTGCGGCCATAGTGCCGCTCCAGCAACTCGAATGCGCGGCGGATGGCGGAAAGCATACCGAGCGCGAGGATGTCCACCTTCATCATGCCCAACTCGTCCAGGTCGTCTTTTTCCCACTGGATGACAGTGCGGTCTTCCATCGTTGCGTTCTCTATGGGAACGAGTTCATCGAGACGGCCTTGCGATATGACAAATCCACCAACATGCTGCGACAAGTGCCGCGGAAAGCCAACGAGCATCCTGGTGAGATGCAACGTCTGCCGCAGGCGCCGGTCCGCGGGATCGAGGCCGGCTTCGCGCACAGACTCCTCCGCTACTCCCGCATTGCTCCAGCCCCACACAGATCCGGCGAGTGCGCCGGTTACGTCTTTGGAGAGCCCCAGCACCTTTCCCACTTCGCGCACCGCTCGCCGCGTGCGATAGTGCACCACGGTAGCAGTCAGCCCCGCGCGATCACGGCCGTATTTTTCGTAGATGTGTTGAATCACCTCTTCACGGCGGTCGTGTTCAAAATCGACATCGATATCCGGCGGTTCGTCGCGCGCGGCGGAGATGAAGCGCTCGAACAATAATCCGCGCGCCACCGGGTCCACTTGCGTGATGTCCAGGCAGTAGCAGATCACCGAATTTGCCGCCGAGCCGCGTCCCTGATGCAGAATCCCCTTGCTCGCGGCGAATTTCACAATCTCGTGGACCGTTAGAAAGTATGGTGCGTACTCGCGTTCTTCGATCAACCGTAACTCGTGCCGAATCTGCTTGCTGACGGCCTCGGGAATTCCGTTCGGAAAGCGCCAGGCTGCGCCGGCCCACGTGCGCCGCCGCAAATCTTCAAAGGCCGACACGCCCGGTTCGACAATCTCCTCGGGATATTCGTAGCGAAGATCGTCGAGCGAGAAGCGGCAGGCATCGGCGATTTCGAGCGTGGCCGCAAGCGCATCGGGCCAAGCCGCGAAAAGCTCGTGCATCTGCCGCGGCGATTTCAAATCGCGCTCCGCATTCGCCAGCAAACGGAAGCCCGCCTCTTCGAGCGTGCAGCCTTCGCGAATGCAGGTGAGCACGTCCTGTAGAGGCTTGCGCGCGCCCGCATGGTAGAGCGCGTCGTTGGTCGCCACAGTGGGCAGGCCAACCGCGTGCGCGAATTCGGCGACGGTTTGAATCCACTGCTGGTCATCGCCCCGGCAGGAATGGGTCAGCGCGAGATGAAGCTGCTTCGGAAACAGAGCGGCACAAGCCCGGATGTGGGCTATAGCTGCTTCATTCAGCACAGCGGGAAACGGCAGAATGAAACGCTGGCCTTCGGAATGCTCAGCCACATCCGCCAGGCTCAGTTCGCACTCGCCCTTCATTGCGCGGCGTTTTCCAAGCGTCAGCAGCCGCGTCAGACGCCCGTATGCTGCTCTGTCCGTGGGGTAGCACAGCACACTTTCGCCGTTAGTTAGGTCCAGCCGGCAACCGGCGATGAAGTGCGTACGTGCATCGTGAGTCTTCTTCAGAAAGCTGTGCGCGAGCACAATGCCGGAGAGCGTATTACGGTCCGTCAGGGCGATGGCCGCCAAGTTGACCGCCGCCGCCGCTGCCATCAGTTCCTGCGGATGCGAAGCGCCGCACAAGAAGCTGAAGTTCGACGAAGCCTGCAACTCGGCGTAGGCACGCATTGCGGTCATGGAAGTTGCCCATGCAGGTACCAGCGTTCCCCGGGTTCTGCGCGCCGCGTTTCACGAAAGATCCAGAAGCGCGCGCCCTGCTCATCTTCAATGCGGTAGTAGTCGCGTGTGGTCCAGGCGGCGGGCCGCTCACGCCACCATTCGGGTGTGAGCCGCTCCGGCCCTTCGGCGCGCACAATGCGGTGCAGCCGTTGGCCGATGCGAATCCGCACCGGACACTTGCCGGGAATGATCTCAGCAGCCTCGATAAGGACCGGTGGTTCGATCAAACGCACTGGGCGGATGCGATACGTGGGCCACTCGGCATTTGGCGCTGACGCCATAGTCACCGGAACAAATTCGGTGGAGGACTCAGGTAACAGGCTGGGGCGAATCCGAAACCGGCACACATGATCGAAACCCAGGCGCAGGCCGATCCGGTCCAGCAGTTCGTCGAGCGAGGTGTCTTCCTCGACACTCTTCCCGCACTGGGGCAGCGCCATTTGCACGGGTGCAATAGTTTCCACTTCGGCAACACGCAGCGTGGCCACCTCGATGCCGAAGCCGACGTCGAGCGTGTTCATCTTTTCCGAAAACAGGCGCATAAGATGCGTGAGGGACCGCGCCGATTTTGAAGTGCGCACTTGCAGGTATGCTGCGCTGCCGTCCACGCGATGGCACACCAGGTCGAATCGGCGAGCACCGCGCCGTTCTTTTTCCAGGCGCGTGCAGAGCGTTGTGAGCAATTCCAATATGGCCTGCTCGACGGCAGTTGTGGTTCCAATCGGTTCGGCAAAACTGAGTGCGGCGCGATACGGCGCGGGCGCGCGATAGGGAGTGATCGATTCCGCCGCGAGTCCCATCGCCTGATCCAGGCGCAACAGCAGGGTGGGCCCGTAGCGAGCCGTCAGGGAATCGCGCGGAACCCGGCGCATGAGGCCAATGGTCGTGAGGCCGCCCCGGCCCAGTTCAACGGCGATTTCAGCCGGTATGCGCAACGCCCGGACCGGCAGCGGATCGAGGGCAGCGGGCAATTCTTCCTGGGCAACAATCGCCTGCTTGCTGTAGCGTGCCAGCGCCCACGCAGCAGCCGCGGTATCCGCAATCGCGCCGCGAACGCGGAACTTCATTGCGCGAAGCTCCGCTCGGATCTCATCGAGCAGATCCGCCTCGCCGCCGAACAAATGCGCACAGCCGGTGATATCGAGCACGATCCCATCGGCGCCATCGCGCGCCGCCAACGGTGAATAACGGCCGCACCACTCGACCAGGTGCTGCTTCAATCGTTCATCGGCTTCCGGATTGTCCAGCACAATGTGAAGCGTGGGCAGCAACGCGCGGGCATCGGCGAGGCGCGTGCCGGGACGGACACCAGCTTCGCGCGCCGGACCGTTCGCGGCCGCGATGCAGAGGTGGCCACGATCTTCCCACACCACCGCAAACGGAGCCGCGGCACGCAGCGGATCTTGGCGCTCCAGGCGATCCACCATCAACCGCGAAAAAAACAGACACAGAAACCGCCGCTGCATCTCACACCGCCAGTCTGTTTGCCGTGGCAAGAGCCGTCCGTTGCAACGGTCTGGAAGGTGGCCTATGTTCCAACCGTTCCTCTCGCCATGCAGCAGTCCACTGCGCTGGCCGTCCGCCCCGGCAGTAAACAAGATCGATGGCCCAGTGGGGCTCACCGAACGTCGCGCCGAACGGGGCCGGAATGGAAGTAATTTGCCAACGTGTGACTACGGATGCAATGGAGGGTTTAGGCGCGGTATCGGTCAGGAGGAAGCCAGTGGCGCCGCTACCCTCTGCGGCGAGCTGCCAACGGCGGCACAAGGCCAGATCCGCAGATTTCACTGGCGCCAGTACCACGCTCACCTTCGAACAGCGCAAAGCCTCCAATACGGTCCAGGCCAGATCCAGCGAATTCCGCGCGACGACATGGATCCACTGCTCCGGCGGTACCCGGTACGGCAGTAGACCCAGCGAATGAAAGCTGGCATCGGGAGCAACATATACCTTCTGCCCGCTCGGATCTGGAATGCGCACCGATAGCAGGGATGCAAACGCAATGCCGTTGGCCAAACCGGGACTCTGCGCTTCATGGACACAGCCCAACGGCAGTCCATGGAACGGTAGCTCCAAGTCGATTTCCTTGGAGACGGAGATTGTTCGAGCAAACCGCCGTTCCATCGAGATGACCGGCCGAATCGTTAGACTGGCCGCTCGATCCGGCACGGACCTCTGCTCGACCGGAAGCGTGTTCCCCATGGCAAATCCAGGATATCATTTTATTCGCCTTTTGTTCGCCATTGGCGCGTGATCTGTCGCTGATCGGCACGTGAACACAAGCCCGAACCTTGGCAAGGATTTTTCTGAAGCTGGTGGTGAAAACCCAGATGTGTTAGCGCCGGAATAAAACGGCGCCACTTTGGCCGGTTTTGGTGCTGCCAAAAGCGGCGTCGGGAGCCGGCGGGCACACGCCGGCGCCAACCGCCGGAGTGCCGAGCAGCCGTGGGGCGAGT
>Ga0181529_10008372_pt1 | contig 10079 bp, 8 predicted proteins | sample PEATcosm2014_Bin_36_FD_119763 | JGI IMG/M metagenome (GOLD analysis project Ga0181529, IMG submission 119763) | Peatland microbial communities from MTU Mesocosm Facility, Houghton, MI, USA - PEATcosm2014_Bin10_30_metaG | ecosystem: Environmental > Terrestrial > Soil > Wetlands > Peat | place... | reverse complement strand
CGGCCGAGCGCTCCCTGGCGCGCAAATGAGGGCGGATTTCGGGCGCCCAGATCCGCCTGAGAGCCGAAATGACCGGCCGTAGCTCCTTCGGGTATACTCCTCTCACGACAGGACGAGAGAGGGCAAATGGGAATCGCCGGCACGGCGGCCAACCTGACGCCGGAGGCGCCTTCGGGCGGCCGATACGCCCCGCGCGGCGCACTGGCAGGCATCTGCCTCACCGTCAAGTTCCTTTACGGCTTCTATTTCAGCGCGATAGGCGTGCTGTTTCATGCCATCGGCTTATCCTTCCGATTGGGCACGGCAGTCGAGGGCGCGCTGTTCCCTGCGTCGTTCGGCAGCTACGTCTGCGGAGTCCTGCTCTTCGGCTCGCTCTCCGACCGTTTCGCGCGCAAATGGATGATAATGATCGGCATCGCGATCTACGTTGCCGGCCTGATCGCCTTTGCCGTCGCGGGCACCTTCCCGGCAGCGCTGCTCGCCTCCGTTCTGATCGGCGGCGGCTGCGGCGGTATGGAGGCGGTCGCGAGCGCGCTGGCGGCAAATCTCTTTCCCGAGCGCAGCGCGTCTATGATCACCTTGCTGCAGGTTGCATACGGAACGGGATCGCTGTCGAGCCTGCTCATCGTCGACAGCGTGCTGAGGCATGGCTGGAGCTGGCGGCCGATCTTCCTTGCGCTGGCGGCGGCGAACGTCGCGCTCTTTCTCCTGCTCGGCCTTCTGCGCGTACCTCCGACGGGCCGCAGCTCCTCCGGCCTGAGCGTGGCCGCCCTGCTTACCGTGGCGCGGCAGCGGGTCTTCTGGCTCCTATGCCTCGCGGAGGCGCTCTACGTCGGATCGGAATCCGGCTATTACCAATTGATGCCCACCTACTTCAGGCATGAGCTGACCGACGGAGCTCGCCTGGTGCGGTGGATCGCGGTGTTCTGGATCGCAATGACGGCAGGGCGCCTGATTGCCGCGCCGATCGCAGACCGCTTCCGTTACACGCGGTTCGCCGCCGCCCTCGCCCTCGCGGCAGCCATCGCCTCCGCGCTGACGGTGGCCTGCAGAGCGCCGGGCATGATAATCCTCTGCGTAGCCCTGACCGGCCTGAGCATGTCCGCCATCTTCGGCCTGCTTCTTGCCGAGGCAAACAAGCGCTTCTCAAATCTCACCGGCACGGTCATCGGCGCGGTGATCGCCTCGGGCGGAGTGGGCGGATCGACGGTCCCCTGGCTCATGGTGGCGCTGGCGACGCCCTACGGCTGGCGCTGCGCCCTGTCCATCGTCCCGGCGATCAGCGTGGCCGTCGTCGGTTTCAATCTCATAATCACTCGGATCCCGCGCGAAAGTTGAGCCGCGGGCTCCTGCCGTATCCTGCAGGGACGTAGCATGCCGAGGCTGATGGCGCTCGACGTGAGCGAAAAGAGAATAGGGATCGCCCTCACGGACGAATCCGGCGCGATCGTCACGCCCCACTCCACGCTGGTCCGGCAGCCCGGCCGGCGTCGGGACATGGCCGCGCTGCGCAGCCTGATCGCAGAATATAATGTATCCGAGATCGTCGTGGGATTGCCGATCAGGATGGGCGGCGAGCATGGCGCGCAGGCGGCGAAGATCGAGGCGTTCGTGCGGGATCTTCGCGGCAGCGTCCGGATTCCTATCGAGCTCGAGGACGAACGGCTGACCACCGCAGAGGCGAAGGAGATGCTCGCAGTGCTCTCATCGCCTCGTCGCCGGGACGAGACGAAGCTGGATGCATTCGCCGCCGCATTGATTCTGGAGAGCTATCTCGGCCGGCGGAGCGCCGGAATCGCGGCCGGCCCATCCGGAGCGGACGGAGAGACAGAATCCGAAAAGGGATAGAGCGACGCCGGAAGCCGGCAGGACGAACGATGCGGATAGATCAATAGTAAGAGACAGTATATAGCGGACCTCCGGAAATCCGCTTAATGGAGAGTATAGTGGCGCGTACGGAGCGCGGAACGAGAGGAGACTACAGGACAAGGCAGAGGGCGCGAAACCGCGGCCGGATCCGCCGTCTGGTGCGGGCAGGCCTCGTCCTGCTGCTCGTCGCAGTCTGCGCGGCGGCTGTCTGCGGATCGCTGTTCCTGCCGGTGTCGTCGGTATACCGGCCCGTTCAGGTGCGCATCCCCCGCAGCGCGACCGCCTCGCGGATCGCAGCGCTGCTCCATCGCCATCGCATCATCCGGTCGGCCTGGGCCTACGACATATATCTTCACGTCCTGCGCCGCGGAGACAGGTTCAGGGCGGGGCTCTACACGCTGTCGCCCAACATGACGCTGGCGCAGATAACTACCGATCTCGAAAACGGCGGAACTCGGGACGACCGCATCCGCGTCACCATTCCGGAGGGCTACACGCTGCCGCAGATCGCCGCCGCGCTGGAGGAAAAAGGCGTAACGAAGGCCTCCGCTTTCATGAAACTGGCCCACAATCCCGCAGCCTTCTCGGACGTGCCTCTGGACTTCCCGATGCCGCATCGCACGCTGGAGGGATACCTGTTTCCGGACACCTATCCGTTCGACCCATCGACGCCTCCTGAGAAGGTGATCCGGACCATGCTCTTGAACTTTTCCTCGCGATTCGTTCGTCCCTATCAGCACGACATAGGGGCAAGCGGTCGCAATGTACACGAAATTGTTACGCTGGCGTCGCTTGTCGAGCGCGAGGCGCTGATCCCGGCAGATAGGGCGCGCATCGCCGGGGTCCTTGACAATCGATTGAGACGAGGAATCCCGCTCGCCGTGGACGCTACGGTGCTCTACGCCCTTGGCCATCACAAAGACCGCGTGCTGTACGCCGATCTCAAGGTCAATTCGCCGTACAACACCTACAAGCACAAGGGATTGCCTCCCGGTCCGATCGCCAGTCCCGGCCTCGCATCGCTGGAGGCGGCGCTCCACCCGGAGAAGAACGACTACCTCTTTTACGTGGCCATGCCGAACGGAGCGCACGTCTTCTCTGCCACCGCCAGGGAGCACGAGGCGGCGAAGAGCCAGGCGCGCGCAGAGAGACAGCGGCCGGGCGGAAACGCGAATCCGCGAGGATGAGCGGCCGCATCCAGAAAAGCGCGGCGGAGCAAGCGCACGTGGCTGAGGCAGAGCAGAGAGAGGACGCGGATAGGACGGCAATGCGGCCGCCGGAGGGCGCGTCGCCGGGCCATCCCGAGCGGGCCGGCGCGCTGGCCTTCTGTCCACACAGGATGGTGGACGCCGTCACGCAGATCGCGCCGGAAGAGCTCAAAGGGCGCGGGATCGAGGGATTGATTCTCGATCTCGACAACACGCTCGTTCTCTGGCGTAAGGAGGAGATGACGGAGGAGGTGCTCGCATGGCTGCAGGCGCTTCAGCAGACCGGCATCCAGCTCTGCATCCTCTCCAACTCGCTCTTCGGCAAACGCTCCGCCCGAATGGCGGAAAGGCTTGGATGCCACTGTGTCCGGGGCGCGCGCAAGCCGGGAAGGCGCGGATTCCTCAGGGCGATGGCCGAGATGAAGACCTCGCCGGCACGCACGGCCATCGTCGGCGATCAGATGTTTACGGACATCCTGGGCGGAAACCGCAGCGGAATATACACCATCATGGTGAGGCCGCTGCATAGAAGGGAGTTTATCTACACGAAGTTCGTGAGCCGGCCGCCGGAGCGGCTCCTGCTGCGATGGTTCCGCAAGCGGGGACACATTTGAGGCAGATCCTGTTAATCGCGCAGCTTCCAATGTTGCATAACGCGCCGCTCGCCGGTATAACATAGCAATCCATAGACGCCGGCCCCGCCGCGCGCCGTCCCTTTATCCTTCCGGCGCGATCGGGCGCCGCAGCCGAGATTGGTCCTTGCCGGTGTAAGCCGCTGCCGGCATTTGCAACGTAGATCGGGACCGGGGAACAATCCCGATGAACAAAATGTCATACCTTCGTCTGTTAACATGTCCTTCATAGGCGGTAACACTCGCGTAGTCGGTGTGTTCGGCTTCCCCATCGAACACAGTTTGTCTCCGGCAATGCATAACGCGGCATTTGCCGCGCTCCAGCTCTCATACATCTATGTTCCGTTTGCAGTCCGGCCGGGATCCATCGGTCCCGCCATCCGAAGTCTAGAGCCGTTGGGAATCGTCGGGGTGAACCTCACGATCCCGCACAAACAGAGCGTACTGCCGTTCTTGGACGAGATCACACCCGAGGCCCGGGAAGTGGGCGCCGTAAACACGGTGCACTGCCTGGAGGGCCGGCTGCTCGGAGACAACACCGACGGCCGCGGCTTTTTCGAGCCGCTGAGGGAGATGGGTGTGACCGTCGCCGGCGCATGCTCCGTGGTGCTTGGCTCGGGCGGCGCCGCACGCTCCGTGGCGTTTCGGCTGGCGCGAGAAGGGGCGCGCGTGACTCTCGTCAACCGTACGGAGGAGCGCGCGCGGAAGCTCGCTGCAGACGTGGCGCTCGCGCTGCCGGCATCGCCGCCGGTGACGTACCTGCCTATGGACGCGTCCGAGGCGCTCGCGGAGGCGATCTCGCACTCGACGCTGCTCGTCCAAACAACTCGCGTCGGGATGTTCCCGGAGCAGGATGCCGTTCCGCCCGTGCCCGCTGAGGCGCTGCATCCGCGCCTGCTCGTATACGACCTGATCTACAATCCGGTGGAGACCGGACTGCTGAAATTGGCGCGCGAGAGGGGCTGCCGCACTCTCACAGGCGTTAAGATGCTGGTCTATCAGGGCGCCGCCGCCTTCGAGCGCTGGACAGGAGTGTGGCCTCCGACCGATATTATGGAAGAGGCAGTGCTCGCCGGCCTCAGGGCGAAATCGTGAGACCGGTTGGCCGCCCTGTTGCCGACCGGATAGGCTTATGCTATAATCGGGCGACTATGCGGGCCCTCCGGGGCTCGACGCGCCGGCAACGTCGCCCTTAGTTCTTTTGACGGAAGCTTGGAGACAGCGTTATGGCAATGGCCCGAAAAAGCCTGGGCGACTACATGCTGGAGAAGGGCTACATCTCTCCGTCCGAGCTGGAAGAGGCACGGAAAGCCCAGCAGGCAACGCATGGCGACCTGGCCAAAATCCTCATCGACCAGGGGCTTAACCCTGCCCACGTCTACGAGGCGAAGGCGCAGGAGATGCAGGTAGCCTTCGTCGACCTCAGCGTCTACAAGCCCGACCCGAGCGCCATCAACGTCGTTCCCGAACACGTCGCCAAACGCCACAACGTCCTGCCAGTCAAAAAAGACAACAATACGCTCTACGTCGCGATGGCCGACACCAACAACCTCACGGCCACCGACGACCTGCGCCTTGTCTCCCGCTGCCAGGTGCGCGGCGTCCTCGCCGTTCCAGACCATATCGAAGAGGCTATCGCCCGCAACTACGGCGGCACCATGGTCGAAGGCACCGCCAAAGGCGGCATGAACCCGCTGCGCGGCGGAAACGGCGCCGAGCTCATGGCCAGCGACCTCAAGTCCGACATGGCGGAGGTCATGGCCCAGTACGGCTCCCGCGGAGACGCCGCCAAGGAAGACGACGATTCGGTCATCTCCGGCGCCGAGGAGGCCCCGATCGTCCGCCTGGCCAACACGATCATCCAGCAGGCCGTAAAGGAGCGCGCTTCCGATATCCATCTTGAGCCGGATCGGAAAGGCGTTCGCGTCCGGTATCGCATCGACGGCGTCCTGCACGAAACGATGACGATGCCGACCTACATCAAGATGCCGCTCACCGCCCGCTACAAGATCATGTCGGAGATGAACATAGCGGAGCGCAGAGTTCCACAGGACGGCCGCATCGGCATCAAGTACGAAAACAAAGATTACGATCTCCGCGTCTCCTGCCTCCCAAATCTCCACGGCGAAAAGATCGTCATGCGCATCCTCGACAAGAGCAGCGTCATGATCGGTCTGAACAAACTGGGGTTCACGCCCGAAGTGCAGGCGCAACTCGAGGAGCTTGCAACACAGCCGAACGGAATGATCCTCTCCACCGGCCCGACCGGCTCCGGAAAGACCACCACGCAGTACTCCCTGCTCAACAAGCTCAACAGCGTGACGGTCAACATCCTGACGGTCGAAGACCCGTGCGAGTATCAGCTTAGCGGCGTAACGCAGGTTCAGGTGAACAAGAAGGCCGGCCTGACGTTTGGAAACGCACTCCGCTCCTTCCTCCGCCAGGACCCGGACATCATCATGGTCGGCGAGATGCGCGACCTGGAGACGGCGGAGATCGCCATCGAGTCGGCGCTTACCGGCCACCTCGTCCTCTCCACGCTGCACACCAACGACGCCCCCTCCGCCACCATCCGAATGATCGACATGGGCGTCGAGCCGTTCCTTATCTCCGCAACCGTCATCGGCGTGCTTGCCCAGCGCCTCGGCCGCAAGATCTGCAAGAACTGCAAAGAGTTCTATGAGGTGGATGCCGGCGATCTGCGCAGGTTCGGCTTCCGTCCGGAGGACCCGACCCAGAAAGTGCAGCTTGCGCGCGGCAGGGGCTGCGAGATGTGCCGCCAGACAGGCTACCATGGCCGCATCGGCTTCTATGAACTGATGCGCTTGAACGCCGAGATCGCAGAAATGGTCGTTCGCCGCGCTCCGCTCTCCGATATCAAAGAGGCCGCAAAGGCCAACGGTATGCACGAGCTCCGCGAGGACGGACTCATCAAAGTTCTGGACTGCCTCACCACGCCGGAAGAGGTGATGCGCGTCGTCTTCACAGCAGGCTTCTAAGCTCCCGCGCAGGCCCTCGACCCGCACGATCGGGCGCGAACCCACCTGCTCCGGGCGTATAATGAGACTGTCAACCGTTTGACCGACGATCAGGTGCTGCAACCAGAAGGCCGTCCTGAGAACCCTCCAGGAGGCCATCGCCAACCTACGAAGCGAGAACTCGACGCCTTAGCTCCCCATCTTCCGGAACCGGGAGAGGAGGGCGGGGAATGAGGGCCCCAGGAGGAAGAGCCGTGTCCGACATTCAGTTTCCGGGTCAGCCGCCCGCCGCGGGACCGCAGCAGGGCGGCTATAACCCGATGACCGGTCAAGCCACAGCCGGCGGCGTTACAGCGCCCGCTACGGTAGCCTCGGCGCGGCCCGCGCAGCTCGACGATACACACATCGACGATCTGCTCCGGGCCATGCACGAGAAGGGATCGTCCGACCTCCACCTCGCCGTCGGTATTCCCCCGATCATCCGCGTCGACGGCGCGCTCCTGCCGCTTCCCTGGGATAAGGTGAGCCCGCAGGACTCGCAGAGGCTCATCTACGATATCCTCACGGACGAGCAGATCCAGCGGTTTGAGACCGATCTGGAGCTGGACTTCTCCTATCAGCTCGCCCGTATCGCCCGGTTCCGCGTAAACGTCTTCCGCGATCGCGGCAACGTCGCCACGGCCTTCCGGCAGATCCCGCAGCGCATCCCGACCGTCCGCGAGCTGGGCCTTCCTCCCATCCTGGAGGAGCTCACCCGCCTGCCGCGCGGCCTCATCCTGGTTACCGGCCCCACCGGCTCCGGAAAATCCACCTCGCTCGCCGCGATGATCAATCAGATCAATACCGAGCGGAGCATGCACATCATCACGATCGAGGACCCGATCGAGTATCTGCATCAACACCGCTTCAGCGTCATCAACCAGCGCGAGGTCGGGCTCGATACGCGGCAGTTCGCCAAGGCGCTGCGCGCATCTCTGCGCGAGGACCCGGACGTGATCCTGGTCGGTGAAATGCGAGACCTGGAGACGATGCAGATGGCCGTCTCCGCAGCCGAAACCGGCCACCTCGTCTTCGCAACGCTCCACACCAACTCGGCCGCAACTTCCGTCGAGCGCATCGTAGACTCGTTCCCGGCCGGCCAGCAGGAACAGGTCCGCCTGCAGCTCTCCAATAACCTGCAGGCCATCCTCTGCCAGCAGCTCATTCCGCGCGCCAACCAGCCCGGCCGCGTCTGCGCAATGGAGATCATGCGCGCCAGCCCGGCCATTCGCAACCTCATCCGAGAGTCCAAAGCGCACCAGATCACGTCTATGATCCAGACAAGCGCCAATCTCGGCATGCAGACGATGGACCAGCACCTGCGAGATCTATACGTTCGCGGCGTCATTACATTTGAAGATTGTATGCAGCGAGCCATGAACGTGGCCGAGCTGGAAAAGATGATCAAGACCGCTACGACGCCGCAGCCGGGACAGCAGGCCTATACGCCGCGCCAGTAGCCAGCCACGCGGCGTTGTCGCCCGCCTCGGGTCGGCAGCGCCGCGCTGAGAGGTCGGAAAAATGCCAGTTTACACCTACACCGTGCGAGACGGCACCGGTCAGGTGCGATCCGGAACGTCGGAGGCCGAAAACCAGGATATCCTGAAACGCCGGCTGCAGGAGCAGGGCTTCCAGGTCACCGACGTCAAGCAGACTGCGAAGTCTCGCAAGAAACAGGCCGGCGGAGGATTCGGCAAGGTCAAGCTGACCGACCTGGCCATATTCTGCCGCCAGTTCTCGACGATGATCGACGCCGGCGTCTCCCTCGTCCGCGCCCTGGACGTCCTCGGCGAACAGACCTCCAACCCCAGGCTGAAACGCATCATACGCGAGATCCAGACGGAGGTCGAAAGCGGCCAGACGCTCTCCCGCTCGATGCAGAAATATCCGCGCGTCTTCAACAACCTCTTCGTCGGCCTCATCCGGGCCGGAGAGGTCGGAGGCGTACTCGAAGAGGCGCTGCAGAGGCTCTCGCACTTCCTCGAGAAGGACATGGAGCTCCGGCGCAAGGTCAAAGCCGCGCTTACCTATCCGGTGATCGTGCTGATCGTCGCCGTCACCATCGTGCTCGCCCTCTGTACGTTCATCATTCCGAAGTTCGTCGATCTCTTCCACGACCTCGGAATCAAGGAGCTGCCCGCCATGACGCAGTTCCTTGTGGACATAAGCGAGTTCATCAAGACGAAATGGTGGCTGGGCATCACCGGCACTATCATCCTCGTCGTGACTGTCCGCTACGCCGGCTCGACGCGGCTCGGCAGGCGCGTAATCGACCGCGGCAAGCTCAAGGTGCCCGTATTCGGCCAGCTCAGCCATAAGATCTGCCTCGCCAGGTTCTCGCGCACGCTCTCGACGCTCCTCGTCTCCGGCGTGCCCATCCTGCAGGCGATGGAGACCGTCGCCGGCACCGTCGGCAACGTCATCCTCTCGGACGCGATCCTCGGCGCGCGAGACCGCATCCGGGAGGGCGACCGCATCAACGCCCCGCTCGAGAAAAGCAGGATGTTCCCGCCGATGGTCATTCACATGGTCTCCATCGGCGAAGAATCCGGCGCACTCGACAACATGCTCTCCAAGATCGCGGACTTCTACGAGGGCGAAGTGGACGCCTCGCTCCAATCCCTTACGGCCGCGATCGAGCCGATGATGATCGTCTTCCTCGGCTTCATAGTCGGGTTCATCGTCATCGCCATGTTCATGCCGTTGATCAACGCAATCCAGAACCTGTCCGGCGGCGCGGATGACTCGGGCACCGCGGGCGGCGGCAAGGAGTAGAACAGATCGTCATTCCGGCGTGGTTCTGGGTGGTCACGGTGTTCCTGTATGGAATCACCATCGGCAGCTTCCTGAACGTCGCGATCTATCGGCTGCCCAGAGGAGGGTCGCTTAACGATCCTAAATTCTCGTTCTGTCCCACGTGCCGGCGGCGCCTGCAGCCCATCGAGCTCGTTCCCCTGCTCAGCTTTCTCATCCAGGGGCGACGATGCCGGGGCTGCAAGCAGCCGATCTCGTGGCGCTATTTTTGCGTCGAGCTGCTGACGGGCCTGTTGTTCGTCGCGCTCTACGCGCGCTATCCCCATAGCCCCGCGGACCTGATAGCCCTGCTGCTCTTCACCGCGGCGCTGGTGCCGATCTTCTTCATCGATCTGGCCACGTTCCAGATCCAGGACTCGCTAAATCTCTTCGCGCTCGCCATTGCCGTGAGTCGCGACGTGATCGGCATTGCGCTCCAGGAGCCGGCGCACGCGCCGCTCTTCGGATGGCTGCCGCGCTCGGTCGTAGGCGGCATCGCGGGCGCGCTGCTTTTCGGCGCCGTGCGCGTGGCGGGATGGATCTGGAAGCGGCAGGAGGCT
>Ga0181529_10008371_pt1 | contig 10083 bp, 7 predicted proteins | sample PEATcosm2014_Bin_36_FD_119763 | JGI IMG/M metagenome (GOLD analysis project Ga0181529, IMG submission 119763) | Peatland microbial communities from MTU Mesocosm Facility, Houghton, MI, USA - PEATcosm2014_Bin10_30_metaG | ecosystem: Environmental > Terrestrial > Soil > Wetlands > Peat | place... | reverse complement strand
TCCTGCCCGGTCATGCGCTGGGTGATCCACTTTTCGCTGCGGCCCAGCTTGCGCCAATTCTCCCTGGTCCGCTCCAGCGCCAAAGCCGGATCGGCGATCTCCCGCAAGCGTTCATAACCCACCTTCGCAAGCCAACGCTTGAATGGCTCCGCCTTGGGGGAAGGGATGGACTGGATCAGCCGGAGAACTCCAGGGACGTTCCAGCACTGGAGCTTTTGCATTCCCCCCTCCGTTTCAAAGGGAAGCGCAAGGGGGGGGACAAATTGTCCCCCCCCTTTGAAGGCCTCGGCCAGAGAGGGGTCGCGGCGGCGCAGCTTCTTCAGGTAATCGGAGGGAGCGGGCGAGTCTGTCAGTGCGCTGACAATGTCGGTGAGAACAAACCACCACTCCTCATTGTGAAAGACCCGGCGCACCGGACGTTCTTCGAAAAGGGCCATCTCGCTCATTTGAAATCCTTCCCCTCTTCACTGCGAAGCACAAGGCGGGCCACTATATGCGTACCGATCTCGCACTGAACGATTCTAACCGAGGAGGTGTGTGACCGGCCTGTGCTGAGGCCGATGGTTTGGGCCACTATAAAGGCCACCGCCCCGGCCTCTATCTTGCGGCAGTTTTCTCCGCCGCTGCGCGACGGTTGGCGGTAGTCGACCCAGACGAAGCCGACACGAATCAGATCAGAGTCAGTTCCTATTCAGCCCCATCTCCCGGCTCTGCAGCTTTATCTTCCACCGGGATTCCATGTCGCGAATATCGTCGATGTTCGAACTACTCCCGGCGACTTCAAGAATAGAGACTTGATAGTCGCTGTGCTCGCGGCTCTTCAGAGCGACGTTGCCGCCGTGACCGGTCATGACGTATTCCATCCATCGGTGCCAAAATCCCTCGCAGCCGGAGGCTGATCCGACATATTGTTCCTTGGTCTTAGGGCAAGTCAGCAGGTAGACGCCCGTCGCTTGTTTGAGGTTGGCGATCCAGGTCTTCGGCAGTTCTGCCACTTTGGACAAGGGCCCGACAAAATTCAGAAATCCTGGGAAATCGGGCTCCTTGAACTCGGGTCGCAGTTCAATAATCGGCTTGTTCTGGTTGTCGGCCCGTTGCACCCAGGCACGTGTTCCATCCCCCCAGTCGATGAAGATCTTGCCTTCCAAGTCGGCGAACCGTTCATCAAGCTGTAGGTCGTAGGCATCACAGCTTCCGGCCAAGTCAATCTTGTCTCTATGGGGCTGTGGAGTGTCTTCCGCTAGCAGGCCCTTGTACTTGGCGGCATACAGGCCGACGAACATTGTGGCACCGTCAGTGGTTGCTACGAACGAAGCCCAAACGGATGCTCGTGAGAGCTTTGACCTGTTTTCGAAGCTCTGGCAAGACTGATAGATTTCGAATGCGGGACGGTTGTCGCGCCACAGCTCGTATGGCGTTCGTCCAGGCACCGCCCGCTTGTCCTGGTGACGAAGCAGGATGACCGCCGCCGGTGCAACTCCATGTTGCGCCAGCAGCGAATTGAAGAAGATAGGCATGATCGTCCTCAGGCAAACAGGTTAGTAATCAACGGCACGCTACCCCTAATATGGGTAATCAATTTCATCAAGCCAATCAATCAGGTTTCTTTCGCCGAAGCTCGGATTGTTAGGGGAGTAAAGCTTCTTCCCCTTTCTCTTTGACTTTGTGGCTTTTATGGCACTTCCGGAAAGTGGCCCACTTCCAAAATTTGTGGCCTTGTTGTAGCCAGATGAAGATTGGACATCGAGAGTGAATTTTTTCAACCCGCAGGCGCTCTTGAGAACAGCGGCACGAAAGAGCATTAAGGCTGGGACAACGTGGTTCAGCCAGTCTTCGACAGGCTGATCTGTGGTTCCAAGACGGGGGTAACGATAGGAGCTACCTCCAAGGTTTTCCCATCCAAGCCGCTCAAAAAGGCTTTGAAGCCTGTTATGTTCAGAGGTCTCTGCGCCCTCTAGTTCGTACGTCAAGAGCACTGGCATGAAGAATCCTTTCGATGCAGAATTTGGAAATTGTATGGTGATTAAGTATAGTTTCCTCTGCTGGATATGGACCAATCGAGCGGGCTTGGGCCACTACAAAGGCTATCTACTCGGCCTCTGTCTTGCGCATGGTTGTCTGCGCCGCCACACGACGGTTGGCCTTTTCCAACATCGTGCGAGAGTTCATACGCGAGCATCAAGAACTCCTGCGGCGCGGATTGACCGGGCAAGCGTGCAACCTTACCGCAATAGCTGTCGCCAAGTGCCCTGTTCATTCTTCGCCTGCAAAATCACCTGCTAAAACTCCGTCTTCGGCGTATTTCCGCGTTGTTTGGCAGTCCCCAGCGGCTTGTAAGTTGTTGAAAGTACATTTAATAGGGGCTATGGCATGGAAGAGGTCATCGGTTCGATCCCGATCAGGTCCACCAAAATCCTATTTAAAATCAACTGATTAGGTGCGTATACCATCCGGGGTACTACCGAGGTCTGACGTCAGTTCCCCGACTTCATTTTTGCAATTCCCTTCCCCCTGTGAATCCCCCTGAGAAATGACCCTGCTCTTTTCAGACTTGCTTGTTGCCGCTTCGCTGCCCTTCCAAGCCGGCTTGTTTCTTCTGAGTTGGGTGTTGATCGAGCTGGTAGTTGACGCCACACCCTCTGAAATGATCTGCATGTAGTTGGACTGGCGCAAGCCTAGAAAGCCAGATTGATCAGAGAATGATGCTCCCTATCAAATCTCCGTGTGAGGAATCGGCAGCGCGAGTCGCTCAGAGCGCGGTCGAGCCATGCAGGGGACCTTGGGTGTTGATTGCAACGATCCTCGCCTCCAGCATGGCGTTCATCGACGGGACAGTCGTCAACGTAGCATTGCCCGCATTGCAGAGCGCCCTCCATGCATCGGGGACGGACATTCAATGGGTCGTCGAGTCCTACGCACTGCTGCTTGCGTCGCTGCTGCTGCTGGGAGGTTCTCTTGGCGATCTCTATGGCCGTCGTAGAATCTTCCTGAGTGGCGTTCTGCTCTTTGCAGTCGGGTCGTCCTGGTGCGGCCTCTCCTCCTCGATCACGTCCCTGATCGCGGCGCGCGGGCTGCAAGGGATAGGAGCGGCGTTGCTGGTCCCGGGAAGCCTGGCCATTATCAGCGCCTCTTATGCTGAGGCCGAGCGCGGGCGGGCGTTCGGGACCTGGTCCAGCTTCACGGCGATTACTGCAGCCATCGGGCCGGTCCTGGGCGGATGGTTGGTGGAAAATGCGTCGTGGCGATGGGTCTTCTTCATCAATCTTCCAATCGCGGTCATCGTAATCTCGATTTCACTTTGGCGGGTTCCGGAGAGTCGCGACGAAGCAGCAAACCAGCGTCTCGATTGGCTGGGCGCTACGCTCGTTACGTTTGGTCTGGGAGCGATCACCTACGCCCTCATCAATGGCTCGGCCACGACATCAGGACCCGAAGCAGTCAATTGGATATTGGGCCTTGCCGGCGTTGGCGCGCTGCTTTGCTTCCTTATCGTCGAATCACGTTCGCCAGCTCCGATGGTCTCTTTGCATCTTTTCCGGTCGAGAGACTTTTCCGGGGCCAACCTGCTTACGTTCCTGCTCTACGCGCCACTGGGCGGCATCTTGTTTTTCTTTCCTCTTGATCTGATTCAAGTCCAGCGTTACTCGGCGACACAGGCCGGTGCCGCTCTGCTTCCGCTCATCGTACTGATATTCCTGCTCTCCCGCTGGTCCGGAGGCCTGGTAGCTCGATATGGCGCGAGGCTGCCGCTCACGGTTGGGTCATTTACCGCGGCGGCAGGCTTCGCGCTCTTTCTAAGGCCGGGAATCGGAGGTGCATACTGGAACACGTTTTTCCCGGCGGTGGTTGTTCTGGGCATCGGCATGGCTGTCAGTGTCGCTCCGCTTACGACGGCGGTGATGGAATCGGTCCCTTCGAGCGTGGCCGGCATCGCATCCGGAGTCAACAACGCAGTGTCGCGCACGGCTGGACTATTGGCCATCGCAGTCTTTGGTCTCGTCCTCTCAGCCGGATTCAACCGCACGCTCAACCGCAGTCTCTCGCGGATGCAACTGTCTCCCACAGTGCGCCAAAGCGTCGAGGTGCAGAGATCGAAACTGGCGGGGGCTCAAATCGGAGAACCGGTTGTCATGCACGCCTTCGATGAAGCATTCGTTTCCGGATATCGCGATGTGATCTGGATCTCTGTCGGAATGGCGCTTCTCAGCACGTTGAGCGCTCAAATGATCCGATCGAAGAAGCGCAGTGTGCGCGTGCGCGGCTGAGAATGCAAGCACTTGCGTCTACTGGGATCATAAGAGCGGTTATCATGAAGCCAACGATTCAAAGTCCGGCTGAATAACTCTGCTTATGGTGAACCGTTTAGATTCGGCTGCTGGACCGATAGACAAGAAAGCACCGATCGATACCATTGTCCAATAGATTCGTCTTTACGTTTCTGGAATAATAGGCGAGACTTATCGGATTTGAGTCTGCCCGCACCGAGTGCTGCGCAAATTGGTTACGCGGGTCGCGATTCAAGAAATGTTCTCGGATGGAGTTCTCTGCGTCGGATTCGAGAGGTTACGGGCAAATAGATAAATGAGGAGTATTCAAATCAAACGGGCCTACGAGGAGCCGGACCGCGAGGACGGGACTCGGATCCTCGTCGATCGGCTTTGGCCGCGAGGCCTGACGAAAGAGAAGGCGAGAGTCGATCTTTGGCTAAAGGACGTGGCGCCAAGCACGGAACTTCGAAAATGGTTTGCACACGACCCAACCAAGTGGGCAGAGTTTCGGTCGCGCTACATCGAGGAACTTAAGAGGAACAGTGAACAGCTCTCGCTTTTGAGACAAGAGGCTGCCAAAGGGACTGTTACTTTAGTCTATGGCGCCAAAGATCAGCAGCACAATGAAGCCGTGATCCTGCAGAGACTCCTCACCGCGAAATGAACTCGCTTTTCGCGCGCACGCGCTGCCGCCTCCATCGACTCTTCGCAACCGCCAATTAGTGATTCCACACCGGTCTTAAGAAGCTGATGAGAGGCGCACTCTAGAACCGACTCCACTTATTGACCGCGGAGGGCAACCGCCTCGAATAGCTCCCTATAGGCGTCTGTCAATTTGTCGATGGGGAAAGCGCGGTTCAGGCCGCTCGGACTCGGTAATACCCAGACCACAGATCCGCCGAGTGTTGTTGGCTGTAATCCCCAGGAAAGGTTACGCTGGTTGAGAAACACTGAACACGCCGGCTTCCCCAGGAACGCCAGATATCTGGGCCTGTACTTCGCGATTTTGCGCTCAAAAACTGGCTGGGCAGCGATGTAGTCGGCTCGACTGAGGTCTGTTGCCCTGACTGTCGGCCGAGCAACTGCAGAGGTGATTCCGCACCCATAATCGAGCAAGAGGCGTGCCTCTTCCGGTTCAAATTGCCTGGCAGTAAAGCCAGCGAGGTGAAGCACGCGCCAAAAGCGGTTACTTCGGTTCGCGAAGTGGAGTCCGACTGCAGCCGATCGCATTCCCGGATTGATTCCACAGAAGACTACGTTCAGGGACGTCGAAATTATCTCAGTCAGGCCCATTCGATCCCCTCAGATTAGGAGACAGTTCTTAAGGACAGAATAACGCCCGCAGCCAGGACCCCTCTCACCCGCTCATTACCTCACAAGGTGACTGCCCGGCTTGGCATGAGAGCGAAAAGTGGTTGACGATTTTTATGTCCGTCATTCTCTGAGCAATTTCTTGGGCCCGCTTACGGATTCACTTCCACGTTCGTAGAACCGTAATAAACGGCCAGCTCCCTGAGTCAGACCGATGCGCACGCTTTTGCCGATCGGACCAGTCTTGCGCGCCGTCTCAGCCAGCCAAAGCGGAGAACGTGCACCGCACATGTCCAATCCATCCTGCCGGAGGTCAACCTGCAAAGCCTTAGTTAATCGTCCCGGGCCCCTTCCTATATCGAGCCATTGTTTCCTTTTATGTATGCTATTCATGAGTTCGAAACCGCCAAGAGGCTCAATAGAGCGTAACAAGACTCCTGCACCAACTCCGGTCCTTTCGCTTGTGACATTCAACAGGAACGAGACGCCATAAGCGAGATACACATACGCGTGTCCTCGTTCAAGGAAGAGGGAGCCATTGCGTGGTGTCCTTCCCCGGAAAGCATGTCCAGCTGCGTCACCAACGGGATAAGCCTCAGTTTCGACAATGCGACCGCTTAGCCTTCCGTTCGCAGTGTCATGAACGATGACCTTGCCAATCAAATAGCGGGCTAATTTCACAGTGTCGACAGGAAGATCTGCACGCAAAACACGTTGAGGTCCGCCACTAGTATCGATTCGCACCGGTAACTTTGATGCAGAAGGCATTGATCCACTCAACAGACTTTATGCGATGCTCGCCAGCGAGATCCGGTCAGATTCGACGAGACCCTTTGATTGGGCCAGAGGTCAGGCGACGAATCAATTGGACAAAAGTACCGATCGACACCTTGGTATCAACCGGAGTAATCATGATTTCTTAGATCGATAGCCAAGGCCCCAAGCGCTCCTGGCGCATTGCAGTGGACAATTGCGAACAATGAGACTCGACAGCGGAATGGTACCGGGGGCTAGGTGGTGATATGAAAAGACTTTGCATCCTTACGGTCGGCCATTCGACGCTTGTGAAGAGTGCAGCTTGCGCCGATATGCGGTCCGATAAAGTATTTCGGTATAATGGCTTCCTTAGTGTTACCGGTGCGGAACCAAGTCTTCCCCAGTAAACACACTTGGTCGATGAGACGCATCGAGTCCCCATCTGATTGAAAACCCTGGGCCATTCGGTCCTGACAACAAGAGTGTTCTCAATGGCAGAGCATTCCGAGTACCTATTGGAGCCGCTTCGTGAGGGGGCGGCCTTCACTCTTTACCGCGGCAGAGAGCGCGGCAACCCCATGCCGATCCTGGCAGTGGTGGTTGCTGCTGAACAGCCCTCACCGCAGAGTCTCCGCCAGCTCGAGCACGAATACTCGCTTGCGACCGAATTCGATTCGGCATGGGCAGTCCAGCCGCTCGCGCTGACTCGCTACCAAGGGCGAGCGGTCCTCATTCTTAAGGATCCAGGTGGCCAACCCCTGGATCGGGTAATCGAGCAGCACGAGGGACAACCGATCGATCTTACTCGCTTCTTGCGAATAGCCATCGGTTTGGCGGCAGCACTTAGCCAAGCCCACCGGCAAGGCCTCATCCATAAGGACGTCAAGCCTGCGAACGCACTAGTCGACGACTCCGGGAACGTGTGGCTCACCGGCTTCGGGGTCGCGTCCAAACTGCGATACGAGCGTCTGGTACCCGTACCGCCGGAGATCATTGCCGGCACTCTTGCCTACATGTCGCCTGAACAGACCGGGCGCATGAACCGATCAGTCGATTCCCGGAGCGATCTCTATTCGTTGGGCGTTACTTTGTATCAGATGCTTACCGGCGTGCTCCCATTCGCTGCCGCCGATCCTCTGGAATGGGTCCATTGTCACATCGCACGTCAGCCAGTGGCGCCTGTCGATCGTCGGGGGGTTCCCAAGCCGCTGTCTGACCTCATCATGAAGCTCCTCGCCAAAAATGCCGAGGAGCGTTACCAGACCTCTGCGGGCCTCGAAGCCGATCTTCGGCGGTGCCAGGCGGAATGGCAGTCGCATGGCCGCATCGATCCATTCTCTCTGGGCGCGGACGATTTGTCGGACCGATTGCTGATACCCGAGAAGCTGTACGGAAGGGAGCGCGAGGTCGATGCTCTGCTTGCGGCATTCGACCGGGTCGTGGCGCATGGAACTGCCGAGCTGGTGCTTGTTTCTGGTTATTCCGGCGTCGGCAAATCTTCCGTTGTGAACGAGCTGCACAAAGTGCTGGTTCCACCGCGCGGGCTTTTCGCCGCAGGCAAGTTCGACCAGTACAAGCGCGACATACCTTACGCTACGCTGGCACAGGCCTTCCAGATGCTGGTACGTCAGATCCTGGTCAAGAGCGAAGCCGAGGTGGATCATTGGCGTCGCTCCCTTCTGGAGGCGTTGGGGTCGAATGGCCAACTGATCGTCGACGTTATCCCCGAAGTCGAATTCGTTATCGGCAAACAACCGCCTGTGGCAGAACTGCCACCGAAAGAAGCGCGAGGGCGTTTCCAATTGGTGTTTCAGCGTTTCCTCCAGACCTTCGCGACATCGGAGCATCCCCTCGCGCTGTTCCTCGACGATCTGCAATGGCTGGACACGGCCACTCTTGAACTGCTGGAGCACCTGCTTACCGATTCGGAGGTGCGGCATGTGATGCTGATCGGAGCCTACCGCAACAACGAGGTTAATTCATCTCATCCGCTCATGGGGACGCTGACCGCAATCCGCGATGCTGGAGCGAAGACGCAGGAAATCGTGCTGACGCCACTCGGACAGGAAGATGTCGAGCGGTTGGTCTCCGATTCTCTGCGCTGCGACCGGAAAGCTGCCGGTCTTCTGGCACAATTGGTCCATGAAAAGACCCGGGGCAATCCTTTCTTCGCGATCCAGTTCATCACGGAGCTGGAGGAGGAGGGCTTGCTGTGGTTCGAACCGACTGTTGCGACTTGGCGGTGGGACGTTGATCGCATTCACGCAAAAGGCTACACAGCCAACGTGGTGGACCTGATGGTCGGAAAGCTGGGCCGATTTCCAAATGCGACGCAGGAGTGCTTGAAACAACTCGCCTGCTTGGGGAACAGCGCTGAGTTCCAACTGCTTCGAACTGTATACGAAGATTCAAAAGAAGAAATGCATGATCAACTCTGGGAAGCCGTTCGCGCAGGCCTCATTTTTCGCTCAGCTGACTCTTATCGCTTTCTTCATGACCGAGTCCAGGAAGCTGCCTACTTATTGATTCCGGAGCAACAACGCGCTCACATGCATTTGCGCATCGGGAGAATTCTCACGGAGAACACCCCACAAGAGCGCCTTGAAGAAGCGATTTTCGACATCGCAAATCAACTCAACCGTGGCTCACGTCTCATCACTGATGTCGGCGAGCGTGAGCGAGCAGCTGGCCTGAATCTAGTCGCTGGCAAACGGGCGAAAGCATCCACGGCGTATGCCTCGGCACTGAATTACCTTCATGCCGGTCGTTCGCTACTAAGTGAGCAGACTTGGAATCGCAACTACGATTTGATTTTCTCGATTGAGTCTCTGATGGCCGAATGCGAACTGCACACTGCAGACATGGCCGCAGCTGAAGGCCGCCTGACTATGTTGGCGCAGCATGCCAGGAGCCGCCACGATCTCGCGGTTGTGGCGAGATTGCGGATCACCCTCTATACGACCTTGGATCGCAGCGACCGCGCCATCGACGTGTTTCTCGATTACCTTCGCCGCAATGGCACGGATTGGTCGCCGCATCCGACGCGCGACGACGTCATCCAGGAGTACAACCGGATCTGGTCGTTGGTCGGCGACCGTCAAATCGAGGACCTCGTAGACTTGCCTCTGATCGAGGATCCCGATGTCCTCGATATGCTCGATGTGTTCACCGAAATCGTTCATCCGGCTATGTTTTTCGATGAGAATCTATCCACGCTCGTAGTCTTCCGCATGGCGAGTCTTTGCCTCGATCACGGTACCTGCGACGCGTCGTGTTTCGGCTATATCTGGTTTGGGATGTTCGCAGGGCCGCGCTTTAACAATTACAAAGATGGCTTCCGATTCGGCCAGCTAGGCTACGATCTCGTCGAAAAGCGCAACCTGACTCGCTACCAGGCGAGAACGTACACTTCGTTTGGCACTCTAACACCTTGGGCAAAGCATGCCTTGAAGGGACGTGAATTAATCCGGCGTGCGTTCGATGTCGCATATCGAACTGGGGATCTCACGTTCTCAGCCTATAGCTGGCATTCGTTGATCACCAATTATTTGGCAGTGGGTGACCCTCTTTCCGCTGTGCAATCCGAGGCGGAAAAGGGCCTCGACTTCGTAACGAAAGCCGGTTTTGGGTTAGTGGTTGAGAATAGCAAGGCGCAATTAGGTCTCATACGCACACTTCGCGGGATGACTCCGACCTTTGGTTGCTTTGACGGCGACGACTATAACGAATCGGACACCGAACAGCGTTT
>Ga0181529_10008370_pt1 | contig 10083 bp, 5 predicted proteins | sample PEATcosm2014_Bin_36_FD_119763 | JGI IMG/M metagenome (GOLD analysis project Ga0181529, IMG submission 119763) | Peatland microbial communities from MTU Mesocosm Facility, Houghton, MI, USA - PEATcosm2014_Bin10_30_metaG | ecosystem: Environmental > Terrestrial > Soil > Wetlands > Peat | place... | reverse complement strand
CCGTCCGGGTTGACATAGGGCGCGCGCATCCGGGTGTAGGTGACGGAGGATTTGCCGGTGGAGACGGTGTAGGTGTCCAGCGTGACGATCCACTGGCCGTGCGCGGCCTGCACCTTGCTGCTGCCTTTCAAAAAGCCGCCTTCAGTCATGTTACCGCCGACGGCGGCGGCCACCTGCTGCCAGATTTCGTCCCGGCTTGGCCCGAACAGATCGCGGAGCATGCTCATAGTATTGGCGGCGACTTTAGACGCGCTGTCGCCGACCGTCCATGATAATTGGGAGGAAAAATTGTAATGGGTGCGGTGGTTTGGCGCTCATCGCGATCCAAAACCGCCGCCGCTGTGATCCCCCGCCATCGTGCCGTCCCTGCTGGCCATGATGTCCGGAGCCGGAATCATCAGGCTCGTTCAGACAGGATTTACAGGATTATTTTATAGAACTGAATCATGTCAATTTTGCCAATCCTGTCTAAACCGCTTTCGCCCGGCAGAATCCGCCCATTCGGCACTGGTCCGTGCCAGGTGCCTCACGCATTGCTGGCAGGCAGCAGTTCATTCCACGTTCCTTCCACGGTCCGTGGAAGGAGTGTGGAAGCAGAAGCAACCCAACAGCCAGTTGTCAGCGATGAAACCCCAATGACAGTAAAGCCGCCGCCGTGATGTCCACCGCCGGCAGGGACGGCGCGATGTCCCGGCCGGGTGTGCTGCGCCATTCCCGAACCGTGCCGGGAAATGTCCGGCAATTTCAATGCTTCAGAACACACCGGCGGCCCGCATGATGCCAACGACACCGATGAGCACCCAAAACACATTCAGCAATGTATAGGCGGCGTCTTTTCTCAAAGCGGCGCACCAGGAAAGCGCCACGGCATCGCACGTGTTAAAAATCCACACGAATAAAAAGGGGCTGTGCGGCCCAAGCCAGCTCACCAGCGAAAAACTGCTTATCCGCATGATGACGCCGGTCATTTCTATGGTCTTGAGGTATTTTAGGACAAAGGAATTTATCATGGTTGATCCTTGGGTGTTGAATTGGTGAACAGCCGGGAGCTTTAAACCGGGATTTGTTGTTGGTTATGCGGATACGTCCGTTTCCAAACCGTGCCGGGAATTTCTGGAAATTTCAATCCGAATTCCGAGGCTGAAGCCGCTCATCTTCGCCCATTACCGCCAATCGCACGAACTTGGAGCGGCAGAAAGCCGGAGGCTTTCTGTCCCGACGCTGCCGCTGCCAACTCGTGCCATCAGCCTGGATGGGCGCAGATCAGCGGTTCAAAATCGGTTTTCGAAATTAATCCCCGCCTTGCTTGTTCAATCCGCGCCATCCGCGAACTCCGCGGTCAAGCAACGGAATCATCGCCTGTCATGGCACATCCAGTTTTCTCTGGATCACGGATTCATTGTTCCGCTGCAACGTCCAGCCGATTTTCGTCCACGACCAGAAATACCTGGCAGACCGGATTTGGCCTTTCAATTTATTGCGCTTCCATGCGGAAAAACTGCGCGGGCGGCGTGGTTGGCATGATCAAAGTCTGGGGAAATCCCGGTCCATAGGTTTGAAGGGTGTTCCAAACTGAACTGGCAAGGTTCGTCGTCCCCAACAAAAGAGCGTCGGTGGTGTCGCCGGTGGTCAGATCAAGCTCGATGTTGCCGGGAGTGCTCTTTTTGATGCTGATTTGGGGAGCGCGATTGTAAGCCGCAAAAAAACCGTTCACCTGGTTCGTCGGGCTTTGGCCCAGGAACCGGAAGGAACCGCCCACGAAAGCATAACCGGGAGTCAAAGCAAACGTGCTAGGCCCGACATCCGGGGAGGGGTTCCAGCCAAAGTTCGAAGCGTCAACGGGCGACAGGTCGCCGAGGTTTTGTATAAAATTTCCGCCAATCGCAGTGAACGTGCCGCCAACATAAATGGCAGTCGCTGTGGCGCCAATGCCGTTCACGGCGGAACCTGACGGCATCGCCGCATCAATTGGCACTAGCGAATTGTCGGCCAGACTGAAAGCGGCAAAATAATTCAAAGTAATCGCCCCACTCCCGTTGAGATTGATGGACGTGAACAAACCGCCGACGTATAAGGTGGTGGACGAAGCGGTCAGAACGGTCACCGCCTGATTCGGAGTCGGGACCCAGCCAAGGCTTGCGCCAGTGGCGGGTGAAAGCGCGGCCAAGCGGGGAACGGACAGAGCGTTGACCGTGGTAAAATCACCTCCGACATATAAATTTGTGCCGGACAACACCAGTGCGTTGACGCCCGCCGAGCCGCCGCCCAAATTCGCGTTGAAACCCGTGATCAGGCTGCCGGCGGCGGGATCAAGGGCGGCCAGAAACCGCCGGGGCGAACCCGCCACGGTTGTAAAATTACCGCCGGCATACACGGCATTGGACGAGACTGCCAGTGAGTTGATCGAAATGGTTCCGACAGTATTGGTTCCGAGGAAGGCGAACGAGATGGGGTTCCCGCTCACCGGGTCAACCGCTCCCAACCCAAGGCCGACTTTTGAAGTTAATGCTTGATTAGTGGTGTTGAAGTAATTGGTGAAACTGCCGCCAACGTAAATGCGGTTCGTTCCAAAGGCCATGCTCATAACCGGTCCGTCGAACCCGGGCGTCCAAGGCAGGATAGCACCGGTGGTCACAGAAAGCGCGGCGGCACATTGACGCGGCACGCCGCCCAAAGATTGAAAATCACCCGCGACCAGGACATTCCCGTTCGCGCTCGCCAGCGCGTTGGCCCCGTAAGCCACGCCCGCAGCCCCGTTGAAATCCGTGCCCAGCGGCGTCGGGACGGTCAGGCCGGTGGTAACATCCATGCCCACAACCAGGAAATGCGGTGCGGCCAGCGCATTGGTGAACTGCCCGCCCACATAAAGCGAATTGCCCTGGAGCAGGATCGAACGGACGAGATTGACCGTGGTCGGGCCTTGAAGCAGGAGATTCAGGGGCTGTGCCGTCCCGGTTCCCGTGAGACCGATGGAGGCGAACCCGTTGCGGCTGGTCACGGCAATGGTGGTAAAGTCACCGCCGACAAACGCATTGCTGGAGGTTATGAAGAGCGCGCGGACGATGCCGTTGGGATTCGGGTTCCAAGTGTTCGCCACGCCAATGTTGAGGTCCAGCGCAGCCAGGCGATTTTTTGATTTTGTGCCGATGGTGGTGAACTGGCCGCCGACATAGATGTTGGTGGCGGTGACGAACAGGGTGAGAACCGGCTGGTCAACAGTCGAGGGATTGAAGGAATTCGCCAGCGCCGTGCTGGTGGAGATGGCCGCGACGTTCTGCACGTTTGAGCTGCCGACGGATGAGAAGCTGCCGCCGACATAAATCAGACCGCCGACGACCTGCATCGCGTTGACTGTGCCGACGAGCAGCGGATTCCAATTCACGACGGGATTGGCGGCGTTCACTCCCGCGAGGCCGCCGGACAAGGCCAGACCATTTATTTTTGAGAATGTCCCGCCGATATAAAGACGTCCGCTGTCCAACGCCAGCGCGTTGACCGTGCTGCCCACGAGCTTGGCGTTCCAGCCGGTATCGGGCGTCAAATTCGGAAGGAGATGCGCGACGTTGGTAACCGCCAGAGTTCCAATGCCAGTGAAGGCGCCACCAATGAACCAGCCACCAGAACCATCCGGCACCACCGCCTTTACCACGCCGTTGACCCCGGAGGTGCCGTTAATCCGTGGCGGCGCGGCTTGCAATCCTCCGGCCGCTTGATCAAACAAAGCGACCGGTCCCGTATGCGGCCCCACGTAGGAAAAATTGCCGCCGATGTAGACGGTGTTGTTGGTTGCCAGGATGGCATTGACCTGCCCGGCGGGAAACCAGAATCTGGGATCCGCCAGCGCCGCCGGCTGGCTGTGCAGTTGGGAAACAACTGTGCAATAGCAGGCGAAGGCAATCAACTTGCCGGCAGTCGAGAACCGATTAATTTGACGGGCATGGGTGTGCATAAATATTAAGGGATTTTGGCAAGATTATTGAAATATATGTTTTGAATTAGATTTTTTCCACCTCTGTTCGCAGGTTTATTGCATAACGCTTCCCGGATGTCAAGCAATTATCTTCGGAAAAAGCGCGGAAGCGCGTCACGGTGCAACAGCGGCGGATCAATCCAGTCTCACGGATGCTGCAAGCGGAAGAACAGATTTCCCGTCGGCGGATTGATGGTGATGAAATTATTCACCCCGTCGTTGGAAATGCCGCCGCTGGGCGTCCAGTTGGCGGGCACAGCCAGATTGGAATTTTGCTGCAACGTCCAGCCCGTGGAAGGATACGGCCATAAAACTTTCACGGTGTTGCCCGATTGTGTGATGGTCAACGCCGGCGCGCCGGCGGTTTGCACGACAGAAATCAAACTCCAGAATCCGCCGGTCACGGAAAAGCCGCCGCCGGTCATCGCGCCGCTGGCATCGGGCTGGCCGATGGTGCCGGTGACCTGATAAGTCGCGCCGGTGCTGGTGCCGCTGCCGCCGGCGATTTTATACCAGTCAATCGAGTATTGCTGGGCGAAACTCACGGCTGGGATCAGCAGGCCGAGGATGAGAAATAATTTTTTCATAAGCGCCTCAATTTTGTGTTGTCAGTTGTTTCATCGCAGCTTCCAGTTTATTCAAGCGTTCGGCAAGCGAATCGTTCTGCCGCTTGAGGGTTTGAATCTCCGCGTCTTTTTCCATTGCTTCGGTTTCCCGCTTTTGATTCAACTCCTTGATGGCATTGAGCATTGTCCAGATGATCGGGTCATTATTAACGACCAAATAGCCGTCCTTGTTCCGCTGGACGGCTTCGGGAACGGCGTCCTGCACCTGCTGCGCGACCACCCCGACATATTCGGGCTGGGACGGGAGATTTAACGGATTGTCCGCCTTGTAATGGTAATGGACGGGTTGAATTTCATTCAAAGCCTCCAGCCCGTCGGTAAATTTCACGCCGACATCCTTCAACCGTCCGTCGGAAAAGGTGCTCCACGAGCCGCCGCCGGGTTTGTCCGCCGCGCCGTTCACGGTCAACAACGCGTCCGGGCCGGTGGTGCCGATGCCCACGTCGCCGTTGTTCAAAATGATCATCCGGTTGTTGAAGCTGGTGTAAAATTCCAGATCATATTGGGTGCCGCCACTCGAGCGTTTGGAGGCGAAGCCCTCACCGCTGGACACGCCAAAGGTCAGGGCATTGGAATGGACGGTTCCGGTATTGAGGCCGCCCCGGTCAACGTTCATGCTGATGGATGATAGATTGTTGCTCACCCACACATTGCCCAGATAGTCCCAACTCAATGTAATTGCAGTCGGCGCAACCGCGCCCAGCGCTCCGCCGTTGAATCCGAACAGACATGGGCCATCTCCCACGAAGTTCCCAGGCAACCCGCTGGGATAAGGAACATGTATTAACCCGCTGTTCGTGTCACTTCCGCTGTTCAACAACAGCCGGCTGGCATCTACTCTCACGTCGCCATTGACTTCCAATTTCGAAGCGGGAGTGGTTGTGCCGATGCCCACGCCGCCAGTTGCACGGATGAGAAACTGATTGGGGGCGGTGTCGGCAAAGGCGCCGCCACTAGCATCCGCCCAGACAAATGAGCCTGAGTTCATCGCTTGGGCATTGTCGCCGGCGGCGAAACTGTCAGCGCCGGCAGCAATGTTATTCTCTCCACCAGGTATCGTGCCTGCCGAGCCGCTAACTGTGTTCTGGTAGCCACCGGAGATGGTTGCCCAAGCGGCGTCATTGGTAATGGAATTTTTGTAACCACCCCCAATGCTCCCCTCGTATGTATTGTTGAGGATCATGTTGCCTACTCCCCCGGCGATGGTGCTGAAGTTGCCACTCACGACGTTGGTATCATTGGGGTCAGCGGAGTCAGTGGTGCCGCCGCCACCAATCGTCGCGCCCAGGGTGCCAGGCACCACATAATTACCCAACGAGCCGCCAATCACGTTCGGAATGGTAATTGAGCCAAAAAGCCCCGGCTCCAATCGAAACGCCCGCTGGCCATCCACGTGCAGTTCCAGCGCTTGACTGTCCACGGTGCCGACGAAGTTCACCCCGGCCGTCGTGCCCGCATTGCCGGTCGTTTGCCAGAAATTGTTCGGTCCCAGTCCGTCGAGGGTCAAAGCGCTCACCCCCGTCAACCCCGAGCCGTTGCCGGTGAAACTGTTGCCCGCATTGTTTAACGTAATCACGCCGCCATAAGTGCCGGCCAAGCTGGCCGAGGGGACCGGCCCGTTCAGTTGCGCCGCCGAAAGGGTCCCGATCAAATTACTGGCCGTGTTTGCAAAGATCGCGTAGGGCGCCGGGGTGACAGCTTGGAACGGATTCAGCACCATGTAAGTGCCCGCGTTGTTGGTCTTCACGTCCACCTCCAGCCAGTAATTGCTCCCGGTGAAAATGCCCGGGCCAAAATCCAACACCACCATGAACAGGCCGTTGGTTGTCGGAACCGCATTGGTGACATAGCTGCTGCCGGCCTGCACGTTGCCGAGCGGATCAAAATACAGCTTGAACCGGAAATCATAAAGCCCGTTGGCCGGCGAGGCGTTGACATTCAACCGTCCCTGGTAGCTGAATGCCGTGCCCTGGGCAAAGGCGGTTGACAGATGGGAGTTGAAGCTTGAGAACACCAGCAATGCCAGCGCGCTCAATGTGACAGTGGTTTTAGTTTTAGTTTTCATGGCTGCGCTCCTTTCAGTTTAATTTTTGGTTGAGAACGATTTTTTCCAAGGCTGCGAGGCGTTGTGTTAATTCCCGAATCTCCGCGTCCTTCTCATTGAGTTTCTGGTTCAAGCCTTGGATGGCTGCCAGCGCCACGCCGCCTTCGTCCACCTCGGTGATGTGCCGGTCGTCCTCGCCCACGGCAAAGGCGGCGTGAAAATCCTGCGCCATCGGGCCGACGTGCCGCACGCCCGGCTCGGTCTTGTAACTCCAGGTCGTCAGCGGCAGCGATGCCACCTCCGCCAGCACGGCCTGCGAATTGACCGGCGAGAAATCGTTCTTGGCATTGCGGTCGCTCATCGAGGACCACGAACCGCTGCCGGCTGCCAGCGAAACGCCCGTGCCGGCGGCGCCGCTGAAAAGGACGTAACCGCCGCTGGCCCGCGCCACGAATTGATTGGCGGTGGTGGTGGCCGTGCCGGCGCTGCCGTCGCTCCAGACAAAGGAATTGTTGTTGGTGGCCTGCGCCTGGAAACCGGCGGCGAAGGCATAACTGCCGCTGACCACATTGCTCGCGCCGCCAGGAATCGTTGCCATGTAACCGTCAGCGTTGTTATTGAGTCCGCCGCCCACCGTTGAGCCATAAACGAGCGATTGATTCCCCAAGCCGCCGCCGACGGTTGTCACATAATCTGACGCGGCGTTGTCGCGTCCGCCGGCAACGGTGTCCGAATCCACCGCGTAATTGTTGTAGCCGCCGCCGACGGTCGCGCTGTCGCCGTTGGCTTGATTCAGCCAGCCGCCGCCCACGGTGGACCAATTGCCGGGCGCGCTGTTGCCCTGTCCGCCGCCCACAGTGGCGGCAAAACCGCCGCTCACATTGTTCGTGCCGCCGGCGACCACTGTCGCGTCATTGGTGGCGGTATTGTTCACCCCGCCGCCGATCGTGGCGAAGAAAGCACTGACGGAGTTGAACTGTCCACCGCCAATCACCGCATCGCTGCCGGAAGAATTATTGTTATTCCCGCCGCTGATGGTCGAATTGTCACCGCCGCCGGAGGAGTTAAAGAATCCACCCGCGAGCACATCGCCCGCGCCGCCGGCGTTGTTTCCTTCACCACCACCCACGGTGCCATAGCTGCCGCCCGCGTAGTTGCCACTGCCGCCAGCCACGGTCGTATAGTCGAGACTGGCCGAGTTTTGTTCGCCACCGGAAATCACCGAGGCATAACCACTGGCGTTGTTGTTGTCGCCGCCGCTGATCGTCGCATCTTTATCTTGGGCGACGTTTCCCCAGCCGCCGCCGATGAAGGCGTCGTCGAGTGAAGCCGTGTTGCCGTCCCCTCCGGCGATGGTCGTGACGAAGCCGCTGGCGACATTGCCGCGGCCGCCGCCAACGAAGCTGTAATCTCCGGAAGCCGTGTTCCCAGCCCCGCCGCCGCCTGCTGCCGGCTTGGCCCCGGCAATTGCAGGTGCCGGCGGCTGTCCGCCTCCGGCCACCGTGGCGGACCGCCCGGATGCAATGTTGTCAACACCGCCGCCAACCGTGCTGTAGCTGTTGGTGGTATAATTTTGGTTGCCGCCGCCAATCGTGTCCGAATTGCCTTGAACTTGATTCCCATTGCCGCCGGAGATGACCGAGTCGGAAATGGACGACGCGGTGATGGAGTTGTTTTCGCCGCCGCCAATGACGTCGGCGGAACCGTTGAAGAGGAGAATGCCATTGTCCACCCCGCCACCGATGAGCGAGTAGCCGGTATCTTCACCAATATCATTCAGTTCGCCCCCGCCAATCACCGAAAAAGAGCTGTTCACGTCAACCTGGCTGTCCTGGCCGGCAACAATCGCCGAGTAATCGGCGCCGGCATTAATGGTGTTGCCGCTGCCGCCGCCGATGAATGCATAGTTGGCGGCGATGCTGTTGGTTTCGCTGATGCCGCCGTTGTCCAGCCTGCCGCCGCCGGCGATGACTGAACCCACCGCGCCGGTCACGACAAGATTCTCCAAGCCGCCAATGATATTGATCGAACCGATGGTGGCCGTCGGCTCCAGCCGCAAGGCCCGCTCGCCGGCCACCCGCAACTCCAGCGGCTGATTGTCCGTCGTGCCAACGAAATTCCCGTTCGTCGGGCTGGTGCCGGCATTGCCAGCGGTTTTCCAGAAATTCGACGCATTCAGCCCGTTCAAAGCCGCCGCATTGACGCCGGCCAATCCGCCGCCGTTGCCGCTGAAACTGTTGCCCGCGTTGCTCAACGTGAGCATGTTGCCATAGGTGCCGCTCAAGCTTGCCATCGGGATGGTGCCGTTGAGTCCGGCGGCGTTTGCATTCTCCGCGTAAATGGCATAGGGCGCCGGCGTCAATTGCTGGCGCGGTGTCAGCGTCGAAAAGCTGGTGACGCCATTGGTCGCCACGCCGATTTGCAGCCAGTTGGTTGCGCCGGTGAACGCGCCGGAACCAAAATCAATGAGCACGGTGAACAGGCCGTTGGTGACGAAGACGGCGTTGTTGGTAATCGGTCCGGCAATGGCGACACCGCTGGTATTGGTGTTGAACAGCGCGAACGTCAGGTTGAAGGTGCCGGCAGCCGGGCTGCCATTATTATTAAGCCGGCCTTGATACGTGAAGGCCGTGCCCTGGGCAAAGGCGGCTGCGGGTTGAAGGTTGAGCGCTGCGAGCAATGTCAGCGCGAGAAACAGGTTTTGAACGCGGCTTTTCATAATTGTCTCCTAATGCTGTTGGTTGATACGAATGAATTCCCCCTCTGCGCGGCATTCTTCCTGGAACGGAACACCGGCAACCCCTGTCTGAAGTGTATTTATACTGCTAATTAGATTTTCTTGCAAGAAAAAACCGGCCGCCCCAGTTTGCATGGCCGCCGCGATGGGCGCGCATTTTTGCGGAATTCATCCGTGACCTCGCCGTTCCAACCCGCAGCACCGTAGCCAGTGGCTTCATGCCGCTGCTAAAGCACAGGATAATCGGATGCGCAATGATTTAGGACGCAGTGTTTAGCGCGCCGGGGCGGCTGATGGCGCGGCGAGCAGGACGGGTTGGTCGAATTCCAGCGCGGCGACCGAGGCGTCCGGGTCGGGCGCGGAGCCGGGCAGCGTCACGACCAGGCCGGCATCGGTCATCGCCGTGGTGACGGCTGCGCCGTTGGCCAGCAACCGGCCGGAGCGCGCGGATTGTTTGACGCCCGGCAAAAGAATTTTACCATCGGCGGGCCAGTTCCAAACGTGAAGGTAAAGGGTCATGCCGCCGTTGGGCTGGGCTTTTTGTGTGACGCGTCCCCACGGGAGTCCATCAACGTAAGGGCCGGCTTCAGTGGCGTAGATTGCCTCGCCGTTGATTTTCAGCCATTTTCCAATCGCCTTAAGACAGTCAACTTCCGGCTGGGGAATGATTCCTTCGGACGTTGGCCCGATGTTCAGGAGATAATTG
>Ga0181529_10008369_pt1 | contig 10083 bp, 8 predicted proteins | sample PEATcosm2014_Bin_36_FD_119763 | JGI IMG/M metagenome (GOLD analysis project Ga0181529, IMG submission 119763) | Peatland microbial communities from MTU Mesocosm Facility, Houghton, MI, USA - PEATcosm2014_Bin10_30_metaG | ecosystem: Environmental > Terrestrial > Soil > Wetlands > Peat | place... | reverse complement strand
CTCGCGCGTCGGTCACCTCTCCTCCGGCGTGCCCGGCAGCGTCGCGGGGCTCTGGGAGGCGTACCAGAAGCTCGGCTCGAAGAAGAAGACGTGGGCCGAGCTGATCGCGCCCGCCGTCAAGCTCGCGAAGGAGGGCTTCGTGGTCGACGCCGAGCTCACCCGGAGCCTCGGCGACAACAGCTGGCCGCGGGACCTGGACAAGCTTCGGGAGTTGGAGAAGTTCGCCGACGACGGCGAATTCCAAAAGGAATTCATGGCCGCGAAGCGCGCGAACAAAGCCGACCTGGCCCGCTTGATCAGGGCCGAATGCGGTACGGAGGTGTCGCCCGACGCGCTCTTCGACGTCCAGATCAAGCGGCTGCACGAATACAAGCGGCAGCATCTGAACCTCCTCCATATCATGGCGCTTTACCGCCGGATCATTCAGAACCCGAATATCGACATCGTTCCGCGGGTCTTCCTTTTTGCCGCAAAGGCTGCGCCCGGCTACGATGTTGCAAAGAACATCATCCGCGCGATCAACGTGATCGGCGGGCACATCAACCGCGACCCGAGGGTGGCCGGGAGGATCAAGGTCGTGTTCCTTCCGAACTACCGGGTGTCGCTGGCCGAGAAGATCATCCCGGCCGCGGACCTGTCGGAACAGATCTCGACCGCGGGCAAGGAGGCTTCCGGAACGGGGAACATGAAGCTTGCCCTCAACGGCGCCCTGACAATCGGAACCCTCGATGGCGCCAATGTCGAAATCAAGGAGGAGGTCGGCCCGGAGAACATCTTCATTTTTGGGATGACCGTGGAGGAGGTCGAGGCTCTGCGCGCAGGCGGCTACCGGCCGTGGGACTGGTACGGACGCGACGAGGAACTGCGCGCCGTCTTGGACTGGCTCGGAAGCGATTACTGGACGCCCGGGGAGCACGGAGCATTTGGCCCAACCCATGGCACGCTTCTTTCCGGGGGCGACCCATTCATGGTGCTCGCCGATTTTCGGGCCTACTGCGATTGCCAGATCAAGGTGGGCGCCGCCTACAGGGACAAGGGAGGATGGGCGAAGAAGGCGATCCTCAACACCGCGCGCATCGGCAAGTTCTCCAGCGACCGCTCGATCCGTGAGTACGCGCATGACATCTGGAACTTGAGCGCCGTTCCGGTGGCCTGATCTCGAATCCTTGTCGATGATTTCCGGGATTTTCCCGTTTGCGCGCCTTGCGGTCTGCCTGGGCGTCGCGGCGTGCCCGGTTGCCCGGGCGCAGACGGGGGAATTCAAGCCCGCGATCATCTACGATTTCGGCGGCAAGTCCGACCGCTCGTTCAACCAGTCGGCAGCCGAGGGCGCGGCCCGGTTTACGAAGGAGACGGGAATCGCCTGCCGGGAATTTGAAATCACCAATCAGGCGCAGAGGGCGCAAATCATGCGGCAACTCGTGCGCCATGGGACGAACATCATAGCGGCGATCGGATTCAACCAGGCTTCGGCGGTCGAAGAGGTCGCCAGGGAATCTGCGGATGTGAAGTTCGTGATCGTGGACGGGGTGGTCGATCTGCCGAACGTCCAGTCGATCAACTTCAAGGAGCAGGAGTCCTCGTTTCTCTGCGGGGTCGCGGCCGCCATGGCCTCGAAAACGGGCAAGGTCGGCTTCGTGGGGGGCATGGATATTCCGCTCATCCGGAAGTTTGCGCTCGGCTTTCGTTCGGGCGCAAGGTACGCGAGGCCGGGAATCGAGGTCTTTGAGAACATGACCGGGACGACGCCCTCCGCATGGAACGATCCGGCGCGGGGAGCTGAGCTGGCAAAGAGCCAGATCGGCCGCGGCGCCGACGTGATCTTCCACGCCGCGGGCGGAACCGGCATCGGCGTCATGCAAGCGGCCAAGGACGCGGGCATCCTTGCCATCGGCTGCGACAGCAATCAGGACGGGATGCACCCCGGGACCATGCTCACCTCCGCGGTCAAGCGGGTCGACGTGGCGGTCTACACCGCGTTCATGGATGCGAAGGACGGGCGCTGGCGCGCCGGCCCGAAGCTTCTCGGCTTGGCCGAGGAGGGCGTGGGCTATTCGATCGACGAATACAACCGCGGCGTCCTGACCCAGGATATCGAGCGGCGGCTCGTTCAGGCCAGGGACGACATCGTCGCGGGGCGCATCCGGGTTCCCGAATACAAGGAATAGCCGTGGAGCCCGCCATTGAACTGCGGGGAATCGACAAGCGGTTCGGCCCGGTGCATGCGAACCGGGCGGTGTCCCTTTCGGTCGTTTCGGGGAGCGTGCACGGAATCATCGGAGAGAACGGCGCCGGAAAATCGACCCTGATGAACATCGTCTACGGCCTTCAAAGGGCCGACGGCGGCGAGGTTCGCGTGCATGGGCGCCCGGTCGATATTCATTCGCCGCGCGAGGCGATCGCCGCGGGCATCGGAATGGTGCACCAGCATTTCATGCTGGTCGAAGATTTCACGGTCCTCGAGAACGTGGTGCTTGGCGCGGAGGGAGGGCTTCTCCTGGACCGCGGACTGCGGCGGGCGCGGATGGAGTTGGAGAAGATCGGCCGGGAGTACGGCATAGAGGCGCCGCTGGACGAGCGGGTCGGACGGCTTCCGGTCGGATTGCAGCAGCGGGTGGAAATTCTGAAGGCGCTATACCGGGGCGCTGACATACTGATCCTAGACGAGCCGACCGCGGTGCTCACACCCCAGGAGGCAGCCCAGCTTTTTCGCATGATGGCGAAGCTGCGGGAGCAGGGGAAGACAGCGATCCTAGTCACGCACAAGCTCCGCGAGATCATGGCGATCGCCGATCACGTCACCGTCATGCGCATGGGGGCCGTCGTCGCCGAAAGGGCGACGTCGGACACCTCCCCGCGCCAACTGGCGGAAATCATGGTCGGCAGGCCGGTCTTGCTCGACGTGCAGAAATCGGCTGCGCGGCCTGGGTCGCCCCGGTTGGAGGTCACGGACCTGGAGGTGCGCGATCGCCGTGGCGTGGCGCGGGTGAAAGGGGTCAGCTTTGTCGTCCGGGCCGGGGAGATCGTCGGAATTGCGGGTGTCGCAGGCAACGGCCAGTCGGAATTGATCGAGGCCCTCTCCGGGATTTCCGCGCCGAGCCGGGGGAAGATCGTGCTTGGGGGCAGGGAGGTGTCCGACGGAGCATGGGGCCGCCGACGGCAGGGGCTGGCCCACGTCCCGGAAGACCGCTTGAAAATGGGTGTTGTCGCGTCTTTTTCGGCCGAGGACAACGCGATCCTTGGCTACCATGAGGAGACCGAATACGGCTGCGGCCCATTCTTGGACCGTGCGGCGGTCCGCTCCGGCTGCGCCCGAATGATGTCGGAGTGGGACGTGCGCCCGCAGGAGCCACGCCGCCGGATGGCGGCCTTTTCGGGGGGCAACCAGCAAAAGCTCGTCCTGGCGCGGGAAATCGACAGCCGGCCGCAGGTTCTTATCGCGGCCCAGCCGACCCGCGGCGTGGACATCGGCGCGATCGAATTCATACACCGCCGGCTCGTCGCGCTGCGCGATGCGGGCGTGGCGATCCTGCTCATTTCCGTGGAATTGGAGGAAATCCTGGGCTTGTCGGACCGCATCCTGGTCATGGCCGGGGGCCTGATCTCCGGCGAACTGGACCCCGCGGAGGCGACGGAAGAGAGGCTGGGCCTGATGATGGCGGGAATCGGACGCGAATGAGAACAAGTGGCGAATCGACGAAGGCGAAATGCACGGAGATTCTCGTCCTGCCGGCTGCGAATCTGCTCGCCGCGCTCGTCGTGTCGGGGGTGGTCGTGCGCATCGTCGGCGAGAATCCCTTTACTGCGCTCAGGCTCATGCTCGGCGGCGCCTTCGGCTCCGCCGAGGGGATGGGGTACACGCTTTACTACGCCACGAATTTCATTTTCACGGGCCTGGCGGTCGCCGTCGCGTATCAATCGGGTCTTTTCAATATCGGGGCCGAGGGCCAGGCTTACGTGGGCGGACTTGGGGCCGGTCTCGTTTGCCTGGCCGCCGGAACGGCGCCGTTCTGGGTGGTGCTGCCCGCCGCCATTTGCGCGGCCGCCGTTTTTGGCGCGGCTTGGGCGTTCATCCCCGCCTGGCTCCAGGCGAGGCGCGGCTGCCACATCGTCATCACGACCATCATGTTCAACTTCATCGCCTCGTCGTTGATGACGTGGCTTCTGGTGAATGTTCTCATCAAGCCGGGACAGCAGTCGCCCGAGACCCGGGAGTTCGGAGCGGGCGCCTGGCAGCCCACGGCCAGCGAATTGCTGAGCCGGATCGGAATCCACGTGGCCGCCAGCCCGCTCAATTTCTCATTTTTGATCGCGCTCGCGGCGGCGGCCGGGGTCTGGGTGCTGGTCTGGCGGACGCGCTGGGGATATGCGATTCGGGTCATCGGCGAGAATCCGGCGGCCGGGTTCTACGCCGGCATCTCCCCTTCGAAGGTCGCTTTTCTCGTCATGCTTCTTTCGGGAGCCCTGGCGGGAGGTCTCTCCCTGAATGAGTTGATGGGAGCCCAGCACCGGATCTCGCTCGATTTTCCCGCGGGCGCCGGATTTGTCGGGATCGCGGTCGCTCTCATGGGCCGCAATCACCCGGTGGGCGTCTGCGTTTCGGCGGTGCTCTTCGGCGCGCTGGTGCAGGGAGGATCCGAGCTGTCGTTCGACATGCCCCACATCAACCGGGATATGGTCGTCGTGATTCAGGGTCTGGTGATCCTTTTTTGCGGCGCCCTGGACAATTTGTTCGAGAAGCCCTTGCGCATTCTGCGCGGCCGGCACTGAAGAGGGCGCACGCATGGAATGCTACACTCTTTTCGTGCTCCTGGTTGCCGCGACGCTGCGCGTGGCGACGCCGCTCGTGCTGGCGGCCCTGGCCGGGCTCTTCTCGGAGCGCTCGGGGGTCGTTGCGCTCGGGCTGGAGGGGATGATGCTCGGGGCGGCTTTCGCGGCCGCCGCGGTTTCCTCCGCCAGCGGATCGGCCTGGCTCGGGCTCGGAGCGGGAGTCGCGGCGGCGATGCTCCTGGCTTTGCTTCTCGCATTCGCGTGCGTGACCCAGAGGGGAAATCAGGTCGTGGCCGCGATGGCGGTGAACATCATCGTGGCCGGGGTCGCTCCGGTTCTGGCGCTGGCGTGGTTCGATCAGGGCGGGCAGACACCGCAACTCGCGGACCGGGCGCAGCGATTCACCGGGATCGTCTGGCCCTGGGCCAGGCAGGCCCGCGCGGCGCCTTTCCCCGGACTGCTGTATGCGGAGCTGCTGAGCGGCCACAGCCTGATTGTGTACCTTGCCGCCGGGCTCGTTCCGCTGAGCGCGTGGGTGCTTTACAAGACAAGGTTCGGGCTGCGTCTTCGCGGGGTCGGGGAAAACCCCCAGGCCGTGGACACGGCCGGCGTTTCGGTCGGGCGATTGCGGTATCAGGCCGTGCTCATTTCCGGCGCCCTGTGCGGCGTCGCCGGCACCTACCTGTCGGTGTCGGCGAGCTCGGGATTTGTCCGGGACATGACGGCGGGAAAGGGATACCTGGCGCTGGCGGCATTGATATTCGGGAAATGGCGCCCGTATCCCGCGCTGGGGGCATGCCTTCTGTTCGCGTTTGCGGACGCTCTCGCCGACCGGCTCCAGGGCGTTCCGCTGCCGGTTGTCGGCGTGATCCCGGTCCAATTCATAATCGCTCTGCCGTACGTGCTGACGGTTCTTCTGCTGGCGGGGTTTGTCGGCAAGTCAACTCCCCCCCGTGCGATCGGGGTTCCGTACGAGAAAGCATGACCTCGCAACCACGATTTTCGGAAGTTAAGGAGAATTTCATAAAAAACGCAGGATGTTAAACTGCGCCGGCCTGCGACCGATATAGGGTGCAGGCCTCAAGCGAGGCCTAGAGTGCAGTCCGACTCTCCAATCGGCGCGCATGTGGCCCGGACGCCACGGCAGCAGTCACGGATGGCAAACCGGAGCGCGTCCGACTCCAATCCTTCGGCGCGACGCAGCGCGGAAGCTGTGACCAAAGACCAAGGATAGGCCATGTCGGTTGTCATCAATACAAATTCGGCTGCGTCGGTAGCCGCCAATAACCTCGCGTATTCGAACGAGCAGCTGCAGAAGAGCCTGAACAAGCTTTCCAGCGGCTCGAAGATCGTCAATCCGTCCGACGACGCGGGCGGCCTCGCGGTTTCGATGAAACTGACGGCCACCGCGAACCGCGAGAGCGATCTCCAGACAAACCTGAGCGACGCGACATCCTATGCGCAGACGCAGGACGGCGCGCTGCAGGTCGCTGGATCGATTCTGGACCGGATTTCCCAGCTCTACACGCTGGATCAGGACCCGACCAAGAACAGCTCGGATCTCGCGAACTACAACGACGAGTTCACCCAGCTTCAGGGCGAGCTGAATTCCCTGGGAAGCCAGGCATTCAACGGAGTCAGCCTGTTCGGCACGAACAACATGACGGTCGCCGCGACCGACGATCTCGGCTCGGCCGGAGCCGTGACCGTGGCGCAGCAGAACTTGCTGGGCTCGACTTCGAGCGAGGCGTTCTCTCCCTTCACCGACAATTTTGCAAATCTCAACAACTGGACGGACCAAAGCTTCGGATCGGGCAGCCCCTCCATCTCGGACCCCAGTGGAACCTATCTCAGCCTGAATACCACGGGAGACGATTTCGCGGTCGCGCAGTCGAAGCAGAGCTTCTCGGGTGCCTTCGACATGACCTTCACGGCGAAATCCGGCGGCGGAAGCCCGCTCGCGCTCCTCGTTGAGATAGGAAACTCCGAGATAGGCGATTTCAATGGCCTGACCGGCACCGCGGAAACAATCCGTATCGTCGCAGACGGAAACGGGAACGCGACCGCCTACGTGAACGGTTCCGAATCGAACACCTACTCGGGCGTGTCGAGTTCCGGCAAGATCAGCTTGTTAAACCAGAATATCGGAGCCTCGAGCATCCAAGTATCCGGCCTTTCGATGACCAGCACCGCCTCGACCTCCTCCAATGTCGATGCCGTGGCGACCGCCGCATCCCTCGGCAGCCTGTCGCTCTCGACGATCACGAGCGCGATCCAGGATGTCGCGACGATGCGTGCGAACAATGGAGCGGAGCAGAGCAGGCTCGGATTCGCGTCGACCATGCTGACGACGAACGAGACCAACCTTCAATCCGCGATCAGCAACATCACCGACGTCGATGTCGCCAAGGAAACGACCAATCTGGCGAAGTGGAACGTGCTTGTCCAGGCGGGCACCTCCATGCTGACCCAGGCCAACCAGGCCGCCCAGACGGCCTTGAAGTTGATCACGGGCTGATCGGCGGTCTCCCGGGCGTTCCGGGAAGGAAACACGACCTCAGGCCGCCAGAGTTGAAATCCGGTCGCGGATTTCAACTCTGGCGGCCTGAGGTCGTGCGCACAAAGGTTGACGTTTCAGTGATCAGTCCGTTCAACCGAAACGACACACATGACACACGCAGAACGCCTCGCACGCCACCTCGGCAAGACACCGGACATTTCGCGCGCAATTTTCATCGCCCCAAACTCCACGATCAACGGAGACGTGGTGCTCGGGCCCGGCAGCAGCGTCTTTTACGGCGCCGTCCTGCGGGGAGACATCCAGGAGATCCGCGTAGGGGAGGGGACGAATATCCAGGACAATGCGATCGTGCATCTGGCCGACGAATATGCCGCAGTGATCGGAGCTTGGTGCACGATCGGACATGCGGCGATCGTCCATGCCTGCACGATCGGGGACGAGTGCCTGATAGGAATGGGGGCGACGATCCTCGATGGTGCGCAAATCGGCGCCCGGAGCATCGTCGGCGCCAATTCGCTCGTTTCCCAGCGTTTTGTGTGCCCGCCCGGCTCGATGGTTTACGGATCGCCGGCCAAGGTGATCCGTCCGCTCACGGACGCCGAGAAGGCCGGACTGCGACCCTGGGCCGAGAAGTATGTCGAAGTCGCCCGCGCGCACGCGGCGCTTTGCCGCCGCTAGCGGGAAAACGGGAGACGCGCGCCGCCGATCCGGCGCAGGAACTGGCGCACCGGTCCCACCGGCTTCGGCCGGAACTGCTCCGGGAGCTGGTCGGCGAAGCCCCGGTCGATCGCGGTTTGAAGGGCCGTGACCCTTTCGTAATTCCGGGAAATAAGGCGGTCTTCGGTCAAAAGCTCAGGCGGAATCTGGTCCAGGTGGCCCGAGTAGGCGGCGGCGTGGAGGGGAGTGTCGCCATTGTCGTTGCGCGTGAGCAGCAAATCGGGGGTCAATAGCGCCCGGGGTATCAGCTCGAGCTGGCCGGTCTCGGCGGCCGCATGAATGGCCGTGTAGCCGCTCTTGCTTGCCGCGACGAGGCTTTCGTAGGTGAAAAGCTCCGGGGGAATCTGCTCCAGGTGGCCGGTGATTGCGGCGGCGTGGAACACGGTGTCGCCGCTGCTGGTTTTTTCCGCCAGCGTCTTTGCCGTCAGCAGGTTTCTTGGAATCTGGTCGAGGTGTCCGTTGAACGCGGCTGTGTGGATGACGGTCTCTCCGGCGAAATTCCGGCAGGCCAGGCTCTTTGCCGTGATCGTCTGGGGCGGCACGCGATCGAGTGCTCCATTTTCCGCCGCTTCGTGCAGTACCGAATTGCCCACCTCGGTCTTGAGTTCAAAAACGTCCGCGGTGAGCAGGTGTGCCGGCAATTGACTTAGATTTCCGTTGGCCGCCGCGACGTGGAAGACCGTATAGCCGGCGTTGCTTCCTTGGAGGAGCGCCTGGCGCGTGAGAAGCTCGCGGGGAATTTGATCAATGTGGCCGCCCAGCGCCGCGTGATGAAGCGGCGTGTACCCGGCGTCGTTGCGGAGCGAGAGAAGTTCGGCCGTGATCAGGGAAGGCGGCAGGTCCTGAAGGCCGCCATACTTGGCGGCCATATGCATGACGGTGTTGCCCGCCGCATTGCGTGCCGAGAGGGCCGCCACAGTCAGGGTGGACGGCGGCACCTGGCGCAGCGTGCCGGCGCTGGCCGCGGCTTGCAGATCGGGATTTGCCATCGCGTTTCACACGGAGTTAAAACGCCGGAAGAGACTGCGGGCAAATCAAAAGCGCGGCGAAGGAGCAGGCAGATTCGATTTGCCACGCAATGACGCCGCGTCATTGTCGGTCCACGGATCGCTCCAAATGAGCAATACTGAATCCAAGCCGCTCCAATCTGGGGAGCCACAAAAGAGCGCCATATTGCTCGTCGACGACGAACAGCCCCTTCTGGACGTGTTTGCGTCGGCGTTGGGCGACGAGTTCGAGGTGAAGACGGCGAACTCGGTCCGCGAAGCGGAATTTCTTCTCCGAAAACAACCGTTCAAGGTCGTAGTCAGCGACCATCTCATGCCGGGCGGCAACGGGATGACGTTTCTCGTCCGCACGAGGGAGGAGTACCCCCACATGCAGCGCGTCCTCGTGACCGGCTACATGAAGCCGGAAATGCTGCTTCGAAGCGTGAACGAGGCTGCGCTGTTCCGATATCTTCTGAAGCCGGTCGCGATCAGCGAGCTTATAACGGTTGTCCAGGGCGCCGCGCGGGCGTACGATGCGAGCGTGGCTGCGGCGGGAAAGCCGTGACCGGTCGAACTGCGCCGGTCACTCGAGGCGCAGAATCTTGCGCAGATAGGGACCGGTCGGGCTTCCTCGGACTCCGGGCAAGCCTTCCAAGCGGCCCTGGTAAATGAGTTCCCCTCCCGTTGGACCGCCGGTCGGCCCCAATTCGACGATGTAATCGGCTTCGGCGAGCAGATCCAGATTGTGCTCGATGACGACGACCGAGTGCCCCTGGTCCACGAGAGAGTGCAAAACGCGGATCAGTTTCTCGCAATCGCTCATGTGCAGGCCGATCGTCGGCTCCTCGAGAAGGTACAGATTGCGCGGCGGCGCCGGGCGCCGGGGATCGGGCAGTTCCCCGATTCCGCGGGACAGTTCGGAAACCAGCTTCAAGCGCTGCGCTTCGCCGCCGGAAAGGGTCGGCGAACTCTGGCCGAGCGTCAGGTACCCCAGCCCGCATTCGACCATGAGCCGGCAGACCGCACCCAGTTGCGCATGAAAGTCGAAAAAAGCGGCCGCCTCTTCGAAGGAGAGCCGGAGCACCT
>Ga0181529_10008368_pt1 | contig 10085 bp, 8 predicted proteins | sample PEATcosm2014_Bin_36_FD_119763 | JGI IMG/M metagenome (GOLD analysis project Ga0181529, IMG submission 119763) | Peatland microbial communities from MTU Mesocosm Facility, Houghton, MI, USA - PEATcosm2014_Bin10_30_metaG | ecosystem: Environmental > Terrestrial > Soil > Wetlands > Peat | place... | reverse complement strand
CTGTGCATGAAAATGCGATTATTCTTCCCGCAGCCTGTATTGGCGCAGCCGCCCGACGAGCGAGGCCGGGCCGCTCACTGTCAATCGCACCAGGTTGCCCTCGTACTCCCGCGAATGCACGATCATTCCCGCTTCGATCGCCGCCAGCACCGCGCCCTCCTGCTGCGGAACACACAATTCCGCGGACAGCAGCGGATCGGTGTGCAGGGCGCGATCGATGGCCGCAAGCAGGGCTTCCATGCCTTCGCCGGTGCGCGCCGAGACGGCCACTTCGCCGCTTCGCTCCTGCAATCCCGCCCGCTCGTGCCCGCCCAGCAAATCGATCTTGTTCAGCACCTCGATCCGCGGCTTGCCCAGAACCTCCAGTTCGCCCAGAACCTTCTCCACCTGCGTCTTCTGCTCGTCACCGTAGGTCGAAGCCGCATCGCGGATGTGCAGCAGCACCTCGGCCTGCGCCACCTCCTCCAGCGTGGCGCGGAAGCTGGTGACCAGCGTGTGCGGCAGATTGCGGATGAAGCCCACCGTATCCGACAAGAGAATCTTGCGGCGGCTGGGCAGTTCGATGGCTCGGAGTTTGGGGTCGAGCGTGGCGAACATCTTCGGCGACTGCAAGACCTGTGCGCCGGTAAGCTGGTTGAAGAGCGTACTCTTGCCGGCGTTGGTGTAGCCCACCAGCGCGACCGTGGGCACCGGCACAGCCTCGCGCCGCTGGCGCTGCTGCTTGCGCACACGGCGGACGGATTCCAACTCCAGCTTCAAGTGGTCGATGCGCCGCTTGATCTGGCGGCGATCGGTTTCCAGCTTGGTTTCGCCCGGTCCGCGCGTGCCAATCCCGCCGCCCAGTTGCGACATCGCTTTGCCCTTGCCGCTGAGCCGCGGCAGCAGATAGTCGAGCTGCGCCAGCTCCACCTGCAACTGCCCCTCACGGGTACGGGCGTGGCGGGCAAAGATGTCCAGGATGAGCTGCGTCCGGTCCAGCACGCGGCAGGGCAGCGCCGCCTCCAGATTGCGCAACTGGGTGGGAGTAAGATCCCGGTCGAAGAGCACGAGATCGGCTTCAACCGAGGCGGCAATCCCGGCAATCTCTTCCACTTTGCCGGAGCCGATCATCGTAGCCGGGTCGAGGCGCGCGCGGCGCTGAAGAATCTCGGCGGCCACCTGGCCACCGGCGCTCGCCACCAACTCACGAAACTCGGTGAGGGATTCTTCCGCGTTCAGCTCCGTGGAGCTGCGCGCCTGAGCCGCTCTGGCAGAGGAAGCGCCGGAAGACGGCGCATCGCCAGAGATTGGCGCATCCTCTGCACTGCCAGAGCCAGCCCGGTCCTGACCGGCACACAAGGCCGCCTGCCGTGCACCCGCTTGCGCTGCGCGGCTGATGCGGGAGCTTGGCCCCAGATCCACAGCCACCAGAACTGCCCGCTCCGAGCGCGTGCCCGAAGCGTCCATCCTGCTCACCTCGCCGGACAACTGAGAGCGCTCCCGATCAGCTATCGCGGCTCCCCGATCGATGGAAGCGCAGTGACTGGAACCGGACCAGGACTGGAGCCCGCGACCGGACGGTACTCGTTATGAATCACGCTCCGGTTGCTCACTACAGTCGAAATCGCGTGCTTGAAGATCAATTGCTCCTGACTATTGTTTTCCAGAAGCACGGAATACTTGTCGAAGGAACGGATCTTTCCGGTCAGCTTGACGCCGCTCACCAGATACACCGTAATTGGTGTCTTGTCTTTGCGGACGGTGTTCAAGAATGTGTCCTGAATGTTTTGTGCCGGCTTGTTCTCCATTTGCCGATCTCCTGCTTTCCTCGTGGGGGGGGTGGATGCAACTGAACTACTCGTTCTTGTGCAAATCGACGGGAGCGGCGCCGGAATCCCCGGAACCGCCAATTCCCGCAATGGCTCAACAATATAAGGGTTGACTCCTCTTTTCAACCCTGAATTTTGGCAATCTTCTGCCAAGTGCCGCTTTCGGCTTTCCTCCAGAGGCCGGAGCAGCTGCCAAGCGTCTCGATTCCAAGCACTAAAAAGCCCCTGGCTGGTAGCATGGACCTGTGAAAGTTGAGCAAAATTCGCCGGATTCCTCCCCTTCAGCCGCCCAGCCGGTGCCCATGCTGGACCTCAAACGCCAGTACCAGCCGCTCCAGCAGGAGCTTCTGCGCGCCGTCGGAGGGGTGCTGGAATCACAGCAGTTTATTCTGGGCGAGCCAGTCGCCACCTTTGAAAAAGCCGCCGCGGCCCAGTTGGTGGTTGCCCATGCAGTAGGCTGCTCCTCCGGCACCGATGCCCTCTGGCTGGCACTGGCCGCCGCGGGAATTGACGCCGGTGAGGCGGTCATTACTACACCCTTCAGTTTCTTCGCCTCCGTCAGCGCCATCCTCCGCGCCGGAGCCAAGCCACTACTAGCCGACATTGATCCCGCCACCTTCAACCTTGATCCGGTGAAAGTGGAAGCCTTGTTGAAGACGCCGCAAGGCGCGGAAGTCAAAGCCATCCTCCCCGTCCATCTCTTCGGCCAGTGCGCCGATTGGACGGCCTTCTGGCATATCGGGAAGAAGTATGGACTGAAGCTGATCGAGGATGCCGCCCAGGCATGGGGCGCTGATTGGAACGGTGTCAAGGCCGGCGCATTGGGCGATGCCGCCGCCTTCAGCTTCTATCCCACCAAAAACCTCAGCGCGGCGGGCGACGCCGGCATGATTACGACCAATTCGGACGATGTGGCCGAGCGCGCCCGGATGCTGCGCCAACACGGAATGCGCCGCCGCTACTATCACGACGAAGCCGGATGGAACACACGCATGGATGGCCTCCAGGGCGCGATACTCGCCGTCAAGCTCAAGTACATCGATGGCTGGAATCATGCCCGGCGCACCCTGGCGCGGCGCTATCATGCACTTTTTCATGCCGCAGGAGTGGCAGAAGCCGGCCCGTATCCCGTCCACGGCCTCATCCTGCCCCACGAAGTTCATGGAACCCGCCATGTCTGGCATCAGTATGTGATTCGCACGGCGCGCCGCGACGAGTTGCGCGAGTTCCTCACCGCACGCAAGATCGGATCGGAGATCTACTACCCCCTCCCGCTGCATTTGCAACCGGCCTTGCAAAGCCTCGGCTACAACGAAGGGAGCTTCCCGGAGGCCGAGCGCGCTGCCCGCGAAGTACTGGCCCTGCCCATCTTTCCTGAACTGCGCGAGGACGAGCAGCAGACCGTCGCCGCCGCAATCGCTGAGTTTTTGAGTTGAGTGAAAGGCTCCCTTGAGAGAACGAGATTCATGGATGTACTGAAACGGCTTTTCGAAGAGCACTTTCATACGCAGGCCGAGGAGGCGCTGCCGCTACAGGGCCAGCTAGGCGGCTCGGGGCGGATGATCGTGCGCCTCGCCGGAGACGGGTTCAACGCGATCGGCATCCTCTATCCCGTGCGTGAGGAGAATCTTGCCTTCCTTGAGTTTTCCCGGCATTTTCGCCGGCGCGGATTGCCGGTGCCGGAGATCTACGCAGAGAATTTGCAAGAGAACGCCTACCTGGAAGAAGACCTGGGCGATACAACGCTTTTTGAATTCCTCGGCAGCCATCGCAACGGCGAGGTGATTGCCCCGCAAGCGATCGAGACATATCGCAAGGTGGTTGCCCTGCTGCCGCGCTTTCAGGTTGAGGCGGGATGTGATTTGAATTACAAGTTCTGCTATCCGCGCGCCAGCTTCGACCGCCAGTCCATCGCCTGGGACCTCAATTACTTCAAATACTATTTTTTGCGCCTGGCCGGTATTCCCTTCAACGAGCAGGCGCTGGAAAACGATTTCAGCCGCTTGACGAAGTTTCTGCTGGAAGCCAGCCGCGATTATTTTCTCTATCGAGATTTTCAATCGCGCAATGTGATGCTACGCGACGGAAGACCGTATTTCCTCGACTACCAGGGAGGCCGCAAAGGAGCGCTGCAATACGATATTGCTTCGCTGCTTTATGACGGCAAGGCCGATCTGCCGCCAGAGCTGCGCCAGCAACTGCTCGACCACTATCTCGACTCCCTCGGCGGCTTCATCGATTTGAAGCGCGACGCCTTCATGGAGCACTACTACGCCTTTGTTTACGTTCGCATCCTGCAAGCGCTGGGAGCTTACGGCTTCAGAGGCTTCTATGAACGCAAGGCGCATTTTCTGCAGAGCGTTCCCTACGCGCTGAAGAACCTGCGCTGGCTGGCGGCTTCCGTGAAGTTGCCCATCGCCTTGCCGGCGCTGATGGAAGCGCTCGAAGGAATTTCGGCTTCCGAGAAATTACAGGGGATTGCAACGTCGTCCGAGAGTTTGACGGTGCGCATCTTCAGCTTCAGCTTTCACCGCGAGATGCCGGGCGATGAGACCGGCAACGGCGGCGGGTTTGTCTTCGACGCCCGCAGTCTGCCGAATCCGGGGCGCGAAGAGCAGTACCGTTCGTTGACCGGAAAAGACGAACCCGTGATCGGTTATCTGACGCGTCAGGAGAGTGTGCACCGGTATCTTGCCAGCGTCTTTGCCCTGGTGGATGCGAGTGTCAGCGGCTATCAACAGCGCGGGTTCAAGAATCTGATGGTCTCATTCGGCTGCACCGGAGGGCAGCATCGCTCGGTCTTTCTGGCCGAGCAGTTGGCCCGGCATCTGCGCGCCACAAACGGAGTGGATGTGATCGTCCGGCATATCGAATTGGAGAAGAGCGGCCGATGAAAGCGATGATTCTGGCCGCTGGAGTAGGCTCGCGCCTGCGCCCGCTGACCAACGACCGTCCCAAGGCGCTGGTCACCATTGCCGGGCACGCGCTGCTGGAGATTGCGCTCATGCGCCTGCGCGGCTGGGGCGTGCGGGAGGTGATCGTCAATGTGCATCATCACGCGGAGATGATCGCCGATTACCTGAAGGCCAACGGCAACTTCGGAATGCAGATTGAACTCTCGCGCGAAGAGAATCTGCTCGATACCGGCGGAGGCTTGAAGAAAGCCGCGCATTTCTTTCTTGAATACAAAAATGATTCGCAGCAGCCGTTGATCGTGCACAACGTCGATGTGATCAGTGCGATCGATCTGCGGCAGATGATGCGCTTTCACACCGAGCGCAATGCCCTGGCCACGCTGGCAGTCCAGCATAGAGCGTCATCGCGCTACCTGCTCTTTGACGAAAATGACCGGCTCTGTGGCCGCCGGATAGGGCGCGATGGACACGACGAGTTGGCGCATCCGGCCCGCGATATGCAGGCCCTGGCTTTTTCCGGCATCCATGTGATCTCTCCGCGCATCTTTGCGATCTTCAAAGAAGAAGGCGCCTTTTCGATCATTGACGCCTATCTGCGACTTGCGGCAGAGGGAGAAAGCATCTCGGCCTTTCGCGCCGATGAAAATTATTGGCGGGATCTTGGCAGGCCGGAGAGCATCGTGCAGGCCGAAGAAGATATTAGGAACGGACGATACTCTCTTCCGCTTTCCATCACGGCATAGATCGCTTCGACAGCCAGGCTCTTCCCGGATCATTGCTGTTGTTGCTGTTGCTGCTGCATCTGCTGCAAGTCCACAAAGGGAATGATGGGTTCAGGAGGCTGCTGCGCCCGCTCCACCAATATGCTCCAGTCATCGGGGATGGGCAGGTTGCGGTCGAGAGCGGGAGGATCGGCGCTGGCCTCGACGTGCACCGCGACATACAGCTCACTCTCCGTGCTGCCGCGGAAGACGCCGTGTGTCGGCGGCACATCGGCATAGTCGCGGCCCACCGCAGTGCGAATGTGGCGATGGTGAGCGATCAGATTATTGGTGGGATCAAAGCCCACCCAGCCCAATTGCGGCAAGAGCGCATCCACCCAGGCGTGCGTGGCATCCGGCGTTGAACGGTCGTGATCTTCGCGGCTGCGATAAAGATAGCCGGAGACGTAGCGGGCGGGAATCTTCACATGGCGCAAAAGCGCAATCATGGTGTGAGCAAAGTCCTGGCAGACTCCCTTGCCGCTGACAATGGCCTCGTCGATCGGCGAATCGACGCGCGTCGAGCGCGGCTCGTAATCGAAGTAATCGAAGAGTCGCTGATTGAGTTCACGCACCAGGATCAGCGGATCGTCGCGGCGGGTGACGCCCATCTGTTTGGCGAGCAGTGTGAGCGCGGGTGTTTCCACCGCGAAGGTGGAGGGCAGAAGCATCTCCGAGTAATCGCCGGCCTCGACGAGCTGATCGAGCGCTCCCCACGCATCGTGCGACAGCGAGCTGGGCAGATCGGGAAGCGCCTGTTGCTCGACGACCGACTCGGCAACGATGACCAGCTGATTGTGCTCGCCGGGAATGTCAAAGTGCTGCACGGTATTGCCCTGATGGTCGCGATAGCTGAAGACGCGGCAGCGCGGGCTTACGGAGAGAGAATAATTCAGGCAGTGCTGATGGGAGTCTGAGCGCGGGTGCATCCGCGTTTCCATGATGCTCTCGCTGATGGGACGCGAGTAGCGAAAGCGCGTAAGATGTCGGATCGAATAAAAATTCATGTTTGCTCCCCTCAACTGGCCAGCGCGGACTGAATCGAGTAATGCACATAATAGCGGTAGATGAGTTCGTGAATGCGCAAACACTGCTCGCGGATGGTATGCAGAAACGCCGCTGTGTCGCCGTTCAGAACTTCGCCGATGGTGGTGTATTCGAGCATGGCGTGCAGCCGTCCGATACCGGCAGTCAGCTCCTCCGGCGGCCGGCGGCCGCCAGCGTGTCGTATGGATTCGATGGCATCGCGGATGCTGTCGACGCAGTAGCGGATGGCATGCGGAAAATCGCGATTGAGAAGCAGAAACTCCAGAATGCGATCGGGAGAAACATCGGCCGTGTACACCTGGCAATAGGCTTCAAAGGATGTGCAGCAGCGCAGCAAACCCACCAGCTCAAGATACTGGTAGCCGGCGTGCTCGCGCAGCAACGGATGAAAGAGTTCGGGTTGATAGACCTCAAGCAGCGTGGCGGTCGCGTAGGCCCGCTCCAGATAGCGTCCCAGGCGGATGAACTGCCAACCTTCTCCGTGAATCATGGTGGTATCGCTGACGCCCTTGAAGAGATGAATGCCATCGATCACCGACGAGAGCGCGTCGCCGATGCTGGATGCGAACTGATCCTGTGCCTGCTGCGAATGAATCTGGTGAAAGAGCCGGTTGAGCCGCTGCCACTGTTCGGTTGAAATCTCCTCGCGCACCTGACGGGCGTTCTCGCGCGCGCCATTGATGCAAAAGGTGATGGCGGCGTGATTGAGATTGTCGAAGACCAGCCTGCGCGCCATCGACTCAAGATCGCCATCCCACTCCAAGCCCTCCGGCTTGCCCAGCGATGCCACCAGGCGCTGCCATCGTGTCTCTTCACTGGCGCCGCCGGTGTCGAGCATCAAGCCCATCGTCACGTCGAGCTGGCGCACAGTATTCTCCGCCCGCTCCAGATAGCGGCTCATCCAGTAAAGACTGTCGGCAACGCGGGATAACATGGTCGTGGCCTCAAAGTGAAATAGTGAATCAGTGAAATAGTGAATTAGTGAAAAAGCGCGATCTGTGGATCACTCTTTCACTCGCTCAACTTACTCCAGCACCCAGGTATCTTTGCTGCCGCCGCCCTGCGAGGAGTTGACAACCAGCGAGCCTTTTTCCAGCGCTACGCGGGTGAGGCCGCCGGGCACAATGTTCACCTTGTCGCCAAAAAGAATGTAGGGTCGAAGATCCACATGGCGCGGCTCCAGTTGGTTTCCGATCAGACACGGCGCGCGCGAAAAATCCAGCGTCGGCTGGGCTATATAGTTGCGCGGATTGGCCTCGATCGCGCGGGCAAACTCCTCACGCTGCTTGGCCGTCGAATGCGGCCCGATCAGCATTCCGTAGCCGCCGCTCTCTCCCACCGCCTTCACCACTAACTTATCCAGATTGGCCAGCACGTGCTGGCGCTGCTTCACATCGCCTAACAGATAGGTTTCGACGTTGGATAACACCGGTTCTTCATCCAGATAGTACTTGATCATCTGCGGCACATAGGCATAGACTGCTTTGTCGTCGGCGAGGCCCGTGCCGAAGGCATTGGTCACCGTCACATTGCCGGCGCGATAGGCGTTGAACAGCCCCGCGCAGCCCAGCGACGAATCGGCACGAAAGACCAGCGGATCGCTGAAGTCGTCATCCACGCGGCGATAGATCACATCCACACGCTTCAGCCCGTCGGTGGTGCGCATATAAACGATGTTGTCGTGCGTAACCAGGTCGCGGCCTTCGACCAGATCGATGCCCATCTGGCGCGCCAGATAGGTGTGCTCGAAGTATGCTGAGTTGAAAACTCCCGGCGTCAGCAGCACGATATTCGGCTCCGAGCGGCCTTCTGGTGCGAGCGAACGCAGTGTGGAGAGAAGCAGTTGCGGGTAGAGTTCGATGGGCCGGACGCCATAGCTCGAGAAGACTTCGGGAAAGGTGCGTTTCATCACCCGGCGATTGGTGAGCATATAACTCACGCCTGAAGGTACGCGCAGATTGTCTTCCAGCACGACGAACTCGCCGCTGTTCAGCCGCAGCAGATCGGAACCGACCACGGCGATATAGATATTGCGCGGCACCTGCAGGCCGCGCATCTGGCGGCGATAATGTTTGCAGCTATAAACCAGTTCGCTGGGAATCACGCGATCATTGAGAATCTTGGCTTCCGAGTAAACATCGCGCAGAAAGAGGTTCAGCGCGGTAATGCGCTGCGTCAATCCGCGCTCGATGCGCGTCCACTCCTGAGCTGTAATCAGACGCGGAAGCAGATCGTACGGGAAAATACGCTCCGTTCCCTCATCGCGCCCATAGACGGTGAAGGTGATGCCCTGCGTCAGAAAGGAAAGATCCGCCGACTGCTTGCGGCGCTGCAACTCCTCGTGGGGAAGACCGGCCAGCGTCTCGGCAAGCGCGCGATAATGCGCGCGAACCTCACCGCCCGGTTCGCGCATCTCGTCGAAGGCCTGATCGAGAGGATACTCTCCGAAGAGCGTTTCCAATTCCAATGGAGGACCAGCGTTCATGGCGGCTTGCTGCTTTCCTTACCGCGAATTCAGGGCGCGGGCAAATCGTCTGGGTACAACAGCTTCGATCCGTCTTGACCCCGTACCTTAGCTTTAGCAGAGAGCTCATAAGGGAGTTGTGAGGAAAAGAAGAAGTATTCGTCCGCCAACCCCATATCGTTATCCAAAGATTAACTTGACAATCACGGGAACAGAGATAAAAACAAAGGCATGCCTCTGCCGCCGAGCTTCCTCTCCGCATATCGGCGCAGACGGTAAATCCTCCGGCCGAGGTCGCCCCCCCATGACATCCAGGCACGCGCGCGCGCACTCTCACCAAGCACTGCACCTCACTTCCAAACTGCAACAGGGCGAAGTCCCAACCCGAAACCCGCTCTCGAAGAACTCGCAAGCCCACCCCGGCGTATCTCCGCTCAATCCACTGTCGCACCGTAACGTGGGTTATCAGCCTTTGCCCCGGCCGATCGGTCTGGCCCCCTATCACTACTCCGTGACCGATAACTTCCCCGACATCGGCAAAAACATTGCAACTGCCAAAAAGATGACCTTCCACGTTCTAGGCGACTCCGGCGGCGTCCTGAATGGGGAGTATCAAACCTTTGTCGCCGAACAGATGATCGCCCACCTCAAGCCCGCCGATCCCTCTTCACCCCAGTTCTGCTATCACTTAGGGGATGTTGTCTATTTCACCGGTATGCATGACGACTACTATGCCCAGTTCTACGAACCATACTCCGCATATAGCGTCCCCATCCTCGCCATCCCCGGAAATCATGACGGTGAGGTCGACGACCCTTCACAGCAGACTTCGCTCGATGGTTGGGTTGACTACTTCATGCAGACTCAACCCGACGTCGATCCCATCTCCAAAGACGCGCCACGCGTCGGCTTGGATCTGCCCAATGTCTATTGGACCCTTGACACTCCCTACGCCACATTCATCGGTATGTACACCAACGTTCCCGAACACGGCTCCATCGACTCAGTCCAACAGCAATGGGTCACCAGCGAGTTTGCTTCGGCGCCTAAAGACCGCGCGCTGATCTTGGCGCTGCACCACCCGATCTAT
>Ga0181529_10008367_pt1 | contig 10085 bp, 8 predicted proteins | sample PEATcosm2014_Bin_36_FD_119763 | JGI IMG/M metagenome (GOLD analysis project Ga0181529, IMG submission 119763) | Peatland microbial communities from MTU Mesocosm Facility, Houghton, MI, USA - PEATcosm2014_Bin10_30_metaG | ecosystem: Environmental > Terrestrial > Soil > Wetlands > Peat | place... | reverse complement strand
TAGGAATACTTATACGGCTCCATCAAGGTTTCTTGGCGGGTTTTCTTGGGAATGAGATAGTAGTCTCCGGCGCCTTCTTTCTCGTAGTCGAGATTGGGATCCATCTCGATCGCACCCGTCCCCCGGCTGTAGACGGTGACGAAGCGCCCGGTGGCGTCATGGCCCGGGACGTTCCTATACTTGGCGTCCTGCCCATCGAAGGCGTTGGGCTCCCAGACCGTCCACGACCCTAATAGGACCGGATTCGCCTCGAGGGTCTGGCGGAGGATGGCGAGCGCCTCCTTGCGGTCGGGATTTCCAGCCTTCTTCATCGCTATGAAGGCATTGGCCATCTCCCGCGGGGTTTCGGCTATGCGCTCCAGCTGGGATTTGATCTGGAAGGAGTAACGCGCCGAGAGCGCGTCTCCCTCGCCGTAGATGCGCGTGGTGATGATGCTCGACGCGATCGAGTAGGTCACCACGAGGATTCCGAAAACCGTCAGGACGAGAATACCGATTACTGGCAGTATTATCCTGCCGCCGATCTTGATCTTGACCGCCATATTCGCGCTCCTAAAGTCAGGTCTTTGTTCCTGCGACGCCGTCTGGAAATTGCCTTGTTCTCCATTAGTCGTAAGTCAATAGCCCACTTTCCATTTTGCTTTCATCTCGGCCAGTTCCTGTCGAGACAAGCCCCGAGTGACGCGCGCGTAGTGCGGAGTTTATGTGGATTTCGCACCCGACCATGTAGAGCCTCATCGACGAGGCTGGTATGACTTCTCGCCTAAGTTCGGGAACGCCTCAAGACGCGAACCTCGATAGGTCGCGGCTTGTGCCGGCTCGTACAGCCCGATTACGGAAAAAATCGCCTCTTCGAGGTCGACCCGCGCCGATCCCTTGTTAACGAAGCCGCAATAAGAAACCGTTTCTATCCTCCCCCGAAAATCGCATTCCCTTTGCGCGGTCAAGAAGAGGATGGGAAGATCGCGTCTTTTCAATATCTCTTTCGCCGACTCGATCCCATCCATTCCTCTTCCCAGGTTGACGTCCATAAGGATGAGATCGATCTTTTCATCGCCCGAGACTGCGATCGCCACCGCATCCTCCCCGCAATGCGCTTCGATGACTCGATAGCCGTTGGTCTCAAGATCGAGTCGTTCAGATAGCGCGATGAGAAAATCGTCCTCGACCAAGAGGATCACCTTCATCTCGCTGCCTCCAGATGCGCTCGTGGCCGCCTCATTTGCCGATCGCGCGCTTCGCCGCGGCGATTATCGACGAGGGTCGGCATCCCTTGGGCAGGAATGCGGCGCCGAGCACGGCCGCCTCCTCGGCGTAATCCGAGACGGGAAGGGCGCTCATCACCAGGAAGGATTGACTCGGTTTCGTCCGCTTCACCTCTTCGATGAGGGATAGACCGCTAATCCCTGGCATTTCGATATCGACGATGGCCAAATCGAAATTGTCCTCGAGGAGGAGGCGCTTGGCGGCGAGGCCGTCGGCGGCCTCGTCTACGGAAGAAAAACCCTCGTCCTCGATCAGGATCGCCTTAATTAGTCTTCGAACGCTTGCCTGATCATCGACGACTAAGACGCGCATCGTTTCAGGCTTCTTCCGCCGCTGGCGCCAGGAGTCGCGCGCCGTCGGACTCGTCGAACATCAACTCGAGGTCCAGGATGAGGATAAACCCCCGCTCGTTCCGCGCGATTCCCTTCACGATTCCCGAGGATGCTCCGGAGCCGAAGCTCGGCGGCGAAGCGATGTCGCCCGGAGCGATCTCGACGACCTCATGAACCGCGTCCGCGATTAGGCCGACGGTCATCTCCTCCTGGGTTCCCGCGGCTTCGACGACGATTATCGATGTAGCCTCCGTAGCCGCAAGCTCCGGAAGGCCGAAGCGGGCTCTCAAATCGACCACGGGAACTCCGCGGCCCCTCAGATTGATGATCCCTTTTAGGTAGACCGGGTATTGAGGGAGTTTCGTCGCCTGAGAATACTCCAGGACTTCGAGGACGCTGCCGATCGGGATCGCGTACAGCTCCTCGCGAAGCGAGAGGGTCAAATACTTGCATTCCAGCGCTTCAGTCATGGGTCCCTCCTAAAACGCTTCGAAATCGAGGTCCGAATCTGAGGCGACCGCCGCAAGCGTTAGGGCGTTTTTGGAGGGGCCAGCCCTGAGCCGTCGGGGCGCGCTTGATTTGGGTTTCTGCTCCTCGGTGGACTTCGTTGAGCCAGCTACCTTGAAGAAGGCCATGGTCGCCGCCAGCTGGACTGCCTGGGCCGAGAGCTCCTCGGCCATCGATGCCATCTCCTCGCTCGCGGCCGCGTTCTGCTGGATCACCGAATCCAGTTGGGTCATCGCCTTGCCGATTTGCTCAGATCCCACGGATTGTTCCCGCGAGGCCGATGATATCTCCTGGACGAGATCCGCGGTCCTCTTCACGTCCGGAACGATATTGCGGATTATTTCGCCCGCCCGCCCCGCGCTATCGACCGTGGCTTTGGCCATTTGCGTGATTTCCCCGGCGGCGCCTTGAGAGCGCTCCGCCAGTTTCCGGACCTCGGAAGCGACGACGGCGAATCCCCGTCCGACCTCGCCCGCGCGAGCCGCTTCTATCGCGGCGTTCAAGGCCAATAGATTCGTCTGCCGCGCGATTTCCTCGATGATGCCGATCCTGCTCGCGATCCCCTTCATCGCGGCGACCGCTTCGTCCACGACATGGGCGCCTTCGGCTGCGTCCACCGCCGCCTTCTTGGAGATGCCTTCCGTTACGATCGAGTTGTCGGTGTTCTGCTTGATCGTAGCGGCCATTTCCTCGACTGAGCTCGAGACCTCCTCGGCGCTCGTCGCTTGTTCCGTGGCGCCCTGGCTCATCTGCTGAGATGTCGAGCTGATCTGCTCGCTGCCGGACGCGACCTGGCCGACGGCCGCCTGGACCGACGAGACGATCTCGCGCAGACGCTCGGCCATCTTGGTGAGCGATCCATTGATGCCGAAATTCTTGCCGCCCTCGCCGGACACGGCGTCCAGCTCGCCCACAGCTATCTTCTCGGCCAGGGCCGCGATCGCGGCCGGCTCCCCTCCGACGGACTTGGTTATCGATCTCGTGATGAAGATCCCGATCGCGAAGGAAAGGATCGCCCCGGCGATCATCGCTATGATCATCAGCAGGGATGAGGAATTCGAAACTCGAGTATTGGCTTCGGATATGCTCTTCGCGTCGTCGATATTCGCCTTGACTAGCGTATCTATCGCGGCGTTCAGATCGCCGACGGTCGTGGTGAAATCTCCGAACACGATTGAAGCGGCCTCCGCCCTCTTGCCGGCGAGCACGAGCGAGATGATTCGATCCACCTGAGCGTTGAAGGCGTCCTCGGTGGTCTGCAGCAGCGCGATGTCCTTCTTGTCCTGCTCGCTGAGGTCCGTGCTGCCATAGGACTTGATAGCGTCGGCCATGATTTGCCTGCGCGCCTCGATTTTCGTCCTGAATTCCGCGATCTTGCCGGAGTCGGCCGTGAGCGCGATCATGAGGGTGTCAGATCTCATCCGGTTCGCCGAAGTCCCGAATGTCCCGACGCTGGCTAGCGGCAGGGTCGCGTTCTCATACAGGTAGGTGTCGGCTGAATTGATCCTGCTCATATTGGCGATGCCGAAGGCGCCGACCAGAACGGCTATCATCGCCACGGAAAGAAACGCGACCACCAACTTAGTGCCCAGTTTCATGGTACCCTCCTGTGACTCTTCTCCAAGGCTATGGGATTATCATAGGCGCTCCCGAGGATTTGGCAGGTAGGAAGGGTCAACCTTGATTGAGAGGACTATTCTGATTCTCGCGTAGGAAAACTCCTACACTTCCCCGGTCTGTGAGAGGTTGTGAGTCCGAGCGTAGGCCACGAGGTCGGCGTTGTTCTCAAGCCCCAGCTTCTCCATCGCCCGCATCTTGTAGGTGCTGACAGTCTTGACCGAGAGATTGAGCCGGCGCCCGATCTCCACAAGGCTGGCCCCCGCGGCATAGCGGCTGATCACCGCCAATTCTCGGTCCGTGAGCTTGACCTCCCGGTCCTGCTTCCGCCCTTGTCGCCTTACGAGGATCTCACCGTACTCCGGGCTCACATAGACTTTGCCGGCGAGGATGCGACGGACCGCTTCCAGGAATTGCGAAGGCGGACTGGCCTTTTCGATATACCCCATCGCCCCATCGCGATAGGCGCGTTCCGCGAATTCGCGCTCGCCGAAGACGCTCATCATGAGGAAACGGACCTCAGGCCGCCGAGCCAGAGTGTCCTTGACGAGCTCGAGGCCGTCCTTGCCTGGCATGGAGAAATCGACGATCACGAGGTCATATGAGCCTGACTCGAGGAGCCGGCACGCCTGGTCTCCGTCCCCCGCCTCCTCGATCTCGAGCAATGCGATCGATTCGATGAGGGTTTCGCGTATTCCCTTTCTTATGAAAGGATGATCGTCAACTATCAGAACGCGCACGTGGAACCTTTCCGGGCATCCAGAACGAAGCGCGAACCACGGTACCCGCCCCTGGCTCGGATGTCACGGTAAATTCGCCGCCGAGCGACCTGCATCGCTCACGCATACCTAAGATGCCAAAGGATCGTCGCTCGCCAGGTCGAATGACTGACGGCTCGAAGCCCTTCCCTTCGTCCCGGACTTCCAGCACGACCTGACCATCCGCCGCCTGGAGGGATATCCTGACGATTGCGCTTTCCGAGTGGAGGAGGGCGTTGGTCAGGGCTTCCTTCGCAACGCGGTAGATCACCGTTCGAGTTTCGTCGGGTAGCTCGAATCCCCCGAGCTCCGAACTGGAAAACTCGATCCGGACTCCGCTTCGCTCCTCGTTGTCGGCGGCAAGCCGGGCCAGGGCTTGGGATAGCCCGACGCGATCGAGAACGCTAGGGCGAAGGTCGGCGATTATTCTCCTCATGCCATCGGAGAGCTCCGAGAGCAGGGTCCTCATGTCCGAGATCATCTCGGAAGCCGCCCTCGTCGGCGTTCCGATGCGGCGCTCCAGGAGATAGAGGGCCATCCCTAGGCTGGTGACGCCCTGCCCCAGCTCGTCATGGAGCTCACGGGCGACGCGAGTCCTTTCTTCCTCGCGCTCTCCCTCTACGCGGGAGAGCAGGAGCCTGACCTCCTCGGTCCTGCTCTCGAGCTCGCGGAGCAGCAACTCTTTCTCCGAAAGCGTCGTGCGCACGCCCTCCTCGGCGAGCTTCCGCTGCGTGATGTCCCTCGCGATGGTGAGGTTCATCCGCCGTCCCTGGCTTTCGATCGGCTCGGCGCTGAATTCCAGCCATGCGGAATGGCCGTCGGCAAAGCTGACCCTGTTCTCGATATTCCTCACCCGCCCTTCACCGCCAAGGGCCGTGTAGTAGCGCTCGCGCGTCGCCTCATCGAGCTTGATTCCGAGCGCCTCGCTCGTCCTGCCGATCGCCTGAGCGCGAGTGGCGCCTGTCAATGCTTCGAAGGCCTCATTGACGTCGACGAACGCCCTCGGAGGATCGATTTCCACCAGGTACATCGGGTCAGGGCTGAGCTTGAACACCGTAGAGAACCGCGCCTCGCTCAATTTCAGCGCCTCGAGGGCCCGCTCCTTGGATGCCTGGTTGCGCAGGGCCGTGATGCCGAATGACAGGTTTCCCGCCAGCTCCTCGAGCAGCCTGATCTCTTCCCGAGTGAACGCGTCGGGCTCGGCCGAATAGATCATGAGGGCGCCGAAGCTGCGGGATTGGTCCTTGAGCGGCAGGGCGATGCTCGAGCGATATCCGCGAGCCAGCGCGGACTCGCGCCAGGCGGCCACTCGGGGATCGGCCGCGAAATCCTGGATGTAGGCCGGCTGGCCGGTCCTGATGGCGATGCCGGTTGGCCCCCCGCCTCGTTCCCCTTCGCCCCAGCTGATCTCCGCGGTCGCGAGATATCCGTCCTCGTTCCCGGCCCAGGCCACCGGGCGAACTCCCCTTCGCTCGTCCGCCTCGGCGAAGCCCACCCAGGCCATGCGGTAGCCGGCCTCCTCGCAGACGATGGCGCAGATCTCGCCGAGGAGGCGATCCTCGTTGTCGGCGCGTGCCAGGACTCGCTCGCAGCGTCCGATCGCCCGGAGCTCGCGATTCATGCGGCGCAGCTCCTCGTCGGCCATCTTTCGCTCCGTGATATCCTGCACGTTGACCACGCGGTATGCCACCGTCCCCGCCTCGTCTCGCACCGCCATCGCGTCTATGAGGACGGGAAACCGGGTCAGGTCCTTGCGAATCTGGACAGACTCCCAGACATGGTGACCCTTCTCGAGGACCAATCCGATGTCGCGTTTCGCGTCGTCGCGCGCCTCGGGCGCGAAGAGGTCGATCAGGCGGCCCGCCTCCAGTTCCCCTGGTTCGTATCCGTGCATTCGCGCGAATGCGGGGTTCGTCAGCTCAAGGCTCTGGCCGTCGGCCGACTCGATGGCGATTCCCCAGCCCGCGTGCTCGAAGACGTGGGCCCAGCGCTCCAGCGCCCGCTGGGACCTGTTCCGATCGGTCACGTCCACGAAAATGGCGGCGATGCGGAAGCCGGCGCTGGTCGTGACGGTAAAGATAGTCTGGATGGTCTCTCGCTCGCGGCCGTCAGGGAGGACCACATGCGCCTCGATAGGCCTGTCGAAGAATCGTGACCTGCCTTTCTCCAAGGCCTCCACATAGGCGCGCTTGCGCTCCTCGTATCCGCCTGTGGCGCGCAGCCCGGGCGGGGTGAGCTCGAATTGGAGGTCCCAGATGGCTTTCCCTAAAATCGAATCTCGACCGAGCCCGGTCAATACCTCGCAAGCCCGATTCCATTCACAGACGAACCCGCGCTCGTCGGTCAAAAAAAGCCCTTCCGTGTACTGCTCGACGACTGCGCGGTACTTCTCCTCGCTCAATAAGGTCTCACGGCGAGCCAGGTCCAGCGCGACGATCCTCTCTTGGAGATCGGCGAAGGCGTCGTGGAGACGGCCAAGCATGAGATCGAAGGAAGATGCGAGCTGACCGATCTCATCGTCCCGGTATCCTTCGGCGGATCGCTTCAGGTTGCCGCTCTCGACCTCGCCGATGTACGCCCTGAGCCGGGCCAGCGGCCGCGCGATATCCCGCAAGGCGAAAGCGGCCGTTTCTCGGAGCAGGAGGCCGAGCGCTATGGCGATGGCGACTATCAGGGCCACCGGCGCTATCGCGGGGGAGAGCGCCTCGAGGAGAGGTTCCTCGATGACCGCGAACCAGGGGACCGAGGCGAGGTTCTTGCCCAAGGTCAGGACAGGGCCTCCCTCGAGGCCCTGTCGAAGGGCCACGCGCTGCCCCTCTGGAACCGGGACGGCCGTGCCGCTCCCCGACAGCAGCCTCCTGTCCCGATAGACGATCAGATGTCCGCTTTGGTCCGTGATATAGGAGTAGCCGCTTTGGCCTACGCGTATTCCGATCGTGGTTTCCCAGAGCCAGGAAAGGTCTACTTGGACGACGAGGAGGCCAATGCTCAGACCGATTCCATCGTGCGCCCTCACCGCCATGTCGACCAAGGGCGATTGGCCCGCGAAGTGCGACGCTCCGAAGGCCACGACTCCGTAGGCCGGCGGAGTCGCGGACCACGACGCGATCTCGCCCTCGGGGAAGGGATCAGAGCCGGCTTCCGGGCGCGAGGCGACGATTCGCCCAGCGGAATCGACGAAGGCGACTCGGGTGAAGGCCGGATTCCTCACGACGACCGCGAGGAGGCCCCGCGCGAGCGCCGTCCCGTCCTTCAAACCATAATAGCCGCCGATTTCGTCCGCGGAGGCAAGAAGGCTTCCCCTGATGGCGAAAAAGAAACTGTCAAAGACCGAAACCGAAGTGAAGGCTATCCCGGACATCCTCCTCTCGATGCTGCCAATGGTCAGGGCAAAAGCCAGCGCGATGGCGACCGCGAGGGCCGCGTAGGCGATTGCGCCCAGGGTCGAAACGCGGGAGCTGATGATTTTCGCGAGAGAGCGGTGGCCTTCAGTCCCGTGGCGCTCATACTCCGGGCTGACGCGCTTTCGCCCCCTCGACATGGCTAGAGGTTCCCCGCTTCTAGGAGCCGTATGTCCTCCAGCGAAACCTTGTGGGGTAGATCATTGGCCCCTTCGAGGCGGCGTATCAGGAGCCGTACCGCGAGTCTCGCCTGGAGCCTTGGCTGTTGGTCCACGGTCGCCGCCATTCGTCCTGCCCGGAGCGCGGCGATCCCTTCCTCCGTGGCATCGAAGCCCGTCACGAGAACGCCCTTCCGACCCCTCTGCTCCAGGGCCTCGGCCGCGCCGATTGCCATGTTGTCATTGGCCGCCGCAATAGCCTCGAATGAGCCAAATTCCTTCAGCCAACCTGCCGTGATCGTCCGAGCCGTTTCGACTTCCCAATTGGCCGGCCGAACATCGAGTATCCTGAGGCCGCCGGCTTGCAGACCATCGATGAGACCATCGAGCCTGTCAACCGCATTTTGCTCGTCGGTCGGACCATCGAGGATAAGCACGCTCTTGCCGGCACCAAGCTTGCGGGTCAAACAGGCCCCGATCATGCGTCCCGCCGCGAGATTGTCGAATGTGACGAAAGGGTAGGCCTTTTCGGTGTTCACCGGGGTGTCGAGCACCACCGTCGCGATGCCCGAGGCCACTACCTCGTCGACAACCGGAGCCAGGCGGTTCGAGTCAAAAGGCGCAAGAACCAGGCCATCGAAGTGTCTGGATCGGGTCAGGGAATCGACCAGTGCGATCTGAGGCTCGACATAAGCCGCATCGTCGTTTCCCCTGGCATCGCCCACGAGCAGCTCGACGTCGACGCCAAGAGCCTTGCCCGCGTCGCGAGCTCCCTCCCATGCTGGCTCCCAATAGGAACTCAGGTGCCCGGTTTCGGCAAGGAGCTTGAACTTGGGGATAAACGCGATTCGCCATCTCCGGGTGATCGTGATCGCGCCGGAATCGACGGAGGAGGCGGCTGCGGATCCGGAGGAACGATGGATCGACAAGGCTTGATCCGGGAAAGTCGTCTTTCGAGCTGAGCAGGCCGAGAACGAAATTATACAGATGGCGATGCAAAGAATGTGCGGGAATCGCCCTCGTTCCATTTCATAAATAGTAATTGAGCCTCTGTGGAAACGCCAGCACAGCTATTCGGCATTCTCGACCTGACTCCAGGGCAGATAAATGCCAAGGCCGAGGTCTCTCGATTGTAATGTCCAGAATCGTCTCCCAAGTTGTCTGAGCGATCGAGCCTTCCTCGAGGTCCTCAGCCTAGGCCTCGAATTCCAATCCGTCCCAGGCAGGCCGCGCCCCCACGTCGGCTCCCTCCCGCGCGCAGAACTCCTCGAGCTCCGCGTGGGAGGTTTCGTGGTTCATGTGAGTCAGCCAGGTGCGCTTGGCCCCGATGCGGCGGGCCGCCTCGATACCCTGGCCAAGGCTGAAGTGGGTGGCGTGGGGCGCTCGGCGGAGCCCATTGATCACGAGGGTCTCGATGCCCTCGAGAAGCCGAACCGAGGATTCCGGCAGCTCGGAGCAGTCGGTGATATAGGCGAAGCTCCCCGTCCTCCAGCCGAGGATGGGCAGCTCGCCATGGAGGACGGGCACCGGCACGAAGCTCAGCGCGCCGACGAGGATGGGACTCTCGGCCGCCTTGAGCTCTATCCTGGGCTTGCCTCCCCCGATCTGGGACTCGCGGAAGATATATCCGAAGCGCTCCCTCGTCTCGGCGATGGCGGGCGCGTTGGCGTAGACGGGGAGGACTTTCGAGACCGTCAGGGGCCTTACGTCGTCGAGGCCGTTGGCATGGTCCGCGTGAGCGTGGGTGAGGAGGAGGGCGTCGAGGCGCGTAAGTCCTGCGCGAAGGGCCTGGAGCCGGAATTCGGGTCCTGCGTCGACGACGACCTTGGCCTCCCCCGACTCGATCAGGATCGAGGCCCTGAAACGCTTGTCGCGTGGGTCGGTCGAGGAGCAGACATGGCAGCCGCAGCCGATCACCGGGACGCCATGGCTCGTGCCCGAGCCGAGGAAAGTCACTCGCATGGGGATGAGTATCGTCCCTCGGGGGGCCGAGTGCCTAGGAGTCTTTTCTATTCAGCAGGGAAGGGCGGGGGCGAAAAATCCCTG
>Ga0181529_10008364_pt1 | contig 10086 bp, 7 predicted proteins | sample PEATcosm2014_Bin_36_FD_119763 | JGI IMG/M metagenome (GOLD analysis project Ga0181529, IMG submission 119763) | Peatland microbial communities from MTU Mesocosm Facility, Houghton, MI, USA - PEATcosm2014_Bin10_30_metaG | ecosystem: Environmental > Terrestrial > Soil > Wetlands > Peat | place... | reverse complement strand
CTCCACCGGCCTCTACTCCGCGCCCATGTCCGGAACGGCCGTGCAGCAGGCCGTCGTACAGGCGGCCAGCACGATCGACACCGCGACGCCGGTAAAGGCATCGACCACCATAACCCTCCTGCCGCCGGGACCGGCAGTCGCCGGAGTGATCGACCTCGTGGGATGCGAAAGCCTGGCCCAGCCCATAACCATCACGCTGATCCCCACGTCCGGCTCGACGATCGTTCAGAACGTCACGCTGAGCGCAACGGGCGCCTTCTACATTTGGCCCGTTCCCACCGGCGCATACACCGCTCACATCAAGGGCGCGAAGTGGCTCGCCAGAGACGTCTCGTGCGTTGTGGGCAACACCTACGCCGCCAACGTCAGCGCGTCCCTCCTGCCGGGCGACATCAACAACGACAACGTGGTCGATCTGAACGACTTCGCCCTTCTGGCGGAAGCGTTCGGATCGGAAGCGGCGTCGCCCAACTGGAACGCGAACGCCGACCTGAACTGCGACGGCATCGTCGATCTGAACGACTTCAGCCTGCTCGCCGCAGATTTCGGCCTCGCCGGCGATCCGTAGGACGACCGGAGGAGAGGACCGAAGCGTCCGCGCATCGGTGCATCGCACATCGGCTCCGGGAATTGGGGCCGCCCGATTCATCGGGCAAGGTTCGTTAGCGCCGGGCTTTCAGCCCGGCGGTCGCCGAACCGGGTTACGAAGTCCGGGTGTGCGGGTCCTTAACCGAATACGGAGCGGAGGTCTTTGAGGAAGGCGGGGACGGCGAGGACGGCCGGCTCGGCCTCTTCATACTCCATGGCCAGGAAGCCGCGATAGCCGGAGTCGCGCAGAATGCGGCGCACCTCGCGATAGTCCACGGCTACGCGCTCGCCTGGCGCATAGCCGTTCGAATTCGGCTTGGCGTGCGATGCAACGGCGTAGGGCGCGAGCGCCGCGAACTGGGAATAGATGTCGCCTGAGAAGTTGCCGAAGTCCAGGTTAACGCCCAGGCCGGGATGGTCGACCGCTTCGAGGATCTTCAGTACGCCCTCCGCCGTGCCGGTCAGGCCGCCGTGGTTCTCCAGAGCCATCGTCACGCCCCTGTCCCAGCCGAACTCCGCGCACTGCCGCAGGCAGCGTACCACGCCGTCGAACGCCTCGCTCTCCTCCTGGCCCTCCCGAACGCCGCCGGCAAAGACGCGCAGCGTGGGCGCGCCAAGCAGCACGGAGCGCTGCACCCACTTGCGCGTCATCGTCACGTGCTCGCGCCGGAGATCCTCGTCCGGCTGAGCGAAGTCCGAGCCGACGGCCGTGCCGCTGATCGACAGGCCGAGCCAGTGAGCCTGACGCTTCATGTCGTTCAGAAACGTCCGCTCGGTGGTGGGAAAGTAGTATGCGGTCAGCTCCACGCCGTCGAAGCCGAGCTCTGCCGCCAGCTCCAGAAAGCCCGGCAGGCTCAACTCCCCGGCCTGAAGCGCCTGACGATAGGAATAGGCGCAGCAGCTTAGACGCATCAGATCCTCGGCAGGCTCCAGGGCTCGCGATACTGCGGCCGGCAGGCTGCAGTCGCCTCCGGGTCGCCGGTCACTTCGCCCTTATCGGAATTCCAGTGAAGCGTGCGGCCGAGCCGCATGGAGATGTGGGGCAGATTGAGCGCCGTGTGCAGCGGCAGGTGGTTCGGGATGCTGCAGGAGCACTCCTGGCGGGTCTTGACGCCGTCGATGAACTCGCGCCAGTGGCCGGGCGAATCGGGCACGGACTTCGGATAGGTCACGCCCTCGACGACCTTACCGTCCTCGCCCAGCACCTCGCACAGGCCGTAGTTGGAGACCAGCGTCGCCTTTTTCCCGTGGAACGTAACGCCCAGCCTGCGGCCCGGCCCCGGCTCCTCGACGCCGAAGTTGTAGCTGTTGGCCTGCATCATCGTCCACGTCATGGTGAGGTTCGGATACTCCCATATGACGTTCATGGTGTCCGGCACGTCGGCCATGCTCGTCGTCGCATATCTTCCGCCCGAGGCCGAGACGGAGAGCGGATCGCCCAGCTCCATGGCCCATACGGGCAGGTCCACGATGTGCGGGCCGAGCTCGTGCAGCCAGCTATCCACATAGTCCTTGAAGTACCTGTGCATTCCGTCCCGGAAGCGGCCCATGTTGAACGGCGCTTCGGGCGCCGGGCCGAGCCAGAACTCCCAGTCCAGACCCTCCGGCGGCGCGGTGTCGGGAGGGTTGCCCAGGCCCTCGGAGTCGTCGTTCATCGTGCAATAGATCTGGATGGACGTGATCTGCCCGAGCGCGCCGGACCGCACCACGTCGACGCACTTATGGTAGTTCTCCGTCTCGTGGACCTGCGTTCCCACCTGAGTCACTCGCTTATGGCGCTTCGTCAGCTCGGCCATGATGCGGCCCTCCGCCGGGAAGCGGCACATCGGCTTCTCGACGAACACGTCCTTGTCGGCCTGAAGCGCGGCGATCGTCACAAGCGGGTGCCAGTGCGGCGGCGTGGCCACGATGACGGCGTCGATATCCTTGTTCTCCATCATCTGCCGGAAGTCGTGATAGGGCTTCGCCTTGCCGTCCGTGAAGGCGACGGCGCGATCCAGAAAGGCCTGGTGAACGTCGCAGACGGCGCCGATCTCCACGTCCGGAAAGTCCTTGAACGTTCTCATGTGGGCATTGAGGCCGCGTGACGCCACGCCGACCACCCCGATCACAACCTTCTCGTTTGCGGATACGCTCATCGTGCGTCTGCCCTCTTCCAGCTTATAGTCTTATAATCGCCCGCGCCGGGCGCGCATTGCCGCTCCATTCCGGTCGCGGCCGGACAGGCAGCATCCACGCCGCCTGTCTCAGGAGACCATTCGCCGCTATAACGCGCACTTCCTTCGGTATCGGACTATCCGGAAAGAGCCGGTGGAGGGAAAGAGAGTGAAAGAGAGGATCGGGCGGGCGAGCTTCGGCCGCCCTGCAGATCGGCAGCGGGCAGAAGCCTCAGCCCGCCGTCGCCTTGCGATCGATCGGCACGACCGCCAGAGTGCAGCGCGAGACGCAGACGAGTCTTCCATCCTCGGAGGCGATACGGATATCCCAGACCTGCGTGGATGCGCCGCGATGCAGCGGCGTCGCCGTGCCGATGACCCGTCCCTCCCGCACCGAGCGCACGTGGTTGGCGTTGATCTCTAAGCCGACCGTCGCGAAGCTCTTCTGGTCCACGTTCAGCCAGGCGCCGATGGAGGCGAGCGTTTCGGCGAGCGCGACGGAGGCGCCTCCGTGCAGCAGCCCATACGGCTGAACGGTCCGTCCATCCACCGGCATGGAGCCGACCACGCGGTCCCGCCGAAGCACGTGAAAGACGATGCCCAGAGTCGAGACGAGCGTCTGCTCGGCTCGCCCGACAATCGCCGCCGCGGCCGGCCTTATCTCCTCTTCGATCTCGACTTCGCCCATCACGGCGCAACCTCCGCTCTGCTCCCGGCGAGAGATTCGAAGAGGCTTCCCGGCGCTATCCTGGCGCCTCGCGCCCAATCGGCCGCGGGCATGCGATTGCGGCTCTCCGGCTGAACGTCGGTGACCAGAAGCGCCGTTCCCCCTCCGGCGGCCACGACGATGCCGGCCGGATTCTTCGAGATCCGGGCGACCGTCCCCGGCGCAAGCTCGGATTCGCCTGCGGCCTGCACGGCCAGGATCTTCAGATGCCTGCCCTGGAAGGCCGTAAAGGCGCCGGGCTTCGGGCTGACGCCGCGGATGCGGTTTCGGATCTCCTCGGCGAGCTCGCCCCATTCGACGTAGCCGTCCTCGGGCTTGATGGCCGGCGCGAGCGTCGCAAGGCTGTCGTCCTGCTTACGGCGCGGAAGCGTGCCGGCGGCAAGCCCGCGCAGCGTTTCGACGAGGAGCTCCGCGCCAAGCGCGGCGAGCCTGGGGGTGAGCGTGCCCGCGGTGTCGTCCGGATCGATCGGTGCGGAGCGGGCGAGCAGCATGTCGCCGGTGTCGAGCGTCGCGTCCATCCACATGGTCGTCACGCCCGCCTCCGTCTCGCCGGCCATGATGGCGCGCTGGATCGGCGCGGCGCCGCGGTACTTCGGCAGGAGCGATCCGTGGACGTTGATCGGGCCGAGAGGCGGCAGATCGAGGAGAGCCTGAGGAACGATCTGGCCGAAGGCTGCGAGCGCGAGCACGTCCGGCGCAAGGGCGCGCGCCTGCTCGATGAAGGACTCGGCGCGGACGCGGCGCGGCTGCAGCACGGGCAGGCCCCGCGCCGCCGCCGAGCGCTTGACCGGCGACGGCACGACCTGTTTGCCCCGGCCCTGAGGCCTGTCCGGCTGCGTGACGACGGCAAGCACGGTGTGCCCCGCGGCGATGAGGGCATCGAGCGAGGGGACGGCGAACTCCGCGGTGCCGAAGAAGAGGACGCGCAGCGGGCCTGAAGGCGGCTGTATGGATACGGCGCTACTCACGAAGGGCAGGCGCCTCCTCGTCTTCATCTTCCGGGACCAGCATCCACTCGAACGTCGAGGAATCCGCGCGGTCCTCGTCGATGAAGAGGATGCCGTCCAGATGGTCGAGCTCGTGCTGTATTACGCGGGCCTCCAGCCCCTCCGCGCGGATGGTGATGGGCCGCATCCGCCGGTCGAAGGCCTTTACGCGCACTTCCGCGGCCCGGCACACTCTGGCCTGCAGCCCGGGGATGGAGAGGCAGCCCTCGGCCGGATCGACCTGCTCGCCGCGCGCCCGGATGATCTTGGGGTTGATGAGCACGCGGATCGGGTTCTTCTCTTCCGGCATCTTATAAATCACGACTCGCTGCAGCGCGCCGACTTGAGGAGCGGCAAGCCCGAGACCGAACGCGTTTTGCATGATGCCGGTCATGCGTTCGATCAGCTCCTGGACCTCCTTACCGCCATGCATGACAGGACTTGCGACCTGTCGCAGCACGGGGTCGCCAAGCTTCAAAATCTCGGGATGGCGACTCCAGGCGGCCTCCAGCTCCCTGGGCGGGGCAAACTGAGAGTCACGGGCAGCACGGTCCGGCATATCGACTTTTACCTCGGCAGCAATAGAGTTCCTACAACTGAGCAGGGGTCGCCTCTATTATACCCGTAGCTGCTACAAGGGATGGCCGATAGCGGCAGTGACGAGCGGCAGTGACGAGTGGCCGGCCACTCGTCACTGCCGCTCGCCGCCGTCCCCAAAACTCGCCTCTCGCCGCTCTTAATGCGAGGGCGTCGGCTGGAAGTAGGCTGCGACCGGGGCGACCACGGTGTTCGTCGTGCCGTTGACGTACGTTACGCGCACTTCGTAGTAGGCGGTCTTAGCCGTGCGGTGCAGCGTCATCGTCGCCGGAAGGGTCGAGATCGTCGATCCCACGATCGGGTTCTGGTTACGGTCCAGCAGCGCGAAATAGATCGACGAGACCGCAGTCGGATCGCCCGACCAGTCCATGCGCAGGCGGTTGCCGGCGAGAAGCACGGCGGAGATTGTGTCGTTGGTGCGCGGGATCGGGCCGCTTACCGTCGGCGTGGGCGCGGACGCAGGCGCAGCCGCCTCGCCGGATTCCACGGCCGTCATCTGCTGCGCCGATTGCGCGGGCACGTCGCCGAAGTACTGGTTGGGAGCGCCTGCGTACCCGTTCTCAGTCCCGAAGTAGCCCTGGTCCATGCCGTAGCCGAGCGGGCTGTACGACGGCCCGGAATTGTAGAGGCCGAACGGTACCCACGGCGTAGCATTGTAGCCGCCGAAGCCGTTCTGCAGCAGCACGTCCCCGCCGACGCCGGGGCTGTAGACCATGTACGGATAGCCGCCGTAAGGCGTCCCGAGGTACTGCGCTTGAGCGCCCGCCTGGGTCACAAGCGCAAGCCCGCAGACCCCTATCAGGCCGATGAGAAAGGCTGGTGTACGCATTCTTTTCCCCGATCTGTCTGGAAAGAAGCCCGACTCCCCACGGGCGCTCCCTCAGACGGCATTCGAACGCTCTGCCTCCGCCCATGGGATACGATTCCCCACGCGCTCTGCGTCCGAGCCCTCCAATACGTTCGACTCGCGCGCGCCGATAACTGTTCCGCGGTGAGCGATTTCCGACAGTTGCTCCTCGCGGGTCGAACCGAAAGTGCCCGAGCGCCCTCACTCGCCGACGGGATGCTGCCGATAATTGACTGTCCGGTCCAGAATTGCGCCGCGAGCGCTCCCCCGATGATCGCTTTGCGGCCGCGGATCGCCGACGGCTCGTCTTGTGAGTATGCCGAGAATTCTGATGGATCCCCGGTGGATTTGCGGATGCATTCGGCGCGAAGAAATGCTAGACTGATAGACGCCCCGAAGCGCCCCAGGATCTCCGCATAGCGCCGTCGCACGAGAGCTGAAACGAGCTCGCTGCTGCGGCAGTGTGATTTCCAAAGTATCAGTTGCATTCGCAGAATCTTTCGAAGCCCACGTGCGCACGCAAAGACCTCTGCACGATGTTCCCAAGCCCTGCGCGACGCCTGCATGACGATTTCCGATCGTCGCAGCCGCCACGGACCGCGCCGCCGGTCCCGGGAGGATGGAAACAAGGCAACGTCTCCCGGACGGCTGCTGCTGCGCTCTGCGAGCGCAGCGGGTCCGGCTGCTGCAGTCCCGGTAAGCGCAGCGCCTCGGACGACAACACGGAACGCAGGGCCGCGCCTGCCAATAAGGGCGGCCGTATGGCCGCGCCGGAGAGCGCACGGCACCCCGCGTTTCCTATCCTGTACATCATGGAGGAATATGTGAGAAAAGCACTGCTTATCAGTGCGCCGCTCGCCGCTCTCGCGATGGCATGGTCCGGTGCAGTCCAGGCTCAGGAGCCGTTCAAGGATCTTGACAAGGACCACTGGGCATACCAGGCCGTCGTAGACCTGCAGCAGAAGGGCATCCTTATCGGGTACCCTGGCGACTACTTCAAGGGTAAGAGAACGCTTACCCGCTACGAGTTTGCAATCGCCATCCGGCGACTGCTCGACCACCTTCCCGCCGGAACTCCCGGACCTCAGGGCGACGCCGGAGCTCCCGGACCTCCCGGACCTTCCGGATCTCCCGGCCCCGACTACGGCCCTCAGATCGACGAGATCAAGCGCCTCGTCGACGAGTTCAAGAACGAGCTCGCCGCGCAGGGCGTTAAGATCGGCGACATCGAGAAGAGACTCGATACGCTTACCAAGGACGTAGACGCCGTCAAGAACCGGTTGGACCGCATGGTCCACTTCACCGGCGACTTCTTCTTCGGCTTCCGCGGCAGCGAGTCCAGGGAAGCATTCGTCGACTACGGCGGCGCGCTAGGTAAACCCAACTCAGACCTGTTCACCAACGTCGACGCCATCCACGACTTCCACCTTGGCGTGAACGCGAGTCTCGCCGGCGACGTCAAGTTCAAGGGCGATATCGTCATCTCCAACTACCTGGCCTATCAGGGCGGAACGCTCTCGGCGTCCGGCTCTACCGCGGGCTCGCAGGCGCTGAATACGGCAGGCATGCCCGAGGTCGTCGGCCTGTATCAGGCGGATCTCTCCGTTCCAATCGCCTCCATCAAGTCGACGATGGATGTCGGCCGCATCAAGCAGCAGGTCACCCCGCTCACCATGTGGCGGCCGAACTGGGATCCCTACTTCGACCTTCCCTGGTACGACGACGGCGCATACGTGATGGACGGAGTCAAGCTGACCAGCAAGATCGGCAGCGTCACGTCCCAGGTATGGGCGGGCGCCTTCAACAGCGTGACGGACAACCAGGGCAACTTCATGGCTCCCCTGATCGGATCGTCCAAGGGGCTCACCGGCTACAATCCGTCCCCGTTCGCCGCTCCGCTCGGAGGGTGGCCGTCTCTGTGCACTCCAGGCGTCGTGCCTGCCAGCGAGACCGCCGGTCTCCACGTAACCACGACGATCGGCCACTGCGCTGAGATCGGCGCAACTCTCATCGACTTCAGCGCGAACAGGGCGGCCGTAACGAGCGTCGATACCGCAGGCGGAACGGCGCCGGAGAACCTGGTCGTCTATGGACTCAACTTCAAGTTCGCGCCGGCCGGACACTTCATGCTCACGGGCGATTTCGCCAAATCCGTAAGCCAGGATACTATCACGCAGGGCGACGGTCTCCCGAACAACGACAACAACGCCTACCTGGTCATCGCAAACTACGGCAGCGGCGGCCTCATCGGCACCGCCGGCACCCTGTACGTCGACCCTCGCTACGCAGCCCCGGGCTCCTGGGCGAAGGTTGGAACCTGGTACAACGGCACCAACGTCGACGTCGGGTTCGCGAGAGTGGACTATAGAAAGAAGAAGCTCAGCGCGTACGTCGGGGCAGACATGATCGAAGGGGCGCGCGACCGCTATGCGGGTGAAGGACTCGGCATCGGCGACCGCGCGTACGACTATAAAGGCGGAGTGGCCTACAGGATCAACAAGACCTGGAGCCTGACGACGGACTACGAGGCGCTGCTGGCGGACTTCTGCGAGAAGACCACCCAGAACGGGTTCGCCACGACCAAGCCCTCGGAGCAGTTCCTCACATTCGGAGCCGGCGTCAACCTGAGCGGCAACACCGTTCTCAAGGTCGCCTATCAGATCATCAATCTGTCCGACCAGAACAACATGTTCGGCTCCAGCGCGAACGCCAACGTCATCACAACCCAGTTGGCCGTGCACTTCTAATCGACTATCGGCAGGAGGGCCTCGAGCCCGATCCGGCCGCTCTTCAGCCCCGCTCCGCTGCTGCGGAGCGGGGCCTTTTGCGTTGCGCCCCACTCGCGCAATTGGCCTGCCGGCCGTGAATGAGATCGACGCGAGCGCAGCGATTATGATGTCCGATGCGCCGATTGAAAGGCGAGATCCGGCGAAAGCGGCCGCAGATCCCCTTGACAGCGCGCGTGTCAGTATGCTACTCTACCCAATGCAGGACAGCGTCCGAGGAATTCGCGCAGCGCGCAGCGACGCAGACCGCAAGGTCGTCGCGCCGTTTCGGGCTCAAAGATTCCGGGGATGCGAAAACCTGCTTGCGGTCGCTTAAAGCGCCTTGGTGCGCAGAATGGGCTCGGATCCCCCTGTATGGGGAACGCCCATACGGAAGGGCCTATGCCCGCGCGGCCGCAGACCCATAGCGGAGGGGTTACGATCCCGCCGCTCTTAAATGCTCCGAGGACTGCGTGCGTTTGGCTTGAAGAGACGTGTCGTATCGGCCGCGATGGACCAGGTAGTAGCCCCACGGAAGAAGGACACACGGATACTCTTCTCGTTCCGGCTGCAACCTGCTCCCTCGATCCTCACGGCTCCGTCTTCTAAACGCTGAACTCTTGTAGATCCTCCGGCGCAAACATGGGACGCAGGGCCGCGTCCGCCTCGGCGCGCGCCGGCCATTCTGCGTTTCCTATTATGCCCTTCCAAGAAGGAGGAAACCACGTGAGAAAGCTGCTGCTTTATGCTGCGCCCCTCGCTGTTCTCGCGATGGCATGGACCGGTGCAGTCCAGGCTCAGGAGCCGTTCAAGGATCTTGACAAGGACCACTGGGCTTACCAGGCCGTCGTAGACCTGCAGCAGAAAGGTATCCTTATCGGGTACCCGGGCGACTACTTCAAGGGTAAGAGAACGCTTACCCGCTACGAGTTCGCAATCGCCATCCGGCGGCTGCTCGACCACCTTCCCCCCGGAACTCCCGGACCTCAGGGCGACGCCGGAGCTCCCGGACCTCCCGGCCCCGCCGGATCTGTCGGCCCCGACTACGGCCCTCAGATCGACGAGATCAAGCGCCTCGTAGACGAGTTCAAGAACGAACTCGCCGCGCAGGGCGTGCGGATCGGAGACGTCGAGAAGAGACTTGATGCGCTGACCAAGGACGTGGACGCCATCAAGAACCGGTTGGACCGCATGGTCCACTTCACCGGCGACGTATTCTTCGGCTTCCGCGGCAACAACTCGGGGGCCGCGTTCCTCGACTACAGCGGCGCGCTGCAGGGACGCAATCCCAACCTGTTCACCAATGTGGACGCCCTTCACGACTTCCACCTTGGCGTGAACGCGAATCTCTCCGGCGATGTCAAGTTCAAGGGCGACATCGTCATCTCCAACTACCTGTCCTACCAGGGCAACTCGCTCG
>Ga0181529_10008363_pt1 | contig 10087 bp, 8 predicted proteins | sample PEATcosm2014_Bin_36_FD_119763 | JGI IMG/M metagenome (GOLD analysis project Ga0181529, IMG submission 119763) | Peatland microbial communities from MTU Mesocosm Facility, Houghton, MI, USA - PEATcosm2014_Bin10_30_metaG | ecosystem: Environmental > Terrestrial > Soil > Wetlands > Peat | place... | reverse complement strand
TGCGATCCTCGGACTTGCGAATTTCCTTCTGGCAGAATTCGATCTCGTTCTGAAAGGCCCGATACACGTCGTTGCTCTTGGCCTGCTGCATCTGGTCTTTCAGCTTGGAGATCTTCTGCTCCTGCACCTGGATGTCGCCGTCGCACTTCTTGCGCTCTTTCTGGTTGGCAGCCAGGGCGGCACGGTCGGCTTCCAGCTTGCGCTCGTGCGCGATGAGTTTCTTTTCGATTTCCGCGATGTGCTTGGGAAGCGCGGCAATTTCACGGGCGAGATCCGCAAGACGATTATCGACTTCCTGCAAGCGGATCGCCAACGTCAGGTCTTGAAGCATTCCTTAACGCAGTGTAGCACGCGGCTCTCACCGCCTCCAGTTCCGCGACCCCGAGCGCCCGCGACGCCGCGTAGAACACGGCCACGCCCAGCGGAACGGAAACGGCCACATCGGCCAGCCGCGCGCCCCGCCCGGCGCCCATAGCCGCCTGCATGACGCCGCTCGACAGGCGGCACACCACGCCCATCGACGCCGATGCCGCCAGGATCTTCGCGGCGCTATGGGCCAACTCGCGCAGGGGCAAGGCGCCAACCCGGCGATGGAGCAGCGCGAGCAACGCCGCCGCGCCGAACAGCGCAACCAGAGCCGTGGACAGCGCCAGGCCGGCGTGTCCCATGCCAAGCCACTTCACCGAGCCATACGCCGCTATGAAGTTGACGGCGATCGACGCCAGGCTGACCCACATGGGCGTGTGCGCGTCATTGAGCGCATAGAACGCCGGCGCCAGCGTCTTGATGGCCGAGTACCCCGCCAGGCCGGCGCTGAAACAAGCGAGCGCCACGGCGGTCTGGTGCGTGTCGAAGGCCGTGAACCGCCCGCCCTGATATACGGCGGCAATCATGCTCTGGCCCATCACGGCCAGCCCGACGGAGGAAGGGATGGTCAGCAGCAGGACCGTGCCCAGCGCGTGCGCCAGCGTGGCGCGGAACTCGTCCATGCGTTCCAGACCGGCGCTGCGGGAAATCTCCGGCAGAGTGACGGAGGCGATGGCCACGCCGAACAGTCCCACCGGCAGTTGCATAAAGCGGAAGGCGTAGCCCAGCCAGCTCACCGGGCCGTCAATGACGTGCCCGGCGGCGTCCGTAATGCCGGAAGCCAGGTTGCCGTTCACCACTAGGTTGATTTGCAGTGCCGCATTGCCCAGAATCGCCGGAGCCATCATGCGCAGGATCTGGCGCATCCCGGCGTGGCTCCAGTCGATGCGCGGGCGGAAGCGGAAACCGGCGCGCGCCATGCCGGGCAACTGCCACAATAACTGCAACGCTCCGCCGGCCACCACGCCGCAGGCCATGGAGACGATCAATCCGCGCCCCGACCCGCGGCCCACGGTGTACCCCAGCGCGAGGCCGCAAACCACCGACCCGATATTGAAGAGCGACGAAGCCAGCGCCGGCACGCCAAAACTGCCGCTGGCGTTGAGCGCCCCCATGGCCTGCGCCGCCAGCGCCACCAGCAGCAGGAACGGAAACATGATGCGGGTGAGCTCGACGGTCAGGGCGAACTTGCCGGGCACCTGCCGGAATCCCGGCGCCAGCAGCCCGGCCAGTTGCGGGCTGAAGACCATGCCCAAAACGCAGATCGCGCCTACCACCAGGATCAGCGCCGTTGCCACCAGGTTGGAAAGCTCGGCGGCATCCTTCCTTCCGCGGGTCGAGAGCGAGCGCGCGAACACCGGAACGAAAGCCGAGGAAAGCGCGCCTTCGGCAAACAGATTGCGAGTGAGGCTGGGAATTCGAAAGGCGAGCTGGAAGGCATCGTTAGCCGCGCCGGCGCCGAACAGGCGCGCCATCACCACTTCGCGGACCATGCCGGTGATGCGGCTCGCCAGCACGGCCGCCGAAACGATGCCCGCCGAGCGGAAGAATCTGTCTTTGCCGGCAGCCGCGGAGTGCATGCCTATTCCACGCGGCGAATCTCCACCTGGCGGTAAATCTCTTCGGTCTCGGCGAGCGTCGCGAAATTCATTCCCGGCAGGAGTGCCGAGGCCGTTCCCGCGGCCACGCCCCAGCGCAGCGCTTCCACCGGGTTGGCCTTGCGGGTGTTGGACGACCAGGTGTAGGCCGCCGCCAGCGCGTCGCCCGCTCCGATGGGGCAGACCGCATCCACGCGCGGCGGGAGCGCCTCCAGCATGCCGTCGGCAAACGCTCCGATGGCGCCGCGGCTGCCGAGCGACAGCACCACCGATTCCGCGCCCATGGCGCGAATCTGCCGGGCCGCCTCCAGGTAGTGGGTCAGCGTGAGCAGCGTGCGGCCCAACAGCCGTTCGGCTTCCTGCTGGTTGGGCACTACCACGGTGGGCTTTTGCTCGATGCCCTCGCGCAATGCGTGGCCATCGGCATGCAGCAGCGTCTTCACTTTCTTCTGGCGGGCAATGGCGATCAGTTCCCCGTAGAAGGACGTGGGCACTCCCGGAGGCAGGCTCCCGCACAGCAACAGCCAGGACGCGCCGGCCAGCGACTGGCGGACTGCGCGCTCCACGCGCGTCACCTCGGGCTTCGACAGCGTGGGGCCGGCCTCATTCAGGTTGACCGTAAGGCCGTGCTTATCGGTGATGGTGAAGTTGGTGCGAATCTCATTTTGGATGGGCACCAGCGTGGTGGGGTAGCCGGCTTTTGCGAGATGTTCTTCCAGGCGTTTGCCGGAATCGCCGCCGGAGATCAGCACCGCGCGGGTCTGGCCGCCGAACGACTGGATCACGCGCGAGGCGTTGATGCCGCGCCCGCCGGCCGATTCGCCGATGGAGTTGATATAGGAGCGATCCTCGAAAGCCAGGCGATCGACGCTGATGGTCCGGTCGATCGCCGGATTGATGGTAAGGGTAACGATCAAGTCCTATTTTACGCTAACGCTTTGCGGGCGCCGCGGGGGCCTCGCTGCCAGGGACCTCGCTGCCGAATTGGACACTGGAATCCACCTGGTACATCTTCACGGTAGGCTCCAGCGGACGAAGCATTTCGAGAACAATAGCGGCGCCTTGCGTTTTGAGAGAGAAGTGCGAGCTGCCCTCGCGCGCCACGGGGAATTCGCGGGCGCCGAACGGCGGAATCTGCACGTCGAAGGCGGAGGTGCAGACCGGCCTCAGCTCCGCGTGGGCGGCCGCAGGCGTGTCCGCAGGCGCCGAATAGAGCGCGCCGGAGGAATAGCAGGCCGACGCTTTCGCCGCCCGCTCCGACGTGTTGATGAGGGAGAGCAGGCCGCCGCGCAAGTCCGTCACATCCCCGGAGAACCACGGGCTTTCGGTGGGGTAAACCACCTGGCGGCCGGCGGTGCGCAACTGGTTGCCGGCCACGCACTCGGTGGCGCCGCTGACGGCCACCACGGGCGAGAGATCGGGCGATGGCACCCGTTCCCGCACCTTCACCCAGGCGCTCGTAGTCTCCTCCGCGATGTCGAGTTTGTAGCTAGACCGCTCGAGCGGGCTCAAGCGGACGGCGATCTCCGGGTGTCCGGCGATGGCGACCAGCGCGCCGCTGGCTCTGTGGGCTTCCACATCCACCGTTACCGGCCGGTCGCTGAGATTCTGCAACTCGACGGTGGAGGAGCATGCGGACCCGTAGGCCAGCGCAGGCACCACGCTTTCCACCACGCGTTCCTGGGCATCCGCGCGGCCGAGAGCCAGCACGGCGAATAGGGGCAGAATCCGCTTCACAGCTCTTATTGTCGCTCACGCCCGGCGCCGGCCCAGCCCCGTACCAGGTGCGCCACTGGTCAAGTCTCGCCGGTGACCGGTAACTGGAAGCAGAGTTTATGAGCGTCTTCGCGAGGTGCAACTGTTTTGTGCCCGTGGCAAGGCGCCCTTTTACAGCCGGTTGAGACTTGTCGCGAGGCCTGAGGATGCGCCGGGATGGACCATCGGGCTGAATAGCGGCGAGCGCGTCTCCGCGCCGGACACGCGTGGCGCCGATCGGGGTGGCTATCGGCGTATGGCCCCCGATCCTCAGTGCCGCAGCCAATTCGATAGCTCGATATCGGCCGTTCGGATTTCGTCCCGCCGTCCGAATCGCCCGCTGATTCCTCGCAGGCAGCGAATCGCCAGTTGCGCCGCCCGGCGCCCGAGCTCTGTTTTGCCCGAGTCTTTGACCACCTCGCGCAAAATCAGGTACCCGCGCCAGCGCTCTTCCTGGTCGTCCTTCAGCTTCCGTTCGCCCGCCATCAGGGTCTCGCGCTCCTCGCGCGTGAGCCGGCCGTCACTCGATGCGCGCAACGCATACCCCTGCAGTCCCGACCATTGATCGTTGTAGTAGATCCGGTTGGGATTTGTGCCGATGAACTCCGCCAGCCTGTACCTGGCCTCCTGCAATTGCGGCGCGGCCAGATCCGTCCGATTCGCCTCCCGGTAAAGCGCCGCAAGCTGGCGCATGCGCGGGGCGCGCCGAACGGCATGAATCGACTGGTAGATCTGCGCCGCCTCGTCGTACCGGTTCTCGCGGGCGCCGCCCACGTTTAGCCTGAACTCGTCGCGCCTCCAAATCGCACCGGCATGGAAAAACACCGCGTCCGGCACCGCCTTGGCCGGCGCCGCTTCGGCCCCGTAACCGTGCCAGTACCAAAAACCCGCCGTCCACTTTGGCGGACGCACCTCGCTCCGCAGCGAATCGACGCAGCCGGACAAACCGAGCGACGAGACCAGCATCAGCATCAGTCCATGCAAGCGAATCGTCATTCCTAAACGAACCCGCTGCCCTGGGCTTGGCAGCCCAGCGGCACGACAGGGGCGAGAACGGCCAGGGCGAATCGAGCGAGCATTCGCCACGATCCTCGACTAAATACTATACGCCCTATCTCTGGCGCCGCGTGAAAACGATGGAGACCAGAGATCGCAAGGGGGGGCCAGCGGACCGAGCAGCGGTCCCAGTGCGGCCGTTCATGGCTTTGTCCCCTACCCTTGGCGGTCGCAACACCAAAGAGGTCGCAGCAACTCACGAGGCTCGATTCCGATTCTGTAGTTCGCGGCGGCGGCAATTCATTGTATAGCGTCGAGGTAGCGTTCAGTACGGTCCAGTCGCGGCCTTGAGACGGGTTGCATCGCCCGCAGCCGCAATTTGCGGCCGCCCCGCGAGCCTGGCATCCGAATCCTGTTGCGCGGCAAGCTTCTGCTACCATACCCACACAGGAGCACTCATGAGACTCTTTCGATCCGGCGTATTCCTGGTTCTCGCCATCCCGGCTCTTGCCCAGGATTCTCCGCCGCGGCCTCCGATTCCCGCTTACTTCGTCATCGCGCCGCCAGCCCAGTTGAAGCCCAACTCCAATTTCGAAGTTTACGGCGAAGTCCAACTGGTCATCCCCCATGGGAACAGCGTCATTCAAACGGGCAGGCACTGGGCGGCTGCCATAACCGTTTCCGGTGTCGCCGCTGGCGTGGAGCCGGATGATGTCTGGGTCCGTCAGATTAAACCTGCGCTCGCCGGTGCCGGCTGGAAGTTTCTTGCGGAGGAACGCGGCCAACCCAAAATCGGCCACTATCAAAAGGACGGTCGCGACACCTGGCTCATGCTCTGGGCCTTTGGAAGCGACGACATGCGATTCGACCTCATCGAAGCCGGACCATGCCCCGTCAGCATGAAAATCCCCAAACCGGCGGACAAGCCCGAAACCGTCAGCCCCGATTCCGGCGATTTCCCATTCCTGCCGCCCATCCCCGGTTCCACGCCCTCGGGCGGCCATCACGACGACTCACCTATGATCGTCACGGTCGATCTCGACAAAGAGCACTACGAGGATCAGGTTGCCGGCACGGGATCCACCTCAAAGAGCTACAACGCGCCGCCCTTCGAGTCGCCGGTGCTCTTCCAAACCGTCTATAGCGACGCCCTCACCCGGGCAGGCTGGAAAGTGGTGCATGCGGCGCACAGCGCGGATGCCGTTGTCATCGCCCATTACGCTGCGGGCGCCCGCAATATTTGGGCGTACCTGCACGGCGGAGGCGGAGACTACACGATTACGGTCGCCGACGAAGGCGACCTCGCCGCCCAACTCGATCGCGACTGCCACGTCGCCGTCTACGGCATTCAGTTCGATTTCAACAAATCCAGCATCCGTACCGATTCCGAGCCGGTCCTTCAAAACGTCCTCGGAATCCTCAATGCCCGGCCCGATCTGAAACTCGAAATCCAGGGCCATACCGACAACGTTGGCGACGACCAGTACAACCAGAAGCTTTCCGAATCCCGCGCTGCCTCCGTCGTCGCCTGGCTGACCGGCAAAGGCATCGCCCAGGGGCGGCTCACCGCCCAGGGCTACGGCATGAAGCAGCCCATTGCGGACAACGGCAGCGACGAAGGGCGCGCCCGCAACCGTCGCGTGGAGCTAAAGAAGCAAGGCTGCACCGCGCAATAACAGCAGGTTGACTGACCTTCGCCCGGCGTACTGGGAACCTTCCGGAAGAATGCCTTCTGCGACCCTGCTCCGGGCAGAGCGTCCCCCACTCGGAGAAAGCGGTCCAGGCCCGGCTCCGGTTGCGCCGCCCTATCTCCAGTCGCCTTCGAGCGTGAATCCGGCCCAATAGCGGGGCCCCGAACACAGCGGATTTCGCATCAGCCGGATTCGTGTTCGAAGGCGAGCGCCTGATCTGCGAGAAGGTGTACTTCGAACACGCTACCGTCCTTGCAGCGGATCGGCGCCTCCCACTGAGGGAACGTCGATCTCGCCGCTACCATGCTCCTGGAAATCGATGCTGGGAAGCCGCCCTTGCTCAGCCCTGGGCGACCACCACCGCAAATGTGGCATTCCAGGGCAGGTTCGATCGTGCGCGCGAACTGACGGGCGAGCTCTCGCGACCGCCGCGTGAGCGCGCCTAATCGTTCCCGGCCTGGCTCAACACCAACGCCCGGTCTGCGCGGTTCCCCTGGAAGAGCCAGGCGCCTGCCTCCGGCAAGAAGCCGGACCGGGAGGAGCCGGCGGAGCCAGTACGCCCCCGGTACGGCCCCTCGCGCGCACCCCCTCCCTTTCGGCTGCGATAGAGCTTAGAATGGGTCTTCTACATCCGAATATATCCATATGGTCGTTCACACCAAGGTGTCGAAAAGCAGCATTGCGGCTCTCCAGGAGGCCAGGGAGCGGATCCGCTCCGGCGGCGGGCCGGAGCGCATCGACAAACAACATGCCGATGGCAAACTCACGGCGCGGGAACGCCTGGCCGCATTGCTCGATCGCGACACGTTTCAGGAGACCGGACTGTTCGCCCAGCACCGCGCCATGCTCTTCGGGATGGCCGACAAGCCCCTGCCTGCCGATGGCGTAGTCACCGGCAGCGGCAAGGTGGGCGGCCGCACGGTCCACGTCGCCAGCCAGGATTTCACCGTGGCCGGCGGCTCTGCCGGCGAAGTGCACGGCAACAAGATCGCCGACTCCCTGCGGCTTTCGCTCAACACCGGAACGCCGTTCATCTTCATCAACGATTCCGGCGGCGCGCGCGTGCAGGAAGGCATCGGCAGCCTGGCCGGCTACGCCCGCGTCTTCCACCAGAACGTGATGCTCTCGGGCGTGGTGCCGCAGATTTCGCTGATTTGCGGACCATGCGCCGGCGGCGCCGCGTACAGCCCGGCGCTCACCGATTTCATCATCCAAACCCGCTACGCGTACATGTTTATCACCGGCCCGGCGGTGATCAAGCAGGTGCTCAATGAAAGCATCACTCCCGAACAACTCGGCGGCGCCCGCACGCATGCCAGCACCTCCGGGGTGACCCACTTCGTGGCCGAAAACGATATCGAGGCCATCCGCATCTGCAAGCGGCTGCTTTCCTTTCTGCCCTCCAACAACCTGGAGGAGCCGCCGCGCGCAGACCCCGACCGGCGCCACATGCGGGACGATTCGCTGAACAGCATCCTGCCTCACGAGCCCAAGCTGCCCTACGACATCCGCGAGATCGTCACGCGCATCGTAGACCGCGCCGACTTCCTGGAAGTGCATAAGGATTACGCCCGCAACCTGGTGGTGGGCTTCGCGCGCGTCCTGGGACGCAGCATCGGAGTCATTGCCAACCAGCCATCGGTGCTGGCCGGCGCCCTGGATATCAACGCCTCCGACAAGGGCGCGCGCTTCATCCGCTTCTGCAACGCCTTTAACATTCCGCTGGTGACGCTGGTGGACGTGCCGGGATTCCTGCCCGGCGTGGACCAGGAGCACGGCGGCATCATCCGCCACGGCGCCAAACTGCTATCCGCGTATTCGGCGTCCACCGTGCCGAAAGTCACCATCGTGATTCGCAAGGCTTACGGCGGCGGCTACATCGCCATGTGCTCGAAGGACCTGGGCGCCGACCGCGTGCTGGCCTGGCCCTCGGCGGAGATCGCCGTCATGGGGGCGGAGGGCGCCGCGGAGATCGTATTCCGCCGCGAAATCGCCGCGGCGGACGATCAGGACCTCCGGCGCCAGGAACTCATCGAAGAGTATCGCGAAACATTTGCGACTCCGTACGTTTCGGCCGGGGCGCGCCTGGTGGATGACATCATCGAGCCGGCGGACACGCGCGGTTGTCTCGCGGCCGTGCTCGATTCGCTCTCCACCAAGCGCCAGGGGCGGCCGGAGAAGAAGCACGGCAACATTCCGATGTGAGGCGATCGCATGACGCAAACCACCGTTAGCCGCCGTCACCGGATTTTGATTGCCGCCGCAGTCGCCGCGGTCCTCGGGCCGCGCGCGCGCATTCGCGAGATCACCCACGGCAAGTGGTCGCAACTGCGGCCGGGACACCAGCCGGTCCCGCGTCACAGTTTTCGCCGCCCGGTGCAGGCATACATCCGAACCGCCCGAAGGGAGAAAGCCCGTGAAGCTGCGAATCTCGCTTGAAGGCGAAAGCTACGACGTGGAAGTGGAGATTCTTCCCGAGACGCCCGCCGAGCCGGAGGAAAGCGAAACCCTCGATGTGCCGGCGTCGGTGCTGCAGCCTCCGCCGGTCGAGGACACACTTCCGGAGGATTGGATCTGCCACAGCCCGATCGCCGGAGTGGTGGTGTCGGTATTCGCCTTTCCCGGCCAGAGGCTGAGGCGGGACGACCCCGTGCTGGTGATCGAAGCTATGAAGATGCAGACCACCATCGGGGCGCCGCTGGACGGAACCGTGGACGCGGTTCACGTGGCGCCCGGCCAGAGTGTGAAGCCGGGGCAGCCGCTCTGCACGCTCGTGTAAGGGCTATTCTTTCCCGGCCGGCTGGCGGAAACTGCGCTCCACCATATCTTTGGGATCGGTGGAAACGGGACCGTCGCGCCACAGCCAGCGCATCATGTCCGGCAGAATCATGCCGCCGTACTTCTGCCCGTGCAGGTTCATGCTCCAGGAGTAGTTCACGTCGTAACCCTTGGCGGTGAGAGCCTTCATCAGGCGGACGTTTTGGAAGAACCAGTCGCGGTGCTCGTCGTACTCGCCCCCGGCGCGGAGGCCGCGGTTGTCGTTACGCCCGTCGCACAGGAACACGCGAATGGGCTTCTTCTCGCTCGCCAGAACGCGGTCGGCGTACACATAGCCGCCGTGGATATCCACGAAGCTGCCCACATTGCTCAACACTTTCCGGAAGGCGTTGGGACGCTCCCAGGCAACCGCGAACGCCGCGATGGCGCCGGAGCTCGACCCGCCGATGCCATGTTGTTCCGGATCCTTCGAGATGTTATACGTCTTGTATAACTCCGGCATCAGCTCTTCGGTAACTACGCGGGCGTACTTATCGTCGGGCGTGTTGTACTCCGTGCCGCGGTTCGTAGTACCGTCGCCCCAACCGGTTTCGGGGCTGGGTTCCACCTGGTCGGGCCGGCGGCCCGGATTGATGAACACCCCGATCATCACCGGTATCTCGCGCCGGTAGATCAGATTGTCCATCACGTTCTGCGCCCGCAAATCGCCGTTCGGATCTTTGAACGCCTGCCCGTCCTGGAACACCATCAGGCTCGCCGGCGCCGCCGGATCGTACTGTGCCGGGACGTAGACCCAATACGTGTGCTGCGTCCCCGGATAGGCATTGCTCTGAATTACGAACGGACCGCGGATCTCGCCCTTGGGCACGCCCTCCTGCGGCAGGGAGTCCGGACCCAGCCGGT
>Ga0181529_10008357_pt1 | contig 10095 bp, 10 predicted proteins | sample PEATcosm2014_Bin_36_FD_119763 | JGI IMG/M metagenome (GOLD analysis project Ga0181529, IMG submission 119763) | Peatland microbial communities from MTU Mesocosm Facility, Houghton, MI, USA - PEATcosm2014_Bin10_30_metaG | ecosystem: Environmental > Terrestrial > Soil > Wetlands > Peat | place... | reverse complement strand
GTGCAGGAGGAGCGCCGCGCCTGGCACGCCGGCGTTTCGCATTGGGCGGGCAGGAATGCCGTCAACGCCTGCTCCATCGGCATCGAGCTGGTCAATCCGGGCCACGAGTTCGGCTATGTTCCGTTCACGGACGACCAGATCGTTTCCCTGATCGACCTGGCGCACGGCATTCTTTCGCGCCATGCCATTCCGCCCGCGCGCGTGCTCGCCCATTCCGACGTGGCGCCGGCGCGCAAGACCGATCCCGGCGAGCTGTTCCCCTGGCGGCGTCTCGCCGAAAACGGCATCGGGGTGTGGCCGAAGATAAAAAACCCACCTCCTCCTTGTGGGGGTCGGCAGCGTCAGCGTACCGACGGTCCGGTAAAGCCAGATCGGGTGGGGGGCAAGAACACAGATTTTGCCAAAAACCTCGCCCGCTTCGGTTATGGCGTGCCTCCGCAGGTGGACGTTCCGCTCGATGCCGTCGTCGCCGCCTTCCAGCGCCATTTCCGCCCGTCATGCATCGACGGCGTGGCAGATGACGAATGCAGCGCGGTTCTCGCCGGGCTGCTCGCCCTATAGGGTTTTCCGAACAGGGAGAGCGGAATGAAAACCATCGGCTTGATCGGCGGCATGACGTGGGAATCCACAGAGATTTATTACCGCTTGATCAATCGCGCGGTGCAGCAACGCCTTGGCGGCCTGCATTCGGCCAAGATCGCCATGATCTCGTTCGATTTCGCGGAACCGGAGAAATACGCGCGAACCTCCAATTGGGATGCGCTGGCGGCGCTGCTCGCTGATGCCGGTCTGAAACTCAAAGGCGCCGGGGCAGAAATGCTCGTGATCTGCGCCAACACCGCGCATCGCGTGGCCGAGCGCGTCGAACAGGTCACGGCGCTTCCGCTGGTGCACGTCTGCGATTGCACGGCGAAGAGGATCAAGGCGGACGGCCTTAAGCGCGTCGTTCTGCTCGGCACCGCCTACACGATGCAGGAGGATTTCTTCAAGGACCGCATGCGCGCCAATGGCCTCGACGTCTTCGTGCCGGACGAAGCCGACCGCGACATCGTCCATCGCGCGATTCACGAGGTCTGGGTCGGCGGCAAATCCGAACCGGCCTCCCGCCAAGCCGTTCGCGAGGTGATCGCGCGGCAGGTGGCCCAAGGCGCGCAAGGCGTCATCCTCGGCTGCACGGAGCTGCCCCATGTGGTGAAGGTCGAAGACAGTGCCGTTCCGCTGTTCGACACGACGGAACTCCACGCGCTTGCGGCAGTGGACTTCGCCCTGTCATAATGGCGCCGCGTCAGATGGCCGGATGGCCGCGGGGCTTCGCAAGAAGCGTCGAGGAAAGTCCGGGCTCCACGGAAACACGGTGACGGATAACATCCGCCGGGGGCGACCCCAGGGAAAGCGCCACAGAAATGACACCGCCTAAGACCCTAAAGGTCCGGCAAGGTTGAAATGGTGCGGTAAGAGCGCACCGCGTCTCTGGCAACAGAGGTGGCAAGGCAAGCCCCACCGGGAGCAAGACCAAATAGGGACGGCACGTAATCCGTTTCCGGATAGCCGTCCGGGTAGGTCGCGAGAAGCGGCAGGCAACTGCCGTTCCAGAGGAATGGCCATACAGTCCGCTTAAGTCGGCGGACGGACAGAACCCGGCTTACAGGCCATCTGACGCTCAATCAAACCATGTCATGGCCCGGCAGCGTCAGCGCGACCCGGCCACCCAGAGTTGGGGAGAAATCCCACAACCCATTCAATCGTGCTCCAATTGCGGTTATCTGTTCCGCAAGCACGAGATTGATGGATCGTCGCGATGGCCCATTTCGCAAGCTCCAAATTCTGGCAAGCCTATGCAAAGCTGCCCGCACCGGCACGGCAACTCGCGGATAAAAATTTCGCACTGCTGAAGCAGAATCCGCAACACCCATCACTACATTTCAAGAAAGTCGGAAGATTTTGGAGCATTCGCGTCGGTCTGCATTATCGTGCAATCGCAACCCAAGTGGGAGATGATTTCCGTTGGCATTGGATCGGGCCGCACGACGAATATGACGATCGTGTTTAGCTTTTACAGTTCGCGATAGCGCCCGGCGCGAAAATCCTCTTCGGATTCTTCGACCAGCTTGTCGAGCTTGCCACTTTTGGCATCTGCCTCGATCTGGCGATCCCATGCATCCGCGGCAAATTCCTCGAACCAAGTGCGAAACTTGGCGAGTTTGTCGGGCGGCAGTGCTGCCACGGCTTTTTCGAGTTCATCCACGGACATAGGGCAATTATAGCACGGGCCGGTTGCTCACCAATACCCCTTCATCAATTCCCCCGCCCATTCCGGCTCGCGCACCTCACCACGCGGCAGGAACCCTTTCATCACCGGCTTGATGTCTAATACCGGCGTGCCGTCGATGGCGTCGAGGCCGCGCACGCGCAGGATCAAACCATCGACGCCCAGCAGCGAGCATACCGTCACGCCAATGCGGTTGGGGCGGTCCTTGCCGCGTTGGGCGAAGATGCCGACCAAAGGCCAGTCGGCGCGCCCGCGCGGATGGCGCGCGCCGCTGACGACGCTCGCGGGCGCCGCTTGGTGGAAATGAAACACCACTTCCACATGCGAGAATTCGCCGAGGCCCGCCGTCGCGTCCGGCCCGAATTGCGCCGGATCAAGCTCGATCCGTGCTTCGACCGCATCCCACCCGTCGTCCGTAGGCTGGGTCCGCCCGCCGCGCACCGTGCCGATTGGCCGGGCGGAAATCTCCTTGCTCATCGTTCCTCCGAACATAATAAGAACAAAACGAGGCCATTGTTAAGGGTTTATTTACCGCGCTTAGCATATCCTTTCCATGTTTATTGTTTGTTCTTGGAGTCTCTACCCCTAGACTCGCATCATCCACCTGTAGACTCACAAGCCATTCAAATTCCTAGACTTTTCGTTTGACTCCCTACTCCAGCCCATGCTATCCCACGGCGTCCCAGGAAATATAAGGGCGCGGCAATCCGCATGAAGGCGCGGCACTGCCCAAGTCTCCAGGGACGCATGGGGCGGGAGTTAGGTCATTGCAGGTCCAGCCGTTCATTTCGACGGTCACGGGCACGCTCGATACCAAGGGGCGGGTGTGCGTTCCCGCGCCTTTTCGCCAGATTCTCGCCGCCCAGAATACGCCCGGTCTCTACGTCTGTCCGTCGTTCTCCGAGGCAACCCTCGAAGGCTTCGGCGAGGAGGTGTTGCAGGCATTCCATCGCCAGCAGGCGGAGACGGATCCGTTCTTCACGCCGGATTTTAACGCCAAGGTTTTCGCCGTTCTGTCGATGACACAGCTTCTGCCGCTGGACGAGAACGGTCGCGTTCGTCTGCCCGATGAGCTGATCGCGCATGCCGGTCTGAAAGATCGCGCGGTATTCGTCGGCATGGGTACGAAGTTCCAGATCTGGGAACCGGAGCGTTTCGAAGCGATGCGCGCGGCGCGCCTCAAAGAGGCGCTTGCGGCTCTCAACGCGGGCGGAGGCGCATGATGGGCCACCTTCCCGTGATGCTCGCCGAAGTGCTGGAAGCGCTGAAACCGCGCGACGGCGCGCATTATATCGACGGCACGTTCGGCGGCGGCGGTTACGCGCGCGCCATTCTCGAGGCTTGCGATTGCCGCGTGCTCGGCATCGACCGCGATCCCGAGGCGATCGCGCGCGGTGAAAAGCTCGTGGCGCTCTATCCCGGCCGGCTGACTCTGGTGCATGGCGAATTTTCGCAGATGGACCGCCTGCTGGCGGATAGCGGCGAGAGCGGCACCAACGGCGTGGTGCTCGATCTGGGCGTTTCCTCTTTCCAATTCGACGAGCCGGCGCGTGGCTTCTCGTTCCGCGCCGACGGTCCGCTCGACATGCGCATGAGCTTGAGCGGCGAAACCGCCGCCGACGTCGTGAACAGCGAAGACGAAAAAACCCTGGCCGACATCATCGCGCGCTATGGCGAAGAGCGTCAGGCGCGGCGCATCGCGCGCGCCATAGTTGCCGCGCGGCCGCTGACGCGCACCGCCGAACTGGCTGAACTTGTCTCGCGCACGCTCGGCCCCGCCGCGGCGCGTCAGCCGATCCATCCCGCCACGCGCACCTTCCAGGCTTTGCGCATCCATGTGAACGACGAGTTGGGCGAACTGTCGCGCGCCCTCGAAGCGGCGACGCGCGCGCTGAAGCCGCAAGGCCGTCTTGCCGTGGTCTCGTTCCATTCGCTCGAAGACCGCATCGTCAAGCGGTTTCTCGCGGAGCACAGCGCCGCGGCGCCGCGCGCCTCGCGCCACGCCCCGCAGGCATCGCGCGCTGCCGCGCCTCTTTACAGGCTTCTCGGATCGCGCCCGCAAGCGCCGGGCGACGCCGAGATCGCAAACAATCCCCGTGCCCGTTCCGCCAAGCTGCGGGCGGGGGAACGCCTGGCGACTTAGGAGAATGTCATGTTGATCCGAGTCCTCAACTTCTTCTGCGTCGCGGCGATGGGCCTGACGATTCTGGCGCTCTACCACGTCTCCGAACAGACCCGCGTCGCGCGCGTCCAGCTCGGCCAGGTCGAACATCGTATCGCCGACGAGCGCACCAAGATGAGCGTGCTGCAGACCGAGTGGGTCCGGGTGGCGAATCCAGAGCGCATTCAGCAGCTCGCCGAATCTTCGTTGAACATGAGCGATACGGCGACGCTGCAGCTTTCCTCGCTCGAACTGCTGCCGCGCCGCGGCGACGCCGCCGCGCCGCTCGGCGATGCGCGGATGCGCGAGGCGAACGCGCAAATGCCGGCGCCCGCACAGGCGCAGCTCGTCAAGATCGACGCGCGCACCGGAATGTAGGGCCTACATGAACGCAACGCCCACCGTCTTCCAGCGACGCATCGTCATCGGGGCGGCGATCTGCATGTTCGCGTTTGCGCTGGTGGGCGTGCGCTTGATCGATGTGACTTTGTTCATCCCCAGCGCGACGGTAGGCAAGCACAGCGACGCCGGCGAAGCCATGCGCGGCGATCTCGTCGACCGCAACGGCGAACTGGTGGCGCGCGACCTGCCGACCGACGATCTCTACGCGCGTCCGCACCTGTTCGCGGACCCGCGCCTTGCCGCGCACGAGTTGGCGGTTGCCACCGGCGCCGACGAAAAGCGTCTGGTGCAGACCTTCGCCGGCAAGCACGCCTATGTGCTGGTCGACCGCCAGCTTCCGCCGGAGGTACGCGCCAAGGTAAAGCGTCTGGGCCTGCCCGGCCTGGAATACGAGCCCGACAGCAAACGCTATTACCCCGACGGGCGCATGGCGGCGCAGGTCGTCGGCGTGACCGATCCCGACGGCAATGGCGTTTCGGGCCTGGAACTCGGCCTCAATCCCGCGCTGCGCGGCGTGCGGTCCGGCGACCCGGTGCAAACCTCGCTCGACATGCGCGTGCAGTTCATCCTGGCCCATGAGGCCGCGGCCACCATGGAGGAATTCAAGGCGCACGCCGTCGGCGGGCTGGTGATGAACGTACGTACCGGGGAAATCCTCGCGCTGGTGTCGCTACCGGATTTCGATCCCAATGCGCGCGATTTCGGCGAAGACGATTCCACGCGCAACATCATGGCGCAGAACGTTTACGAGCTGGGCTCGGTGTTCAAGATTTTTTCGTTCGCGCTGGCGCTCGAGAACCGCACGATCTCGAATCTCGACGAACAACTTCCGATCGGAAACGGCTTTAAGGTCGGCAAATACACGATCCACGAAGCCGAACGCATGCCCGCCACGCTGGCCGTTCGCGATGTGCTGGCGCAATCCTCCAACATCGGCACGGCGCAGATCGCCTTGCGCTCGGGTCCGCAGCGCCAGCGCGCGTTCCTGACCGGGATGGGGCTGCTCGCGCCGATCAAGAGCGAGCTTCCCGAGACCGCCCGTCCGCTTTACCCCTCGAACTGGGGTATCGTCGAGACGGCCACCATCGGTTTCGGTCATGGGATATCGGTCAGCCCGCTGGCCTTCGCGGCGGCGGCGGCGGCCGTCGTCAACGGGGGGCGGCGGGTGGAACCCACCTTCCTCAAGCATCCCGCTGACGCCCGCGGCGAACAGCTCATCTCGCCCGCCACCAGCGCGACCATGCGCGAACTCTTGCGCTATGTGGTCACCAACGGCACCGGCAAGAAGGCGGACGTGCCCGGCTACGACGTCGGCGGCAAGACGGGATCGGCGGAAAAGTCCGGCCCGCATGGTTACCAGGCCCACAAGCTGATTACCTCATTTTGCGGGGTGTTTCCGATCGACGATCCGCGCTATCTGGTCTTCGTCCTGCTGGACGAACCGCGCGGCACGAAAGCGACGTCGGGTTTCGCGCTCGCCGGCTACACGGCGGCGCCCTTGGCGGGACAGGTCATCTCGCGGATTGCACCTTTGTTGAGCGTACCGATGAAGCCCGTCACGCTTGCCAAAGAGAATTCATAATGGGACCACATTCGGGCGCGAATATCGCGGTGGGTAAAGTGGGCAAAAGCCCCATGGCGGCGGTTAAAGACTTCACCGGGCTTGCGAGCGACAGCCGCGAGGTGAAGCCGGGTTATCTGTTTGCGGCGCTGCCGGGAACCAAGGCGAACGGCGCCGAGTACGTGAAGGACGCGGTGAGGCGCGGCGCCGTCGCCGTACTCGGCCGGCCCGAAGTCGCGCCCAACGCCGCGGCGCTCGGCGTGCGTTTCATCGCCGACGAAAATCCGCGCAAGGCTCTCGCGCGCATCGCCGCTCAGTTCTTCGCCATCCAACCCGAAACCGTCGCCGCCGTGACCGGCACCAACGGCAAGACTTCGGTCACCGTTTTCCTGCGCGAGATCTGGACGGCGCTGGGCAAGCACGCGGCCAGCATGGGCACCATCGGCGTGCTGACGCCCACCGGCGAGACGAAGCTCAACCACACGACGCCGGGTCCGATCGAGCTGCACCGCATCCTCGCCGAGTTGAAACGCGACGGCATCGATGGCCTGGCAGTGGAAGCCTCCAGCCACGGACTCGACCAATACCGTCTGGACGGCGTCGATATCGCGGCGGTCGGCTTCACCAATATCACCCGCGACCATATGGATTATCACCCGACCTTCGAGGCTTATCTCGCCTGCAAGCTGCGGCTGTTCACCGAGCTGGCGCGCGACGGCGCCGCGGCGGTGGTCAATGCCGACACCGAACATGCCGAAGATTTCATTGTGGCCGCGAGGGCGCGCTCGCTTCGGCTTCTGACCGTCGGCGAGAAGGGTGAAAATCTGAAATTGCTGTCGCGCACGCCGCTCGGCGACGGCCAGTCGCTGAAGATCGCGGTTGACGGTGGCACATATGCCGTGACGCTGCCCCTCGCCGGCGCCTTTCAGGCCTCGAATGCGCTGGTTGCGGCCGGCTTCGCAATTGGGCTGGGCGAGAAACCGGACGCGGTGTTCGTGGCGCTTGCCGGTCTCAAAGGCGCTCCTGGCCGCTTGGAAAAAGTTGCTTATGCGAAAAGCGGCGCGCCCGTCTATGTCGACTACGCCCACACGCCCGATGCGCTGGAAAACGTGCTGAGCGCGCTGCGACCGCATACCAAGGGAAATCTCGTCGTCGTCTTCGGCTGCGGCGGCGACCGCGACAAGGGCAAGCGTCCGCTGATGGGCGCCATGGCGGCGAAGTTCGCCGACCGCGTCATCGTCACCGACGACAATCCGCGCAGCGAAGAGGCCGCCGCGATCCGCAAGGAAGCGCTGGCCGGCTGTCCTGGCGCGTGGGAAATCGGCGACCGCGCCGAGGCGATCCGCGCCGCCATCGCGGCGCTGGGCGAAGGCGACGTTCTAATTATCGCCGGCAAGGGCCATGAAAGCGGCCAGATCGTGGGCAGCATCGTCCATCCGTTTTCCGATCGCGACGAAGCGATCAAGGCGGCGCTTGCGCTGGGCGGCCGTCCTGGGGAGCGCCAAGCATGAGCGTGCTGTGGACATCGGCGGAAGCCGAAAGCGCAACCTTGGGCAAGGCATCCGAGTCGTTCGCCGTCAGCGGGGTCTCCATCGACACGCGTACCCTGAAGGAAGGCGATCTCTACGTCGCGATCAAGGGCGAACGGCGCGACGGTCACGATTTCCTGCGCGCCGCGTTCAAAGCTAAGGCCGCCGCCGCGCTTGTTTCGGGCCGGCCCGAAGGCGCCGGCGGTCCTTTGCTTGTCGTCGCCAACACCCAGCGCGCGCTGGAGGATCTGGCGTGCGCGGCGCGCGCCCGCAGCAGCGCGAAAATCGTCGCGATCACCGGCAGCGCCGGCAAGACCACGACCAAGGAAATGCTCCGGCTCGCCTTAGGCGCCTTGGGACAGACGCACGCGTCGAGCGGCTCTCTCAACAACCAATGGGGGGTGCCGCTCAGCCTCGCCTCGCTGCCGCGCGAGGCCGCATACGGCGTCTTCGAGATCGGCATGAATCATTTCGGCGAAATCCGTCCGCTGGTCTCGTTCGCGCGCCCGCATGTGGCGCTGATTACTACCATCGCCGCCGCCCACCTGGAATTCTTCGGTACCTGCGAGGCCATCGCCGACGCCAAGTCCGAGATTTTCGAAGGCATCGTGCCGGGCGGCGCTGCCCTGATCCCGTTCGACAATCCCTATGCCGAGCGGCTGATCGCGCGCGCCAAGCAGTGCCAAATAGGGCGCATTCTCGGCTTCGGCGGCAAGGTGGGCAGCGATGCGCGGCTTCTATCCTATGACGAAAGCGCCGACGGCGCGCGTGTCAAGGCTGACATTCTCGGCCAGCCGGTCGAATTCCGCATCGGCGCGCCGGGAGCGCACATCGCCGTCAACGCGCTGGGCGCGCTGCTTTGCGTCGCCGCCGCCGACGGCGACGTGCTGAATGCGGCGGCCGCGCTCAAGGAATTTTCCGCGCTCAAGGGACGCGGCGCGCGTTTCGCCGCCGGCGGGATCGAGGTGATCGACGAAAGCTACAACGCCAATCCCGCTTCGATGGTGGCGGCGCTGGCGCTGCTGGGCAAGACATTCGGCCGGCGCATCGCCGTGCTGGGCGACATGCTGGAGATGGGTCCCGACGCCCCCGCGCATCATGCGGGCCTGCTTGACGCCATCGAAGCGGAGCATGTCGATCTGGTCTTTCTCTGCGGGCCGCTGATGAAAGCCTTGTGGGACGTTCTGCCGGGCACGCAGCGCGCCGCCTATGCGCCGGACTCCGCCGAACTCGTCGCCTCCGTGATGCCCGCGTTGCGCGCGGGCGATACGGTGCTCGTCAAAGGCTCCAACGGCAGCCGCATGTCCGTGATCATCGACGCGCTGAAAGCGCGCGCGCCTTAGGGGGAAATATGTTCCATTTTCTCTTCTATCTCCCTCATGCGGACCAGTACGCGGTGCTGCGCCTGTTCAAGTACCTCACCTTCCGTTCGGGCGGCGCGGTGCTGACGGCGCTTTTCGTCGCTTTCATGATGGGCCCGCCGCTGATCCGCTGGCTGAAGCTCAAGCAGGGCAAGGGGCAGCCCATCCGCAGCGACGGCCCGCAGCGCCATATCGTCGAAAAACAGGGCACGCCGACCATGGGCGGCCTGCTCATCCTCATCCCCGTGACGGTGGCGACGCTGTTGTGGGCCGATCTTTCGAATCCGTATGTCTGGATCGTGCTGCTGGTGACGGTGAGCTATGGCCTGCTCGGCTTTGCCGACGATTATCTGAAAGTCTCCAAGCGTTCGTCCGCCGGCATCAGCGGGCGGGTTCGTCTGTTGATCGAGTTCGGTGTGGCGTTCCTGGCGGTCTGGCTGATCATGCAGGTCGAAGATCCGCATTTGCGGGGCGTTCTGGCGGTGCCGTTCTTCAAGTCGGTGCTGCTGCAGCTGGGCCTCGCCTTCGTTTTGGTCGGCGGATTCGTCATCGCCGGCGCGGCGAATGCGGTGAATTTCACCGACGGGCTCGACGGGCTGGCGATCATGCCGGTGATGATCGCGGCCGGCGCCTTCGTGCTGATCGCCTATCTGGTCGGCAACGAGAAGTTCTCGAACTATCTGCAGCTCGATTATATCCGCAACACCGGCGAGCTGGCCGTGTTCCTGGCGGCGCTGATCGGCGCCGGTCTCGGTTTTCTCTGGTACAACGCTCCGCCCGCGATGGTGTTCATGGGCGACACCGGTTCGCTG
>Ga0181529_10008356_pt1 | contig 10095 bp, 9 predicted proteins | sample PEATcosm2014_Bin_36_FD_119763 | JGI IMG/M metagenome (GOLD analysis project Ga0181529, IMG submission 119763) | Peatland microbial communities from MTU Mesocosm Facility, Houghton, MI, USA - PEATcosm2014_Bin10_30_metaG | ecosystem: Environmental > Terrestrial > Soil > Wetlands > Peat | place... | reverse complement strand
CGACGAGCAGAACAACATCAACTGGGCCGAGGTCCTGGAGGACGCCGGCGTCCACGTGGTCTACGGCACGGTCGGTCTCAAGACCCACGCCAAGGTCACGCTGGTGGTCCGCGAGGAGTCCGGCGGCATCCGCCGCTACTGCCACATCGGCACCGGCAACTACAACCGCGACACCGCGCGCGTCTACGAGGACCTGGGCCTGCTCACCTCCGACCCCGCCCTGGGCGCCGACGTGGGCGAGCTCTTCAACAGCCTGACCGGCTACAGCCGGCAGGCGCGGTACCGCAAGCTCCTGGTCGCTCCCGACTCGATGCGCCCCGCAGTGCTGCGTCTGATCCGGCGCGAGACGGAGCGCGGCGAGGCGGGCCGGATCGTCATCAAGGTCAACAATCTGGTCGATCCGGAGATGATCGGGGCGCTCTGTCTCGCCTCACAGGCGGGGGTGCAGATCGATCTCATCGTGCGCAGCATCTGCTGCCTGCGCCCGGGGGTGCCCGGGCTCACCGAGAACATCCGGGTCCGGTCGCTGGTCGGCCGCTACCTGGAGCACTCCCGCATCCTTCGCTTCGGCCGCGACGGCAAGGACAGCGACTACTACATCAGCTCGGCCGACCTGATGCCGCGCAACCTGGACCGGCGCGTGGAGGCCGCGGTCCCCATCCGCGCTCCCGAGCTGCGGGCCCGCCTCGACGAGGTCCTGGACATCAACCTGAGTGACGACACCCTCGCCTGGGAGCTGGGGTCCGACGGCGACTGGCGGAGGGCGTCCAAGGGCCCCGGCGTCGACACCCAGCTCCGGCTCCAGGAGGTCGCGTTGCGCCGAGCCGAGGGGAAGAGCTGAGCTCGGCCCTGCCGGTCGAGCGGTGCCAGATCGACCTCCCGGTGGGCACCGCGTTCCGGCTCCGCCAGCTGAGGTGGGGAAAGACGGCCGCGACGCGCATCGAGCGCTTCGAGACCATCCACTGGGACACGCCGGACTTCCGGCTCGCCGGCTGGGAGGCGAGCCTCCGCTACCGGCGCGGCCGCGGCTGGCGGGTGACCCTCGCCGGCTGGCCCGAGGGACCCGGCTCCCGCCGCATCTTCGTCGACCTCGAGGGGAGCCCGTCGTCGCCCCCGCCCCAGGCGCTCCGCCTGCTCAGCCCGTACCTTCGGGGCGCAGAGGTCGGCCAGGTCGCTCGCCTCCGTCACCTGGAGACCGGGCGCCGGGTCGGTGAGCTCTGGGCCATCCACCAGGTGGTCAGCCTGCTGGTCGAGCGCCACGCGGTGGTGCACGCCCGCCGGGTCAGCCTGCGCAGCCACGGCCCGCTCACCGGCACCCGCCCGGCGCTGGCAGGGCTCCGCAAGGCCGGGTTCGTGGACACCACCACCCTCTCGCTCCTCGCCGAGCTGCTTGGACCCGAGGCCGCGCCGGGGTGGCGGGAGGCGCCGCTCGACCCCGACAGCAGCGTCGCCCAGGCGGTGAGCGGCGCGCTGCGGGACTACGCGGCCAGATTGGTCCGCAACGAGGCCATCGTCCTGGAGGGGAGCGATCCCGAGGGGGTGCACCAGGCCCGGGTCGCCTGCCGCCGCTACCGCTCCGCGCTGCAGACCTTCGCCCCGGTGCTGGAGGCCAGGTGGACGGCCGAGCTCCGTGCCGAGCTGGGGACGCTGGGGACGGACCTGGGCGCCGTGCGCGACACCGAGGTCCTGCTGATGCGGCTGCGCGCCAGCGCGGCGGCACGAGGTGTCGAGGGCGAGGCGACCGAGCGGCTGCTGAGCCGCCTGGTCGGCGAGCGGATGCTGGCTCGCGACGTGCTGATCTCGGTCGTCGAATCCCACGAGCACGGCGAGCTGCTGGAGCACCTGCTCGCCGCGGCCTCCCAGCCGGCCCTGCTCCCGGAGACGGCCGACCAACCGGCGCCCGCCGTGCTCCTGCCCCTGATGGGGGCGAGCTGGCGCAAGCTGGAGCGGCGGGCCCGCCGGCTCGACGCCCACCCGAGCGACGTTGATCTCCACCAGCTGCGCATCGCCGCCAAGAAGTGTCGCTACGCGGTCCTCGCCCTGGTCCCGCTGCTCGGGGACGGGCCGGCGCGCATCGGAGCCCGGCTGGGCACCCTCCAGGACACGCTCGGCGACCAGCACGACGCGGTGGTGGCGGGCAACTGGCTGCAGGAGGCGGTGGGACGGGCCGCCGACCCGGAGATCGCGTTCGCCGCCGGCGTCCTCTACGCGGTCGAACGGGAGCGAGCCGAGGCCGGTCGGGAGGCCTGGCGCGAGCCATGGGCCGCGCTCGCCCGCAAGAAGGGCTGGGGCTGGATGTGACCGCAACCGGGGAATGGACGTGACCGCAAAGGGGGATCGGATGTGAGTGGCAGGGCGCCGGCCGGCCGGCGATCGGCGGCGAACGCCCGCGGGGCGCGCTCCCGGCTGGGGCGGATCCTGCTGGTCCGCCACGCCGACGCCGGCGAGCGGGCGGAGTGGACCGGCCCGGACCGTGACCGGCCGCTCAGCGTCCGGGGCCGGGCCCAATCCGAGCTGCTCGCCGCCCTCCTCGCCCGCAACCCCGTGGAGCACCTGGTCAGCAGCGGGTACGTGCGCTGCGTCGAGACGTTTGTCCCGCTGGGGGCCAGGCTCGGCCTGCTCACGGAGACGGCCGGTTGGCTCGAGGAGGGGGCGGATCCCGAGAAGGCGCTGACCGCGCTGCTGGCGAGCGGCTCGGTGGCGGCGTGCAGCCACGGCGACGTGGTGAGCGGCATCCTCTTCGAGCTCGCCGAGCGAGGGATCGCCCTGGGATCCAGCCCCCGGATGCAGAAGGGCTCGACCTGGGTCCTCGATGTGCAGGACGGCCGGGTGGCCACGGCGAGGTACGTGCCCCCGCCGGACTGAGCCGCGGCGGGTCAGCCGCGTCGCCTCAGGGGAATTGGACCTGGTGCCACTGCGCCCCGGCGTCGTCGGTCCGCCAGAGGCCATTGGGCTGCGCATACGAGCTGTTCGGGTAGCTGAGGGCAAACCCGGCCTCGGCTGTGGTGAACCCGACCACGCTCCAGTCGTCCCCGTTGGCGAGGACGGTGCGGAAGCTCCGCCCCCCGTCGACGGTGAGCTGGAGGCTGGTGCCGGCCACGACCGCGGTGGAGGCCGACACCCCGGCGATGCTGCTCCAGCCGGACCCCAGCTGGGTTGGCGACTGCGCCTCGGTGAACGTCTGGCCCCCGTCGGTGGAGAGCCACACGTCCTCGGACGACCCCGTCGAGCAGAGGGCCCAGATGTGCCCAGGGCTCGCCGCGAGGCTGGGGACGCCCGCCGCTCCGCTGCAGAACGTCGTCTCGGTGGGATGCTCCCCACCATCCGTGAAGGCCCACAGCAGGTTGGCATTCGGCCCCTGGCCCAGGGACAGCCAGACGTCACCGCCATGCACATTGAGGTTCGCGAGCTCAACCCCGGAGCTCGTGACCACCTGCCAGCTGTCGGCGGTGATGGGGCTGCGGTCCAACGACCAGGTCACCATCGCGTCGGGGTCGTCGACGATCGCGTAGACATAGTCCCCGGAGGTCTCCAGCTCCGCAACGGTCCCGCCGATGGCGGTGCCGTTCCACCTCGCGCCCCCGTCGTGAGTCGACCACACCGTGGTGCCGCCGATCGCCCAGCCGTCCTCGGAGTTGACGAAGCGCAGGCCGGTCACGACCGCGGGCGGGGTGGGGATGGAGGTGAAGGTCTGGCCGGCGTCCTGCGTGTGCAGGATCCGGGTGCAGTCCGCGCCCGAGCACCCGGCGCTGTCCGAGCCGAGGACCCACCACTGGCCGGCGCTGACCGCGGTCACGTCCTCGGGGATGAACCCGTCCACCGCCGGTCCGGGGGGGACCGTCACCGCGGAGGCCGAGGGCGAGTGGGTCTGGGAGAGGCCGGCGGGGCCATTCGACGGCCCCGCCGGTTTGGGGAGACCTTCTAGGTGGATCACCGTCCCGATGGTGAGGACGGCCGCCACGCCCACGGCCAGGGCCACCATCGAGGCGGCCCGCACCGGGGCGGGCGCGGTCCCGAGCCCGAGAGCCCACCTGCGCTGGCGCCGGGCTCGTCCCGCGGCGAGGTCAAAGCCCTGGCCGGTGAGCTCGGGTTCGCCGATCGCGGCCCGCACCCGGGCCCGGAGGGCGTCAGGGGTCAGCCGGTCCATCAGAGGTCCTCCTCCGTGGCGAGGTCGAGCCGGAGGCGATGCAGGGCCCGCGAGGCCCGCGCCCGGACGGCCGTCACCTGCATCCCGGTGATCGCGGCGACGTCCTCATGGGAGAGGTCGAGGTAGTAGCGGAGCACGATGATCAGCCGGTCGCGATGGCCCAGCCGGCGGAGGGCGTCGCGCAGGTCATAGATGGCCTCGCGCTGCTCGCCGGCGGCGGGTGCGGCAGCTTCGGGAGCGTCGGCGGCGGGGGTACCGCCCAGCCGCCACCAGGAGCTGCGCCAGACGTCCCGGCAGCAGTTGGCGACGATGGCGAGGAACCACGGCCGGAGGTCGCTGCCCTCGCGCAGGTTGCGACGGCTCCTCCAGGCGCGCAGCGCCGCCTCCTGGGCGGCGTCCTCGGCCAGGGCACTGTTGCGCAGCATGCCGTAGGCCAATCGGACCGCCTCCTGGTAGAGGGGCTGGAGCCGCGCCTCGAAGTCGGCGGTCTCGTCCACGGACTGGTCCGCGGTCCTCCCAAGCGCCGCTGCGAAGGCCATCACGTACTGATACGGGGCCTGGGCCCCAATGGTGACGTTCAGCGAACCGGAGATGGCGAGGCAAGCGGCTCGCGGGAAGGGAACGACCCTGGGGTCAATTGCAGCACTTGTACCAAACCTCCATTCAAGGCGGCGGAGTCGTGACTCCTGGGGGTCGTGAGTCCTTTGCCCGCGGGGTACGGCGCGCCATCATTGTCAGCAGAGAGCCCAAATCGTCATTCCCAGGGGGAACACGCATGCAACCACGCGTCGCACGCGGAAGTTTTGGCGCGTCCGCGCGCCTTGGAGGTCCGGCGCTCCGCCGCTTCCCTTTGCCCGGTGGGTAGACCGCGGGGGTCGCCGTCCCCGCGCCCGCCTGTGACCTTCGGCCCAGCGAGTTGCCACCCACGCTTCCGTTCCCCTAAAGTGATCGGACCGTGCCGACCACCACACCTGACATCGCCCCCATCACCGGCCGCGTGGAGCTCTTCCGGAGCTGCCTCGTCTCGACCCAGTACCCCGGGGTCGAAGCCGCCACCAAGTGGCTCTTCGAGCAGCTGGGGGTCGAGTACATCGTCAACCCGGACCAGACCTGCTGCACCGGCCTCGGCTACTACACGGACGTCGTCTCCTTCCCCACCACCGTCGCGGTGGCGGCGCGCAACGCCTGCGTGGCGGTGGAGGCGGGCCACCCGATCCAGGCTTACCTCTGCTCGACGTGCTACGCCATCAACAAGAAGGCCCGCGACGTCCTGGAGGAGCCCGCCCAGCGCCGCCGGACCAATGACGTCCTCAGGAAGGTTGGTCGCGAGTACGACGACGCGGTCGCCTCGGAGGTCCGGCACCACCACGTGCTCGAGATTCTCTGGAGCCGCCACCCCTCCATCCGTGGGCTGGTCAAGCGGCGCCTCTCGGGGCTCAAGGTGGCCACCCACCCGGCCTGCCATTACTGCAAGGTGTTCCCCGACGAGGTCCTCGGCGACGGCGAGGACCTGATGCTGGCCGAGGATCTCCTCGAACCGACGGGTGTCGAGAAGACGGGGTACTACCCGGAGAAGGGGACCCACTGCGGGGCCGGATTCCGCCAGCGGTTCGTCAACCCGGGGATGTCGATGGCGGTGACCCGGGAGAAGCTCCGGCGCCTCGCCGAGCGGGGCGTGGACGTCTGCGTCCACATGTGTCCCAACTGCCACATCCAATTCGACCGCTTCCACGACGTGATCTCTCAGACGGCCGGCGAGGACTATCCGTTTGTCCACCTCCACGTGCAGCAGCTGCTGGCGCTGGCGCTCGGGGCGGACCCCGACAGGGTCTGTGGCGTCGAGGCGCACTCGCAGGATCTGGAGCCGCTCCTGGAGCGCATCGGCGCCCGCGAGCGGGTCAGGGTGGCGGCGGTGGGCGGGAGCGCGGTGGCGGCAGCTCCGAGCGTGCCGGTGTGATCGGGCTTCCCGAGCGGGCGGAGCTCGACCAGCTCGCGAACCCGTACGCGGCGCTGGCGGCCAACGCCTTCGCCTCGCCGGCGAGCGACGACTCCGGGCTGCTCGCCCGCATCCTGGGCGACCCGCGCATGCAGCATCACGCCGCCGGGCTGCTCTCCTGCCTGCAGTGCGGCATCTGCACCTCGGGGTGCCCCGCCGCCCGCTTCGGCGACTTCTCGCCACGCGAGATCTCGCGCCGCGCCCTGCTCGGAGATCCCACCCTGCTCGAGGACGACTCGGTGTGGCTCTGCTGCTATTGCTACACCTGCCAGAGCCGCTGTCCGCGGGGAAACTCGGTGGCGGTCATCAACCAGATCATCCGCGGCTTGCAGGTCGAGTCGGGGTACGGGCTCAGGCACGTGGCGCTGTTCACCGCGTGGACGGAGCAGTTCTACGCGACCGGTCTGGGCGGGTGGCCGCACCAGCTTCTCGACGCCATCGCCGACGCCTGGGGTGATCGTTGGTGGAACCTGGTCGAGCACCTCGACGAGATGCGCGACGAGCTGGGCGTGGGCAGCCTCTACCCCTCGGAGAGGGCGATGGGCGAGCTGCGGGCGATCATGGACGAGACCGGTTGCCGCGAGCGGCTGCAGCCGGCGGAGGCCTGACCCGAGCGCGCCCGGCGCATGGGCCGACCCCCCGCACCGGGGGATCGACCCACAGCGGCCGGATCAGGCCGGGAAGAGCCCCTCGACGGAGAGGTAGCGCTCGCCGGTGTCGTAGGTGAAGGTGAGCACCTTCGCCCCATCCTTGAACTCGGGAAGCTTCTGGGCGACGGCCGCCAGCGAGGCACCCGACGAGACCCCGAGGAGGATGCCCTCCTCCCGGGCCGCGCGGCGGGCGTACTCGGCGGCGTCCTTGGGGTCGACCTGGATCACGCCGTCGATGAGGTCGAGACGCATCACCCCGGGGATGAAGCCGGCGCCGATGCCCTGGATGGTGTGCGGCGAGTGGGTGCCACCCGAGAGCACCGGGGAGAGGGTCGGCTCGACCGCATAGACCTTGAGCTGCGGCCAGCGCTTCTTGAGCACATCGGCGACGGCGGTGATGTGGCCGCCGGTGCCGACCCCGGTGATGATGTAGTCGAGCCCGTCGGGGAAGTCGGCGAAGATCTCCTCGGCGGTGGTCCGCCGGTGGGCCTCGACGTTGGACGGGTTCTCGAACTGCATCGGGATCCAGGACTTCGGAGTCTCCTTCTGCAGCTCGTTGGCGCGCGCGATGGCACCCTTCATCCCCAGCTCACGAGGCGTCAGGTCGAGCTCGGCCCCATACGCCTTCATCAGGCGGCGGCGCTCGATGGAGAAGGATTCGGGCATCACGAGGATCAGGCGGTATCCCTTGACCGCGGCGACCAGGGCGAGGCCGATGCCGGTGTTCCCGGAGGTGGGCTCGATCAGCACCGAGCCGGGGCCGATGGTGCCCGCCTTCTCGGCGTCCTCGATCATCCCGAGAGCGATGCGGTCCTTGATGCTGCCGCCCGGGTTGACCCTCTCCTGCTTGGCCCAGACCGTGACCCGGGGGTCAAAGAGCTTGTTGATCCGCACGTGCGGCGTCTTGCCGATGGTCTCGAGAATGCTGTCGTACGGCATGGTGAAGATTCCTCTTTTCAGATCGAGTAGTCCGAGTTGCCGAGAGCGTCCAGGACGCTCCGCACCCGGATCTGGCTGGTGTGGTACACGAAGGAGCGAGGTGGCACACTGGTGGTGAGCCAGACGTTGCCGCCGATCACGCTGTCGTGGCCGACGACGGTGTCGCCACCGAGGACGGTGGCATTGGCGTAGAGGACCACGCTGTCCTCGATGGTGGGGTGGCGCTTGGAGCCGGCGGCGGACTTGCTGACACTCAGCGCGCCGAGGGTCACGCCCTGGTAGAGCTTGACCTCGTCGCCGATGATCGCGGTCTCGCCGATGACGATACCGGTCCCGTGGTCGATGCAGAAGGACCGGCCGATGGTGGCCCCGGGATGGATGTCGATGCCGGTGCGGGCATGGGCCACCTCAGCCAGCAGGCGGGGAAGCGTGGGCACGCCGAGCCGGTGCAGCTCGTGAGCGATGCGGTGCACCGCGATGGCGAGGAATCCCGGGTAGGCGGCCACCACCTCGTCGAGCGACTCCGCGGCGGGATCGCCGGCGACGATGGCCGCCGCGTCGCCGCGCAGCCGCTCAGAGATGACCGGAAGTGCGTGGATGAGCAGGCCGGCGACCTCTGCGGAGCGCTGCCGGGGCAGCACCGTGTGCAGCATGCTGCCGAGCTCGGCGCGGAGGAGAGAGATCCTGGCGAGGAGCTGCTCCTCGGTCGCGCTCCCGTCGGCGGAGTGCTGCGGGAAGAGCAGACCCACCGCGGAGTCGACGAAGGTCTCGACCCGCCGCCGCGAGGGCAGCCGCGCCCCCTGCGTCCGGCGATGCTCGAGCAGGTCGCGGACCAGCTCGCGATCGCGGTCGGTCGAGTCGGTCACGTCCGGCCGCTCGCTGACCGCGACCCCCAGGTCACGGCGCGCACGCCGCGGCCCACCGGCAGGATCGTGAGCTGCCGCGCCCACACTGCCGCCGTCGGTGATCGTCAACGAGTCCATCTCTGCTCCTGCTGAACGGTGGGATGCACGCCGTCATCGGCGTGGCATCGGGACCAGGGTTCACCAAGCCTGGAATGGCCCCACCGGGGCCGGTCCAGGCTCAGATACAGGAGCAGGTGTTGCGCGCACCGAAATCGAGGTACAGCCGCCGCGTGGGCAGGTATCGGCGTCCGGGCTGCGCGCTCATCGTCCACTGATGATACACGCGTCCGGTGACGCCCCCATCCGGCCCGGGGGCCGGCTGACCCGCGGAGGCGCCCCCGCGAAGAGCGCTCACCCAGCCCCCGCGGCGGCGCTGACCAGCGGCTCCGCCCCCGCGTGCTCAGACGCCGGAGCCGCCGGCGTGAGAAAGGCGGGCAGCCGCCGGTCGTCGGGATCGGGCACCACCCCGCCATCGGCGAGCCTGCGGTACTTCCAGCGTGGCCCCCGGGTCGTGATCTCGAGAAGCGCCTCGCCGAGCCGATCGACGTCCTCGTCCCGGCTGCCCAGGCCGAGGCTGGCGCGGATGGCTCCGGGGACGTCCTTGCCGCAGCCCGGCCGCCATCCCTCCACCCCACCGGCGATATGGGAGAGCAGGGGGTGAGCGCAGAACGAGCCATTGCGCACCCCGATCCCGTACTCGGCGCTCAGGATGGTCGCGACCTCGGCGTGATCGCGGCCATCCACACTGAAGGCGGCGATCCCGACCCGCTCGGGATGCCCCGGCCAGGTCTGGTAGGTCACCACCCCCGGGATGCGGGCCAGCCGCTCGCGGAGCAGGTCGCCCAGGCGGGCCTCCTCCGCACTGACGGCTCCCATGCCGATCCGCGCCAGCGCCCTGCAGGCGGCCGCCAGTCAAACGCTCCGACCACGTTGGGCGAGCCACCCTCGTGGCGGTCGGGGAGATCGGTCCATGCGGCCCCCTGGGCGCTCACCCAGGCGACCGAACCGCCCCCGGCTAGATAGGGATCGCTGGTGGCCAGCCAGTCGGTGCGGCCGACCAGGGCGCCGCTGCCGAAGGGGGCGTACATCTTGTGCCCGGAGAGGGCAACCCAGTCCAGGTCCAGCCCGGCGATATCCACGGCGCGGTGGGGCGCCAGCTGGGCGCAGTCGACCAGGATGCGCGCGCCGTAGTGGTGGGCGAGCTCGGCCAGCTCGGCGATCGGCCAGACCTCCCCGGTCACGTTGGAGGCGCCGGTCACCGCCAACAGCACGGGCTGCTCCTCCGGGGCCCGGGCCAGCGTCTCATCGACGTCAGCGAGGAGCTCCGCCGGGCTCGCCGGGACGGGCAATTCGACCGCTGAGTGATATCGCCGCCAGGGGAGGAGGTTGGCGTGGTGCTCGGTCAGGGTGGTGATCACGGTCGTCCTGCGGGGCAGGCATCGAGCCAGCAGGTTGATG
>Ga0181529_10008354_pt1 | contig 10096 bp, 11 predicted proteins | sample PEATcosm2014_Bin_36_FD_119763 | JGI IMG/M metagenome (GOLD analysis project Ga0181529, IMG submission 119763) | Peatland microbial communities from MTU Mesocosm Facility, Houghton, MI, USA - PEATcosm2014_Bin10_30_metaG | ecosystem: Environmental > Terrestrial > Soil > Wetlands > Peat | place... | reverse complement strand
TTTCATCAATCAAACCACCAGAATACGGATCGGTTGTATCGGCATTTGTTTTCTGCCTGGCCACAACCCCCAATGGATCCATACTCATGAACCTATCAGTCGCGGGATTATAGTATCTGGCGCTGTAGATTTCCCTGACGCCGTTTTCAACCACCACCGCTCGCAACCCTAGTGTAACCCTAAAGTTAGGGACGCTCGACGCCGGATGCAAGGCTGTTTTTTTAGTTGCGAACCCCTGATGCGGTTTTTCGCTTAGCTGCGGCATTGCAGGGATGGGCGGCGGCGCAAGCGACGTGCTTGGGGCTGGCTGCATGGTTGGCCTGATTGTACGGCTTGCGGGACGGATTGCCAGCACACTTTGGTGGGATGGGGAACCGGATCGGTGACGGCTTGCGGCACGGATCGGAGGCTGCCTGGAGTCAGCATCGGCCTGGGATTCGTGGCGGATCAGGGGGCCTGATGCGGGCCGGGTCAGCGGCCAAGGACGGCGGCTAAGGGAAGAACATTCCGGGACGGCTTACCGGCGATGGAAGCGCCAGCCGCGCACGCGGGATTGATGGGACATTTTTGGGAGAGAGTTTTTTCTTTAGCCGCTGGCCGTCAGAAGGGGATGATTTCGAGGCCGGGGATGAGACGGAAGTGGCGGAGATTGACAGTCGCCACGGTGTAGCCATGCTCCAGCGCCGTGACTCCGATTAGCAGGTCGACGAAGGGGATAGTCACGCCCTGAGCGCGTTGCTCCCCGTCGATCTTCCCGGCCAGCAACGCCGTTGCTTTGGCGTAGGGAACCACTTCCATGTCGGCCAGAAGATCGGCGATAAAACGCTCGTGGTTCTGGCGCAGAACGGGGTTCGGCGCGCGATAGGTCGCGTGAACCAACTCGGTGAGTCCCACGGAAGAGAGCGCGACCCGTTGGTCGCCTACGGTCGATGCGATTCGCCGCAACAGTTGCGCCACGGTTTCGTGTTGACGCTCGGCGGCGATTACTACGCTGGAGTCCAGTATCAGGCCCATTCGATTCAGTCCCATGCCGGAGGATTCAACGGCTCACGATGGCTATTGATAACCTCTTCCAGATCGTGGGCGAAGCTGCCATCGAGCACAGCCGAAGAACCGCGAGTCTCGGCGGCTGCGATGACTTCGGAGAGCAGGCGACCGGGGCCAGAGGGAACGGCGGGACGCACGACAGCCACGGCGCGCGTTTCAAATTCGATGACGACCTCCGCGCCTAAGCGGACATGCGCCATTAGTCCAGCGAAGTCGCGGACGGCGTCGGCTTCCGAGATGTGGATTGTTGCCATACTCAAGATGATACCTCCATTCGGTTTTTTCTTAGCGGCTAGCTTTTAAAAACAGCAGCTATTAAAAGAAGCTACTAAAAGAAGAAGATCAGGAACTTTCTTCTTCTTCGGATTCGGCGTCAAGCGTGGCGAAGAGTTGCTCGGCTGTCGAGGCCGGAACACCGGGCCACATCTGGCCGGGAACAGTCTGGGGCTGGCCGGGAACAGACTGAGCAAGCACGGCGGTCTGGACGGCTTCTGCGGGGCCTTCCGCGCCGTGCTTGAGCTGTGCCGCCGGATGGGTTGCCGAGTGGATTTGCTTGAGCATCCGTACCGAGACGTGCGTGTAAATCTGCGTCGTGTCGAGCCGGGCATGGCCGAGCATCTGCTGGATGAAGCGGATGTCTGCGCCGCCTTCAAGCATCAACGTAGCCATCGTGTGGCGGAAGAGATGGCAGGCTCCGCGCTTGCCGATCTGCGCCGCCTCGACGTATTGCCGGATGACGTAGCTCAACGTCGTGCGCCCCAGCGGTTCGCCCTGCACGGTCAGGAACAGAGTCATGTCGTCCGGCTCGGTGGCCAGTTGTGGCCGCGCCTGGTCGAGATACTTGTCCAGCCACGCGACGGCGCGCTCGCCGATGGGGATCACGCGGTCCTTCCGGCCCTTGCCCTCGCGGATGGTCACGATGCCCGCCGCGCGGTCCACGTCGTAGAGTTTGAGGTTGACCAACTCCGTGCGCCGCATCCCGGTCGAGTAAAACACCTCCAGCATCGCCCGGTCGCGCAGCCCCACGGGATCGCCGACCTCCGGCTGTTGAAGAACGATCTCGGCCTCCGAAGCCGTCAGCACACGCGGCAGCGGCTTCGGCAACCTAGGAAGCTCGATCTCTGAGGCCGGGTTATGTAGCAAGTAGTTCTGCCGCGTCATCCACCGGAACCATGAGCGCAAGGGCGACAGCCGCGAGTGCTGGCTGGCGAAGCTCAGCGGACAGCCATCCTTCTTGCGGTAGTGGAAGAGATAACGCTGATAGCGTTCGAGCACGGGCCGCGTGACTTCGACCGGCTCGGTCAGGCCGCGCTCCATTGCCCAACGCTCGAACAGGCTCAGATGCTCGCGGCGCACATGGCGCGTGTCGTCGGTAAAACCCTTCACGGCCAGAGACTCGATGTACTCTTCGAGCATGGCCTGTAACGGTGTGCTCGGTGGTATGCGCTGCTTGCGCGGTTTGACGATGCGGGCCATTACTGTACCTCCTTTCGATAGGGTTACGACGAAGTGGATTTTGCTGCGCCCCGTATATGTGCTTTTTCGTGCTCGTTGACGGATTCGTATAGAACCCGCATGGATATTGGCTAGAGTGGTGTTTTAGCTACCCCGACACCCCACCGACTTGGGGCCGACTTGGCCCCGACTTGACCCCGACTTCTCAGCATCAACCCCCGACTTCTTTTCGTCGTACTCACTCCTTCAGCTTGTCGATCTCGATCAGGCCGGGCAGCGTGGGCTTGCCGCCGTCCTTCGGGCGCGTGAAGATCAGCTCGTAGACGATGCTCTGGCCTCGGCCGCCGCGATGGATGAGCAGGTACTCCAGCTCTTCCAGCCGGTGCAGATGGATCTTCAACTGTGTGTCTCCCCAGCCGGTGTACGCGCGAACATCGCGGCGCGAGAAGCGGTAGTCGGAGCGTTCCATCTTCTGCCGCTCACACTCGGCTGTGACCATCTCATCGACGGCCATGAGCAGACGCCGCGTCTGCGGCGGAAGCTCGTCGAGCGAACGGCCCAGCACCTCGTGCGCGAGACGGTTGGCGACGGCTATGTCGGAGATGGTGACCTCGATGTACTCAACCGGTCGGCCTCTGTGATCGACCGTCTTGCGTGGACGCTGATGCTGATGCAACAGAGCGATTGTGCGGATGAGAGTCAGATACTTCATGTGGTCGCGCCGCGTCCGCGTCTGGTTGTCGTGGAAGGTCAACTCGCGCGCGTAAGGGTTCGCAACGTACATGGGCTTCAAGAGACGCTGTGCGTTGCGGTGGACTGCGAGGATCGAACTCCGGTCGCGGCGTTTGAGCAAGCCTTCGAGCGTCTGCGCCTCGCGTTGCACGCGGTGGATCGCCCGCGTCTGCTCCCGCTCTTCATTGACGGAGAGGACAAGGCAGCGATTCAGTAGCTCCTCGTCCAACTGGATCGCCGTCGTCGTCAGGAAGATCATCACCGGGCCTTCGACGCGATATTGATGGGTCGTCAGGCGGCCCGTCGCCGGGTCTTTGCCGGTGCTGGCGATGGTCAACACACCTTCACTCTGCAACAGCTTCAAGGCGTAGGACGCGCTGTGCGCTCCCTCCTCTTCGACGATGGCCAGTACCTTATTCTTGAGGTCGGTCTCGCCCATGTAGAAGAGAGATTGCCCGGTCATCGCGGAGTATTGAACCCGCTGCTCGTCGGGCAGGAACGCGAGTACCGCCTCCATGAGCGAGCTTTTGCCAGCGGCGGACGACGACTGCACGATCACCGCAAGCGGCGTATCCAGATGCCGCGAGACGACGCCCAGATAGCCGACGAGCTTGTTCGTCTCCTCGCCCACCATGCCGCACCGCGCGAAGTCCTCGACGATGCGGTCGAGCAACTTCGGATCGCGCAGCAGCTCCAGTGCTGCCGCCCTATCCTCCGGGCCGATCTCAACCTCTTTATTCTCCGGCTCCAGAGCCTTTTTGATCTGCTCGTCCTGTAGCTCTTCCAGCTTCAACAGCACCCGGCCCAGGTCGCGGCGCAACACCTCTTCCTTGATGCCCAGTTCCTCCGCCGCCTGCTTCGTAAAGACGCTGCGCTGCCGCGCCGAGTAAAGGTCCAGCGTGTCCACATGGAAGGCCGATTCTCCGTGCGGAGTCATGCCGGAGACAAGAACATTAACCTTCAACAGTTCGTAGCTCAGATTTTTATTCATGCCACGGATGCGGTACCGGCGGTCGCCCTGCTGGATGAAGATGTCTTCGCCACGTATCTCGACGGGAACGTCTATGCTCGGCGCGGGCGCTGCCGTGGCTGGCTCCGGCCCTGTCGGCGCAACCGGCTCAAGCGCAGCAGCTAAGGAAAAAACCTCTTCCATCGGTGCTCCAACAGCGGGTCTGGTCTCCGCGATTGGCTCCGGCGCGTCGTCCTCGATCTTTTCTTCTTTAGCTGCTGCTTTTGCTTCCGCTGGCAGTGGCTCGATCTCTGGCTCCGGCGCTGCCGCACGTTGCCCCTTGCCCAACCATGTCGCCTTATTGAGCAACACACCCAAGCTCCTCGCCGCTGGCGTCACCTTCAAGGCATACTCGTTCGCATCCATGCCCTTGGGGAACTGCACCCGGAAGCACTCGATCCCCATCTCGATCAGCTCCTCAGCCAGCTTCGCGGCGGCTTTGTCTCCCGCCTCGTCGCGGTCGTAGGCGATGTAGACGCGCTCGGTGCCGTGCTGGGCGAAGGCCGCGCGATGGTCCGCCGTGAAGCCGTTCACGCCGTAGCTGGCCGTCACGTTGCGGAAACCCGCAACCCAGAACGTCAGCGCGTCGATCAACGCCTCGCAGAGGATGATCTCTTTCGATGCGATGAGAGCTTCTTCGTTCCACACGCCCCGATGCTCGCCCTTGAGATACAGGTGCAGCGGTGTCCCCTCGCGCAGCCTCGGCGTGATCTTCCGCCCGTATATCTCGACCACTTCGCCGGAAGCATTGAACACCGGCACGACTACCGAGCCGTTGAAGTGCTCGTGGCCGGTCTCTCGCAGGATGCCCAGCCGCTGCAACCGTCCGCGCATCTCCGCGCCGGCGATGCGGTTCTTTCCTTCAAGTCCATAACCCAGCGTCCGGTTGGCGAAGCCAAGCCGGAAACGGTCGATGATCTCCGAAGACTGGAGGCCGCGCGAGGACAGATACCGCAACGCCTCCGGCGATTGTTTCAGCGCCTCGTTGTAGTAGCCCACCACCTGCAACAGCAGCGCCCGGTCGTCCGCCTCCCGCGCCACCGGCGGCGGCAACTTCGGAACCGTGCTCTGCTTCACCGGCTGGATTGGAGAAGCCGCCGAGGGAAGATGGTCGGATCGAAGCAACTCCACCGCATGGCGGAAACTCACACCCTCGGCCCGCATCACCCACTCGATCACGTCGCCGCCCGCGTTGCAGGCGCCCAGGCAGTGCCAGAGATTTTTAGCCGGAGTGATAACCAGCGAAGGCGTCCGGTCGTCATGGAAGGGGCACTTGCCCAGAAGGTCGGCTCCGTGCCGCGTCAGCTTCACGCCCCGCGCCTCGGCCAACCGCTGCACAGAGATTTCTTTCTTTAGCCGCTCGACTTCGGATTCTGGGATTCGCGCCATTGAACCCTCCCTCTGCAAAAAACCTGTCAAGAACTATTCTCAGGATTTTGCATTTCTTATACCGTTCGCGAGTATACACGGATTGCGTGTATACTCGCAGCGGGATCAGGGAGAGCCAAAAAATGCACCTTACAATTAGCCCTGTCATGCCAGCCAAGAAGCCTTCGCAGAACGCATTCGGCCAACGCCTCGTCACTTTCCGGCAAACGCGCGGCCTCACTCAGGTCCAGCTTGCCAAGGCTACCGGCATGACCCAGAGAGCCATCTCTTACTACGAGATTGAAGCCGAGTTCCCGCCTGCCCCGGCGCTCATCACGCTCGCCCAGGTCCTTGAGGTCTCTACCGACGAACTGCTCGGCATACAACCCGCCACGCCCGCAGGACGAGAGCGCCCCGAGGAACAGCGGCTATGGAAGAGATTCCAGCGCATGGCCACGCTGCCGACCAAGGATCAGCGGGCCGTCATCCGGCTTATCAACTCGCTGGCGGGCAGCACCGCACACTCCCACGCCGAGGCAGGATGAGATTGAGCCGCTAAGGAAAAGAGTTGTTCCTGTTCTCGTGAGAACAGAGAAGAAGACATTCTTCTCATCTCTGGGAACCACCCGCAGCGCAGGCGTCAGTCAAGGCCGCGCGTGGGCCAGGGTTCCCGCACGAGCGGTCTTTGCTCGTGTGGGATGGTTGAGCGCGCCGCGCATCGGTCGGAGCGAAGCGCAGAGCCTTGACGGCCACCGCAGCGGAGGGTACGGCGCGTCCCAGGGTTCCCGCGTGAGCCGCCCTTGCTCGCGTGGGATGGGTCAGCGCGGAAAAAGCCGCCACGCCGCGACCCTTTGTTTCCAACACGTTTACGCGCGTAGACCGCGAAGTTGCCATAAAGCAACCCCGATCCGATGATTTTTACTCTTAGTCGCCTGTTTTCAATAGGTTCCCCTACAGGAACCTGTAAACGCCTCATTTTTCGCATAGGATGGATGTAGCCTGCTGATTCCGCAAGCGTTCCCGCAGAGGAACTTAAAGTTCCTTTACAGCACCCATTCTGGGGTGACGTGTCACCCCTAATCCCCATGCGAAGCATGGACGCTTTTCGTCTGCTCCGCAGACGATGCCGGACAGAGCCACGGAAGCAGCAAGGCCGCCCCGGAAGGCGGCCTTGCTGCGATGCTTGATGAGACGAGTACGGGCGGGACACATGGCCCTCATTTCGCCGTGATTTCATCTTGCCGATGCACAGAGGACCGGAGCTTGGCTAAAAACAAAAATACCAACACAGCGAAGATTGCGCCGCTAAAAAACGTTCTGAAATCAGCCAGTCCTTTCTTTATCCACGTATCGACGAAAATAAGTGCCGTAACGAGGCAAAGCATTCCGGTAGCAAGTGCAGGGTGTTTATTGATCCTCCTCCACCAAACACTCGCGACAACCAAAAGAGCAAGGCCAACTCCAGATACAGTCTCGAACATAATTTGAGAGCGGCTACGAAGCAAAAAGATGATCCAGACTCCGCAGAGAACAGTCATAATTACAGAACGGATCAATCTCGACTTTGTCATCGATTTCTCCTAAACATTGTGAAGACTTGTAATGACTATGGCCAGACGCAAAAATACAGAGCTACACTGTCCTGACCTGCGCCCCAGACGCTCCAGTCATGATTGACTGTCATATAAAGCGCGTCAGATATAGTCATGAAACAGGCAATAAGTCGTTTCGCAAGTTGTGTAGGACCAGTTTCCACCTCCCATTTTTGCACCTCGTTTAGATCGATGACATACTCTTCCTCACCTCGTCCGGTCGGATCAATCGCATTGACTGGATCACCGCCAGCGTAAAGGTATTTGTGCAGCGTCTTCGGATCCCAAGGCTTACCGTCTTCTGGATCTCTGGAGAGGAAGCGGCCTGTGTTGGGGTTGTAGTATCTGGCGCGCAGATAATACAGGCCTAAATCGGTGTCAAATTGTTCTCCTCGATACAAATAATTGTTGGGCGTGGTGCCGCTGAGGGTAAAGGAATGACCAAATGCATCATACTCATACTTGTCAGTCACTTGACCAGTCGAGTTCGTCAATTGGCGAACACTTCCTCCACCGTCGTACTCATAGAAACTCGGAGTCCAGAGATTGGCGATGATCTGATTTTCGCTGATTCTTTGCAACCCGTACGTGTACTGGCGAGTCACCGCTCCATTGACCACTTCCTCGACTACCTGCGGAAGGCCCGTCGGATTCAGGTCGTCTACCAGATATTGCGTGGTCACTCCTCTTCACGCTTTTTGGCGCTGAACTCCCTTAAGGCCATAATTCCGAATATCGCTGAGGTTAACCCTGGTAAAAGAAGAGCTAGGACAACCGCGCGGCCTTTCCATAGTATGATCGTCGGTACCATCAGCCAGAGACAGCACGCCGCTGAACGAATGGCAACATTAGTTTTTCCGCGACTAATCAGGAACACTACTGTCAGGAAAACAAGAGCAGTTATTCCTAGAACAAAGGACGGGGGGGGCTTAGAAATAGCCAATGCTACTATGAGTGCTCCAGCCAATCCAAACAGCAATACCCGAAAAATCAGCATATTGAGATGTAAAAGCGATTCTTCTGTCTTCATGTGGCTACTCCTTTCACGCGCCTCCGAATGCGATAAATTTGCAAAATAAGCGGAGTTTACTTCTAGGTGTCAACCTTTCTCAGGTTATAGGTCCAGGCGGAGAAAATGTTAGCCAGCAACCCAGGACTGACATCGTACCACCCGCATAGGTATGAAATGATTGATGTGTATAGATACCATATAATGAGTCAGCAAGTCCCGCAAAGCAGAGCGCAACGGCTAATCCAGTCTTTGAGATGACATAATCACTTGGACCGAGTGCTGAACCGCCCGGGATTATTGTCACTTTATACTCAATCTCTGCTTCTCGACCCATTGGATCGATCATGTTTACCGGATCGCCGCCTGCGTAGAGGTACTTGTGCAGGGACTTTGGATCGGTGGGATTGCCGTCTTCTGGATCGCGGGAGAGGAATCGGCCGGTTTGGGGATTGTAGTATCTGGCGCGGAGGTAGTAGAGGGCGAGATCTGAATCATATTGTTCTCCTCTGTAGAGATAATTATTTGGAGTTGTTCCTGTTGAGTTTAATAGATTGCCAAACGCATCGTAGTTATAAGTATCCGTTACGGTAGCGGAAAGATTTGTTAGCTGGCGGACACTTCCGAAGCCGTCATAACCATAGAAACTCGGCTGCCAGGTGTTGCTGATTATCTGATTCTCACTGATCCTTTGCAGTCCGTAGGTATAAGTGCGTTGCAACACTCCGTTGACTGTCTCTTCGACAACCTGAGGGTAGCCGGTTGGATTGAGATCGTCAACCAGATAGCGAGTTGTTGTAGTGCCGACGGTCTTGGCCACGCGATTTCCGTCTGCGTCGTACAGCAACTGCACAGCGGCGCCGTTCATCGACACAAGATGGTTCTCCGAGTCGTAGGCGAAGGTCTTGCCGCCGGTGGTGAGCGTGTTGCCGTTGGTCTAACCATGATTGCGACGAGGGATAAAAATTCCGAGCGCAATCGTTCCGACGATCAAGGCACCCCATTGGTAGCTCCAAAATGATCGAGTAGGATCCATTAATGTCCGAACGAAAATCACTAGCTGCATGATACTTGCAGCAATCGCCCATAACCGCGCCGACGGCCTGCCTTTCCACACGGTCCACCAGGCCATGCCGCCGGTAACTGCCACCGTTGCTAAGTACAGGACTGAGATAAGCAAGCGATGCAAGATGAATGGAGTGTTATGCCAATGAATAATGTGTATGCAGTCTCTAACGGCCACCCAAGCGTACGGCACACAGACAACAGCGAAGACCCAAGCTGCAACCATTCGAATATCGTCAATGTCAGAGTCATCCATCATTTCACCTCGGTGAAGTAGTAGAATTTATGGCGTTTCAGAGTTATGGATACGAATGCCGCCTAACTAACGCCCCGAAGTTGTCTGCTCGCCGCCGGTATAGCTGTGGTCGCCCTGTCCTTCTCCGGTATCTTGCGAATTGTTCACTCCTGTGATTGCCACCTCTATAAGATGGATAATCGCTGCGACCGTAAGCCCGCCTATGACAACAACTTTGCCTCTAAATGCCGTAAATATCGCGGGGCAATCACCTGACCCGCCACAAACGAGGACGTTAAACTCTTCAAAATCATCTTGTCCGCTCGGATCGATCCGATTCACTGGATCCCCACTCGCATAGAGATATTTATGCAAGGTATTCGGTTCGTACGGCCTGTGTATTCTTGGGTCGATGGATACGAACCGTGCTGTGATTGGATTGTAGTTTTTGGCATCATTGATTTCATCAATCAAACCACCAGAATACGGATCGGTTGTATCGGCATTTGTTTTCTGCCTGGCCACAACCCCCAATGGATCCATACTCATGAACCTATCAGTCGCGGGATTATAGTATCTGGCGC
>Ga0181529_10008352_pt1 | contig 10096 bp, 9 predicted proteins | sample PEATcosm2014_Bin_36_FD_119763 | JGI IMG/M metagenome (GOLD analysis project Ga0181529, IMG submission 119763) | Peatland microbial communities from MTU Mesocosm Facility, Houghton, MI, USA - PEATcosm2014_Bin10_30_metaG | ecosystem: Environmental > Terrestrial > Soil > Wetlands > Peat | place... | reverse complement strand
GGCAGGATGCTCATTTTTTTATGCGCATATAGAAGCGCAAAAACCGCCTGCGCGACCGCCGTATAGGGCAGTTCCTTGTAGGCGCCCTCGACCGAGTCCTCGACCGCGTCGGCGAGAAATTCAAGCTGGTTGACCAGATGCGGAAATTTCGGCGCGTTGATCTGCGTGAATTCCAGTTTCCATTGCGGCAGTTGGCGCAGGACTTTTTCCGCGACGGACGGTGTGATGCCGGCTGAGCCGTTGTTGACGAATTTGACGATTTCAGACATGTCGGCAATTTAGAGAAACTGCGGCGCGCGTCAAAGTGAAATCGCCGTTACGAATCGCGCTTTCTTTCGCCGGGCTTCTTGCTAGAAATACGGCGTGCAAGATCTGATCGCCAAAGCCGGAACGCTGCTTGAAGCGCTGCCGTATATCCAAAAGTTCAGCGGCGCGACGTTCGTCGTCAAATACGGCGGCAGCTTCATGGACTCGCCCGACGCCGAAATCCGCGACGGCGTCGCGCGCGACATCGTTTTTCTTGAAGCCGTCGAGATCAATCCCGTCGTCGTCCATGGCGGCGGCAAGGCCATCACCCGCGCGATGGAAAAAGCCGGGCTGAAGGCAAGTTTCATCCAGGGCCAGCGCGTCACGGACGAGGCGACGGTGAAAATCGTGGACGACGTCTTGTCGCGCGAAATCAATCCCGAAGTCGTCAAAGCCATCAACGCGCTTGGCGGCCAGGCCGTGGGGTTTGCCGGGCCGGACATTTTCAAATGCAAAAAACTGTTTCTCGACGACAAGAATAATCCGGGCCAGAAAATTGACATCGGCTACGTCGGCGAAGTCATCGAGGTCAACGTCCAACCGTTGAAGGAAAGCATGTGGTGCGGCTTCACGCCCGTCATCAGCCCGACCGCGCGCGGCGAGGACGGGAAAATTTACAACTGCAACGCCGACGTCGCGGCAGCGATGTGCGCCATCGCGCTCAACGCCAAACGGCTCGTCTTCATGTCCGACGTGCCCGGTTTGATGCGCGATCCGAAAGACCCGGCCACGCTCATCGCACATCTCCACACCGCCGAAGTGCCCGGCCTCAAAGCCGCCGGCATTGTGGACAAGGGCATGATTCCAAAAGTGGACAGCGCCGTGGCCGCCATCAAATCCGGCGTGGAAAAAGTCTCCTTCGTGGACGGCCGCCTGCCCCATTCCGTCCTGCTCGAAATCTTCACGGACAAGGGAAACGGCACGGAAATCGTTTTGTAATTTGCGATTTACGTTTTACGATTTGCCCGAATCGCAAATGAAAGAAATTTTCCCAGCACCGCCGGCCATCGTGCGGAACGAATACGAATCCGTCCGCGAACTGTTCGCACGCAACGTCGTGCCCAGCTACGGACGCTTTGAAATCGTGCTGAGCCACGGCGACGGCAGCTACGTTTTTGATGTCGCGGGCAAACGCTACCTCGATCTCGGCGGCGGCATCGCCGTCAACTGCCTCGGCCACGCGCATCCGGCCATCACCGGGGCGCTCGTCGGGCAGTCCAAAAAACTCATCCACGTATCCAATTTATATTTCACCGAGCCGCAAGGCCGGCTCGCCGCCGAAATTGTAAAGCGCATCGGCGCGGGAAAGGTTTTTTTCAGCAACAGCGGCGCCGAGGCGAACGAAGGCCTGTTCAAGCTCGCGCGCAAATTCGGCCACGACGAAGGACGGTTTGAAATCCTGACGGCGACAAATTCATTTCACGGACGGACGCTTGCGGGAATTGCCGCCACCGGCCAGGACAAGGTCAAAAAAGGTTTCGAACCGGCGGTGCCCGGCTTCCGGCATGTTCCGTTCAACGACCTCGAAGCCGCGCGCGCAGCCATTTCGCCAGCGACCGTAGCCATCTTGATCGAAGGCGTGCAGGGGGAAGGCGGCGTCACGCCCGCCACGCCGGAATATCTGCTCGGCCTGCGGGCCTTGTGCGACGAGAAGAAACTGCTGCTATTGATGGACGGCGTGCAGTGCGGACATTATCGCACGGGGAAATTCCAGAGCTTCCAGCGGATTCTTGAAGGCCTTCCCGGCGGCGAGAAATTTCTGCCCGACGGCCTTTCGATGGCCAAGTCGCTTGGCGGCGGATTTCCCATCGGGGCGTTCTGGGTGCGCGCGCCGTTTGCCGACCTGCTCGGTCCGGGCACGCACGCGACGACTTTTGGCGGCACGCCGCTCGCCTGCGCGGTCGCGCTGAAGATTTTTGAGGTCATCGAAAACGAAAAGCTCGACGAAAATGCGCGCAAGCTCGGCGACTGGATTTTGAACGAATTGAACCGGCTTGCGGAAGCCTGTCCGACGGTCGTCAAAAATGCGCGCGGCCTCGGCTTCATGCTCGGACTGGAACTGGCGGAAAAAATACCGGCGTTCGCGCCGGGCGACAAATCGGCGGCGGTTCAATTCACAAACCGGCTGCACGCGCTCGGCGTCATGGTGATTCCCGCCGGAACGCAGGTCATCCGGCTGCTGCCGCCGCTGAATTTGAAGCCGCAGGAAGCCGGCGAAGGCATCGCGAAAATCGAGGAAGCCGTCAAGTCGCTCGCGTGATTTATGACTCCCGCCGCGCACAGACATCTGTCAAAAAGCGATCCCGTGATGAAACGGCTCATCCGCGAGCACGGCCTGTGCGATCTCGCGCCGGAGAAACGCCCGCCGTTCCAATCGCTCGTCATGGCCGTCGCGCACCAGCAACTGAACGGCACGGCGGCGAACACGATATTGTCGCGCTTCAAAAAACTTTTTCCCGGCAAAAAATTTCCGAAGCCGGAAGATTTGGCGAATGTCACGGACGAACAAATCCGCGCCTGCGGATTTTCCTTCGCCAAAATAAAATCCATCCGCGACATCGCGGAAAAGACGTTGAGCGGCGTGATTCCGGGTTCGCGCGACATCGTGAAATTGTCCGACGCCGAAATCATCGCGCGGCTGACGCAGGTTCGCGGCGTCGGGCGCTGGACGGTCGAGATGCTTTTGATTTTCCAGCTTGGCCGCCGCGATGTTTTGCCGGCCGCGGATTTCGGCGTGCGCTCCGGTTTCCGGCTGGCCTACAAAAAACGCGGGATGCCGACCGTCAAGGCGCTGCTGAAATTCGGCGAACGCTGGCGTCCGCACGCGACGACCGCCGCGTGGTTCCTGTGGTGCGCGGCGGACGCGGCGAAATCCGCGAATAAAAAGAAGTGACGGCGCGCCGGACTTGCGCTAATAAATTCCTTTGGTCGGAAATCCAAAAAACTTTTGAACCGTGAAAAATCTGCTGTCATTGGAAAAACTGCCGGGCGCGGACATCGAGAAGATCCTGCGCGACGCCGCCGTGTTCAAGCGCGAACGGGCGCGGCGCGACCGGATTCCGCTGTGCGGCCAGATATGGGCGCTGATGTTTTCCAAGTCGTCCACGCGAACCCGGGTGTCATTCGAGGTCGGCATCCGCGAACTCGGCGCGCAGGTGATGTTTTTGAACTCGGGCGAAATCCAGCTTGGCCGCGGCGAGCCGGTCCGCGACACCGCGCGCGTTTTGGGACGGATGATCCACGGCGCGGTCATCCGCACGTTCGCCCAAAGCGACGTGGAGGAGTTTGCTGAATTTTCAAAACTTCCGACCATCAACGCGCTGACCGACGACGAGCATCCGTGCCAGATCCTCGCGGACATCTTCACGTTCAAGGAAAAGCGCGGGCCGATTTCGGGCAAGGTCGTCACGTTCGTCGGCGACGGCGCGTGCAACGTGCCGCAATCGTGGATTTTTGCGGCGGCAAAACTGAATTTTGAACTGCGCATCGCCGCGCCGCAACAATTCCAGCCGTCTGCCGAAGTTTTGAAGCGCGCAGGCGGAAAAATTATCGTGACCGACGACTTGAAGGCCGCCGCAAATGGCGCGGACCTGCTTTACACAGACGTCTGGATTTCGATGGGCAAGGAGGCCGAGTCCGCCGACCGGCTGAAAATTCTGGGCGGCTACCAAATCAATCAAAAGCTGGTGAAGCTGGCCAAGCCGGACGCGCTGGTGATGCACTGCCTGCCCGCGTATCGCGGCAAGGAAATTGACGAGGAAACATTTGAGGCGAACGCCGACACGATTTTCACGCAGGCCGAAAACCGGCTGCACGTGCAAAAGGCGATTCTCAACTGGGCTGTTACCAGTTAAAAACGGCAGGTTGGGAACGCCCGCGATTTTCAGCCCGAAACCGAATACTGCCGGAGATATTTCAGGGCCACTTTCAAATCCTTCGGCCATTCGCTTTTGATGGTCACGGATTCGTTTGTGACGGGATGCGGCAAAACCAGTTCCTCCAGATGCAACGCGACGCGCGAAATGAGCGGGCGTTCTTCGCGTCCGGGTTTGAGGCGGTAATCTTTTTTCAGCCGCGAAAGCCAGAGGAATTTTCCGCCGTAAAGATCGTCGCCGACGATTTTCAAGCCAATGTGGCTCGCGTGGACGCGGATCTGGTGCGTGCGGCACGTCAGCGGCTCGCATTTCAGCAGCGCATAGCCGAAACGCGGAAAATTTTCCAGCAGTTCAAATTTTGTCTTCGCCTGCCTGCCCTCCCTTGAATCAACGCGCATCAAATCCAGCTTGACCGGATGCGGCGCGATTTTGGCGTCCACTTCAAAACTTTCTTCCGCCGGTTGGCCGCAGACGAGCGCGACATATTTTTCCGCGACCTTTTGCGAGCTGAACAAGTTGGCGAGCGCGATGAAGGCCGGTTTGTTTTTGGCGAGCAAAATCACGCCGCTCGTTTCGTCGTCAAGAGTGTGCGCGTTGTTCAAGTAATCCAGATTGCGTTCGCGCGACCACGGTTTTTTGTCCGCGATCCCGGCGTGGAGCAGTTTCATCAAGTCCGGTCGGTCCGGTTTGGCCGGGTCGGGAGAAGTCAGAATTCCGGAGGGCTTGTCCAACGCGAGCAGATGTTCGTCTTCAAATAGGACCGGGATTTCCCAAAAACCGCGTGCCTGAGCCACCGGAGCGGCTTCGTCGCCACGAAGATGCGCGGCGGACCATGAAAGTTTGACGGCCGCGCTCACCGGCTATTGGGCGGGCGCAGCGCCGTTGGCGGCCTGCTGGGCAAACACCGGAGTGTTGTGCAATTCGCGGTTGGCCTCGGTTTGCAGCCACGCATTGAACGCCTCGTTTTCGCGCTCGCGGCGGAAGCTCTCGGTGAACTGCGGGAGATCGGATTTCATGGCGGCGGGATCCACGGGCAGCCGCGACTGGACATGGACGATGAATCCTCCGTCATCCGTCTGCTCGAAAAGGCTCGTGCGTCCGCTCGGCGTGCCAAAAGCGGCCTGCTTGAGCTGCGTCAGGTCGGCGGTGTGCGCGCCGAGTTCCGGCAGCTTCTGCGTTTCCAGCGAAAATGGCGGCAGCGTCTGCGGCTCCAGACCCGCGCCGATGCAGATGGAGACAAAACTTTTTCCGCTCGCCTCCTGGACCGCCAGCGTGCGGGAAAAATTTGTCCCGGCGCTCTGCGCAATCGCGGTGGCCTCGCGAATTTGATAATCCTGCGTGACGCGGTTGAGGATTTCTTCCAGCGGCGGGATTTCGGTGGGCAGTTGCCGGACCAGCGCCATGACATAGACGGCATCGGGGCCGGCAATCGGCCCGGCGAACGGCGAATCGGGCGTCAATGCAAACGCGGCCTTGGTAAATTCCCCGGGCGCGGTGAATTCGTCCGGGCCGTATTGGCTGCCGAACGGAGCGGTGCGCCGGGCAACCAGGCCTTTTTCCTTCGCGATGGCGGTGAAATTTTCAGGATGCGGCGGATCCTGGATGGCGGCGGTGGCAAAATCATTTGCTTCCACGCGCGCGGCCACCAGCGCGTGCTGGCGGATTATCATATCGCGGATTTTGGACTTCTCGGCATCGGGCGTCTTGGCGTCCGGAAAATAATCAGGGCCGAGTTTTTGATAATACATTTGCACCATGTCATCGAAATTCGTCTTTGCCAGTTCCGCCGTCGCCTGCGGGAAATAATTCGTCACGTCAAATGCAACGTAGCTGACCTGCACGCGGTCGGGCAGACGGTAGGCGGCGAGATAGTTCGTGTAAAATTGCGCGACGGCTTCGGGCGTCGTCTGGACTTGCGACAGGTAGTTCGACGCGGAGAAGAAGACAATTTGCGCGGAAATTTCCCGGCGGTCGCGCTCGTAGGCGACAGCGGCTTCTTGCGGCGTGACGAGCGCGCCGGCAAAACCCAGGGCCTGGACGAGCTGCTGGATGGCGATGTCGTGACGGGCAAAATTTTCAAAATCCTCGGCGGTGATGCCTTTCGGTGCCAGGACTTGCTTGACAAAGTCGCCCTCCGGCACGGCCTGGCCGTTGCGCCCGATCGAGCGGAGCATTTGCGCCGCCTCGCTGGCCGCCGCCTCGTCGCCGACGTAAATGCCAAGATTCGCGGCCTTTTGGATGAGCATCAACCGCAGATAAATCTCGCGGTCCATGTCCGCCGCCGTCAGCGTGGTGTTTTTGTCCGGCCATTCGCCGTAATGGAAAAAATAGAAAAGATAAAACTCGCGCCTGGACCCGGCATAATCGTCCCTCGTGATTTTCTTCCCGTAAATGGTGCCGAAGTTGTCATTGCCGCCCCCGCCGCCGCCCATGCGCTGGCTCGGCGAAAAGAAGACAACAAAGGAAACTATGGTGGCGGTGATGATGATGAACCACAGCCACGACGAATGTTTGCGAATCGTTCCGATCATATTGGCGATTAGGAATTGTCAGCGTAACCAGCGAAGCCAATCAGGGTCAAACTAAAAGCGCATTCTTTCTCATCATCACCATCCTCCTCGTCCTCGTCCTCGTCCTCGAAATCCATCTCAAATCGAGGATGAGCATGAGGACGAGGACGAGGAGGATTTACGATTGTTTCAGCCACCCCGCCACATCCGCCGCCGCGTAAGTGATCAAAATATCCGCGCCCGCGCGGCGCATCGCCAGCAGGCTTTCCAGCGTCACCGCGCGCTCGTCAATCCAGCCCTTCGCCGCGGCGGCCTTGATCATCGCGTGCTCGCCGCTCACCGCGTAGGCGGCGGTGGGCAGGCCGAACTCCGTCTTCACGCGATGGATGATATCCAGATACGCCAGCGCCGGCTTGACCATCACGATGTCCGCGCCTTCCCGGATGTCCAGCGCCACCTCGCGTAATGCCTCGTCCGTGTTCGCCGCGTCCATCTGGTAGCTGCGCCGGTCGCCGAACTTCGGCGCGGACTCGGCGGCCTCGCGGAACGGCCCGTAAAATGCCGACGCAAATTTCGCCGCATAGCTCATGATGGGCGTTTCCGAAAAACCATTCTTGTCCAGCGCGGCGCGGATGGCGGCAACGCGCCCGTCCATCATGTCGCTCGGGGCGACGATGTCCGCACCCGCCTCGGCGTGGCTCGATGCCGTTTGCGCAAGAATCTTCAACGTCGTGTCGTTCAGGATTTTCCCGTGCGACACGATGCCGCAATGGCCATGCTCCATGTATTCGCACAGGCACACGTCCGTGATGACGAGCAGCGACGGCAGTTCCTTTTTCAACAGCCGCACGGCCTGCTGGACGATTCCATTCTTGGCGAACGCGCCGCTCGCCTTCGCGTCCTTTTTGTCCGGGATGCCGAACAGCAGGACGGCGGGGACGCCCAGCGCATGGGCGCGCGCGGCCTCGCGCAGCAGTTCATTGGGCGAAAGCTGGAAGACGCCCGGCATGGAATTGATGGGATGACGCAGCTTGCGACCGGCGCGGACGAACAGCGGCAGGACGAGCTGCTCCGCGTTCAGGCGCGTTTCGCAGACGAGCTTGCGCAGCGCGGGCGACGCGCGCAACCGGCGCGGACGGTAATTGGGAAAGTCAGGCATGTTCACAAGCCAATTCTAGTTTCAAATCGCCAGGTGCAAAAGCGCAAAGTTGGTGATGAAACTGTCCGGCTCAGATATGACGCTTTTACGGATTCACGGCGCCATGTGGGAGACGTAGTCGCTCCAGTCGCTCACCTGGTTGTTCGTGCCGAACGCCTGCAACGCGAATTCATATGTCTGGCCCGACGTCAGCCCGTCCTGCACGATGTTCCGCGCCTGCGAACTCGTCACCCCGTCAATCCACGGCCCGCCCGGTATCCGGTAGCGCACCTTGAGCAGGAGGGCATTGCCCATCGAACCGGCATGGATGATGACCGCGCCTTTGTTCCCGAAATCTATGCCTTGAATCACCGGCACCGTCAACGTCGCGGGTGAATGCTCGGAACTGATGATGTCAAAACCGGCGGAGAGCATGATGATGGGATCGCCTTGGGCAACTTTCTCTACATAGGATATGAGCGCGCGTAAAATGACGATCAAGGCCGCGCGCGCCTGATCCCGTTCCGCAGTCGCCTGCTTGCCGCCATTATCCATCGCATCCATCGTCTGCTTGAACAACGCATTGGCCGGCGCAAGCGTTGCGAATATCGGGTCCAGCGGCGTGAAGTGGGGATTGTTCGCCATCTTGGTGTTCGCCTTGGTCGCCTGATCATTCACTTCCTGATCCGTTCCCTGTATGAATCCCTTCGATATTGTGTATATCATAATCTTAAAATTGCGACGGGGGTTTGACCGCCGCCCTTTCGTGAGACCTTTTTTGCAAAATCCGGCGGACAATCCAAGATATTTTTCGAAAAAAACCGTTGTAAAAATTGCCATTCCAATGACAACAAATGGTGAGAAGGTCGCCTGAAATTGACTGCCATATGAACTACAATTTCGCCCGCGTTCACCAGACATTGCGCGTGACGCCAGCGAGGGAAGCGTGGATTTCAAATCACGTCTGGACGTTAGAAGCAATCGCAATCTGATTAAATAAGCAGCCGTATGTCTGTCAGACAAAAGAAATCCAACTTTGGGGCTTGGTTTGTAGTTTTTAAGACGCATAGTGGATTCATGTTAAAAAAGCCCACAGGCTCAAAGCTTGCCGTTAAAAGCCGAAGTGTCGTCAGCTTCAATATGAAATAATATGACAAAAAAATTTTATGACCGGTTGGTTTCTGTCGAGTGGATTGAAAAAGCGACAGAGATTGCAGGCGCTGAACAAAAAGGCGTGTGGGAACAGGAAATTAAATTGATTGTGTTTTCACGACTATACCGCGAACTGCTCAAAGGAGGTCAAATCTCAATGGATGAAATCATTGGGATTGTGGCTCTTGGAAATGAAATGGAAATTCGAAGAGATTTGGATATATTCTGATTCAAACTGAACAATCTGACAATTAGGTGTTCACCCCATAACGAAACTCAAATTCAAACTATCCGCGCGACCGCCATATGGGGTGAACACCCCATATCATCCGCAGAGTCCTCCTGCTTATTGTTTAAGTCAAATATGGTTTGCAATGAATCTTTCAAAACAGAAGCCAGCACAATAATTGTTTCCGGCCCGATGTTTATTTTGATTTATCCACGGTAATAAAAGTTTGCTTCTGAATGAAAACAAAAACTAACGGTCACAAACCCGCCGCTCCAACGACTCAATTGCCCAAGTGCCCCACAGGCATCCAGGGTCTCGACGAAATCACCGGAGGCGGGCTGCCGCGCGGGCGGCCCACGCTGATTTGCGGTGGCGCCGGGTGCGGCAAGACGTTGTTTGCCGCAGAATTCCTCGTGCGCGGCGCGGTGCAGTTCGGCGAGCCAGGCGTGTTCATGTCCTTCGAGGAGACGGAAAAGGAGCTGACAGCCAACGTTGCGTCACTCGGATTTGATCTGGCGAGCATGATCCGGCACAAAAAAATTGTGATAGATTACGTCCATGTCGCTGCCAATGATCTCCATGAGAGCGGCGACTATGATTTGGAAGGATTGTTCGTCCGGCTCGGTCACGCGATTGATTCCATCGGTGCCAAGCGCGTGGTGATGGACACGCTGGAAGTGCTGTTCGGCGGCCTGCACAACGAGGCCATCGTGCGCGCCGAGTTGCGCCGGCTTTTCCGCTGGCTCAAGGACAAGGGCGTGACCGCCGTCATCACCGCCGAGCGCGGGCGCGAAGCACTGACGCGCCACGGGCTGGAGGAATATGTTTCCGACTGCGTCATCCTGCTCGACCATCGGGTCATCAACCAGATTGCCACGCGAAATCT
>Ga0181529_10008351_pt1 | contig 10097 bp, 10 predicted proteins | sample PEATcosm2014_Bin_36_FD_119763 | JGI IMG/M metagenome (GOLD analysis project Ga0181529, IMG submission 119763) | Peatland microbial communities from MTU Mesocosm Facility, Houghton, MI, USA - PEATcosm2014_Bin10_30_metaG | ecosystem: Environmental > Terrestrial > Soil > Wetlands > Peat | place... | reverse complement strand
TTGCGCGGCGAAAACGGCAAGCTGTACGCAGGCTGCAATGTCGAGAACGCGGCCTATCCCGTGGGCTGCTGCGCGGAGGCTTCGGCCATCTCGGCGATGATCGCGGACGGCGAGCGGCGCATTGCCGAAATATTGGTGATGGCCTCCGGCAGCGAATTGGTGACGCCGTGCGGCGCCTGCCGCCAGCGTCTGAACGAGTTCGCCACCGAAGACACGCTGGTCTATCTCTGGGATTCCGCCGGCTTTTTCCGCAGGGTGAAGCTCGCCGATCTTCTGCCGCTTTCCTTCGGCCCGTCGAACTTGGGCGCGTGACGCCGATGCTCCCGCAGGAAATCATCCGCAAGAAGCGCGACGGTCAAGCGCTGAGCGAGGAGGAAATCTCCTTCCTGGTGCGCGGCATCACCGACGACAGCATCAGCGATAGTCAGATATCGGCCTTCGCCATGGCGGTGTTCTTCCGCGGCATGACGCTGGACGAGCGCATCGCGCTCACCCGCGCCATGACCCGCTCGGGCGCGGTGCTGCGCTGGGATGGGCTTAGCGGGCCGGTGCTCGACAAACATTCCACTGGCGGGGTGGGCGACAAGGTCAGCCTGATGCTCGCGCCCATGGTGGCGGCGTGCGGCGGGTATGTGCCGATGATTTCGGGGCGGGGCCTCGGACACACCGGCGGCACCCTCGACAAGCTCGGCGCCATCCCCGGTTACCGCGCCATCCCCGATCTCGACACATTTCGGCACGTCGTGCGCGATGTGGGCTGCGCCATCATCGGCCAGACAGGCGAATTGGCTCCCGCCGATAAGCGTTTTTATGCCGTGCGCGACGTCACGGCGACGGTCGAATCGATCCCGCTGATCTGCGCCTCCATCCTGTCGAAGAAGCTGGCGGCCGGGCTGCAAGGCTTGGCGATGGACGTGAAATGCGGCTCCGGCGCCTTCATGCCGGATTTGAAGAGTGCACGCGATCTAGCGGAAAGCATTGTGAGAATCGCTACCGGTGCGGGCCTACCGACGACCGCCCTGGTTACCGACATGGACGAAGTGCTGGGCGCCACGGCCGGCAATGCGCTGGAGGTCGGCGAAGCCGTCGATTACCTCACCGGCCGTGCCCGGGAGCCGCGCCTGCACGAGGTGACCCTGGCGTTGGCGGGCGAGATGCTGGCGCTCGGCAGGCTGGCCGCGACGCAAGCGGAAGGACGCACCAAGGCGCGGCAAGTCCTCGACTCGGGAGCGGCGGCGGAGACCTTCGCCAGGATGGTCGCGGCGCTGGGCGGTCCCAAGGATTTTCTGGAACGGCCGGAGGCCTATCTGGTCCGCGCGCCCGTCACGCTGCCGTTCCTGGCCGGGCGCTCGGGTGTCATCGCCGGCATGAATGCGCGCGAAGTCGGCATGGCCGTGGTCGATCTGGGCGGCGGCCGCCGCAACACGGCCGATGCCATCGATCTCAGAGTCGGCTTTTCCGATTTTCGTCCCGTTGGCGCGCGCGTGGCCACGGGTGATAGGGTCGCGCTCGTCCATGCGGCGGACGAGGCCGCTGCGAAACATGCGGTCGCGGCGCTGGAACGCTGCGTTCGGATTGGCGATGCGCCGCCGCCGGCCCGTCCGCTCGTTCTGGAACGGATTGCCGCGCTTTAGGGAACATCAATGGCGCGACAAGCGTATAGAGCCTCGATCTTCCATCTTCTTGGCGAACCTCCGGCCGAGGACTTCGCCGCGTCGGCACAGCATTTCGAAGACGGCGTGCTGGTGATCGAAGACGGCCATGTCGCCGAACTCGGCGCCTGGGACGAGGTTGCGCCGCGGCTGGGCGGCGTCGCGGTGGAAAATTTCGCCGACGGATTGATCGTGCCGGGCTTCGTGGACAGCCACGTCCATTACCCGCAGGTGGACATCGTCGCCTCGCGGGGCGGCCAGCTGCTCGAATGGTTGTCGGCTTACACTTTTCCGGCGGAAGAGCGCTTCCATCACAAGGACGTCGCGGCGGAGACCGCGCGCTTCTTTCTCGATCAGCTCTTGCGCAACGGTACGACCACGGCGCTGGTGTTCGCCACGGCCCACAAGGTTTCCGCCGAAGCGCTGTTCGAGGAAGCCTTGGCGCGCAACATGCGCCTCATCACCGGCAAGGTGCTGATGGACCGCAATGCGCCGGCCGGCATCTGCGACACCGCCGAGACCGGCTATCAGGAAAGCCGCGCCCTGATCCGCGCCTGGCACGGCAAGGGACGGCTCGGCTACGCGGTGACGCCGCGCTTCGCGCTGACCTCCAGCGACCGCCAGCTCGAATTGGCGGGACGATTGCTGGCGGAACATCCCGGCGTGCGCCTGCACACCCATCTGTCCGAAAACCTGGAGGAGAATGCCGCGGTGCGCCGCCTGTTTCCCGATTGTCCGGATTATTTCGCGGTCTACGAAAAGTTCGGCCTGGCGACGCCTCATTCGGTGTTCGCCCATTGTCTGCATCTCTCGCCGGACGAGTGGGCGCGGTTTGGACAATCCGGCGCGGGGGTGGCTTTCTGCCCCGGTTCGAATCTGTTTCTCGGCAGCGGGTTGTTCGATCTTTCCGATGCGGAACGGGTCGGCGCGCGCGTCGGCCTGGGCACGGATGTCGGTGCGGGCGCCAGCCTGTCACTGTTCGCGGCCATGAGCGATGCCTACAAGGTCTGCCAGACGCGGCAGCGTTCGCTCGACCCCATGAAGCTTTTCTATCTCGCCACCCTCGGCGGCGCGCGCACGCTGGGATTGGACGACAGGATCGGAAATTTCGAAACCGGCAAGGAAGCCGACTTTATCGTACTCGACGCCAAGCGTTTGCCGATGCTGGCGCGCCGCTGGACGCACGCCGCGTCGCTGGCGGAGAGGCTTTTCGCGCTGGCCATGCTGGGCGACGACCGCGCGGTCTCGCGCACCTACATCGCCGGCGCATTGGCGTATGCGCGGGACCCGCAGTCATGACGCGCGCAAAGCTTCCGCTCGCCGAACTGCATTGTCACCTGGAGGGCAGCGTCGCGCCCGCGATGGCGCGCCGGCTGGCCGCCAAGCACGGCCTCGACATGAGCGACGTGATCACGCCGGACGGCCGCTACCTTTGGCGCGATTTCGCGGGCTTCATCGTCGCTTATGACCGCATCAGCCAGACCGTGGCCACGCAAGAGGATTATTTCGACATCGCGCGCGATTATTACGCGCGCGCGGCGGGCGACGGCCTGATCTATGGCGAGAGTTTCGTTTCGCCGATCCACGCCGAGCGTAAAGGCATTTCCTACGAAGCGCTGATCGACGCGGTCGATGCCGGAATGGAAGCGGCGGAGCGCGAAACGGGCGTCATCGCACGCATTATCGTCACCAGCGTGCGCCATCTGGGCGCCGAGCAGGCCGAGCGCGTGGCGCGGCTGACCGAGCGCTTCCCCCACCGCCGCGTGACGGGTTTCGGCATCGGCGGCGACGAGAATTTCGGCGCGCCCAAGGATTTCGCGCGCGCCTTCGCCATTGCGCGCGATGCGGGCCTCAAGCTGACCGCGCACGCGGGCGAGCTGGCCGGACCGCAAAGCGTGCGCGGGGCGATCCGCGATCTCGGCATCGCGCGTGTCGGCCACGGCGTGCGCGCGGGCGAGGACCCCGACGTTCTCGCCGAACTGAAGGACCGCGGCATCGCGATGGAGCTGTGCCCCAGTTCCAACCTGGCGCTCGGGCTTTTTCCCGACATGGCGGCGCACCCGCTGGTGCGCTATGCGCGCGAAGGGCTTCTTGCCACCATCAGCACCGACGATCCGCCCTATTTCTCCGCCAGCATCGGATCGGAATACGCCATGGTCGCCGAGGCGTACGGCCTGGACGCGGCCGACATGCTCGGCTTCACCCGCCGCGCGGTGGAGGCCGCATTCTGCGAAGACGAGGTCAAGCGGTCGCTGCGGCAGCGCATTGCGGACTTCGAAATGTCCGTCTGAAGACACATTGCCAAGCCGCGCGTGCTTTGGCATTTTTGGATATGGACGAGTCCCTCATTCGCGGCCTGCCCAAGGCCGAGCTTCACCTGCATCTGGAAGGCAGCTTCGAGCCGGAGCTGATGTTCGCTGTCGCGCGGCGCAACAAGGCCGACATTCCGTTCAAGAGCGCCGAAGAAGTGCGCGCGGCCTACCGCTTCTCGAACCTGCAGGATTTCCTCGACATCTATTACCGTAGCGCCGACGTGCTGCGGACGGAAGAGGATTTTTACGATCTCACGCTCGCTTATTTGAAGCGCGCCCAGGCCGACGGCGTGCGCCACACGGAAGTCTTCTTCGATCCGCAGACCCATACCGCGCGCGGCGTTCCCTTCGCCACGGTGGCCGACGGCATTCTCAAGGCGCTGGCCGAGGGCGAGGCGCAGTTCGGCGTCACCTCCAAACTCATCCTCTGCTTCCTGCGGCATCTGAGCGAGGACGACGCGTTCGCCGCGCTCAGACAGGCCGAGCCTTATCTGGGCCGCATCGTCGGCATCGGTTTGGATTCGTCCGAGCTTGGCCATCCGCCGTCGAAATTCGCGCGCGTGTTCGCGGCGGCGCGTGGGCACGGCCTGAAGCTCGTCGCCCACGCGGGCGAGGAGGGGCCGGCGGCTTATGTTTGGGAAGCGCTCGATCTGCTGCACGTCGACCGCATCGATCACGGCAACCGTTCGCTCGACGATCCCAAGCTGGTGGCACGGTTGGTTGCCGAACAGATGACGCTGACGGTCTGCCCGCTCTCCAACCTCAAGCTCTGCGTGGTGAAGGACCTGAGGGACCATCCGCTCAAGCGGATGCTAGACCTAGGATTGCGCGCGACGGTGAACTCCGACGATCCGGACTTTTTCGGCGGCACCGTGAACGCCAACTTCGTCGCGGTGGCCGAGGCGCTTGCGCTGACCAAGGCCGAACTTGTCCAACTGGCGAGAAACAGCTTCCTCGGTTCGTTCCTCTCCGATGCCGAAAAATCACGCCATCTCGCGGCGGTGGATGCGTACGCGCTGGGTTGAGATTTAGAACCAATCCGCCTCGACCGCCTCCGTTCGAGCGTTTTTGTTCCGCTTCTTGAATTGTGCTAAAGGTTGGCGGGAAATTCCTGGGGAGGATGCCGTGTCGAAGCCCTTTACCGTCATTGCAGCGCTGTTTCTTCTTGTGGTCGCCGCCGCGCACGCCTACCGCGCCTATGCCGGCCTTGACCTCGTCGTAGCGGGCCACGCCATTCCCATCGTGGTGAGCTGGGTTTGCGCGGCGGTCACGGCGATCCTGGGGATCATGCTGTTCGTCGAACGCGGCAAGTAGCGTTCCGCCGCCGATTACCACGGACCTCGCGTCTCCACCTCTTTGTGCAGACGCGCGGATATTTGTGATCTGGAGAGAACCATGCGTCCAATCTTTGGCTGTTCAGTCGTCACGCTCGTCATGCTCAGTAGCACGGCGGTCAGCACGGTTTCGCTTGCCGCTTCTAAGCCGGACGGCGGCTACTGCGAGTGCGGACAATATCTGGAAGTGCCGGTCCTTTGCAGGGGCTTGACCGGTTCCGACTTGGACGCCTGCCGGAAATCCAATACCCAATGGTTCGATCAGTGTCTCGCTTGGCAGGATCAAACGTGTCGCGTTTCGTCGCCCGTCGCGAAATCCACGGAACCATCGGCTATATCGTCACAAGAACTCTCGCCCGAAGCGCCGCCGCCGCTGCAGTTCGTCGGTTCGTGGTCGGGTGAAACCAAGTGCCGGGTGGGCACGGTGCCGTTGACATTGACCGTCACGCGCAAGCCTGATGGTTCATACGCCGCGAGCGGGACCGCCCGCGGGCTGGGCTTTTCGAGAGAGACGTTTCAAGGCGACAGCGTTACCTTGGTGTATGTCTCCGTCATGGATGAAGTCACTTACAGCGGTCGGTTGGTTTCCCCGGATCGGATCGAGGGAACCATATCAACAAATAGCAACTGCACTTGGTACATGACGAAATGATTTTCGATGCCGGCTTTCGACGCTAGTGGTGCAGCGCGGCCAGCGCGGCGCCGATGTCGTAGGGCCAAATCAGAATGGCCAGCGCGCCCGGCCAAAATGCGAGTTTCAGATAGCCGATTGTGAAAAGCCATCCGGCGCACCACGCCATTCCCGACAAGCCGTTCACGATTTTGACTTTTTCCATGTGTGCAGTCTCCCCTCTATACAATCTAATCTCGCACCGCGCCGCGCACAAATCCGCCGATGTCGCAGCGCCCCCTTCGCTTCGCTCGCAAGTGCTCGCTCAGCACTTGCCCCCGCGCTTGTCCGCCGTAGCTTTAGCGAAGGCGGAAAGCGGGGGAGGTGGTCGCGAAGCGACCGGAGGGGGCAGCCTTACCTGAACGCCGGTTCGGTGAAACTGCGCAGTTTGCGCGAATGAAGCGTGCCGGCGTGGGCTTCCTTGCGCAGCAGTTCCAGCGCGCGGATGCCGATCTGCAGATGCTGGCCGACGCGCTCTTCGTAGAAGGTGTCCGCCATGCCGGGCAGCTTGATCTCGCCGTGCAGCGGGCGGTCCGAGACGCAGAGCAGCGTCCCGTACGGCACGCGAAAGCGGTAGCCGTTGGCGGCGATGGTGGCGGACTCCATGTCGATGGCGATGGCGCGCGACTGGTTGAAGCGCTTGGCCTGTTCGGCGAAACGCAGCTCCCAATTACGGTCGGCGGTGGTGACGACCGTGCCGGTGCGCAGCCGCTCCTTCAGCACTTGGCCTTTCGCGCCGGTGATTTCGCTCACCGCCTGGGCGAGCGCCACTTGCACTTCGGCGAGGGCCGGCACGGGGATTTCCCTCGGCAGCATATCGTCGAGCACCTGGTCGTCGCGCAGATAGGCGTGCGCCAGCACGTAATCTCCCAGCCGCTGATTGGCGCGCAGTCCGCCGCAATGGCCGACCATCAGCCAGACATGAGGGCGCAGCACGGCCAGATGATCGGTGACCGTCTTGGCGTTCGACGGGCCGACACCGATGTTGACCAGCGTGATGCCCTCGTTGCCCGGCTGGACGAGATGATAGGCGGGCATCTGCGGCAGCTTGGCGAGCGGCGGCAGGGCCGGCTCCTTGCCGCGTTCGGTAATGCGGTTTCCCGGCTCGACGAAGCTGTGCGCGCGGCCTTCCTCGATTTCCGTCTGGCAGTAGACGATGAACTCGTCGATGTAGCGCTGATAGTTGGTGAAAAGCACGAAGCTCTGGAAATAGGCCGGATCGGTGCCCGAGTAATGGCGCAGCCGGTGCAGCGAGAAATCGACGCGCTCGGCGGAGAACAGCGACAGCGGCGCCGGCCCGGGGCCGAGCCATTTGCCGCCGTCCACGATGGTGTCGTGCGCCGCGTCGAGGCGGGGCAACGGAAAACGCTCCGCCAGCTTGAGCCGCTGTTCGACGTCCATGTGCAAAGTGGCGCGCTCGACCGCGAAGGTCAGCGGAATCGGCGTGCGGCTTTTGCCGACATAGATCGCCGCCTTGTAGTTGTGCGTCAGCAGCGCAAGCTGTTCGATCAGGTAGGCGCGGAACAGGTTGGGCGCGGTGATCGTCGTGCCGTAGCGGCCCGGGCTGGTGACCTTGCCGAAGGCGAGACTTGGCGAACGCGGCATTTGGCCGAACGCCACATCGACGGCGAGATAGGGGTAGACCGGAGGCTCGCTTGCCGGCGCGCCTTCGCCGCGCGAGAACGCGCTGAAGTTCTTGTCGATGTCGGCGATGGCCTCGTCGTAGATCTGCACCAGCCGGTCGAAGGCGGCTTCGGGCGTGGCGCAGAGCATCAGGTCGGTGGACGCTGCGTCGTCGGAGATGGGGGTGAGTTTTTGCATGTTCATGGCTTCACAAGAATGATGTCCCGACCGGAAGCGGTTCGAGAGCGAGGTGTTTGGCGATGGATTGGCCGATGTCGGCGAAGGTCGCACGCTTGCCGATGGCGCCCGGTGCGATGTTCGGACCGAAGGCGAGGATTGGTATGTATTCGCGTGTGTGATCGGTGCCGGTCCAGGTCGGATCGCAGCCGTGATCGGCGGACAACACCGCGAGATCGCCCGGCTTCAGCACAGCCTGCAGTTCGGGCAGGCGCGCATCGAAGTCTTCCAACGCACCGGCATAACCCGCCACGTCGCGGCGATGGCCGAAGGACTGGTCGAAATCCACAAAGTTCGCGAAGATGATCGACCCGTCGGGCGCCGCCTTCACGCAGTCGACCAGCGTGTCGAATATCTGCTGATTGCCGTCGGCCTTCAGGCTCTTGGTGATGCCGCTGCCGGCGAAGATGTCCGAAATCTTCCCGATGCCGATGACTTCGTGGCCCAGCGCCTCGACGCGGTCGAGCAGGGTCGGCTTGTGCGGCGGTGTGGCGTAATCGTGACGGCCCGCCGTGCGCTTGAATTCGCCGGGCCGCTCGCCGACGAAGGGCCGCGCGATCACGCGGCCAACATTGTACGGGTCCACCAGTTTGCGGGCGATGCGGCACACCACGTATAGCCGTTCCAGCCCGAAATGGATTTCGTGCGCTGCGATCTGAAATACGGAATCCGCCGAGGTGTAGCAGATCGGCTTGCCGCTCCCGATATGCTCCATACCGAACTTTTCGACGATCTCGGTGCCCGAGGCGTGGCAATTGCCCAGGATGCCGGGCAGCTTGGCGCGCTCGATCAGGGCGTCGGTCAGCGCGGCGGGGAAAGTGGGCACGGTGCGCGGGAAATAGCCCCAATCGGTTTCCACCGGCAGACCCATCATTTCCCAATGACCGCTCGGCGTGTCCTTGCCCTTGCTCAGTTCCGCGGCGCTGCCGTAACGGCCGACGATGCGTCCGGTCTGCATCTTGCCGACGCGCGGATCGACTTCACTGGCGGCCAGTCCCAGCCCGAGCGAAAGAAGGTTCGGGATGTCGAGCGGGCCTCTGCGCCCGCCGCGCACGATCTTTCCGCCGGCGCAGGCCTCGGCGATGTGGCCGAAGGTGTTGGCTCCCGCATCTCCGAAGCGCTCGGCGTCCGGGGCGGCGCCGATGCCGAAAGAATCAAGGACTACAATGATCGCTCGCAATTAAAGCCATTCCGGATGCTGCCGCGGCATCCTTGTTTTTTGTTGTGCGTTGGCATTGTTCCAAGAAAGCCGGGCCTTGTCCATGCGCACCGGCTGCTGCTAACACCTGCTTTCATGAGCGAAAATCCTTCCGAATTGATCGAACGCGCCGCCGCCGCCGTTCGCGCGCAGCTGGGCGAATCGTTTCCGAAGACCGCCATCGTGCTGGGCAGTGGGCTGGGGCGCTTCGCCGATAAGCTGGCACACGCCAAGAGCATGTCCTATGCCGACATTCCCGGCTTCTCGCGCTCGACGGTGCGGGGCCATCACGGCAGCCTGATGGTGGGCGACATCGGCGGCGCGCCGCTCGCCATCATGGCGGGACGCATCCATGCCTATGAAGGTCATCCGGCTCAGGTGATCGCAGCGCCGATCCGCACGCTGCGTAAACTCGGCGTGGAACGGCTTGTCCTCACCAATGCTTCGGGGGGCCTGAAAGCGGACATGCCGGCGGGTACGCTGATGATCGTCACCGACCACATCAATTTTTCCGGCATCAATCCGCTGATCGGCCCGAACGACGAAAGCATCGGCCCGCGCTTTCCCGATATGTCGAACGCGTACGATCCCAAGCTGCGCGCGATGCTTGCGGACGCCGCGCGCGAAGCTGGCGTCGCGGTTCGAAGTGGTGTGTATCTCTACACGCTGGGACCCAATTTCGAGACGCCGGCCGAGGTGCGGATGTTCGCGGCGCTGGGTGCGGACGCCGTGGGAATGTCGACCGTTCCCGAATGTCTGGCGGCCCGCCATTGCGGGATAAAGGTCGCGGCCTTGTCGCTGGTGACGAACCTCGCGGCCGGCTTATCAACATCGCCCTTGTCGCACGAGGATATGCTGGCGGCCGCACAAAAAGCCTATGAAAGGGTGGAGCGGCTTCTCCTGGCATTCTTCGCCAAGTGCGCAGCGTCCTGACGCTCGGATCGCTCAGGCGTTGACAGAGACGGCTGGCCGGGCAAGGCATGGTCATGTTCCGGCTGAGACCGATTCGTAAGAAACCCAAGGTGCGGATCGATTCGCGCGCTTTGCGCGGCGTAGAAGCGGCGTTCTGGT
>Ga0181529_10008350_pt1 | contig 10097 bp, 8 predicted proteins | sample PEATcosm2014_Bin_36_FD_119763 | JGI IMG/M metagenome (GOLD analysis project Ga0181529, IMG submission 119763) | Peatland microbial communities from MTU Mesocosm Facility, Houghton, MI, USA - PEATcosm2014_Bin10_30_metaG | ecosystem: Environmental > Terrestrial > Soil > Wetlands > Peat | place... | reverse complement strand
GTCGCCGTCGGCAGCGGCACGGATGCATTGCGCTTTGCCATTGTGGCTGCCGGCATTCAAGCGGGCGACGCGGTGCTGACCGTGCCGAATACGTTTATTGCCACCGCGGAAGCCATTTCGCAAGCTGGCGCCATGCCGGAGTTTGTCGATATCGACGAGCGCACGTATAACATATCGGCCGAGAAGCTACAGGAGTTTCTTGAAGAGCAATGCAGGCGCGACGAAACGGGCAAGCCGATCAGCCTGCGAACCGGGCGGCCGGTAACTGCGATTGTACCTGTGCACTTATACGGCCAGATGGTCGACATGGATGCCATCCTGGAGCTTGCCGAGCGGTACGGCCTCACGGTGATCGAGGACGCATGCCAGGCGCACGGCGCCGAATACTTCTCAAAAAAACTAAATCGCTGGATGAAAGCCGGTTCCATGGGCCGCGCGGCCGCATTCAGTTTTTATCCTGGCAAGAACCTTGGAGCATGCGGCGAAGGCGGAGCGGTGACAACGAACGACGCCGCTCTGGCCAGAACAGCGAGAATGCTCCGCGACCACGGCCAGGTGAAGAAGTATTATCACGACATGGAAGGCTACAACGGGCGGATGGACGCAATCCAGGCCGGCTTTCTGCACGCGAAACTGCCTCATCTCGAGGCGTGGAACGCGCTGCGCCGCGCCAGGGCCGAGGAATACGACCGTCTTCTTCCTCAGGACGGAACGGTCGGCCTGCCATATGAGCCTTCCTGGTCGCGCGCCGTCTATCATCTCTTTGTGATCCGCACCGCCGATCGCGAGGGCTTGATGGAGCACCTGAAGAAGGCAGGCATCGGCACGGGAATTCACTACCCGATTCCGCTGCATTTACAGAAAGCCTATGCTTCGCTGAACTATCTCCCTGGAGAGTTTCCGGTGGCGGAACGAGTGGCCGCCGAAATCGTCTCCCTGCCGATGTTCCCTCAGCTTACAGAACGACAGCAAGCGAGAGTGGTTGCGGAGGTTGCAGCGTTTACTGCCAGGACTTGTTGCGAAGCGGCGCAAAGGGAAGGGAACTCCTTGGCCGTCGCGGGGAAAAGCGCATAGAATTGCGCTCTCCCGGTTCGTTGCCGAGATTCGAAGAGAACCATCCGCGCCGCGGCGCTATTTGCCAACCGAGGAGAAGTCGTGCTGAAACTTCCGACCTATGTGCTGGTAACTCCCGCGCGCAACGAGGCGCGATTCATCGAATTGACAATACAGTCGGTGCTGGCGCAAAGCACGCTGCCGCTGAAGTGGGTGATCGTCAGCGACGGTTCTACGGATGACACGGACGAGATCGTCAAGCGATACGCCGCCGAGCACGAATGGATTGAGCTGCTCCGCATGCCGGAACGCGAAGCGCGCCATTTTGCCGGCAAAGTTCACGCGATCAACGCCGGACGGACGCGGGTTGAAGGGCTTCCCTACGAAGTGATCGCCAGTCTGGATGCGGACATAACGTTCGAGAGCGATTATTTCTCGTTTCTGCTTGAGAAACTCGCCGAGGATCGAACGCTGGGAGTGGTGGGCACTCCCTATGCGGACACAACGAGCGAAACCTACGACTACCGCTATGTGAGCATCGGGCATGTATCGGGCGCCTGTCAGGTCTTTCGGCGCGAATGCTTCGAGGCCATCGGCGGCTATGTGCCGGCGATGGGCGGCGCAATCGACACGATTGCCGTCATCTCCGCCAGGATGAAAGGCTGGAAGACTCGCACGTTCACCGAAAAAATGTCCCGGCACCATCGCGAGATGGGAACGGCGCAACGCGGTCCGCTGCAAGCAAGGTTCCAGGTCGGCGCGCGAGACTACGCGCTGGGAAACCACCCGGTGTGGGAGTTATCGCGAGTTGCTTATCAGATCAGCAAGAAGCCATATCTGCTGCGCGGCGCGGCGCTGGGCGCGGGGTATCTCTGGTCATGGTTGCGGCGCGCGAAGAGACCGGTGTCGCGGGAGTTTGTGACGTTCAACAGGCAGGAACAGATGCATCGCCTCATGAAGTTCTTCAGGCACAAAACGCCGTTGGGCGTGGCCCGCACACACTCATCCGCAGCACCAAATGAATCCAGATAACCGGCAAGCCGTGAACCCTATAGAGGCGATCGATCAGCATGAGCAAGGTATCCCGATGACGATGCGAGAATGCACCTGCGCGGAGTCCACGATTGCCGAGCAAGAGGGGCAGGTCGCGGTCCCGCGTGAAAGGGCCACGGTCATCATCAATGCGGACGATTGGGGGTTGGATGCCGACACAACCGGCCGCACGCTCGACTGCGTTTTGCGCGGATCGATTTCCTCGGTAAGCGCCATGGTGTTCATGGAGGATTCCGAGCGGGCCGCTGTTCTGGCGCGTCAGCACAGCATCGACGTCGGTCTCCATCTCAACCTCACCGCGCCCTTCTCAGCGTCGGAATGTTCTACGCGGCTGAAGGAGAGCCAGCAGAAAATCGCCGGCTTCCTGAGATGTCATCGCTTTGCGCCTGTGGTGTACCATCCCGGCCTTGCCTCCTCGTTTCGATCTGTCGTCGAAGCACAATTAAAGGAATTTGAGCGGCTGTATGGGCATCTTCCCGCGCGCGTGGATGGCCATCACCATATGCACCTCTGCGCGAATGTGGTACTTGGCAGACTGCTGCCGGCGGGCATCATGATGCGCAGGAATTTTTCATTCACGTCGGGAGAAAAGGGCTACTTCAATCGCTGCTACCGGCGTTGGCAGGATCGCGTATTGACGCGACGCTATCGCCTGACCGATCATTTTTTCTGCTTGACGCCCCTGGCTCCGCTCGACAGATTGCAAAGTATCTTCGAACTTGCCGTACGGTGCAAGGTAGAGGTCGAGGCCCACCTGCAGAACGAAGATGAATACCGGTTTCTGATGGACGGAGAACTGACGCGCTGTATCGGCGAGGTCACAGTGGCGCGAGGTTATGTGCTGCGCACCGCCGCTCGCTGCGCCAACGATGAGGTCATTGTATGATCTCACCAGGCGCGGATAGCGATCCAATGAAGCAGTTCGCCAGCATCTCTATGATGACCCCAGCAAGAGAACAGGCCATTCCGCATATCTGCGTCTGTATCTGCACTTACAAGCGGCCTCTTCCGCTCAGGCGTCTTTTGACAGAGCTGAGTTGGCAGAGCAGCGGCGGGCTGTTCACCTTTTCGATTGTCGTGGCCGACAACGACGCAACCAAGTCTGCCGAGGCCACCGTTGCGGACTGCCGCGTGTCCTCTGCCGTTCCGATTGAATATCGCTGCGAGCCGAGACAGGGCATCGCGCGCGCACGGAACAAGGTCGTCGAGAACGCGGTGGGAGACTATCTAGCATTTATCGACGACGACGAGTTTCCCGCGCCAGGCTGGTTGATTGCATTGTTTCAGGCCTGCAACGAGTACAAGGTCGATGGCGTTCTGGGGCCGGTGATACGCTATTTCGACGAAGCTCCGCCCACATGGCTGAAGAAGAGCCGGCTCTTCGACCGACGGGTAAATCCCACGGGAATGCGGGTGGGATGGCGCGAGGCGCGCACGGGAAATGTATTACTGAGGAAGGAAGTTATCGGCGACGACTCAACCCCTTTTCGGCCGGAGTTCAGAACCGGAGAAGATCAGGACTTCTTTCGCAGAAAGATCGAGGAAGGACGGACGTTCATCTGGTGCGCGCAGGCAGAGGCGTTTGAAGTCCTTCCCCCAGCCCGCTGGAAGCGAATGTACTTTGTGAGAAAGGCCCTGCTACAAGGAGCTTCCACCGCCTTGCGTCCCAACTGCGGATTTGTAAGTATTGCAAAGTCCGCGGCCGCCGTTCCGCTCTATGCTCTCATTCTCCCCTTTGCGTTGCTGCTCGGGCAACATCATTTCATGACGATTCTCTTCAAGCTTTGTTCTCATGCGGGAAAACTGCTGCGCCGAATCGGGATCGATCCGATTCGCGAACAGTACGTGACGGAATAGCGAGGATATCTTTCTGGATTCACTGGGAACACGGCCAGGAGGGGCGATTCCTGCATTTCCATAAGTCGTAGCAACTCACGTTTCATTGCAGTTTCACGGAATCTTGACAGGACGCCGGGTATGGCAAATCGACAGGTAAGGCCCTTAGCCACGGGATACACTTCAGAGATCGATGGCATCGATGAGCAATCGTGGTATCAGTACTTGCAGTTATTCGAGGACGCAAGCCTGTACCAGACGTGGGCTTATGGCGAGGTCGTCGAGGGCCGGCGCAATATGGCCCATTTCGCGTTGAAGTTTAACGGAGAAGTTGTAGCCATCGCGCAGGCCAGGATCAAACAAGTCCCTGTTCTAGGTCTTGGCATCGGATACGTACGCTGGGGACCTTTGTGGCGTCGGGCCGGCACGGACGTGGACCTGGAGATCTACCGGCAGGCGCTACGCGGACTGCGCAATGAATTTGTGTGCAAGCGTGGCTTGAGCCTTCGCCTCTTCCCGTTCGCTTTTGAAGACGATTCATCGGGTATTGGCGCGATTCTCGAGACCGAAGGATTCACGCTGCTTGCAGGAGGGGAGCCTGAGAGAACGATTCTGATGGACCTGGCGCCACCCCTTGCCGACCTGAAGACCGGAATGAACCCGCATTGGAAAAAGAGCTTGAAGGTCGCGGATAAGAACAATCTTGAACTCATCGAGGGTTCGAACGGTTCGATGTTCGACCGCTTCATCGATATCTATAAAGAGGTTGTTTCACGCAAGAAGTTTGTTGAGTTCATCGATATTCATCAGTATAAGCAGATCCAGGAGCAGTTGCCTGAGGAATTCAAGATGAACGTCCTCCTATGCCAATCGGGCGTTGACTTATGCGCTGGCGTGGTTTACAGTCTCGTCGGGAGGACGGCGGTTTGTCTGTTTTGCGCGACCAGCGATAGCGGCACAAAGAGCAGAGGTTCCTATTTTCTGCAGTGGAAGATCATCGAGGCGTTAAAGCCCCAAGGTGCTGCGATCTACGACTTGAATGGTATCAATCCTGCCAGAAACCCGGGGACCTACAGATTCAAGAGAGACCTGGCGGGCAAGCATGGCAGGGAGGTCGTCTTCCTCGGCAAATTCGATGCGATCGCCGGTTCGGTCGGCCATTCCTTGATTCGCGTCGGAGACTTACTGAAGACAGAACGCAAGAGATTCAAGCGAAAGATGGTCGAGTTGCAGGCAGCGACGCGAAGGACAGAAAGCCAGATCGAAAGCCGATAAGGCTAAATCCGGCGCAAAGCAAGAACGAGAGAATTCAGGTTAGCCAAGCACGCTGCCGCAGTCTTTGGCCCATAAGTCAGGCCGGCTATCGAACGAGGGAGAATAGGAAGAGATGGAGGCAACCACCGTCGAATCAGTAGAGGGGGCCAATGGGTAGAAGTGCCGTCGCGGATGGTTAATGGCTGTGTGATCTTTGTAACGGGAAGATGGATCGAGGTTGCCACCGTACTTGACGAGAACTGGGCCGTGAGCGAAGCCGAAGATCCAGGTCAGTGTGTGGAGGCTCTGAAGAAAAGTCATCTTGGTGGGCCGCGAGCGGACAGTTTCACGTTTGTCCAGAAACCGCCCTCCACCGCCGTGCTTCCCACTCTTTGCACCTTTTCTTCTAGCAAGCCGATCGTAACGTTCCGCGAGGACTCTCATGGGTTCTTGAAAAGCACTTTGGCAGGGGTCGTTCCGGCCTTGCCCAAGTGCAATCGCAACTCCCTACCTCTAGACTCTGAGGCAGCCGTCTTTGCGTAGGCTGCTGTTTGGCGCACATGACTCAACTGATTGCCACAATCGTCGTTGTTACATGCATTATCGCGCTCTTCATCCTTGACCGGGATGCTGGAGAGCGGACCTCGAAGGCGCTCTGGATCCCAGTGATTTGGATGCTGATCGTGGGGTCGCGAGGAATTTCGGAGTGGATGAATCCGGCTCCGAACAGTGCTCTTGCCGAACAGTTTTCCGAGGGATCGCCGCTTGATGCCAGCGTCTTTGGGATATTGATAGCCGGCGGCCTGTTGACCTTGAACCTGCGGTCGCGGCAGGTCGCCGGATTCCTACGGGCTAACTTGCCGTTTCTATTGTTCCTTTCCTACTGCGCCATCAGTATCATCTGGTCCGACTATCCTTTCGTTGCATTCAAACACTGGTTCAAGACGTTCGGCGACGTTGTCATGGTTCTGGTCGTACTTACCGACCCGAATCCGATGGCCGCTATAAAACGCTTCTTTTCGCGAACTGCCTTTGTGTTGTTGCCGCTGTCGGTGCTCTTTATCCTGTTCTTTCCGGACGTGGGGAGTTTCTACGATCCGAGCGATCATATTACTTATTACAATGGAGTGACAACGCAGAAGAACGAACTGGGAATGATCTGCCTGGTGCTAGGACTGGCGGCGCTATGGTCGCTGCTTGGCGCTTACATGGAGCGCAGGATGCCTGGGCGGGCTCGGCATTTGGCCGTTGACAGCGTCGTATTTGCCACTGCTGTTTGGCTCATTGTGAAAGCCGACTCCATGACCTCTCTGTCCTGCTTTGTTCTGGCGGGAGCAGTTATGGTTCTGTCGGAGCAGCGGTGGGTTCGTCAGCGGGCTGGATACGTGCACGCAGTCGTGGGCGGCGCGGTTGGTCTTGCGGTATTCGCGGCAGTTATCGATACGACAGGAGCCTTGCTTCGGCTATTGGGAAGAAATCCCACTCTCACCGGCCGCACGGAGATATGGAAGGCAGTTCTATCCTTCCATACCAACCCCTTACTCGGCACCGGCTACGATAGCTTCTGGCTCGGAGACCGGTTGACAGGAGTATGGCAACAGATCGGTTATACGGGAATCGGACAGGCTCACAACGGATATCTGGAGATCTATATCAATCTGGGATGGCTGGGCGTGATGTTTTTCCTCGGCATGATTGCCGGCGGATATCGCAATGCCGCTAGGGCCCTGCGCGAGAATCCGAACGTGGGCATTCTTCGGATCGCACTTCTCAGCGCGAGTGTGATGTACAGTCTGACTGAAGCTGGCTTCCGGAAGCAGAATCTTATTTGGCTTGCATTTCTGCTTGCGATTTCAGATGTTCCTGCCATCTCGCAATTCAAGAAGCGCGACCGGAGTTCCGAGCTGCAGCTGATACAGACCGCGGCTGGCAACCAGGTGAGGATTCTACGCTAAACTTCTCAATTGCCCAGTTGAAGAATGATCGCCGTCATTTCGCACGCCCTCCATATCGCGCTGTGTGCGACTCCGCGCGGTCATTCGCTTCCGTGCTTCGCAGCGCCCCAACTCTGAAAAACGAAGAAAGGACCAGCCCGCCAGACCGGCGGAGTTGTGGTAGAGTGTCTTGATGATGCGAGAATCTGGCTCCGATTTGTGGACAAGAGCTGTGGGCCGTTATCGAAGAACGAGCAGCCGCATGTTTGGCCGGAGGCCGGTGGCGATCGCGCCAAAATATCCTGTTGTCTCTTTCACGTTCGATGATTTTCCGCGCTCCGCCTTATATACAGGCGGCGCCATTCTGAAACGCTATGGAGTTACAGGAACCTACTTTGCATCCTTTAGCCTGATGGGGAAGCAGGCGCCGACAGGGACGATGTTTGTGGAAGAGGATCTGAAGACTCTATTCGCAGACGGGCACGAACTCGGATGCCATACCTTTTCGCATTGCCACCCTTGGGAGATAAAGCCCGCGTTGTTCGAGGAATCGATCGTGCAGAACCAGCGGGCACTGAGCGCGCTGCGCCCAGGAGCAGTCTTCCGTACCATGTCGTACCCATTGACTGTGCCAGCGCCGGAAACAAAGCGGCTGACGGGGAGACATTTCGCTTGCTGCCGCGGCAGGGGGCAGACCTTCAATTTGGGCACAGTGGATCTTAATAGCCTCTCTTCGCATTTTCTGGAAAGAAAGTTAGGCGGTCCTGAAGCGGCATTGAAGATCATCGAGGAGAATCGCGCCGCTTGCGGATGGCTGATTTTTTCGACGCACGATATCTCCGAAGATCCCACTCCCTGGGGATGGACGCCCGAGTATTTTGAAGACGTTGTGCGGTGCGCTGTGAACTCAGGCGCGCGGATCATGCCGATGGCAGAAGCATGGGAAGCGCTTGTCGGATCATCCGAAGCGAAGTCCGGGACGATGCCTGACTGAGCAGGTAAGTCGTATTCTTCACAGGCCTGCAGGCCGCTTCGCAAGCTGCTTTTAGCGCTCAAAGATGGAGGCTTTCTGCATTGCGCCTTTTCACTAAGCGATAGAGTTTAGCGAGAGACTCTGCCTCCTGAAGATCGAAGCCTGTTGCATCTGCTAACTATCGTTTCGGCCCGCAGGTTCGTTCGAATGTGCGGGCGTAGTTAAGTAAGGAGCCGGTTCCGCGATGGCGGCCGTTGTCCATGCCGGGCAATCATTGACAATTTCAGCAGGGCCTCATTGGACGCCAAATTCGGATAAGGAGAGATCGAATGATCGAAAAGATCTTGCGAACAAGAGTCAACTCCTTGTCTAGCTGGCTCGTTGGGTTTGTCTGCGGCGCTACGATTTTGATCGCTCTCGAGCACGGCTACGAAGGATCGTGGTATCTGTTGAGCACAATGATGCACCGTCCGCAAGTGGCTCCCCCCGCCTTCGGGTATCGAATCCTATTTCCCCTCCTTGCCGCGCAACTGCAAAAAGTGCTTCCGTCCCTGACGGACCATAACTGCTTTACCGCTGTACAGGCGGCGATCATCGCAGTGACCGTGTATCTGTCGGGAGCGTGGGCGACACTCTTTCATCCCAAGCATGGAAGACTGCTCGGTTATGCGTTGCTTGCGCTCATGGTGTGTCCGACGATTGATTACTGGACGTTCTACGATATCGCAATTGTAGGCTTTTGGACGTTTTGCTTTCTTCTCCTTCACCATCGCAGGTTCCTAAGTTATATGGCGATGCTTGCGGTGGCGACTCTCAACCACGAGAATATTCTCCTCATTATTCCGTGTGCAGTTGCGTACAATTGGGGACGGATGAGAGCTTCCCGGCTCATTTGTTTCGCGGCTGCCCAAGTGGCTGTATGGGCTGGCGTCCGGTTTATGGTAACTTTCCTGGTTCCGGCTGGGCGGCTGTTTGACAACCGGCTATGGGAGAATGTGGTCTTCTGGAGACATTATTCGCTGGTATCCATCCTCTCCGCGTGGGCGATCCTCATTCCATGGTGGTTGATAGCTTGGTTGGGATGGGAATATGCTCCGCGGCTCCTGCGCTGTTCCGCCATAAGCCTTCCTGGTCTGTTACTGGTAACGATGCTGTTTGGGCGGTTCGACGAGGCCAGGCAATTCGCCGCATTTATTCCTACGTGCATAGGGCTCATTGCCTGCTGGCTGCGTTACGAGACCGGAGGGAAAGATACAGCGCCTGCATCCATGGCCGCCTCTTAGAAAGTCCGCGAACAAAGTGGATCGGTGGTTTGTAGCAGGAGATTCCCGGGCGGTGTTCGGCGCAGGTGTTAGGGATCGACTGTCGGTCTCAATGTATGGCATACTGAGTAAGCAAGAAGGAGGTCGGCATTCCGTTGCCAGAAGAGACCCAGGCGGTTCAATCAAAGACATCAGAAAGCGAAACCTACGGCCAGATACTCAAGTCATCGGTGCTGGTCGGCGGATCGCAGATGATCCTGATCTTCTTTCGACTGATCCGCGGCAAGGCGATGGCGTACTTACTTGCTCCGGCCGGATTTGGTCTTTTTAGTATTTACGGGTCGATCGAAGGCCTTGTCGAAGATGTCGCGGGGATGGGAGTAAGCAGCAGCGGCGTGCGGCAGATAGCGGAAGCGGCAGGAACGGGCGATAAGGAGCGAATCGCGCAGACCGCCGCAGTGCTGCAGCGAACATCGGTCGTGCTGGGGGCTCTCGGGACGATCGCAATGATCGTATTCTCGCGCCAGATATCCATCATGACCTTCGGCAGCCCGGAGCACACTTGGGCCATATGTCTATTATCGGTCGCCGTGATTCTGCAGATCGTATCTTATGGGCAGGATGCTTTGCTGGAAGGCTTGCGGCGCATCGCAGACTTCAGCAAGGCGAAGGTATTGGGCTTTCTCTTTTCAACCATCCTAAGTATTCCTATCGTTTACTTCTTCCGGGAAG
>Ga0181529_10008349_pt1 | contig 10098 bp, 5 predicted proteins | sample PEATcosm2014_Bin_36_FD_119763 | JGI IMG/M metagenome (GOLD analysis project Ga0181529, IMG submission 119763) | Peatland microbial communities from MTU Mesocosm Facility, Houghton, MI, USA - PEATcosm2014_Bin10_30_metaG | ecosystem: Environmental > Terrestrial > Soil > Wetlands > Peat | place... | reverse complement strand
TGCGTGTCACGCACAGAACCTAGCTTCACCCCCCGATAATGCCACAACGCCACCGAGCGCAAGCGCGACGACGCCCAACAACGATGCGGTTATCAAAGAACTCGTGGAGATGAAGGCGCGGATCGCACAACTTGAATCCGAACTGAAGGCAAGTGGCGCTTCCAGCACTTCGGTTCCGCCGGCGGTTCCGCCAGCCCCGGCGGCGGCTCCCGCGCCTCCAGAAATCAGCGCAGAGCGAACCACCAAGGAAGCTCCTTTCCCCGGCGATTGGACTTGGCTGAACAGTAACGGACACTCCGTTGATAGCCCCATGGCAACCAAGTATTTCACGCCAGAGTTCCGGGCCGACGTCAACTACATTCTCGACTACAACCACCCCCACGACGACACGATGGGTGGCGCTACGGAGAGTTTCCGTTCCGATGAGTGGCAGCTTGAGCAGATCAGCATCGGGGGCGACATTCGCATCGATAATGTGCGCGGGCGCGTTCTTACCATGAATGGCTTGTTTGCAACGACAACCCCGCGCAACGACGCGAGTCCTAGCCGCGGCCAATGGGATCTATCCGGTGCGTACAAGTATGTCTCAGAGGCGTGGGGCGGTTATCACTGGGATATTGCCCATGGACTGAACGTTGATGCGGGCATCTTTGTATCCTACATCGGTCTGTTCAGCTATTACAACTTCGATAACTGGACCTACCAGCCCTCGTTCGTGTCGTCGAATACACCGTGGTTCTTCAACGGCCTACGCATCCAGTACTTTCCAACCAAGAATCTGAAGATCGAACCGTGGATCATCAACGGATGGCAGTCTTATGCGCGTGCCAATGGCAAGCCCGGCCTGGGTGGACAGATTCTCTGGCGCCCCAAGCCCTACCTGGATTTAGTCTTCAACAACTACGGCCTGGGAGAGGACGCCGTCGGCTTTCCTGGACGCTCGCGTATCCACACAGACGACAGCATACAAGTCAAGTACTATGACAAGCCCAAGGCGTTTCTTGATAAGGCGGCGTTCACCTTCACTGGCGATCTTGGTTGCGAATACGGCGGCGGACCGGCATCCTTCGGCACCCCAGATGGCGCGCTGGATCCCAAGGGCAATTCTCCGGAGACGGGCACCACCGATAGCTACAACGGCGGCGTTAACTGTCATAACTCCAAAGGCGGCAGGCCCAAGCAGGCCTTCATGGGTTGGATGGCCTACGACCGCATGTGGTTCAAGAAAGATCTCTACGCGGTAACGATCGGCGGCGGATTCATGAACAATCCGGGGCGCTACCTTACTCTGTTGCCGCCTATCAACGGTGCTACAGCGACTAGCGGCACACCGTATTTTACCGAAAACGCTGGTGATCGCTCGCATATGCACGACGGAACCATCACCTTCGACTATATGCCGAGCCAGTTCATCACCTTCACGCTGGAAGAAGGCTACCGCCACTCGGACATTCCGTATTGGACAGGCCGCGGGGGCATCACGCCCCCCGGCGGAAACAACGGCGCTCCAGCACAGTATGCATGCGCCAGCGGCGCTGCTTCCGGCTTTGGTTATGGGACAACTGGACTGGCCTCTGCTGAACAAGCTTGCTTCCTTGCGGGAAATGGAACGGGGAAGACTCCCGACTTGACTTCGATCTGGTGGCCCGATCTACGCAGGAGCCAGGTCAACACAACTCTTGCAATCAAAGTCAGATTTTAGCGGGTCATCAGCTTGGTCGAACGTTGCGATTATGGCCTGACTAACTAACGGAATGAGCAGCACCGAGGTCTCGAAAACCTGGTGCTGCTCCACAGGAAATGAACTCACTCAGAGCACCACGATCACCTCCCAGCATGATTGTTATGAAGGATGATCGCGCGCCGGAAAGACCGAGAAATACAAAAGTCGCAGAGGATCGTATGAAAAGCAAAAGTTTGGGAGCAGGCCTGTTGCTGATGGGGATGGCCACGACTCTGGTCATTGGTGGCTGCAAGAGCGATAAGGTGGATGCGGCAGCGGAAGCGCCGCCGCCTGTCAAGGTGACGCAAGACTTCGACGCCAACCTGTTCTCCGTTGATCACCCAGAGAGGTTTTCTCTGGTCGCCACAACTGAGCATCGCGCGCCGACGAAACTGGCCGTCACCGGCGTCGTTACCCCTGATATTGCGCGTATGGTCCCGGTCATCTCGCTGGCCTCGGGCCGTATTGTCGGCATCTATGCCCGCCTGGGCGATACCGTCAAGAAGGGTCAACTGATGCTCAAACTTCGCAGCGACGATATCTCCGGTGGCTTTTCCACCTATCAGATGGCGGTGGCCGACGAGACCCTTGCAAAAGCCCAGTGGGAGCGTTCGCAGGAACTCTACGAGCATGGAGCTATCGCGCTCAATGACCTTCAAGTGGCGCAGGATACGGAAGCCAAGGCCAAGGTAGCCATGAACACCGCTGCGGAACATCTCCGCCTGCTGGGCAGCAGCACCGATCATCCGTCGGGGATCGTGGATATTACCGCCCCGATCTCAGGTGTAATCACCGATCAGGAAGTAACTAACGCAGCGGGTGTGCAGAGCCTGGGGACGAGTCCCTTCACCATCTCCGATCTTTCTACCGTATGGATCGTTTGCGATGTCTATGAGAACGATCTTCCCAGCGTTCACATAGGCGACCCCGCAGAGATTACATTGAATGCGTATCCGGGCCAAGTATTGAAGGGAAAGGTCAGCAACATACTGGCGATCCTCGATCCCAACCTCAGGACCGGCAAGGTTCGAATCGAAGTGCCGAATCCAGGTTTCATGAAGGTGGGTATGTTCGTAACCGCAACCTTCAGCGGGCAAAAGGATGAAGTGAATTCCGCCGTGCCCGCGTCCGCGATTCTGCATCTGCATGACCGCGACTGGGTCTATGTGCCCACGCACGACAAAAAATTCCGCAGAGTCGGGGTGGTTGGCGGAGATGCTTTGCCGGGCAGCATGCAGGAGATCAAGTCGGGGCTTCAGGTTGGAGAGCAGGTGGTGAAAAATCCACTTGCATTGCAAAACGAAATCGACAACAAGTAACCACGGGAATGGAGATTTAGGGAGAACGTTATGATATGCTACCTTGTCGATTTCGCACTGAATAATCGCGTGGTTGTTCTGGCGGTGGCGTTGCTCTTGGCCGCCTGGGGCGCTATATCATTTCATAACCTCCCGGTCGAGGCGTATCCCGACATTGCGGATAACTATGCGACGATTATTACTCAATGGCCTGGAGAAGCGGCGGAAGAGGTAGAGAAGCAGGTTACGATTCCGGTGGAGATCCAGATGAATGGACTCCCGCATCTCTCCCACCTACGTTCCGAATCGCTCTTTGGCCTTTCGTTCGTACTGCTGATCTTCGACGACCAGTCGGACAACAACTGGAACCGGCAGAAGGTGCTGGAGCGGCTCGCGGGAGTAAGTCTGCCACCGGGCCTGCAGCCGCAGATGGGAACTGACTGGAGCACGGTTGGCCAGATTTACTGGTACACAATCCACAACACAAATCCGCAATACGATCTAATGGACTTAAAGTCCATACAAGACTGGACTCTCGAAAAACAATTCAAGTCGGTCCCGAATGTCGTTGATGTCTCCACTTTCGGAGGCACCACCCGCGAGTACCAAGTGCGCGTCGATCCGGACAAACTCGTATCATATGGCTTGAGCATCGGCCAAGTCGAGCAGCAGTTGACCAGCAACAATATGAATGCCGGCGGAAGCTTCGTTGAGGAGGGAACGCAGCAACTGAATGTTCGCTCCGTCGGCCTCTACACAACTGTGCAAGACATTGAGAATACCGTCTTAACGACAAAAAAAGGAACAGCGCTCAGAGTCAAAGACATAGCAGAGGTGCAACAAGGGCCGAAAATTCTGCTGGGCGCAATGGCCAGAGCGGACCATAAGACAGATGGAACCATCGTCGACAATCCAGCTGTGATCCAAGGCGTCGTTTTGCTCCGTAAAGGTGCCGACGCCGAGCCTACACTGGACGCGATCCATAAGAAGGTGGATGAACTCAACAACACCATTCTGCCGCAGGGCGTGAAGGTCGTTCCCATGCTCGACCGCACCGACCTGCTGCATTACACGCTCCACACCGTACTTCATAACATGGGCGAAGGAATGGTCCTGGTCACGATCATCCTTTTCTTGTTCTTCGGTAATGTTCGCGGAGCCTTCATCGTTGCGCTCACAATTCCGTTTGCACTGCTTTTTGCATCGATATTCCTTGACCTCAGCAAGATCCCGGCCAACCTTCTGTCTTTGGGCGCGCTGGATTTCGGAATGATAGTGGATGGCGCCGTGGTGATGGTGGAGAACATCATGCGGCATCTTTCGCTTCACGGCAAGAATGGCTCATCCGAAGCCCCAGGCAGGATTACGAGCAGCGGAAAGTCGCCGCTGGCAACGATTCGTGACGCATCTCACGAGGTCCAGCGTCCGGTGTTTTTCGCAATAGCCATTATCATCACGGCTTATCTGCCGATCTTCACGCTGCAACTGGTGGAAGGCAGGTTATTCAGGCCAATGGCCTGGACAGTGGCGCTGGCGCTTCTCGGCGCCATGACGTTTTCCATCTTTATTGTTCCTGTATTAGCCGCCTTACTCTTCCGGCATGGAGTTAGAGAGTGGCGCAACCCGGTCATGGAGTGTTTGAAGAACCGTTACCGGAGTGCTCTCAAGTGGGCTATTGAAAACCGATGGATTACTGTCGGCGCGGGTATTACTGCCGTCATGGTTAGTATGTTCATGGCCTTCAGCGGAACCATCGGTTCCGAGTTTCTGCCACATCTCGACGAAGGCGCAATCTGGGCGCGCGGTTCGCTGGCCAATAGTACGAGCCTAACAGAGGGAAAGCGGTTCACCGATCAGGCGCGCATCATCTTTGCATCGTTTCCCGAGGTGAAGACCGTAGTATCACAAGCGGGCAGACCCGACGATGGCACCGACACGGGCGGTTTTGGCAATACGGAGTACTTCGTTGACCTGATCCCCAAAGAACAATGGCGGCCCGTCTTTCATCAGAACAAAGATGAACTCCTCGCCGCCATGAATCGCGAGGTCTCCAAACTTCCTGGCGGATTTTGGAATTTTTCGCAACCTATTGAAGACAATGTGGACGAAACGATAAGCGGGGTCAAAGGCGGCCTCGCGGTAAAGTTATTCGGAGACGATCTGAAAACTCTGGAGGAAAAGGGCGAGGCAATTACCGCGGTGATGGCGACTGTTCCTGGAGTTGAGGACCTTGGACTCTTTCGAGATATGGGTCAACCAAACCTCAACTTTATGGTAGATCGCCAAGCGGCGGCGCGGTTCGGGATCAATGCATCTGACATACAGGATGCGGTCGCGACAGCAGTTGGCGGCAATGCCGTAACACAGTTATTGCAGGGCGAAGCGAGTTATGGTGTGGTAGTCCGGTACAGGGAGAAGTATCGCAATACTCAGGAGGCAATCCAGAACATCCGCCTTCTCTCTCCCTCGGGAGAACGCGTCTCCCTCGCCCAACTGACTAAAGTAGAGGTTAAAGATGGTGCGTATGACATCTTTCGCGAGGGCAACTCTCGGTACGTAGGAATCCGTTATGAAGTTCGTGGCAGAGATTTGGGGACGACAGTTAAAGAAGCCATCGAAAAGGTCACCAAGCAGGTGAAGGTGCCGCGCGGCTACCACCTCGATTGGGCGGGTGAGTACGAGAGTGAGAAGCGAGCTCAGGCCCGCCTGTTCCTCGTGGTTCCGATTACTATCTTTCTGATCTTCGTACTCCTCTATTTCATGTTTCGTTCGGTTAAATGGGCATTGCTCATTATGGTGAATGTTGCCTTGGCGCCTTTCGGAGGCACAATGGCTCTGCTCATGACTGGGACGTTCTTTAGTGTCTCCTCGGGGGTTGGTTTCCTGGCACTCTTTGGAGTCTCGGTCCAAACAGGCGTCATTATGCTTGAGTATATCAACCAGTTGCGAGCGCGAGGCTACACCGCCGCGGGCGCGGCCATCGAAGGGGCTGTCTTGCGGCTTCGTCCCATCATGATGACGATGCTGGTGGCTACCCTCGGGCTGCTTCCCGCTGCGATGTCGCACGCCATCGGTTCGGACTCGCAGCGTCCCTTCGCCATCGTCATCGTGGGAGGATTGATTTTCGACCTCTTGATGAGCATCTTCCTTTTGCCCACTTTGTATGTCTGGGCCGCGCGAGAAGGGGACAAGCTCCCGAAACCGGAGGTGGCAAATGAAGCCGTTTAAGTTAGTGTCTACTTTCACGCAAACCATCGGTAGTTACGTCCTTGGCATAGCGTTGCTAGGGAGCTCCGCGAGCGCGCAGCAGGCGCTCACATGGGAACAGGTGAAAGTGAAGTTCGAGGCGTCTAATCCTGCTTTGAGAGCGGATGAAATCAACGTGGAGGAGATGAAGGCTGAGGAGGTCACGGCCTTTCTTCGGCCTAACCCGCAATTCACGCTTTCAACGGATGGAACGCAGTTAGTGCGTCATAATGGCATTTGGCAACCACTGGCCGGCACTCAGTATCAGCCTAATTTCAGCTATCTGCACGAACGCGAGCGCAAGCGCGAACTGCGACTGGAGAACGCTCAGGAAGGCACCCAGATCACTGCATCGCAGCACGAGGATCTGGAACGAAATCTCCTATTTAGCTTGCGTTCCATGTTTGTGCAGACGCTGGAGGCAAAGGCCGTTCTCGATCTTGCCAAGGCCGATCTTGACTATTATGACAAGATCATAGAGATCAGCCGCGCGCGGTTCAAAGTCGGCGATATTGCCCAGATTGATTTGGACCGCATCGAATTGCTGCGCGTGCAATATGAGGCGGAAATTGAGACAGCGACCGTGAATCTTCGCACCGCAAAATTTCAATTGATGCAGTTGCTCAATGAACGCACACCTGTCGATAAGTTCGATGTAATTGGAACTTACGACTGGAGCGAGGCGCTTCGGCCCCTCGAAGACTTTCACCAGATCGCACTGGATAGCCGGCCGGATCTGCGCGCGGCGATCGAAATCATGCAGCAGTCGGTGACGAATCATAAGCTCGCTGTTTCCAATGGTTCGGCCGACCCGACCTTCGGCGCGTGGTATACCTATAACGGCTCTTTCAATAACCCAAATTCCAAGCAGACTCTCGGTCTGAACGTGAGCATTCCGCTGCGGATATTCGACCGCAACCAAGGGGAGAAGAAGCGTACATTACTTGACATTGATCGCAGCAAGAGCACCGAGGAGGCGACCAAGGGGCAGGTCTTCGACGACGTGGACTCAACTTATGAGCAGTTGCGCAGCAATATCGCACTGCTCAGACCCTACAAAGAGAAGTATCGTGATCAAGCAACGCGGGTGCGCGACACTGTTACTTTCTCGTATGAGCACGGAGCCGCATCGCTGATGGACTTCCTCAACGCGCAAAGCGATTATCGAGTTGTTCAATTGGCTTATGTTCAGTTGGTTGGCTCATATCTAACCTTCGTGGGCCAATTGAATCTTGCCGTTGGGCATGAAGTCATTCAATAATCGGCGTGATTCTTGTGAATGGGGCGATCTGCCTGGAGTATTCGAATAACTGTCCGGAGAGGTTGAGTCAATGAAAAGACATGAAGTTCGAACTCGGATCGAGGAGACCGGCATTCTGCCTTCTGTACGTGTCAACTCACGTGAACTGGCGCGATTTGCGGCGGAGACTGTCTATTCAGCGGGAATCCCAGTTGTCGAGATCACGTTGACCACTCCCGGCGCGCTAGAGGTAATCGACGATCTTGCGAAACGTTATCCGGATATGGCGGTGGGTGCCGGCACCGTACTCGATGAGGAAGCGGCGCGAGCGTGCGTCGAGGCTGGCGCAAGATTCCTGACCAGCCCAGGATTTGTTTCAGAAGTGGCTGCCTATGCAAACGCGGCGAATGTTGTGGTGCTTCCGGGAGCCTTGACTCCCACGGAAATAATCGCTGCCTGGAAGGCCGGCGCGGACCTTGTCAAGATCTTCCCTACAGGTCATATAGGTGGCATCAATTACGTACGTGCCCTCAAGGTACCGCTTCCGCAAATCCCTTTGATCGCTACTGGAGGAGTGAATCAGTTGACAGCCTTCGACTTCATTCAGGCCGGGGCAACGGCAATTGGACTGGGCGGAGAACTTCTGCCCAAGGAGGCGTTGCACTTTCATCAGGTAGATCGAATCAGTGAGTTGGCAAGCAGATTTCTTGGTTTGGTGAGAGACGCGCGGGCGCTGCGAGATACTTATTACTAATTTTGGCATTCGATCAACTGCTCCGCAGCGCCGAATCCGCTGAAAGCTAAACTAATTTCTATCATTCTCCTCATGCCTCATTCATGTATTGCGCACCATACTGAGTTATAAGGAGGTAGTCACAGATGATCCATAGACTATTTGCACTCTCTGTTGTTTCAATCGCCCTCGCAACTGGGTCCAGCGCGCAAGAAGCAGTCTCGCCTTCCGAGAGCCATCCGCGTTGCACACACAGCCAGTTGAAGCAGCTGAATCGCGAGGCGCATACCCTGGAACAGTATAGGGCGCTCGCGGACTACTATGTCGGCCTGCAACGGGAATACCTCTGCGAGGCTGAGAAAGATAGGCAAGAGTGGGCAGAGCGCAGCAAAGGCGTTGCCTGGAAGGGATCTAAGGCCCCAAGACCGATGGACTTCTCGCGCGAGGCGTATCAATACGATATGTCCAGGGCCTCCAAGGCTGAGGCCGCCGCCGCCAAGTATGGCCAGCTGACTGCGCCTAAATCACGTGTACCTGCCAGCTAGATGCAAGACGCGTAAGGAAAAGGAAATACACCGCAGCGACGTGAAAGGACGGGAGCATGAGTTATAGCTATCCGTCCTTTCTTTTACGATTAAATTATGTACTCCTTATCCTTTTCTGATTTACAGAGTGAGACAATTCTTTCTTAGGACGCATCCGATCCTATGTCGTTCCTGATGTTAGCGCCAATGTGCAGTCATCGTAAATCACGATTGGCGGGAGAGCTGCTGTGAGCTAAATGGCAAAGCCAACTGCAATAGGGAAAACGACATCGCGGCGGAAGTCCCGTGTGTGGGCTGAGTGCCTTACGGGTTGCGCAGTATTGGCCTTGATGACCTACTGCGGGTTTGTTCTGCAGGTTAACCTGTTGACCATCGGCCTCCTCTATTTGTTGATTGTCGTGGCCGTGGCGTTGCTCTATGGTTTCTGGCAGGCATCGCTGATTTCACTTCTGGCGGTTGCCTGTCTAGACTACTTTTTTACACAGCCTCTATTCCATTTCTATATGACAGATCCGCAGGAGGTGGTTGCGCTTGGAGCATTTGAAATCGCGACGATTGTCATCAGCAGATTGTCGGCAAAAGAACTGCGAAGCTCAAGAGAGGCGGCCGTTCATCGCGCAGAGATGGAGCAGTTGTATGAGTTAAGTTGTAGCTCGTTATTGCTGGATCTGCGACAGCCTCCTGGTCCGCAGTTGGCGATTTTGATTCATCGAGTGTTTGACCTGCAAGCGGTGGCCTTGTTCGATGTGAACCTGAGCCGCCAGGACAGAATGGGCGATTGGGAGGCGGACGAAGAGGATCTGGCCAAAGAATGCTACTTGCGCGATGTGTCACAAGATGACGCATGCACGCAAACCTGGCAGCGCAACCTGCGAGCCGGATCTGGTTCTGTGGGCGCGCTGGTGGTGCGGGGGAGACTCAGTCCCCTTGTGGTCGATGCGCTGGCGTCTCTTTCTGCAATCGCCATTGACCGGCACCAGTGGTTCGACAAGGAAGAAAGAACCGAGACGGCGAAACAAGGAGAGCAGTTGCGCGCGACAGTAATGGATGCACTCGCGCATGAGTTCAAGACTCCACTGACCGCGGTTCAGACGGCCAGTTCCGGCTTGCTTGAGCTGGGAGGCCTGACGGAGCCGCAACACGATCTGGTGACGCTGATCGATGGGGAAGCGGTGCGACTGAACAAGTTATGTACACAGCTTCTGAAAGCGGCCAAGTTGGAAGCCAAGCAGACAGGTCTTCAAACGGCCGACGTAAAAGTGGTTGATTTGGTGCATGACGTATTGGCAGCCCATGAGGCTGATGTGGGAAGA
>Ga0181529_10008348_pt1 | contig 10100 bp, 1 predicted proteins | sample PEATcosm2014_Bin_36_FD_119763 | JGI IMG/M metagenome (GOLD analysis project Ga0181529, IMG submission 119763) | Peatland microbial communities from MTU Mesocosm Facility, Houghton, MI, USA - PEATcosm2014_Bin10_30_metaG | ecosystem: Environmental > Terrestrial > Soil > Wetlands > Peat | place... | reverse complement strand
CGATGTGGGGCAGGCGAAGCCGGTCAGGCCCATATTCAAGGTAGGCACGCCGGTGAAGGCTCCTCCCAGTTCAAAGGGAAAGGACCAGTGGCCGCCCTTGCGGGGAATCATGTTGCCCCAGCCCATGGTGGCGGTGAAGGCCTGCTTTCTGGTGTTCAGACCCAGGTTGGCGTTTACGCTGAGCGGGGCGCTCGCCTCTGAAAGGTAGTCCTGGTCGTTCAGAGTCACTTTGGTTCCACCCGCGACGACGCCGCTCGCGGTGATCTCGTTCTGGTTATAGAACATGAAGCCCGGACTCAGACGCAGACCATGGGAGGGGAATGGGTAATAGTCCAGCGAGGCGCCGGCTGTGGCGAATTGCACTTTGCCACCCACATTAAAGCCGTTGGTGCTGATGTTGTTGACGGTGTAGTTGAAGACGTTGCCGGTGCCGCGGAGGTTCAAATAGCGGTTTACGTTGGTCGCTGCTTGCAGGTTGACGCCCATGAGCGAGATGCCGCCACCGAAGGCGACTCTGGAAAACGGCCTCATCGGGAGTTCGCGATTCTTGTTCAAGCTGGCGTTTACAGCGAGCATCCGTGCCTTGCTTTGTGTTTCGTCGGGGGCGGAGTTTTGGGCTGTCTGGCTGCTGGGCGCGCCAGCGGACTGGCCAAAGAGGGTCGTAGCCGCAAATAGAAGTGCGAGAGAAAGATTGATGGTTGATCTTTTCACGAAGGAGGTCTCCCAATCTGATTGAAGGTCCCGGCAAGCCGGTGCATCCCCGCATTGAATGGCGGGGCCGAGAGTCCCCATCGATCTGCGGCATCAGCCAAAGCGAGTTCGCTTTGAACCGGGGACAAAGGCAGCATTGCTCTCATCGGCTGGAATTGGTGCGGACTTTAATCTGCGCTTGGTCGATTATGACTGCATTTCGTGATCTCAACTGTCGTTCGCACCTGTATCTTGTTCACCAATTGGACCTAAAATCCGCCCTCTCACCTTGAAACCACCTGATCGTGCGGACTCTTGTCCCCACGTTTGAACTTGGCTGGCCGCCAAAATGGATGGCGTGCAGGACTCGGCGGTTGTCCTGTAAGCAATTGCAACTCCATTGCCTGGAGCTTCTGCCGGGAAGAGTGTGGAAATCTTGTTCTCTCGCAAAATCATGTCGGCCAACTCCCACTCCAGCTATAAACTGCGTGCCACACAAGTCCGCAGAAAAAACCTGGATATTTTTGGCCTCGACGAAAATGTTTACATGGTCGTTTCCAGCGAGGACTTCACCGTTGATTAACATCGCTGTACGCCTATTTGCAGGGCTTCTCAGGACCTCAAACACACTATTCATGTAAATATCACATTAAAAGTGGCTTATTAGGATTGAGCGGGAACACGCGACGTATATAAAGCGGAAAACGTGCTGCATTTTTGTGAATGATTTCTGCTCCAAGAGCATGAACCTACGAAGTTAACATTATTTAACTTGCCCGTGAAATTTCAGGTCAGATAACGTCATCGCTGAAAAATATGTCAATCTTTAGAGTTCTGAAACGACGAGAGCTGAATCGTGTAGGCATCCTCGGTCAATTTCGTTTTTATACGATGGCACCTCCCCAACTTGGACAGCCCCCCCAAATTGTCTATGGAGTACACCCTGATTGAGCGGGAATGCGGTAAGCCGCTGCTCGTCTTGATCCTAAACCGTCGCTTTTTTTTGGAGCATCATCAATGAAATTGTGCGCATTATCTTGCAAAGTCACAGGCAGGGCGATCATATTCATGGCGCTTGCTGTGCTTCTCTGTGTGGGCACTTCGGCATTCGCACAGAACAGTACAATTTTTGGGCCCAATGTTTATGTCTTCACCCCGAGTGATTCGGTGACGTCGATCAACGCGACGCTCAACACGCTCAACACAAATTCCCAGTTCAGCACCAACCGCGATGCGGTGCTCTTTATGCCGGGCACGTATACCGGCGTTGAGTCTGAAGTGGGCTACTACGAGTCCGTAGCCGGTCTGGGCGAAACTCCCAGTGCCGTTCACATCAGTAATGGCTATCTGAACTCGAATCAAACCGACTCAAACGGCAACATCACGACCAATTTCTGGCGTTCCATTGAGAATATGCAGATCACCGCTCCTTCGGGAACCTATCTGCAGTGGGGCGTATCGCAGGGCGCCGCCTTCCGGCGCATGTATGTCGATAACGGTACCGGGTTGGAACTGACGAACACCAACTGCGGCTATGCCAGCGGCGGTTTCATCAGCAACTCGCAGATTAAAGGGGAGTTGGATGGCTGTTCACAGCAGCAGTGGTATACACGCAACAGCACCATCGGCTCATTTGTTGGAAACGTATGGAACTTCGTCTTCTCCGGCGTCACTGGCGCTCCGGCGCAAAGCAGTCCGTTCGGCCAAGCGGCGAATGCCAACACCGTACTGGCTACAACACCGGCCAGCCGTGAAAAGCCTTACCTCTATGTAGACAGCAACAGCAACTACAACGTCTTTGTGCCCACCGTCCTAACCAACTCGTCGGGCACGGACTGGACCGCCAATGGCGGTCTGGGCACCGGCTACTCTCTTCCAATCAGCGATTTCTACATAGCCTCAGCCGGCAGTTCGGCCGAAGCCATCAACGACGCGCTGGCCGCCGGGCAGAACTTGATTCTCACCCCCGGCATTTATCAGTTGGATGAATCGATCAACATCACGAACCCGAACACAATCGTTCTCGGCCTCGGCTATGCGACGCTGGTCTCTACGAACGGCAACCCGGCAATCACTGTTGCCGACGTAGACGGCGTGCAGATCGCCGGCCTCATCCTCGATGCCGGTCCGGTTACCTCGACCGTGCAACTGCAAATTGGCGTTCCGGGCGCACCGCGCGCCAGTCATCAGGCCAATCCCACATCGATCAACGATGTGTACTTCCGTATTGGCGGCGCCACTGTTGGCAGCACATTGACAAGCATGGAGGTCGATAGCGACAACGTCATTCTGGACAATATCTGGGCATGGCGCGCCGACCACGGGGCAGGAGCCAGCCCAATCTGGACAGGCAACCCGGCCAACACCGGCTTGATCGTCAATGGCGACAATGTGCTCGCGACCGGTCTGGCTGTTGAGCATTACGAGCAAAACCAGGTCATCTGGAATGGCGATGGCGGCGAAGACATCTTCTACCAGAGCGAGATGCCCTATGACGTACCTAGCCAGGCAGCATGGATGAACGGAAGCCTTGACGGGTACGCATCATTCGCAGTCTCCAGCAACGTCCTTACCTTCCAGGGATACGGCATGGGCGTCTATTCCTACTTCGATCAGGGAATTCCCATCTATGCCAGCAGCGGCATCACCGTTCCCAACACTCCGGGCGTGATGATAACCGATGCGGTCACTGTCTTCCTGAATGGTAGCGGCGGAATCACCAACGTAGTCGATCAGGCTGGCGCCGAGGCGTATGTGAGCAACGGAGTCAGCGATCTCAGTTCGTATGGCGGCGTGGCTTGCACCACAGGCTGCCCGACCACTCCGGCAGCTCCGACCAATGTGGTTGCCACCGGTGTCTCGTCGACGCAGATCAACGTGACCTGGACGGCCAGCACCACGAGCGGCGTACTCTACAACGTCTATCGCTCGACGGCCTCGGGCTTCACGCCCTCCTCGGCCAACCTGATTGGCACGGGCATCAGTTCCACGTCGTTTGCCGATATAGACCTGACGGCTGCGACCACATACTACTACGTGGTTGAAGCGACGAACGGAGCCGGCAGTTCGGTTGCTTCGAGTCAGGCAACCGGGCTAACCTTGCCGGTTACGGTGGCCACCTGCACCACGCTTCCGACGGTTCCCATAGCCGTCAGTGCCGAGAATACCTCCAGCACCGTGAACAATGTTACCTGGGGATTCAGCACTGCACCGGCTGCCTGCACGGTGACCTACAACCTTTACCGCAGCACTTCGAAGACGGCGACGCCTTCGTCGAGCAACCAGATCGCCACTGGGATGACGCTGTCGTCCTATTCCGATACCGGCCTGAGCAACCCGACGCAGTATTACTATGCTGTGGTTGCGGTCGACTCTGTTGGTGCTTCGGCGGCCACGGCATGGGCTCCGGTCACCTCGCTCGCCAACTGGACCCTGGTCTGGGGTGACGACTTCACCGGCGCCGCGAACACCGCCTTCAATACGGCGAACTGCGCTGCCCCAGTGGTCGACAACACTGGCCAGAACCCCTTCGGTGACGGCACGATCATGTCTACCACCGACAGCCTCTCCAACGTATATCTCGACGGCAATGGCAATCTCGTCATCGCCATGACCTACGATGCTGCCACGGGCGCTTACGACTCAGCCCGTCTGAACAGCGTCAACCCGGTTGGTCCATACGGACGCATCGAAGCCCGCATCATGAATCCATGGGCTGCCGGCATGGGCGCGGCCTTCTGGGCCCTGGGCGCTGACAACCGGACGGGAACTCCCTGGCCGAATTGCGGTGAGCTCGACATCATGGAGAGCCAGGCCAAGGATCCTGGTCACACAGGCTCGACCATCCACGGCTTTGAGACCGACTCACAAACCAACTATGAGTACGGCGGCCTCAGCCAAGGCGTCGATCTGCCAAGCGGCGAGCAGCTCAACCAGGCCTTCCACATCTACACAGTTCAGTGGGCGCCTTACCACATTCAGTACTTCCTCGATGGCGTCCAATACGCCGACGAGAGCATCTCGGATCTCGGCGCAGCCGATGTTTGGGAACTGAACCAGCCCATCAACTTCATTCTCAGCTCCGGCATTGGCGGCAATGGCGGCACTCCGGACGGACTCGGATTCCCGGCCAACCTCTACTTCGATTACGTTCACTACTATCAGTGGGCCGCGGGAGCACCCAACCCGGTCACCAACCTGGCTGCTACGGCTGCCAGCAGCAACTCTGTCAACCTGAGCTGGACGGCCAGCACCACCGCCGGCGTAACCTATGACATCTACGCCAGCACCACCTCTGGCTTCACGCCTGGCTTGAGCACACTTGTTGCTTCGCAGGTCTCCGGTACCAGCTACCTGCAAACCGGTTTACTGCCCAGCACCACCTACTACTACACCGTGGCCGCCTCCAACTTTGGCGGTGAGTCCGCGGCATCGAATACCTCTGTCGCCACATCGGCTGCGGGCAACAGCACCGGCCTTCAGTTGAGCGCTGCCGGATACGCGGCAGGCTCTTACATGGCTTCAAACTATGTAACGGGCGGCAACACAAACTACCACTTCGGCAACGTTGTCAATGTCGCCCAGGTCACCAACCCCGCGCCGCAACTGGTTTACGACACCGAGCGCTGGGCCCCGGCAACCTGGACCATCCCTGGCTTTAACGCGGGGGGCAACTATAGCGTTCGCCTGCACTTTGTCGAGGATACCCACAACGCTGCCGGCGTCCGCAACTTCAACGTTGCGATCAACGGCACAACCGTTCTGACCAACTTCGACATCTTCGCCCTTGCCGGAGCCATGAACACGGCTGTCACGCAGGAGTTTGCCGCCACGGCTGATGCAACCGGCACCATCACGATTGCGACCCAGGCCGGTACCTCGACCAAGTCGGATCTGAATCCTACCATCAGCGCCATTGAGATCACTCCGGCAGTTGCGGGTACTTGCGCAGGAGAACCTTATGCTCCGGCGACCGTAACGGCTACAGCGAACTCCGGCTTCGATATCTCTGTGAGCTGGGCAGCGGTAACGCCTCCCACTAACTGCTCGGTCACCTACACCTTGTATGGGGGAACCGCGGCGATCCCAACCACAGTAGTGGCGAGCGGCTTGACCGGCACCAGTTTCGACAATACCGGTCTCACCGAGAACACAACCTACTACTACACCGTAGTCGCCAACGACGCGGTAGGCGCATCGGCTGAATCGGCCGTGGCTTCCACCACGACTCTGAAATGCGCCCATAGTCCTGCCGCTCCGGCAACTATATCGGCCACTGCCAATTCCGGCAGCGATATCACGATCAGCTGGGCGGCGGCAGTACCTCCGGCTAACTGCTCGGTCACATCCTACACAATCTACGGCGGTACGACGGCCAATCCAACGACCGTAATCGCAGACAACGTGACCGGCCTCAGCTACGACAATACCGGTCTCACTCCTTTGACGACCTACTACTATATCGTCGCTGGCAAAGACCAGTATGGCCTTGGGAAGGATTCGGCACAGGCCTCCACCGAGACTCTGGCACAGTCCTGCACGGCAGTCACCTCGGCTCCGACAGGTCTAACAATGACGGCGGCCACCGCCAGCTCGGTCAGTTTGAGCTGGACAGCGCCGGCAACAATTCCTACAGGCTGCACGGTCAGCTCGTATGTCATCAACGATGGAACTTCAACACCTCCGACGGTAGTGGCTGCAAGCGGAATTGCGGGAACCACGTACACCGTCAGCGGCCTGGCGGCGAACACGGCATACTACTTTACGGTAGCGGCCGTTGACGGTTTTGGCACCTCATCTGCCTCTGGGATTTTCAGCGGCACCACGCAGAGCGCTCCGGCTATCACGACGCAGCCTGTCGCGCAAACTGTAACCGCGGGCCAGACAGCAACCTTCAGCGTGGTTGCCACGGGCAATCCCGCTCCTACCTACCAGTGGTACATGAATAGCGCTGCAATCTCTGGCGCGACAGCAGCTTCATATACCACGCCAGTAACCACCACGGCGAATAGCGGCGAGTCGTTCTACGTCGTGGTCACCAACAGCAACGGATCAGCCACCAGCAACACGGTCACGCTTACGGTGAATGCTGCGACTGTTGCACCCGCCATCACGACGCAGCCAGTCGCGCAGACGGTAACCGCGGGTCAGACCGCGACGTTCAGCGTGGTAGCCACGGGCAATCCAGCGCCAACTTATCAGTGGTACAAAAACAGCGCCGCAATCTCCGGAGCAACGGCAGCGTCTTACACCACACCGGCAACGGTATCAACCGACAACGGCGCGACCTTCTACGTCGTAGTCACCAACAGCGTAGGATCCGTTACCAGCAGCACAGCCACGCTTACGGTGAATGTCGCTCCCACCATCACGACGCAGCCTGTCGCACAGACTGTGACCGCCGGCCAGACAGCCACCTTCAGCGTGGTTGCCACCGGAACACCAGCACCGACCTACCAGTGGTACAAGAACAGCGCCGCGATCTCCGGAGCAACGGCAGCGTCCTACACCACACCGGCAACGGTATCAACCGATAACGGCGCGACCTTCTACGTCGTAGTCACCAACAGCGCAGGATCTATCACCAGCAGCACAGTCACGCTTACGGTGAATTCCGCTCCTGCAATCACGACGCAGCCTGCTGCGCAGACCGTAACCGCGGGCGCGACGGCGACCTTCAGCGTGGTAGCTACGGGAACACCAGCACCAACCTACCAGTGGTACATGAATAGCGCTGCAATCTCTGGCGCAACAGCATCTTCGTACACCACGCCGGCAACCACTACCGCGAACAGCGGCGAGTCGTTCTATGTCGTGGTCACCAACATTGCCGGATCGGTCACCAGCAGCACGGTCACACTTACCGTGAATCCCGCGACCGTCAAGCCCACCATCACGACGCAGCCTGTCTCGCAGACCGTAACCGCGGGCGCGACAGCTACCTTCAGCGTGGTTGCTACGGGAACACCCGCCCCAACCTACCAGTGGTACATGAATAGCGCCGCAATCTCTGGCGCGACAGCAACTTCGTATACCACGCCAGCAACCACCACGGCGAACAGCGGCGAGACCTTCTACGTCGTCGTCACTAACAGCGCCGGATCGGTCACCAGCAACACTGTCACACTTACAGTGAATCCTCCTCCCTGCGCCGCTGTTCCTTCGGCTCCGGTTGCTACGGTGGGCACCATCACCAGCAGCTCGATCGCATTGAGCTGGACGGAAGCTGCTGCACCGGCTAACTGCAGCATCACCTCTTACAGCGTCTACACCAGCACGGGTACGCTGGTGGCCAGCGGCTTGACCAGCACCAGCTACACGGTGACCGGTTTGGCAGCATCCACCGCTTACTCCTACTACGTGGTCGCCGTCGATGCCTACGGCACCTCGAAGGATTCGGCGACGGTCAAGGGCACCACTTCGGCTGCCTGCGCCGCTGTTCCTTCGGCTCCGGTCGTTACATTGGGCGCCATCACCAGCAACTCGATTGCGTTAAGCTGGACGGAAGCCGCCGCTCCATCTCACTGCAGCATCACTTCCTACAGCGTCTACACCAGCGCGGGTACGTTGGTGACCAGCGGCTTGACCAGCACCAGCTACACGGTGACCGGCCTGGCAGCTACCACTGCTTACTCCTACTACGTGGTCGCCATCGATGCCTACGGCACCTCGAAGGATTCGGCAACGGTGTCCGGCACCACTCAGTCCGGTACAACCTTTACCGACTTCATCGCGATCGCGGCCGGTGGACCGGCGATTAGCAACGCAACCGGCGGAGACAGCTCCTTCGTTGCCGACGTGGACTTCAGCGGCGGTTCGGACAACACGCACACCACCAATACCATCAATCTGACCCAGCCCGGAGTGAATGCAGCGCCCATGGCGGTGTATCAATACGGACGGGCCGGAGTTACAACCTACACGATTCCCGGATTGGTGGCCAATAGTTCGCACACAGTGCTGCTGCACTTCTCCGAGAATTACTACAGCGCGGCTGGCAAGCGTGAATTCAATGTGGCGATCAACGGCACACCCGTTCTCACCAACTTTGACATTTATGCCACGGCCGGTGCGGAGTACAAAGCAGTGGTAGAGACGTTCACAGCCACGGCCAACAGCGCCGGGGATATCGTGATCGCCTTCACCAAGGGCGCGGACAATCAACCTCTGATTATGGGAATTGAAATCCGATAAAACGAGCTCTATCAATTCGGGTCTTCGGCGTTTATGCCGAAGGCCCGAATTGCCACCCTATCTTTCGTGCGGGAATATCCTTCATGAGCAATCCATAACAACTCACCTATCTAAGGAGCTTTTGTGAAGCGTACTCTATCTTCTCGAACGGGAATTCTGAGTCTCTTCGCTGCTGTTGTTTGCTTCCTTTGCGCACCTTCTCTTCATGCGCAATGGACATACACATGGGGCGACGATTTCAATGGCGCAGCCAATACCACATACGACCATACCCTCTGGACGAACGAAGTTAAGGAAAACACCGGGAACGTCTGGGGCGATAGCACGGTTCAGTCCACCAGCGACAGCCTCTCGAATGTATATCTCGATGGCAATGGCGACCTCATCATCGCGATGACCTACAATGCCAATCCTCCCTCCGGCCAGACGGATTACGAGTCGGCAAGGTTGAAGAGTTTGCCGACAACCGGCGTCGGGCCTTACGGGCAATTTGACTTCATCGCCCAGAACCCCTCGGCCGCAGGCATGGGCGCCGCCATCTGGTCAATGGGCGCCAGCAACAACACCGGCACGCCCTGGCCTTGGTGCGGTGAGCTGGATATGATGGAGCTCCAATCCAAGAACAACCAGCATAACGGCTCTACCGTCCATGGCGGGCAAACCGATGGTCAGACTTACTATGAATACGGTGGACTCAGTTCGGCCGTCAACCTGTCTGGCAGCACCAACTTCGACAACAGCTTCCATCAATTCACCACGAATTGGGCTCCCTATCACCTCCAGTTCTTACTGGACGGTGCAATATATGCAGACATCCACCAATACAATCTAGGCATCACAGATCAGTGGTCGACGAACAAGCCCTATCAGTTGCTTTTGACTTCCGGTATTGGCGGCAACGGCGGAACACCGGGCACCACGGGATTCCCCTCGAATCTGACCATCCAATACGTTCACTACAACACTTGGTCTGCCGGCGCTCCGGCTCCAGTTACCAACCTCGCAGTGACTGGAACCAGCAGCAACTCCGTGAGCCTCTCATGGACGGCAAGCACGACTGCGGGCGTTGTTTATGACATCTATGCCAGCCCCACGCAAGGCGCTGCACTCAGCGATACCACCGAGGTAATCGAAGGCATCTCTGGAACCACATACACCGACACAGGATTGCTGCCAAACACGACCCTCTACTATACGGTCGTTGCCGCGAACTTTGG